>Ga0073934_10006616_pt1 | contig 16722 bp, 12 predicted proteins | sample LarsenN4metaG_FD_76834 | JGI IMG/M metagenome (GOLD analysis project Ga0073934, IMG submission 76834) | Hot spring sediment bacterial and archeal communities from British Columbia, Canada, to study Microbial Dark Matter (Phase II) - Larsen... ...
CATCACCTTCGTGGTGCTCGCGCTGTCCAAGCTGCTGCTGTCGCGGCTGGAGCGCGGCGAAGGGGCGCGCACGTGAGCGGCGGCCTCGGCGCCGGCATCTCGCCGGACAAGCTGCGCCGGCATGCGCGGCGCAAGATCGTCAACCGCGTCGCGCTCACGCTGTCGCTCGGTGCGATGGGCTTCGGCCTGTTCTGGCTCGCCTGGATCCTGTTCGAGACGGTGCGCCTCGGGTTCGGCGGCCTGTCGCTGGCGGTGTTCACCGAGATGACGCCGCCGCCGCAGGCCGCCACCGGCGGCCTGGCCAACGCGCTGCTCGGCTCGGCGCTGATGGTGCTGCTGGCCACCTTCGTGGCCACGCCGATCGGCATCATGGCCGGCGTGTACCTGGCCGAATACGGCCGCCGGCGCTGGCTCGGGCGCATCACGCAGTTCATCAGCGACATCCTGCTGTCGGCGCCGTCGATCGTGATCGGCCTCTTCGTTTACGCGGTGATCGTGGCGCGCTTCAAGTCCTTCTCCGGCTGGGCCGGCGTGGCGGCGCTGGCGCTGATCGTGATTCCGGTGGTCATCCGCACCACCGAGAGCATGCTGGTGCTGATCCCGAACTCGCTGCGCGAGGCGGCCTACGCGCTCGGCACGCCGAAGTGGAAGGTGATCTGGTCGGTCACGCTGCGCGCGGCGCGCGCCGGCGTGGTGACCGGCGTGCTGCTGGCGCTGGCGCGCATCGCCGGCGAGACGGCGCCGCTGCTGTTCACGGCGCTGAACAACCAGTTCTTCACCGCCGACCTGGGCCAGCCGATGGCCAGCCTGCCGGTGACGATCTTCAAGTTCGCGATGAGCCCCTACGAGAACTGGCGCGAGCTCGCCTGGGCCGGCGTCTTCATCATCACGCTCGCGGTGCTGGCGCTGAACATCCTGGCCCGCGTGCTGTTCCGCAACAAGAAATGAGCCTCGTCATGGATGCCCGCGTCGAGACCCCGGTGGCCGAGCAGATCAAGATCTCGGTGCGCGACCTGAACTTCTTCTACGGCAAGTTCCACGCGTTGAAGCGCATCAACATCGAGATCCCGGCGCGCAAGGTCACCGCCTTCATCGGCCCCAGCGGCTGCGGCAAGAGCACGCTGCTTCGCGTGTTCAACCGCATGTACGAGCTGTACCCCGAGCAGCGAGCCGAGGGCCGCGTCGAGCTCGACGGCGAGGACATCCTGACGAGCAAGACCGACGTCTCGCTGATCCGCGCCAAGATCGGCATGGTGTTCCAGAAGCCGACGCCGTTCCCGATGAGCATCTACGACAACATCGCCTTCGGCGTGCGCCTGTTCGAGCGCCTGCCGCGCGTGGAGATGGACGAGCGCGTGGAGTGGGCGCTCAAGAAGGCGGCGCTGTGGAACGAGGTCAAGGACAAGCTGCAGCAGAGCGGCGCGAGCCTCTCGGGCGGCCAGCAGCAGCGCCTGTGCATCGCGCGCGGCATCGCCATCAAGCCCGAGGTGCTTCTTCTCGACGAGCCCTGCTCGGCGCTCGACCCCATCTCCACCGGCAAGATCGAGGAGCTGATCCACGAGCTGAAGGCCGACTACACGGTGATGATCGTCACCCACAACATGCAGCAGGCGGCGCGCGTCAGCGACTACACGGCCTACATGTACCTGGGCGACCTGGTCGAGTTCGGGCCCACCGCCGAGCTCTTCATGAAGCCCAAGAAGAAGGACACCGAGGACTACATCACCGGGAGGTTCGGCTGAGGCCGGAGGCACCAACCATGACCGACAAGCACCTGTCCACCCAGTTCGACGCCGAGCTCGCCTCGATCTCCAACCGCGTGCTCGAGATGGGCGGCCTGGTGGAGAGCCAGGTCGCGCAGGCGCTGTACGCGCTCAAGCACTTCAGCGACGAGACCGCCGAGCAGGTGCTGACGCAGGAGGAGCGCGTCAACCAGATGGAGGTGGAGATCGACCGCGAGCTGTCGGCCATCATCGCGCGCCGCCAGCCCACGGCGCGCGACCTGCGCCTGCTGATCTCGGTGAGCCGCTCGATCGCCAACCTCGAGCGCGTGGGCGACGAGGCGGCGCGCATCGCGCGCGTGGTGCGGCGGCTGGTCGCCACCGGCGTGTCCACGCGGCTGCCGGTGGGCGACCTCGGCTTCGCGGCCGAGCTGGCGATAGCCCAGCTGCGCAAGGCGCTCGACGCCTTCGCGCGCCTGGATACCGCGCGCGCCCTCGAGGTGCTCAAGCAGGACGACCAGATTGACCGCGAGTTCGAGGGCCTGCTGCGCAAGCTCATCACCTACATGATGGAAGACCCGCGCACCATCTCGGCCAGCATCGACCTCGTGTTCGTGGCCAAGGCCATCGAGCGCGTGGGCGACCACGCCAAGAACCTGGCCGAGGCCATCATCTACGTCGTCAAGGGCACCGACGTGCGCCACGCGACGATGGAAGACGTGGAGAACGTGGTGCGATGAGGAGGGCGCCGTGAGCCGCGTGCTGGTGGTCGAGGACGAGGCGGCGATCGCCGAGCTGATCGCGCTGCACCTGCGCCACGAGGGCCACGAGGTGGCGTGCACCGCCAGCGCCGAGCAGGCCCAGGCCGAGGTCGACCGCGTGCTGCCCGACCTGGTGCTGCTCGACTGGATGCTGCCGGGGCAGTCGGGCGTGCAGCTGGCGCGGCGCTGGCGGCTCGACGCGCGCACGCGCGCGCTGCCGGTGATCATGCTTACCGCGCGCGCCAGCGAGGCCGACACCATCGCCGGCCTCGACGCCGGCGCCGACGACTACCTGAGCAAGCCCTTCTCGCCGCGCGAGCTGATGGCGCGCATTCGCGCCGTGCTGCGCCGGCGCGCGCCGCAGGCGCTGGACGAGGCGCTGGAGATGGCCGGCCTGCGCCTCGAGCCGGCCACGCGCCGCGTGACGGCCGAGGTGCAGGGCGAGCGGCGCGAGGTCAAGCTCGGGCCGACCGAGTTCCGCCTGCTGCACTTCCTGCTCGCGCACCCCGAGCGCGTGCACAGCCGCGCCCAGCTGCTCGACCGCGTCTGGGGCGACCACGTCTTCATCGAGGAGCGCACGGTCGACGTGCACATCAAGCGCCTGCGCGAGGCGCTCGCGCCGGTGCAGCGCGCCGCGCTCGTCGAGACCGTGCGCGGCGCCGGCTACCGCCTGGCGCAGCCGCAGGGGCAGGCGGCCTGATCGTGCACCGGCCATGGGCTGGCTGATCCGGCGCAGCCTCGTCGCGGCGCTCGCGGTGCTCGCCGGCATGGCGTTCGGCGCGCTCGTCGGCGGTGCCGTCGGCGCGCCGCGCTGGGGCCTGGTGCTGGGTGGCCTGGCCGGCGCCCTGCTGGGCGTGCTGCGCGACGCGCTGCGCGGCGAGCGCCTGATGGCCTGGCTGCGCGGCGCGCAGGCCGGCAGCGCACCACGCGACACCGGCTTCTGGGGCGAGCTGGCCTACCGCTTCGAGCGCGCGCTGCGCCAGCGCGAGCGCGCGGTGCTCGAGGAGCGCGACCGGCTGGCGCAGTTCCTCTCGGCCATCGAGGCCTCGCCCAACGGCGTGATGCTGCTCGACGCCAGCGACCAGATCGAGTGGTGCAACGGCGTGGCCGCGATGCACTTCGGCCTCGACCCTCAGCGCGACCGCCAGCAGCGCGCCACCAACCTGATCCGCAGCCCGGCTTTCGTGGCCTACCTGCAGGGCGGCGCCTTCGACGAGGCGGTGAGCTTCGCCGCGCCGAACGGCCTGGCCACCCTGTCGGTGCTGGTGCGGCCCTACGGCCAGGGCATGAAGCTCGTGCTGTCGCAGGACATCACCGAGCGCGAGCGCAACGAGGCGATGCGGCGCGACTTCGTGGCCAACGTGTCGCACGAGATCCGCACGCCGCTGACCGTGCTGGCCGGCTTCGTCGAGACGCTGGCGCAGCTGCCGCTGGCCGAGGCCGAACGGCGCAAGGTCTTCGCGCTGATGGAGCAGCAGACGCAGCGCCTGCAGACCCTGGTGGCCGACCTGCTCACGCTGGCGCAGCTCGAGGGCAGCCCGCGTCCGCCGCCCGACCGCTGGGTGGACGTGCACGCGCTGGTGCAGCGCGCGCTGGCCGACGCGCAGGCCCTCTCGGCCGGCCGCCACGAGCTGGCCTGCCAGGGCGGGTTGGGGGCGGCGCTCGGCGGCAGCGAGTCGGAGCTGGCCAGCGCGCTGGGCAACCTGCTCAACAACGCCGTCCGCTACACGCCGGTGGGCGGCCACATCGAGGTGCGCTGGCTGCTGCGCGAGGGCGGCGAGGGCGTGCTCGAGGTGGCCGACAACGGCATCGGCATCGCGCGCGAGCACCTGCCGCGGCTGACCGAGCGCTTCTACCGCGTCGACAGCAGCCGCTCCCGCGACACCGGCGGCACCGGGCTCGGGCTGGCCATCGTCAAGCACGTGGCGCAGCGCCACGGCGGCACGATCGAAGTCGACAGCGAGCCGGGCCGCGGCTCGACCTTCAGGCTCGTCTTCCCGGCCGCGCGCGTCAAGCTGCAGGCCGTGCCGGCCGCGGCCTGAGGCTCAGCGCGCGCGCCGGTAGAGGTAGGTGCGCTCCTCGCGCTCGAAGGGGCGCATGACGATCGCCACCGGCGTCCAGCCGGCCAGCGGCGGCGGCGGCAGGCCGCTGCGCACCACGCGCACCATCGCCTCGCAGGGGCCGAGTTCGGCGGCCGGGCGTGCGTCGACGCGCCAGCGGCCGAAGTGCTCGAGCGCCGCCACCGTGGAGCGCGTGGCGCCGGGCGCGGCCACGCAGGACGGCGGCGTGCCCGCGTCCAGTTGCGCCGCGATGCGCTGCACCCAGACGCGCGGGCTGCGTGCGAACTCGAGCGCCGGCAGCAGCAGCGTCAGCGCGAGCAGCCAGCACAGCGCCACGCCGCCGGCCGGCAACACCAGGCTCTTCCACAGCGCCTCGGGCTGGCGGCTGGTGCGCCAGCGCAGGCCCCAGAACCAGGCCAGCGTGCCGGCCAGCGCCAGCAGCAGCGCGAGCCACGAGAACTGGGGCACGAAGTCGGGCGCCAGCCGCGCCAGGTTGGCCGCCGGCTTGGCCGGCACGCCGGTGTGCATGGCCGCGTACATCACCCAGACGAAGGCCGCGCCGAGCGTGAAGAAGCACATCGAGAACCAGTCGATGGCGGCGGTGGCGCTGCGCTTGAAGGTCGGCAGCGCGAAGGCCGCCAGCACCGCCAGGCCGGGCAGCGCGAGCAGCAGGGCGCGGTCGCTGCCGTTCATCGCCAGGTTGGCGGCCAGTGCGGCCAGCACGCCGACCAGCGGCACCGAGATGTGGCGGTGCGTGAGCTGGCGCCGCCAGCGCCACAGCGTCCACAGCGCCAGCGGCCAGGCCGGCCACATGAACCACAGCCACTGGCGCGCGATCAGCACGAGTTCGCCGGGCCGCGGCCCTTCGGCGCGCCAGCGCCAGGCGTCCAGCGTCCAGGCCAGCGCCGCCGCGAGCAGCGTCGAGGCGACCAGCCAGCGCACCAGCGGGCGCACCTGCTCGTAGCGCGAACGCGCGCAGACGAGCATGGCGCCGAGGCCGATCACCAGCGCCACGCTCGGCGCACCGCTGCCGGCGAGCAGCGGCAGCGCGGCCAGCACCGCCAGCCGCGTGCGCCAGTGCCGGTAGGGCGCCGCGGCCAGGCCGTACATCACGAGGCCCACCGCGGCCAGCTGGGCCAGCTCGGGCGTCGTCTCGTGGCCGAGCTGCAGCAGGCCGAGGGTGGCGATCAGCGCGAGCAGCGCGCCGTCGGCCATGGCACGCGCGTAGTCGACCGGCGCGGCCCCCCCGCCGAAGGCGAACGGCACCGGCTGGGCGGCCTCGGTGCGCGCCAGGTGGAAGGTGGTGTACCAGACGAGCGCGAGCGTGGCCGCGAGCAGCAGCGCGAAGGGCACGCGCGCCGCGAAGGCCGCGTCGACGAAAGGCGCCAGCGGGGCCAGCAATGCGATGAAGGCGGCGCCCAGCCAGTGCGGCAGCAGCGCCGTGTCGCCGGCCACCTGGCCGAGCGTGGGCGCCCACCAGGCGGTGCGGCCCTCGGCCATCGCCACCATCTGGCCGAACGCGGCGAGATCGGCGTTGCGCCAGGGGTCGCGCCCGAACAGGCCGGGCAGCACGTAGGCGCCGCACAGCACCCACAGCGCCGGACGCGGCAGCGCGCGCGCGCCGCGCTCGCTGACGAGGGCCGGGTTGGGGGTGTTCACGCCGGGGCGATGCTAGTCGACCGATGAGGCCGCGCCGTCGGCCGCGCGGCGCGGAGGCGGCGCGGGCGCGCCGCGCTCGCTGCAATGGGCCGGCGCGGCGCGCGGCCGCTCAGGGCTTGGTCGGGAACAGCTGGTCGACGAGTTCGACCAGCTTGGGCTCGGTGCGGATGAACTTGTTCATGTTCGCGCCGCCGCTCAGCGAGTCGTACTGCGCGCGGCCGACCTCGCGCCCGTCGTCGTAGACGCGCAGGTCGACGCGCGCGAGATAGATCGCCAGGTCCCAGCGGTAGATCGCCTCGTACTAGGCGGCGAGCGGGCACTCGGTGGGCTTGCTCTTGTCGGGCAGGGTCCTGACGCGGAAGCCCTTGCGCTCGAGCACGCCCACCAACGCCGGGTGGAAGCCGTCCTGGACGACCTCGCTGTTCTGGATCAGGCAGATCTCGCCGCCGGGCGCGCGCGCCACCGGAGACACGTTCTGCGTGATCGCGCAGCCGGCCAGCACGGCGGCCAGCCCGAGCAGCGCGGCGGCGCGCGTCGCACTCACTTCTTGATGCCGACGCGGGCGAACTTGTTGCGGAACTTCTCGACGCGGCCGCCGAGGTTGTCCACGCTCTTCTGCGTGCCGGTGTAGAACGGGTGCGTCTCGCTCGTGACTTCGAGCTTGACGAGCGGCAGCTCGCGGCCGTCGTCCATCTTGATCGACTCCTTGGTCTGCACGCACGAGCGCGTGACGAACTTGAAGCCGTTGGAGAGGTCCTGGAAGCAGACCTCGCGGTACGCGGGATGGATGCCGTCTTTCATGGTGGGGCCTCGGTCGGTGTCGGCAGCCACGCCGGCGGGATGCGGCGCACTTTCCGGATGGAGGAGCAGGAAAACCGCGGATTCTAGCCGAACCCGTCTCAGCCGCCGCGGCGCATCAGGTCGAAGAAGTCCAGGTTGCCCTTGGTCGCCTTCATCTTCTCGAGCACGAACTCCATCGCCTCGATCTCGTCCATCGGGTACAGCAGCTTGCGCAGGATCCAGGTCTTCTGGAGGATCTCGGGCTTGAGCAGCAGCTCCTCGCGCCGCGTGCCGCTCTTGTTGATGAGGATCGAGGGGTAGACGCGCTTCTCGGCCATGCGGCGGTCGAGGTGGATCTCGCAGTTGCCGGTGCCCTTGAACTCCTCGTAGATCACCTCGTCCATCTTGGAGCCGGTGTCGATGAGCGCGGTGCCGATGATGGTCAGCGTGCCGCCCTCCTCGGTGTTGCGGGCCGCGCCGAAGAAGCGCTTGGGGCGCTGCAGCGCGTTGGCGTCCACGCCGCCGGTCAGCACCTTGCCGGAGCTCGGCAGCACGTTGTTGTAGGCGCGCGCCAGGCGCGTGATGCTGTCGAGCAGGATCACCACGTCCTTCTTCAGCTCGACCAGCCGCTTGGCGCGCTCGATCACCATCTCGGCCACCTGGACGTGGCGCGCCGCCGGCTCGTCGAAGGTCGAGCTGATGACCTCGCCGCGCACCGTGCGCAGCATCTCGGTCACCTCCTCGGGGCGCTCGTCCACCAGCAGCACGATGAGGTGGATCTCGGGGTGGTTGGCGACCAGCGCGTGCGCCAGCTGCTGCATCATCACCGTCTTGCCGGTCTTGGGCTGCGCGACGAGCAGCGCGCGCTGGCCTTTGCCGATCGGCGCGATCAGGTCGATGATGCGGCAGGTGATGTTCTCGTCGCTCTTGGGCAGGTCGCGTTCGAGCTTGAACTGCTCCTTGGGGAACAAGGGCGTCAGGTTCTCGAACATGATCTTGTGGCGGTTCTCCTCCGGCGTCAGGCCGTTGACGCGGTCCACCTTGACGAGCGCGAAGTAGCGCTCGCCGTCCTTGGGAACCCGCACCTCGCCTTCGATGAGGTCGCCGGTGTGCAGGTTGAAGCGGCGGATCTGGCTCGGCGACAGGTAGATGTCGTCCGTGCTCGCCATGTAGCTCGTGTCGATCGAGCGCAGGAAGCCGAAGCCGTCGGGCAGCACCTCGAGCACGCCGTCGCCGAAGACCTGCTCGCCGGCCTTGGCGCGCTTCTTCATGATCGCGAACATCAGCTCCTGCTTGCGCAGGCGGCTCACGTTCTCGATCTCCAGCGCCTCGCCCATCTCGATGAGCTTGGCCACGTGCATGGTCTTCAGTTCGGACAGATGCATAACGGGGCACCTTGGTGCGTCGGCGCCGGCCAGGCCTCGGGCCGGCGCGCAGGACACTGCAGGGGGAGCGGGGGGCCCGCAGGCGGGGTCTTCGCGCCGGGTTGGCCGGCCGAGCCCCGCGGGGCGGCAGACCCGGCGGCAGGGCCACCGGGTTGCGCGAGATTATAGGTGACCGTCGATGAAGGCCGTCAGCTGCGCCTTGCTGAGCGCGCCGACCTTGGTGGCGGCCAGTTCGCCGCCCTTGAAAAGCATCAGCGTCGGGATGCCGCGGATGCCGAACTTGGCCGGGATCTCGCGGTTCTCGTCGACGTTCATCTTGGCGATGCGCAGCCGGCCGTCGTAAGCCTGGGCCGCCTCGTCGAGGATGGGTGCGATCATCTTGCAGGGCCCGCACCACTCGGCCCAGTAGTCGACCAGCACCGGCTTGTCGGATTGAAGGACGTCGTCGCCGAACGAATCGTCGGTGACGTGCTTGATCAGTTCGCTGCTCATGGCGGATGGGCTCCCGCGGGACGTTGCCGAAGGCACAATGATTCTGACACAGCGGCCCGTTTCAAGAGGGCAGGGCGCCCGGCCGCGGCGTGCTCGGGTGCTATGGCTGCAATAGAACGAATTGCCTTGCCTGGCCGGGCCGGGCTGCCCGCGATGTGGGCGGCCGCGGCGCAGGAGGCCCGGCGCTGGATGCAAGGACGCGGCGTCGCCGAGCGCGATGCCGTGCTGCTCGTGCCCTATGCGGCGCTGCTGCCGGCGGCGCGCGCGGCGTTCGCCGCAGCGGGCGCGGGCTGGCTGCCGCGCATCGAGACGCCGCTCACGCTGGCCGCCGCGCTCGGCCCAGTGCCGACGGTGCGCGCCGGGCAGTTGTGCGGTTCGGCGCTGCTCGATGCGCTCGGCGCCAGCGAGCGCCTGCGCGGCAGCGTGGCGCCGGGCCTGCTGGCGCACGCCGCGCGGCTGCTGGTGCGCGCCGCGCAGGCGCTGCGCGACGGCGCTCTCGCCCGGCCGCCGGCGCAGCGTGCGGCGTACTGGGCGCTGGCGCGCGAGCGCACCGTCGCGGCCGGCCGCGCCGGCGGGCCGGCGGCCCTCGAGGCCACGCTGCTGCGGGAAGCGGTTCAGTGGGCGGCCGACGGCGCGCCCGCCGCGACGGATCGCCTCTTCGACGTGCAAGCGGCGGCCTGGATCGCGCTGCGCATCGGCGGGCCCGATGCGCTCGCCGAAGCGCTGCTTGCCGCGTCCGACGGCCCGGCGCTGCTGCTCGATGCCGACGCGCCCGCCGAGACGCCGTTCGCCGAGCCCGGCCCGGCGATGCTGCAGCGCTGGATCTGCCCCGACGCGCACGCCGAGGCACGCGCCGCCGCGGCCGCCGTCATCGAGGCGGTGAACGGAGCGCGTGGCCCGGTGGCCCTGGTGGCGGCGGATCGCGAAGGCGTGCGCCGCACGCGCGCGCTGCTCGAGCGTGCCGGCGTGGCGGTGAGCGACGAGACCGGCTGGCGGCTGGCCACCACGCGCGCCGCGGCGCGCGTGGTCGGCGTGCTGCGCGCCGCGGCGAGCGTGGTTGGCGTGCCGCGCGCCGCGGCAAGCGCAGCAAGCGCAGCAAGCGCGGCAAGCGCAGCAAGCGCGTCAGGCACGACGACACGCGAAGTCCGCGAAGGCCGCGACGAACTGCTGTCCTGGCTCGCCACCTGGCCGCGCACCGACCCCGAGGCCCTGCGCGGCCTGGAAGCGCAGTGGCGCCAGCGCCGCCGCGTGCCCGACCGCGCGGCCGCCGAGCGCCTGCTGCGCCGCGCCGAACGCCACCTCGAGCCCTTCGTCGCGCCGCCGGCGCGGCGCAGCCTGCGCGAGTGGATCGCGCTGCTCGACGAACGCCTCGCCGCCGACGGCAGCCGCGCCGAGCTGCTGGCCGACGACGCGGGCCGCCAGGTGCTGGCCGCGCTGACGCTCGACATGAGCGGCATGCCCGCCGCCTGGGCGGCGGCCTGGAGCGGCGCGGCGGCGGCGCCGTCGCTCGACCTCGAAGGTTTCGTCGCCTGGGCCGAGGCGACGCTGGACGAGGCCCCGTTCGAGCCGCCGCGGGAGGCCGCGGCGGCCGACGCCGCCGCCGCGCTGGTCGTCATCACGCCGCTGGCGCGCGCCATCGGACGGCCGTTCGCGCGCGTCGTGCTGCCCGGTGCCGACCACCTGCACCTGGGCGCCGTGTCGCCCGAGCCGGGGCTGATCGGCGACGCCCTGGCGCGCGAGCTCGGGCTCGAACATGCCGCCGTGCGCCGCCAACGCCAGCGCGCCGCGCTCGCGCAGCTGCTGCGCGTGCCCTCGCTGGTGCTGATCCGCCGCCACCACGACGCCGACGAGGCGCTCGCCGACAGCCCCGACCTGCAGTGGCTGCTGCTCGAACGCGAGCGCCGCACCGGCACGCCCTGCGCGGTGCAGGAGCCGCCGGCGCACCCGGCCGAGCTGCCGGCCGCGCCGGTGCGGCCGCCGCTGCCGCGTGCAGCGGCAGCGCTGCCCGAGGCGCTCAGCGCCACCCAGGTGGCGGCGCTGCGCGAATGCCCCTACCGCTTCTTCGCCCGCGCCGTGCTGCGCCTGGACGAAGCCGCCGAGCTCGGCCAGCCGCTGGCCAAGCGCGACTACGGCGACTGGCTGCACCTCGTGCTGCACCGCTTCCACAGCCAGCGCGCGCCGGCCGCCGCCGCGGCGCCACCCGTGGCCGCCGACGACGCATCGGCGCTGCAGCAGGCCGCGGCCTGGGCCACCGCCGAACTGGCGCTCGACGAGGGCGAGCTGCTGCCCTTTCGCGCCAGCTTCGAGGCCTTCGCGCCGGCGTATCTCGCCTGGCTGAAGCGCCGCGAGGCCGAGGGCTGGCACTGGTCGGCCGGCGAAGCCGACTTCCGCGTCGCGCCGCCCGAACTCGCGCCGACCGCGCTGCGCGGCCGCATCGACCGCCTCGACCAGGGCCCGGGCGCCTGGCGCCAGCTGCTCGACTACAAGACCGGCGCGGCGCAGGGCTTCAAGGAAGCCGTGCGCGATCCGCTGGAGGACACCCAGCTCGCCTTCTACGCCGCGCTGCTCGGCGCGAGCCCCGAGGTCGGCGCCGCCTACCTCGCCGTGGATGGCGCCGAGGCGCCGCTCGAGATCGAGCACCCCGCCGTGCACCACAGCGCGCGCGCGCTGATCGAGGGCCTGGGCGGCGAACTGGCGCGCCTGCGCGGCGGGGCCGCGCTGCCGGCGCTCGGCGAAGGCCGCATCTGTGGCTACTGCGAGGCGCGCGGCCTGTGCCGGCGCGACCACTGGAGCCGCCCGTGAGCCAGGCCGTCCCCGGCCGCGACCCCGCAGGCTCGGCCGCCCCCGGCCGCGCGGGCGCGGGCCCGGCCGCCGCCTACGGCATCGGCGGCCAGTCTGTGAGCCGCGAGCGCTTCTACGCCGCCGCCTGCGACCCGCGGCGCAGCGTCGTCGTCGAGGCCTGCGCCGGCGCCGGCAAGACCTGGATGCTGGTCTCGCGCATCCTGCGCGCGCTGCTCGACGGCGCCGAGCCGCGCTCCATCCTCGCCATCACCTTCACGCGCAAGGCGGCCGGCGAGATGCGCGAGCGGCTCGACGGCTGGCTGGCGCACTACGCCGCGTGCAGCGCGGCCGAGCGGGTGGCCGCGCTCGGCGAGCGCGGGCTCACCGCCGACGAGGCGGCGCGCCTGGAGCCGGCGCTGGCCGCGCTGCACGAGCGCGTGCTGGCCGGCGGCCAGGCGGTGGCGGTGATGACCTTCCACGCCTGGTTCGCGCAGCTGCTCTCGCAGGCCCCGCTGGCGGTGCTGCAGGGCCTGGGCCTGCCGCCCGCCCACGAGCTGATCGAAGACCGCCGCGTGCTCACCGCCGCGCTGCACCGGCGTCTGCACCGCGCCGTGCAGGCCGCGCCGCTGCAGCGCGCGCTCTACGTGGCGCTCGTGAAGCGCCACGGCCGCAGCAGCGTGCTGCGCTGGCTCGACGCGGCCTGGGAGCGCGCCGCCGACATCACGCTGGCCGACGCCGCCGGTCGTCTCGAAGGCGCCGTGCCGCCGGCGGCGGCGCGCTGGCCCGAATGCGACGGCCTGGCCGACCCGGCCGAGTTGCTGCTGCGCGGCGCGCTGCGCAGCGAGCTGGAGGCGCTGGCGCGCCAGTTCGCGCGCGGCGGCGCCGCGGCGGTGGAGGCGGCCGACAAGCTGCACCGCGCGCTCGAAGCCGGCACGCCCGACGCGGCGTTCGCGCTCGCCGAGTCGGCCCTCTTCACCACCCAGGGCGAGCCGCGCAAGCGGCTGGGCGACACGTCGCCGGTGCGGGCGGCGCAGGACGCGCTGCGCAGCGTGCGCGCCATGCGAGCGCAGCAGCAGGCCCACGAGGACCACGGCGCCCTCGTGCACCTGGTGCGCGTGCTGCTCGCCGAGTACGCCGCGCTCAAGCGCGAGCGCGGCCTCGTCGACATGGACGACCTCGACGCCGCCGGCCGCGCCCTGCTCGGCGACGGCGAGGTCGCCGCCTGGATGCAGGAGCATCTGGACCAGCGCCTGGCGCACCTGCTCGTCGACGAGTTCCAGGACACCAGCCCGCTGCAGTGGCAGGCGCTGCGCGGCTGGCTGGCCGGCTACGCGGGCGCCGGCGGCGGCGCCAGCGGGCAGCGGCCGCTGGCCGTGTTCATCGTCGGCGACCCCAAGCAGAGCATCTACCGCTTCCGCGGCGCCGAGCCGCAGGTCTTCCGCGCCGCGCGCGAGTTCGTCGTCGAGGGACTCGACGGCCTGGCGCTGGAGTGCGACCACACCCAGCGCTGCGCGCCGGCGCTGGTGGCCTCGCTCAACGCGGTGTTCGGCGCGCTCGACGGCGAGCGCTTCGGCCCCTTCCGCGCCCACAGCACGGCCTCGCGCGCCGCCGGCGCGCTGCTCGCGCTGCCGCTGCCGCCGCGCCCGCAGAAGGCCACGCCCGCGGCGCGCCGCGGCTGGCGCGACTCGCTCACCGAGCCCAAGCGCGAGCCCGAGGCCGAGCTGCGCGCCGAGGAGGCACGCGGCGCCGCCGCCGCGGTGGCCGAGCTGATCGAGCGCGGCGGCCTCGCGCCGGGCGAGATCATGGTGCTGGCGCGCCGGCGCGCGCCGCTTGCCGACGTGGCCGACGCGCTCGCCGCGCGCGGCATTCCCCACGCCCTGGCCGAGCCGCTCGTGCTGACTGCGGTGCCCGAGGTGCTCGACGTGCTGGCGCTGCTGGACGCGCTGGTCGCCCCGGGCAACGACCTGGCCTTCGCGCGCGCGCTCAAGAGCCCGGTGTTCGGCGCCGACGACGACGACCTGCTGCGCCTGGCGCGAGCCGCGGCGGCCAGCGGCCGCAGCTGGGTGGACGCGCTCGACGTGCTGGCCGCGCCGCCCGAGCCAGCCGCGCCCGCTGCCCTCAGCCCCGCGCTCGCCCGCGCGCACCGCCTGATGACGGCGTGGCGCCCCTGGGTGCACCGGCTGCCGCCGCACGACCTGCTCGACCGCCTGGTGCACGAAGGCGAGATCGTGCCGCGCATGGCCGCCGCGGTGCCGCCGGCGCGCCGGCGCTTTGCGCTGGCCGCGCTCGACGCGCTGCTCGCCGCCGCGCTGGCGCATGGCGGCGGGCGCTTCGCCACCGCCTACGGCTTCCTGCGCGAGCTGCGCGCCGGGCGCGTGAACGCCGAGCGCAGCGCGCCGCCCGACGCGGTGCAGCTGCTCACCGTGCACGGCGCCAAAGGCCTCGAGGCGCGCGCCGTCGTGCTGGTGGACAGCGACCCGGCACCGCGCACGCCGGGCGGGCCGCTCGTCATCGTCGACTGGCCGGCCGAGGCCGCGGCGCCGCACCGGGTGGCCTTCGTGCGCAGCCCGGCGACCATGCCGCCCTCGCTGCACGACACCTGGGCCGCCCAGCGCGCCGAGGGCGAGCGCGAGGAGCTCAACGGCCTGTACGTGGCGCTGACGCGGGCGCGCCAGTGGTTCGTGGCGAGCCGCGCCACGGCCACGGCGCGGCGCGGCGCCGAGCCGTCGTGGTGGCAGCGCGTGGCGCCGCACGCGCTGCCCTGGGTGCCCGAACCGGCACCCGGGGCGGGCGCGGCGACGCTGCCGGTCGTCATCGACGTGCTGCCCGCGCTCGCACCCCCGCCACCCGGAGCCGGGATCGCCGCCCCGGCACCGGCCGCGCGCGACGCGCCCGCCGCACGCCACGGCCAGGCCCTGCACCGCGTGCTGGAGTGGGCCGGCCGCGAGGGCATCGACCTCGCCGCCGCCTGCGCCGCCGCGGCCGCCCAGTTCGGCCTGCCGGCCGCGGGTGCCGCGGCGCTGCGGCGGCAGGCCGATGCGGTGCTCGGCAGCGCCGAGGCGGCGCGCTTCTTCGGCCGCGCTCCGGCCTGGTCGGGCAACGAGGTCAGCGTGGTGCACGCCGGCGAGGTGCTGCGCATCGACCGCCTGGTGGCGCTGGACGACGCGGCCGGCGCGCGCACCTGGTGGGTGCTCGACTACAAGCTCGACGCCGCGCCCGAGCAGGTGCAGGAGTACCGCGAGCAGCTGGCGCGCTACCGCGCCGCGCTGGCGGCGGCGCAGCCGCACGACGCCGTGCGGGCGGCCTTCGTCACGGCCGGCGGCCGGGTCGTCGAACTCGCCTGAAGCCGGGGCGCCCCGCGGCCTGTAACAAGGTCTGAGCGGCTTTGCGGGCGCTGTTCAGGGCATCGCGCGCGGCCGCTTCGCGCTGCAATCGACGCCTCATGTCCGCCCCCAAGACCGCGAGCGAGCCCCGCAGCGCCGCAGCCGTGCGGCTGTTCGGCCGCCTGCAGCTGCTGCGCCTGCTCGGCAAGAGCGAGCGCACGATGGCCTGGCTGGCGGCCGAACGCGACGGGGCCGAGCGCATGATCGTGCTGCCGCGCGTGCAGCCGCACGGCGCCGCGCTCGCCCTGTGGCAGCAGGAGGTGCGGCGGGCCCAGCGGCTGGCCCACCCGCAGCTCGCGCCGCTGCTGGACATCGGCGTGCAGGACGGCTGGCCCTACGTGCTGCACGACCTGCGCGGCCGCGCCACGCTGGCCGACAAGGCGCCGCGCAAGGGCCTGCCCGGCGCCGAGGCGGCGGCGCTGGCCGCGGCGGCGCTGCGCGGCCTGGCCTACGCGCACGAGGCGGGTCTCGCGCACCACGACCTGCAACCCTTCCTGGTGCTGCTCGACGAGCAGGGCAGCCCGAGCGTGGCCGGCCTCGGCGTCGGCATCCCGCTGGAGGCCAGCGGCGGCGGCGCCGGCGCCGACGATCCGCGCACATTCGACAGCGGCCAGCTGCGCCACGTGCGCCGCGCCGCCGAGCGCGACGTGCTGGCGCTCGGCGTGCTGCTCAACGGCCTGCTCGGCGGCGCGCCGGCGCTCGACGAGCCCGACGTGGGCAAGGTCATCGCCCGCCTGCCGCCCGACGGGCGCGAGATCGTGCGCCTGCCGTGGACCGCGGCGCACCCGATCGCCGAGCCGCTGCGCGCCATCGTCAACCGCGCCACCGACCGCCAGCCGCGCCAGCGCTACCGCAACGCGCGCACGCTGATCGCCGCGCTCGAGGGCTGGCTGCAGACCGACGCCGCACAGGGCGGCGGCCCGCTTGCGCTGCTGTCCGACCGGCTGCGTGCCGCCGGCGTGCTGCCCTCGTCGCCCGGCGCCGCGGCGCGCGCGGCGCGTCTGGCGCTGATGGAGCGCGAGCGCACCAACGAGCTGGCCGAGGTGGTGCTCGAGGACCTCGCGCTCGCCTTCGAGCTGCTGCGCGCGGTGAACTCGGCGCAGGTGCGCGGCAGCCAGGTCTCGGGCAGCGGCCCGGTGCTGACGGTGCGCCGCGCCATCGCGATGCTCGGGCTGGAGGGCGTGCGCCGCGCCGCGCTCGCCCTGCGCGCCTGGCCGGGCCCGCTGGACGAGGCGCGCGCCGCGCTGCTGGACAAGCTGATCGAGCGCTGCAAGCGCGCCGGCCGCCTGGCGCTGGCGCTGCGCCCGGCCGGCTACGACGGCGAGGTGGTCTACCTCGTGACGCTGCTGCAGAACCTGGGCCGCTTGGTCGTGCAGTACCACTTCGCCGACGAGGCCGAGCAGATCCGCCGCCTCATGCAGCCCGCGCCGCCGGCGCGCGAAGGCGAGCCCGAGGACCCCGGCATGAGCGAGGAGGGCGCGGCCTACGCCGTGCTCGGTGCCGACATCGAGGCCATCGGCGCCGCGGTGGCGCGCTGGTGGGGGCTCGACGACAGCGTGCTGTCCCTGGTGCGCCGCCTCGGCAGCGACGCGCCGCTGCGCCCGCCCGAGAGCGACGACGAGACGATCCGCGTCGTCGCGAGCTGCGCCAACGAGGCGATCGACGCGCTCGCGCTGCCCGCGCCGCGCGTCGGCGCGGCG
>Ga0073934_10006618_pt1 | contig 16721 bp, 9 predicted proteins | sample LarsenN4metaG_FD_76834 | JGI IMG/M metagenome (GOLD analysis project Ga0073934, IMG submission 76834) | Hot spring sediment bacterial and archeal communities from British Columbia, Canada, to study Microbial Dark Matter (Phase II) - Larsen... ...
CAGCCGCCGGCCGGCCAGCCGGTCGACCCGCTGACCACCGTGTTCGCGTACCTGCTCAAGGGCGTGCGCGACAAGTTCATGATCAACTACGGCTCGGGCGGCATCGGCACCGAGATCCTGTCCAACCGGCTCGGCGTGGGCCCGATGTACGACTGCCTGAACTGCGCCTACGAGGAGTTCTTCCTCACGCACTTCACGGTCGGCGAGGTGGCCCAGTTGGTGGACATCCCGGCCAACGCGGGCCTGGAGACGATCACGCCGCAGAACGTGCTCAACATCCTGCTGTTCCTGAAGAACGGCACGCCGGCGCTCACGCCGGCCGAGGCGCAGTTCGTCGCCGCGCTCGGACCCAAGGCCACCAAGCCGCTGTACCCGGGCGACCCGGCGAGCGTCAACCACAGCTACGTGGGCGACTTCGTCAAGTTCCGCAACACCCACAACGGCTTCGAGCAGCACGTCTTCCACCTGCACAACCACCAGTGGTTGTTCAACCCGAACGACGACAACTCGAACTACCTCGACGCCCAGGGCATCGGCCCGGGCATGGGCTACACGTACGAGATCGCCAACGGCGGCTCGGGCAACCGCAACCTGTCGGCCGGCGACGCCATCTACCACTGCCACTTCTACCCGCACTTCGCGCAGGGCATGTGGTACATGTGGCGCATCCACGATACGTTCGAGGCCGGCACGGTGCTCTCGGTCACGCCGCGTGACGCCAACGGCGTGCCGATCGGCTTCCACGTCGCGGACGCCAACGCCGACGGCAAGACCGACTTCGCGCTCAAGAACGGCACGCCCGCGCCCGGTGCGCGCGCCCTGCCCGACGGCGAGCTGACGGTCGGCGTTCCGATTCCCGCCATCGTGCCGCTGCCCGGCAAGGGCCTGGCGCCGATGCCGGCACCCGGCGTCACCGTGGTCGCCGTGGACCGCAACGGTGCGGCCCCCGGCGGCACCTCCAGCCAGGCCAAGCTGCCCTACGCGGCGATCGCCGGCCCGGACGGCAAGTTCGGCACCGCCGACGACGTGAACCCCGGCTATCCGTTCTGGATCGCGGGCATCGCCTGCGAGAACGGCGCCACCTGCGAAGAAGGCATCGTCGGGCAGCGCCCGTCGACCCCGCCGCTGGACATGGTGACCAAGGCCGAAGCCCAGGCGATGGTCGACCCGGTGACCGGCGTCGAGCCCTTCAAGAGCTACTCGCCCGCGATGAAGGCCAACTTCGTCAACCTGGCCGGTGACTACTCGCAGATGCACGGCGGCCTGCCGCGGCACGCGCTGCACGGCGTCGCCGCCGGCGGCCAGGCCGCGCCGACGATCGCCGGCATCGTGAGCCCGGTCGACCTGACCAAGACCATGGCCAAGGCCAAGCCGGTGTACTTCCCCGAGGCCGGCACCGACGTCGAGCGCGCGGCGATGGCCTTCCACGCCAAGGGCAACATCGCCAGTCACGCGCTGCGCCTGGACAACACGATCGCGGCCGCGAACTTCCGCGTGAACTCGCTGCCCGCGGTTCCCGGTGCCGTGTTCGCCGATCCTTGCCAGGACGACTCCGGCGCGGCCGTCGCCACCAACGGCACGAACCGCTGGAACAGCAACAGCTACAGCACACCGCTGGTCTCGCTGCCCTCGGGCCCGTTCGGCGCCTACACGCCGCGTGTCTACAAGGGCGCGAACATCCAGTACGACGCGGTCATCAACAAGGTCGGCTACCACTACCCGCAGCAGCGCATCGTGTCGCTGTGGGAGGACGCCATCCCGGTCATCGAGAAGAACAAGCCGGGCGAGCCGCTGGTGATGCGCCTGAACACGTTCGACTGCGCGATGTACCACCACACGAACCTCGTCCCCGACAAGTTCGAGATGGACGACTACCAGCTGCGCACGCCGACCGACATCATCGGCCAGCACATCCACCTGCCCAAGTGGGACCTTTCGACGACCGACGGTGCCGCCAACGGCTGGAACTACGAAGACGGCACGCTGGCCGCCGGCGCGGTGCGCGAGCGCATCGAGGCCATCAACTGCTTCAACGGCCATGCCGAAGAGTGCCGTTTCGGCGCGCTGCCCGGCCCGGGCAACGCCCCGGCCCTGCATCCCGCGCAGCACCCGTTCTTCCCGGCCACCGGCCCCGGCGGCGTGAACTGGCTCGGCGCGCGCATCACGCTGCAGCGCTGGTTCACCGACCCGGTGCTGAACACGCAGCACGTGGACCGCGGCCTCGGCGTGATCTTCACGCACGACCACTACGGCCCGTCCACCTTCCAGCAGATCGGCCTGTACTCCACGGTGCTGGTCGAGCCAGCGCGTTCGACGTGGCGCCACAACGAGACGGGCAACCTGCTCGGCTGCGAGACCACGGCCGTCACGCCGTTCGCCCCGACCGCGCTCGGCCAGCCCGCGCGTGACCAGCTGCCTGGCGGCTGCCGCAACGACGGCGGCCCGACCTCGTGGCAGGCCGCGATCCTGACCGGCGACCTCGACGGCGACGGCAAGAACGACAGCTACCGCGAGTTCTACTTCGAGTACACGGACTTCCAGCACGCCTACGAGGCCGGCGTCTACGTCGGCGCGGGCAACCTGGGCCAGTACAACGGCGACTTCGACGAGAAGGCCTACCTCGGCTTCAGCCCGGCGCTGCAGGACCTGTTCTATCCGGAACCCTCCAGCGGCCCGGCCAAGGGCCTGTATCCGGCGTTCGCGCCGGGCGCCGTGCAGTCGGACACCTTCCGCTTCTCGATCGCCCCGCCGCTGGTCAAGCCGGTGTTCCCGATCTTCCCCGACCTCACGGTGGAGAAGTTCGTCACCTTCGCCAATGGCGCGCTCGGTGCCGGCAACGTGCCGCCCGGCGTGGAGCCGCCCGTCGGCGCCGTGCGCGAGTGCATCCAGCGTCCGTGCCCGACCTCGATCGACTTCCTCGAGCCCGGCATGTTCGTCGTGAACTACCGCAACGAGCCCGGCGCGCTGCGCATCTTCGACCCGAACAAGATCGGGCCCGACGGCAAGCCCGGTGCGCAGGCCGACGGCCTGGCCGGTGACCTGGCCTACGTCTTCTCGTCCGAGGTGGTGCGTGCGATTCCCGACCTGAACCGCATGCCCGCCCAGGGCGACATCGCCAACCCGCCGGCCGCGGCGAGCATCCTGCCGCCCGAGAACATGGCGCCTACCGTGTTCCCGCCGCACATCAACATGGCCGGCTACGAGCCGAAGGACCCGTTCACGCCGATGCTGCGCACCTACACGGGCGACCGCGTGCGCATCAAGGCGCAGGCCGGTGGCGACGAGGAGGAGCACAGCGTCTCCGTGCACGGCATGAAGTGGCTCAAGGCCGGCTCCGGCTTCGGCCGCGCGCCGAACTCGGGCTGGGTCAACCAGTCCGCGGGCGGCATCTCCGAGCAGTTCTCGTTCGCCTCGCCGGTGTTCCAGGACTTCTCGCAGCGCCCGGGCGTGGCCGACTACCTGTACCTGATGGACGCCATGCAGGACGGCGTGTGGAACGGCGACTGGGGCCTGATGCGCAACTACAGCCGTGAGGTGGCCAACCTGTTCCCGCTGCCGAACAACCCGCGTCCGGCGGCCCCGCGCAACCGCACCGACTTCCAGAGCGGCCAGGCGGCGGTGTGCCCGCGCACGGCGCCGATGAAGACCTTCGACGTCACCGCGGTGTCGGCCAACCTGGCGCTGCCGGCGGTGCCCGGCGTGACCATCACGCCGACCGGCCAGCAGGTGCTGCGCGCCGGCACGCCTGACAACCAGGTGGTGCCCAACGTGGCGATCAACACGCTGCACGCCGGCGGCCCGCTGACCGGCACCGGCACGCTGGTGTCCAACCCGCGCACCAGCACGGTCCGCGGCTTCGCCCAGGGCATCACGGTGGACGAGAGGGGCCCGCTGCACGACCCGACGGCGATGCTGTACGTGCTGACGAGTGACCTCGACGCACAAGGCAAGCTGAAGCCCGGCGTGCGGCCCGAGCCGCTGGCCCTGCGCGTCAACGCCGGCGACTGCGTGCAGGTGACCCTGCGCAACGCGCTGCCGGCCGTGGCGCCCGACCTGCCGAACTACAACATGATGCGCACCGCCAACAAGCGCGACCGCCTCCATCCGGAAGGTTCCACCGTGTTCGGCGTCAACCACGTCCGTCCGTCCAGCCACGTCGGCTTCCACACCCAGCTGATGGAGTACGACGTGACGGCTTCGGACGGCACCAACGTCGGCATCAACCCGGTGCAGACCGCGGCGCCCGGCGACGGCGTGGGCAACAACCGCGCGAAGACCTACGTCTTCTATGCCGGTGACCTGGCGCTGGACGAAAGCGGCCCGCGTGACAGCGGCGTCGGCCAGGACCGCGAGAACGTGATCGCCACGGCGGTCGAGTTCGGCCCGGTCAACGTGCTGCCGGCCGACCGCGTCAAGCAACACCAGAAGGCCCTGTACGGCCAGGTGGTGGTGCAGCCGCGCGGCGCGACCTTCGCGAACCTGACGGGCACCCGCCTGCAGGCCGACGTGACGGCCCCGGCGCTCGCCGCCTCGGGCATCGGCACCACGAACCAGCTGCCGGCGACGACGGCGCAGACCTACCGCGACTTCAGCCTGGTCTGGACGAAGATGCACAACCACCGTTATGCCTCGGGCAACGCGGTGCAGAACGAGTCCGAAGAAGGCCCGGGCACGCCGGAGAACGCGCCGCACACCATGCACGCGGTCGCGAACTACGGCACCGAGCCCAGCTTCTTCCGGTTCGGCATCTCCCCGCTGTCCGCGGCGGGCAACGCGAACTGTGCGGCCCCGATCACCGCGCCGTTCAACGGGCCGGCCAGCACGCCGACCTGCTTCGGTGCCGTGGTCAACGCCGGCAGCCTGTTCAGCAACACGATCGCGGTGCCGCAGGGCGACCCGGCCACACCGGTGTTCCGGGCCCTGCCCGGCCAGCCGTTCCGGATCGGCCTGACGGTGGCGAACTCGAGCAACCGCGCCTCCACGTTCCAGCTGCACGGGCACGTGTGGCCGCGTGATCCGTTCCTGCCGCTGCAGCGTGACGCCCTTGGCTTCCCGCTGAACGCGAACATCGGCAACGTCGGCTCCGTGCTGATCGGCGACAACCCGATGCAGTTCTACATTGGGGCGCAGGAAAGCCTGATCGGCAGCGCGCACTACGTGATCAAGCCGACCAACGGTGCCGGCGGCGTGGACAAGGTGCCGGGCGACTACCTGTTCTACGACACCGCGGCGGCAGGCCGGGGCGCCGGTGCCTGGGGCATCCTGCGCGTGGCGCCGTGATCGAGGTTTGATCTGGACCGGGGGGCAACCCCCGGCCTCGATTCGAGAATGGGTGCAGCACGGTGACGTCTGCACCCGTTTGTTTGTGAAGGGATGGAAGTGAAAGACCACGCCAACGCCCGTTTCGCGGCCGGCACGCAGCGCGGCTGGATCGCGGCGACGCTCGGTGCCGCAACCTGCGCGGCCGCGCTCGCGGCCACGCCGCCCGCCACCACGCCCGCCCCGGCCGCGGCGACCGCGCGCGCCGCGGGCACGCCCGCCGCCGGTGCCGCGCCGACGCCGGCCGTGACCGTCAGCCGCCACGTGCGCGACGGCGTGGCCATCGACTTCGAGGTCCGCCCGCTCGAGGGCGAGGCGCTGATGGAAGGCACGCTGACCGAGGTGCGCTTCCGCCTCAGCGACGAGCGCAGCAGCGCACCGGTGCGCGGCGGCCGCCCCGCGGCCTGGCTCGACGCCGGGGCCAACATCCAGGCCCAGGCCGCCGGCACGCAGCGCCAGTGCGTGGAGAAGATCGGCCTGTACCTGAAGGGCGCCGTCGGCATCCGTCCGCTGGTGGACATGAACGGCTACTACCTGCTGGTCATGAACCGCGACGCCAGCATCACCGTCATCGACCCGATGGTCTCGATGGCCGGCCGCACCAGCACGCTGGCCTCGGTGCAGCTGAAGAGCCCGCCGCTGGACTGGGTGAACCACGGCGACAGCAAGCGCCTGTACGTGAGCATGCCCGCGGCCGGGCAGGTGGCGGTGGTGGACACCGAGACCTTCGAGGTGGTCGGCAACCTCGACGCCGGCGTCGAGCCGACGCGCCTGGTGCTGCAGCCCGACGGGCGCTACCTCTGGGTGGGCAACAATCCGCGCGGCGGCCAGGCCGGCGGCGTCACCGTGATCGACACGCGCGACCGCAAGGTCGTGCTGCGCGCCACCACCGGGCGCGGTCACCACGAGATCGCGATCTCGGCCGACAGCCGCACCGCCTTCGTCACCAACCGCGACGACGGCACGGTCAGCGTGTTCGACGTGGCCACGCTGAGCAAGGTGAAGGACGTCAAGGTCGGCGAGCTGCCGCTGTCGGTGGCCTATTCGGCACTGGCGCGCGCGGCCTACGTGTCCAACGGCAAGAGCGGCACGGTGAGCGTGATCGACGGCGCGAGCCTCGAGGTCAGCAAGACCATCGCCGCCAAGCCCGGGCTGGGCCCGCTGCGCTTCACGCCCGACGGGCGCTTCGCGATGGTCGTCAACACGCCCGAGGGCGTGGTGCACGTGATCGACCCCGGCAGCAACGAGATCATCCACAGCCCGAAGGTGCAGGCCGAGCCGTTCCAGGTCTCGTACACGCAGGGCTTCGCCTACGTGCGCAGCCTGGCCAGCGAGCGCGTGACGATGATCAACCTGAGCTCGCTCGGCCTCGGCAAGGAGCCGATCGTGCAGAGCTTCGCCGCCGGCAGCTACGCGCCCAAGATGGGCGGCGACCTGCCGCTGGCCGACGCGGTGGTGGCCGGCATCGGCGAGGCCGCGGCCTTCGTCGTCAGCCCGGCCGACAACGCCACCTACTTCTACATGGAGGGCATGAACGCGCCGATGTCGAGCTACCCGAGCCGCGGCAAGTACGCGCGCGCGGTGACGGTGGTCGACCGCAGCCTGCGCGAGGTGGAACCGGGCGTGTTCGCCGGCCGCTTCCGCATGCCGGCGGCGGGCACCTTCGACGTGGCGCTGTCGCTCGAGCAGCCGCGTCTGGTGCACTGCTTCGCCACCGAGGCCAAGGTCAACCCGCAGCTCGAGGCGCTGCGCCAGAAGGTCGGCATCGAGTACCTGCCGCAGGGCCGCGTGTTCAAGCCGGGCGAGAAGGCCACGGTGCGCTTCCGCGTGCTCGAGGGCACCGGCGCGCCCAAGGTCGGGCTGAAGGACGTGATGGTGCGCTACTTCCTCGTGCCCGCCTCGCCGCCGCGCGACCTCATCGCGCGCGAGGTGTCCGAGGGCGTCTACGAGGCGCAGGTGGAGCTGGACGAGGCCGGGGCGTACTTCGTGTTCGTCAGCGTGCCCTCGCTGAAGCTGGCCTACAACGACAGCGGCTACTTCAGCGTGATGGCGCGGCCCGACCCGGCCACCGCGCAGGCGCCGGCCGCCGCACCCGCCCCGCCGCCGCCGCCGCGCGAAGGCGCGCGGCCGCGCAAGGCCGCGCCGCAGAAGAACGGCTGAACCCCCGGCGCGCCCGCAACGAACCTGCAAGAGACCACCATGGCCCGCCCCACGCCCCTCCTGATCGCGGCACTCGCCGCGTCGCTCGCGCTCGGCGCGGCACAGGCGCACTCGCAGCACGCGCAGCACGAGCTGCAGCAGGCCGCCGCCGCCAAGCCCAGCACGGTGAAGGTGCGCTACGACGACACCGCGCTCGTCGACGCCGACGGGCGCACGCTGCGCGTGAAGTCCGACGTCATCGGCGAGCGCCTCGTCGTGATCGACTTCGTCTACACCACCTGCACCACGGTGTGCCCGGTGCTCTCGGCCATGATGGCCCAGGTGCAGAACGAGGTCGGCGCGAAGGCGGGGTCCGACGACGTGCGCCTCGTCACCATCACGGTCGACCCGGCGCGCGACACGCCGGCGCGCCTGAAGGAGTACGGCGCGCGCTTCGGCGCGGGGCCGAACTGGCTCTGGCTCACCGGGCCGACCGGGCGCGTCAACGAGGTGCTCAAGGGCTTCGGCGCCTACACGGCCAACTACGAGGACCACCCGCCGCTCGTGCTGGTGGGCGACCCGAAGAGCGGCCAGTGGACGCGCTTCTTCGGCCTGACCGACCCCAAGCTGGTGGCGGCCCGCGTGCAGGAGCTGCGCGCCGCGCGCGCCATGCCGGCCGGGCACAAACATTGACGAGCACGAAACTCCGGAGAACCCCATGAAGGCCCTGATCGGTGCCGCCCTGCTACCCGTGGTGATGGCCGTCTGGACGGCGGGCGTGTCGGCCCACGAGAACCACGCCCCGGCGCCCGGCGCGGCCAGCGCGCCGGCCGTCGCGCCGATGGTCAAGCCCAAGCGCGACCCGGTGGCCTACTTCAGCGACCGCGAGTTCCTCACGCACGAGGGCAAGAAGGTGCGCTTGTACTCCGACGTGCTCAAGGGCCGCACGGTGGTCATCAACACCATCTACACCGGCTGCAAGGACGCCTGCCCGCTGATCACGCAGCAGCTCAACCAGGTGCGCGCCAAGCTCGGCCCCGCGTTCGGCAAGGACGTGCACTTCCTGACCATCACGAGCGACCCGGCCAACGACTCGCCCGAGGCGCTGCGCCAGTACGCCAAGGCGCAGTCGGCGCTGGTGCCGGGCTGGACCTTCCTCACCGGCAAGAAGGCCGACATCGACTTCATCCTCAAGCGCCTGGGCCAGTGGTCGCAGAACGTCGAGGGCCACTCGACGCAGCTGATCGCGTGGAACTTCGTCGCCGACCGCGGCCGCAAGATGCTGCCCAACGCGCCGGTGGAGCTGATCGCGGCGCAGATCGTGCTGCTGGCGAGCAGCGAGTCGATGGTGCCGCTGCCCGGCGCCCCGGCGGCGGCCGCCAAGCCGGATTGAGGCGCGCTTGGCCCGGACCGCGCGCCGCGGCCCGATCGCACGCGGCCTGATTGCCTTCGGCCTGCTGCTGGCGGCCGGCGCCCTGGCTGCCGCCCCGCTCACGCCGCAGGAGCAGGCCGGCCGCAAGCTCTACACCGAGGGCGCGAGCGCCAGCGGCAAGCCGGTGCGCGCGCTGATCGGCGCGCAGGACACGCCGCTCGACGGCACCGCCTTCGCCTGCGCCAACTGCCACGGCGCCGACGGGCGCGGCCGGCCGGAGGGCAACGTCAAGCCGCCGCCGATCCCGTGGAGCGAACTCGCGCGCGCCGACGGCCACCGCCGCGCCGGCGGGCGCTCGCACCCGGCCTACGACGAGCGCTCGTTCTCCGAGATGCTGACCGACGGCCGCGACCCGGCCGGCAACCGGCTCGAGGCGACGATGCCGCGCTACATCATGGCGCACGAGGACATCGCGGCGCTGGTGGCCTACCTCAAGCGCATCGAGACCGACTTCGACCCCGGCGTGTCCGACGACCGCCTGCGCATCGGCACCCTGCTGCCGGCGCGCGGCGCGCTCGCCGAGCTGGGCCGTGCGATGGAGGCCGTGCTGCGCGCGCAGATCGAGGCCGTCAACGCCAAGGGCGGGTTGCACGGCCGCAAGCTGGAGCTGGTGACGGCCGACTTCGCGGAAGACCGCGCCGCCGCGCTGCGCAACGCCGAGCGGCTGTTCCGCGACGAGCAGGTGTTCGCCGTCGTCAGCCCGCTCACCGTGGGGGTCGAACGCGAGATCGGCGAGCTCGCCGAGCGCAGCGGCGTGCCGGTGGTCGGGCCGTTCACGCTGCGCACACAGTCGCAGCAGGCCGTCAACCGCCACACCTTCTACATGCTCAGCGGCCTGGCCGAGCAGGTGCGCGTGCTGGTCGAGTTCGCGACCCGCCGCCTGGCTCTCGCCGATCCGCCGGTGGCGGTGGTGCATCCCGACGAGCCCGAGATGCAGGCGGTGGCCGACGCGGCCGTCGCGGCGCTGCGCAAGCGCGGCTGGGGTCGTTCGCTGGCGGTGCACTACCCCTCGGGCCGGCTGCCGGCGGCCGAACTCGTGGCCAAGCTGCAGCAGAGCGGCGTGCAGGTCGTGCTGTTCCTCGGCACCGATGCCGAGCTGGAGAGGCTCGGTGGCCCCATCCGCGACGCGATCTGGACGCCCTACCTGCTGGCCCCCGGCGTGCGCGTCGGGCGCGCCGCCGCGGCGCTGCCCACCACGCTGGGCGAGCGCGTCTTCCTCGCCTACCCGAGCCAGCCCGGCGACATCACGCCCGAAGGCGCCGCCGCGCTCGGCGCGCTGCAGCGCGCCGCCGGCGCGGCCGGGCGCCACCAGCCGGCGCAGGTGTCGGCCTACGCCTCGCTGCGCGTGCTCGAGGAGGGCGTCAAGCGCGCCGGACGCGAGCTGAGCCGCGCCAAGCTCATCGCCTCGCTCGAGAACCTGTTCAGCTTCGAGACCACGGTGACGCCGGCGGTCTCGTACGGGCCGAGCCGGCGCGTCGGCGCGCTCGGCGGCTACGTCGTCGCGGTGGACACCGCGGCGCGCGCCTTCCGCCCCACCGGCGGCTACATCCGCATCGACGACCAGCCATGAGCCCGTTGCCCGAACGCCGTCGCCTGATCGCCGCCGCGCTGGCTGCGGCCGCCGCGCTCGCCGGCGGCGGCACGGCGCGCGCGCAGAACATCCCGGGCGCCGCCGCGCGCGTGAACGGCGCCGAGATCAGCAACCACCGGCTCGAGCGGCACTTCGACGAGTACGTGAAGGCCCAGCGGCGCAACATCACGGCGATGATCAACCCGCGCGTGTACAAGAAGTACAAGCGCGAGGCGCTCGACCAGCTCATCGAGCGCGAACTGCTGTGGCAGGCGGCGAAGGCCGACGGCGCGGTGGCCCCCGACGACGAGGTGCAGGCCGCGCTGGCCGAGATGCAGGCCCAGCTCGGCTCGCGCGAGGCCTACCTGCGCCGCCTGGAGCAGTCCGGCTTCGACGAACGCGGCTACACCGAGTATGTGCGGCAGGCCTTGTCGGGCGCACGCCTGCTGAACCGGCGCGTGCCGGCGGCGCCGGAGGTGGCCGACGAGGAGATCGCCGCGTTCTACCGCAGCAACCTGCACCGCTTCGGCGCCCCGCCGCGTCCGCTGGAGGAGGCGCGCGATCCGATCCGCGCCCGCCTGGCGGCCGACAAGCGCGCCGCGCAGGCGCGCGAGGTGGTGGCGGCGCTGAAGGCGGCCGCGCGCATCGAGCTGCTGGTTCAGCTCGACTGAGCCGGTGTGAAGCGAGAGGCCGCGGGCACGCGCCCGCGGCCTTGCCGTTCTAGCGTCTCGTCACCTGGGTGGTGACGCTCGCGGTGTTGTTGCCGGTCACCGGATCGGGCTCGACCGCACTGACGCTGGCGGTGGTGGTCAGCGAGCCGTTGCGGCGCGTCACCAGCAGCGTGATCCGCACGGTCGCGGCGGTGCCGGAGTCCAGCGTCCCGATCGAACATGCGATCGTGCTGCCCGCGCTGCAGCTGCCCTTGGACGGCACCACGCTGAGCAGCGTCACGCCCGAGGGCAGCGTCGCGCCGAAGTTCACGCGCGTGGCGGCCGAGGGGCCGCGGTTGGCGACGCTGGCCATGATCACGAGCTGGCTGTTCGTGCGCACCGGGTCGGGCGAGTCGGCCATCACGAGCGCGAGGTCGGCCGACGCCGTGGGCGGCGGGGGCGGCGGCGGCGGCGGCGGGGGCGGCGGCGGCGCCGTGTCGGCCGCCTGGTCGATGCGCGCCACCGTGCCGCCGGCGACGAAGATGCGCCCCACGCTGCCGAAGGCCATGCCCTGCGCGTAGCCGAAGGGCACGAGTGCGGTCCAGGCCGAGCTGCCGTTGCTGCGCACCTTGGTCACGCCCATCAGCGACATGTTGCTCGCCGCGAGGTAGACGTTGTCCAGCGCATCGAGCCGCATCTGCGCGTGCGCGAGCAGCGCCACGCCGGGGCCGTCGGCGTCGAGGTTGGCCCACAGCAGGCGGCCGGTGGGGTCGAACTTGACGAACGCGGCGCCCGCGGTGCCGCTGTTCGGGAAGCCGCCGACGACCGGTGCGCCGTCGCTGCCGACCTCCACGCACAGCCCCGCCATCGGGTGCGTGCGTTCCCACAGCGTCGCGCCGCTCGGCCCGACCTTGCGCAGCACGCTGCCGCCGGCGATGCTGTACACGCCGTTGATCAGGTAGGTGTTGCCGGCCGCGTCGCCCGCGGCGTCGCCGGTGGTCAGGCTGAAGAAGGCCGGCAGCGTCCACACCGTGTTGCCGGCGCGGTCGACCTTGGCGTAGCCGTTGACGCTGCCGGTGATGCCGCGCGCGGCGATGACGAGCGCGCCGTCGGCGCTCCACTTGAAGTTGACCGGCGCGCCGATGCCGGCGGGGTCGAACCAGGCCCACTGCGTGCTGCCGTCGGGGCCGAACTTGCGCACCGTGGCGCGCTGGCCGGCGGGCGACATGCCGAGGCCGAGCACGTAGACGTTGTCGGCCTCGTCGAGCAGCAGCTTGCGCGTCGACGAGCCGTCGAAGGCGGCGTCGTAGACGCGACGCCACAACAGCTGGCCGGCGGGCGAGAACTTCATCAGCACGCTGTTGGCGTTGACCGGCGAGGCGTAGCCCGAGCGGATGGTGCCGCTCACCAGCGCATTGCCCTGGCTGTCGGTGCCGACCCAGGTGGCCACCTCGTGGCGCGTGGCGTCGGTGTTGTCGAAGCGCACCTGCCAGAGCGTGCGGCCGTCGGCGGCCCGCTTGGTGAGGTAGATGTCGCCGGCGGGGTTGTAGTCCCACAGTGCGCTGTAGACGTTGTCGGCCGCGTCGGTGGCCACCGCCACGCCGCCCGGCGTGTCGGTCCAGGCCAGCGTGTACAGCAGCGCGGCGGCCGGATCGGCGTTGACCGCCTCGGCGTTCATCGCCTCGGCGGTCTGACGCACCTTCGTCGGGTCGCTGTCGCCGGCGTCCGCGGTGCCGGCGGTGCCCGCCGCGGCACCGGGGCTGGTCGGCATGGTGGTCTCGCTGCTGCCGCCACCGCAGGCCGCGAGAACGCAGGCCACGCTGACGCCGACGAGCCAAGTGGAAAGCCGAGACATCAAGCCTGGGCCGCGAAGCGGGGAAACATCAACTGGCGCGCGCATCTCGCCCTCCTGGTGAACGTCATCAAATGTGCAATTTATCCATGTACACGCCTCCCGCCATGCTCCAGGTCAATGTCGGCTGTCTGCCGCCGCTCCACGAGTGCCCATATCGAAACTGATCGTTACGGCCTGCCGATTCGTTCGGTGACCGGCGCGCCGTCGAGCGGCTTGCGCTCGCGCAGGCGCAACTCGCGCACCGCCGTGAAGCGCCACTCGGCGTAGCTCGCCGCCTCCTCGAAGCCGGCCTGCTCGGGCGCGAAGTGCGCGCGGCGCAGCGGCCGGGCCGCGGAGCGGCTGTGCACGCCGACGATGCGGCCGCGCTCGTTGCGGATCAGCGCCCAGTCGGTGCTGCGCGTCATCGGGTCGTCGTACACGCGGCGCAGGAAGCGGCGCGGCGCGGCGCTGCGCGGGTCGAGCAGCAGTTCGTCGAGCGTGGCCGGAAAGGCCTGCGGCCCGCCGCCACCGGCCTGCGCGTAGGCCCGCAGCGCGAGGCGGAACTGCTCGCCGGCCCACAGCAGCTGGGCCTCGCGTTCGCGCTGCTGCACGCCGCTTGTCAGCGATGCGCCGGCCGCCAGCGTGCCGCCGACGACGGCCACCGCGAACAGCAGCGCCAGGAAGACGGCCCCGCGCGCGACGCCGGGCGCGATGCCGGGCGCGCTGCGGCGCCTCACCATGTGTTGAACGCCGTGCCGTCGATGGCCGTCGCCTCCGAGCCGCTCTTCACGTCGTACACGCGCCCGGGCTGCGGCGGCGGCGGCGCGACGACGGTCCACGAGTCGGCCTGGCCGGTCACCGGGTCGAGCGGCACCTGGCGCAGGTAGCGCTTGCCGACGAGGTCCTGCAGCGCGTCGGGGTAGCGCCCGGTGTCGGCGTAGTGCTTGTCGATGGCGTCGCGCAGCAGCGCCAGGTTCTGCTTGAGCGTGGCCTCCTCGGCGCGCCGCACGCTGCCGTAGTAGCGCGGCACGGCCAGCGCGAGCAGCGTGGCCACGATGGCCATCACCACCAGCAGCTCGATGAGCGTGAAGCCGCGCCGCGGCTTGGCCGGGGCTGCCCGCGTCACGTCCATCACCATTGCCGGTAGGCCAGGCCGTTGATGCCCTGCCCCTCGGAGAGCGAGTAGACGTCGTAGACGTCGCGCCCTTCCTGCGGCGCATCGGGCGGGCTGGCGTAGCTGCGCCGGCCCCAGGTCTCGGCCGCCGGCGCCTGGGCGTCGGGGTGCAGCGGGTCGCGCGGCAGGCGGCGCAGGAAGTAGATCTTGGTCTTGGCCGGGCTGCGTGCGTCCTCGACGCCGTCGGTCAGCACGGCCAGGTTCGGCGGGTAGCCGCTCTCGTCGGCCTGTTTCGGGATGCGGCCTTCGTCGACGGCGCGCTTGTAGGCGTCGATGGCGCCGCGGATCTCGCGCAGCGCGGCGCGCAGTTCGTTCTCGCGCGTGCGCTTGACGTTCAGCTCGGCCAGCGGCAGCGCCATGCCGGCCAGGATGGCGACGATGGTCGCCGTGACGAGCAGCTCGATCAGCGTGAAGCCCGCGCGCGGGCGCCGGCGCGGCATCATGGCTGCGATTTCAGCGCCAGCGGGGCCGAGGCCTCGATCGGCACGCGCCGGCTGCTGCCGTCCAGGCCGATCGCCGAGCCGATCTGCAGCGTCGCCGCTTCCAGCGGCTTGCGCGCCTTCAGGCGCAGGCGCAGCAGCACGCCGTCGGCCGCGGCCACCGGCGGGCCCGACCCGCCGATGGTGGCGAAGACCACGCCGCCGGCGGCGTCTACGCGCGGCGTGAAGGCGGCCGGGCCGGCCGCGCTGGCGAACAGGCCGCCGTCCTCGACGCCGAGCACTTCGATCTGCGCCGGGTCGAAGCGCAGCTGCAGCGAGGCGCCCTTGACCGCGCTGTCGCTGCGCGCGCGCAGCTCCACCGTGAAGGGCTCGCCCGGCGCCACCGCGGGCGGGGCCTGCCACGAGAGCTTGAGCGGTGCCGGCGCGGCGGCGCCGGCTGCCGCGGCCGCCCCGGTAGCGGCGGCTGCGCCGGCTGCACCGGCCGCGCCCGCCGCCTCGCCCACCGGCTGCACGAACGGCACGCGCGTGCGCACCGCGGCCTCGGTGCCCGACCAGAACTCGGTCAGCGTGGCGTCGCTGCGCTCGACGCCGCGCACCAGCTGCGGCGTGATCAGCAGCACCAGCTCGCGGCTGCGCTGGTCGGTGCGCTTGTTGCCGAACACGCGGTCGAGCACCGGCGCCTCGCCGACGAAGGGCAGGCCCGAGCCGGAGCGCACGTCGTCGTCGCGGATCAGCCCCATCAGCGCCTGCGTCTCGCCGTGGCGCAGCCGCAGCACGGTCGAGGCGTTGCGCGTGCCGACCTCGTAGGCGGTGGTGCCGGCGTTGGTCTTGATCTGCGTGCCGAGCGAGGACACGTCCAGGTTGATGCGGATGGCCACCGTGTCGTCGGGGTGGATCGTCGGCTCGGCCTCGATCTTGATGCCGACGTCGAGGTACTGGATCTGCTCGGTGGTCACGGGCGCGTTGCCGCCGGCGCCGGTGGCGGTGGTGCCGACGATGGTGCTCGAGATCACCGGCACGCGGTCGCCGACGTGCACGCGCGCCTTCTCCTTGTTGCGCACGCGCACGCGCGGGTTGGCCAGGGTGCGCGTCTCGCCGTCGGTGCGCAGCGCGCGCAGGCCGAAGCCGTTGTCCACGCCGATCGTGCCGCGGCTCAGCTCGCGGATCGTCTCCAGGTTGCCGCCCGGGCCGCTGAAGGTGGTGGGCCAGGTGATGCCGAGGTCGCGCACCTTGCTGCGCGAGACCTCAAGGATCTCGAGCTCGAGCAGCACCTCGGGGTCGGCCTTGTCCTGCGCCGCGATCAGCTTCTCGGCGGCGCGGATCACCTCCGGCGTGTCGCGCATGACCAGCAGGTTGACGCGCTCGTCGACGAACATGTCGCGCGTCTTGAGCATCGTGCGCAGCAGGTTCAGCGTCTGCTTGGCGTCGGCGTTGCCGAGGTGGAAGGTGCGCATCACCAGCTCCTGGTGCTCGCGCAGCTTCTGCGGCGTGGCCGGGTAGACGAGCACGGTGTTCTCGGTCAGCACCTTCTTCTGCAGCTGGTGGTTCTCGATGATCAGGTCGAGCGCGTCTTCGACGCGCACGCCGCGCACGAAGATCGAGGCGCGCTGGTCGGCGCGGATGTCGCGGTCGAGGATGAAGTTGATGCCGGCCGAGCGCGCCAGCGCCTCCATGATCAGGCGCAGCGGCGCGTCGCGGAACTCCAGGTTCACCGGCGCCTGCATGCGCGACTTGAGCGCCGGCAGCGCGATGGCGGCCTTGCGTTCGCGCTCGCGCAGCTGCTGCTCGATCTCGCGCGCCTGCGGGTGCGCCGGGTTCTCGGCGAGGATCGAGCGCACCATCAGCTCGGCGCTCGTCGCGTCGCCGGCGGCCAGGCGCGCCGCGGCGTCCTCGGCCAGCGCGGCGTGGCGGCGCGCCGCCTCGATGGCGGCGAGCCCGGCCAGCGCGCGCGGATGCTGCGCATCCAGCGCCAGCACCTCGGCGAAGACGGCCTTGGCCGCGTCGTGGCGGGCGGCCATCGCCTCGGCCGCGGCCTGCGCGAGCAGGCGCTGGATGACCTGGTCGCGCGCGCGCACGTAGCGCATGCGCAGCTCGGCGTCGTTCGGCCGCTCGCGCAGCGCGGTCTGATAGCCGGCCAGGCCTTCGGCGTGCCGGCCCTGGTCG
>Ga0073934_10006619_pt1 | contig 16717 bp, 10 predicted proteins | sample LarsenN4metaG_FD_76834 | JGI IMG/M metagenome (GOLD analysis project Ga0073934, IMG submission 76834) | Hot spring sediment bacterial and archeal communities from British Columbia, Canada, to study Microbial Dark Matter (Phase II) - Larsen... ...
CCGGGACCGGGAAACGCCGCGGGAAATGAAGGACTTTCTTGATACCACCGTGCTGGTAGCGGCCTGTGTGCTCGATCATGAACACCATGCTCGCGCGTTGCCCGTGGTTCAAACGGTTCACCAAGGGAAGGCGCAGGGCTTTGTGAGCGCGCACACCCTTCTGGAAATGCATGCGATTCTCACCCGGCTCCCACGGGTCCCGCGGATCTCGCCAGGACAGGCCAACCGCCTGATCCACGAAAATGTCGTGAAGCATTTCTCGATCGTCGCGTTGACCGGAAAAGAATACCGCGACCTCGCCCGGAGGCTGGGGCAGAACAACGTTGTCGGAGGGAAAGCCTATGATGTGCTTCACCTCGCGTGCGCCGAGAAATGCGCCGCCGATCGGATCTTCACCTTCAATGTCCGTGAGTTTGTGCAATTGGCCGCGCACCTCTCGAGCAGAATCACCGCGCCTTAGGGCGTGGCAGGGCTCATCAGGCAACCGGATTGCTCAATCCGAACGCCAACGCCCGAATGTAGGCCGCGTTGCAGCCGCAGCAACCGCCCGCGTAGCCGATGCCTTCGTTTCGCGCCTGGCGGCCGAATTCGACGAAAGCATTGCGCGAGACCTGGATCGTCTCCAGGTCGTCCGGAAAAGCCGGCAGGCGAGTGAAGGAGTGACATTCCCCGGTGGTCCGAAATGCGGCCGGTTGAGCCGCCAGCGGCAGATCGGTGGCGGAACGCATTTCGCGCAGCAAGGGCAGCATGCGTGACGGGTCCTGTTCGCAATTCGCTCCGACAGCTATCGCTCCCAGATCCGTCATGACTTTGGCGCACTCTGCGGGCGTGTGATCATCGCTGCACTTTGTGATCAGGGGGCGGAAGCTCATGGTGGCGACCGCCGGCAGGGAGGCCGCGGCGGCGCATTCCAGGGCAACCTTCATTTCCGCCAGGTGAAAAAACGTTTCCAGGATCAGAAAATCCACGCCCGCGGCTTTCAGGAGGCGAATCTGCTCCGCCAGGTGGTCCCGCGATTTGGCGAGGGAACCCAGGCCTTCCCGCTCGGTGAGCTGCGTGCGGGAAACGCTCCCGGCTACCAGGGCGCGGTCCCCCGCGACTTCGCGCGCGATCTTCACGGCGGCGAAGTTGATTCTTTCGGTGTCGGCGCCGTAACCCGCGCGGGTCAGCTTCTCGCGGGTCCCGAAAAAGGTGAGGGCCTGGAGCACCTGCGACCCCGCGTGGAGGAATTCCCGGTGCAACTCGCGCAGCGCCTCGGGATGCTCAATCGCCACTTCCGGGGTGTACTGGCCGCTGCCACGCCCGGTCCCCACCTTGCCCCGGCGCGAGCCGCTGTCCACGTACCCGCGTCGCTCAAGCTCGATGAGATAGCCGCCGTCACCAAGAACGACGCCCGACCGCAGCAGTTCATTAATGCTTTTCATGAGGGTTGGTTTCGGACTTTACGAGGTTGGGTTCTCCGATTCGAGTTTCCCAGGAGAGTGCCAGGACCGCGATCAGCGCGCACACAATCCCCGCCCATTCGCGTTTCCCGACCGTCTCGCCCAGCAGGAGGGCAATCCCGATGCTCACCACCGGGAACAGGTTTACCAACGGCGCGATGACGGAGGCCTTGCCTTGGCGCGCATAAGCGGCCAGCACGGCGAAGTTCCCGAACGCCAGAAAGAAGCCGAGCGCGATGACGACCAGCCACGTCTGAACCGGGAGATTGCCCGGCCACGGTTCGCTCGCCGCGTAATAGACACCCATCGGCAGGAACGCGCCGAGATAAGCCAAAGCCGCAGCCTCGACGGAGACGAAATTCGTGGCCACTTTCTGCAGGAACCCGGAGAGCCCCCACAAAGCGATGGGCGCCAGCGCAACCAGGACGACCGGCGAAAGCAAGGCGGTGCCGTCGGAAATATTGAAGAGCCAGATTGCCACCGCCGCCAGCGCCAGCCCGGCCATTTGCTGGAAGTTCAATCGCTCTCGCAATACCAGCACCGCCAGCAGGACGGTGACGAGCGGGGCCAGCGCAACGAGCGAGAGCACGGTGGCAAACTTCTCTCCACGGGCCAGGGCCGCGTAATACGGGATATTCCCGAGGCAGGAGACCACGCCTCCGGCCAGCGCCAACAGCAGTCCTTTGCGGGAAGCGCTTCTGACCCGCTCCCTGCCGGACCACGCCAGCGGCGCCACAATCGGCAGGAAGCCGATCGTCGAGAGCGCCTGGCTCTGTTCCGCGGAGAGTGCGCTCCCCAGCAGTTTGGACAGCACGGCCCAAACGCCCCAGGAGAAGAGCGCCACGAAGGCCCATATCAGCCAGGTGGGCATGGGACGGTCAGCAGATGTGCCGTTGGTTCATGCAAGTAATGAAAGACATTTTCCGCTCCCGAAGCAACCTGCTACCGCAGATGGCGTCTGCTGGGAGAATCCGGCAGACTTCCGGCTAAACGGCAAGCGCGGCGGCGTTACCGCAACCCTCCCGTGTTGAATCCTGCCTGTGGGCCCCGCATCACCCCGGACTTTGCCTTGGGAAAGAAGCTGTGGTTACTGAAATTCCCAGGGGGTGGTGACGATGCCGAGTTGGTCAAACAGAAAAGCCATCACGTCCGCCTGCTCGGCGATGCGTTCTTTGAGTGAAGTGCCGATGCCGTGTCCGGCGCTGGCCGTGCTGCGAAACAGCACGGGCAATCCGGAGCCGGATGCTTCCTGCAGGCGCGCTGCCATCTTCCGGGATTGCATTGGGTTGACGCGTCCGTCGTTCTCGCCGGTAGTCAACAGGACGGCTGGATACTTCACGCCATCCCGGACGCGGTGGTACGGCGAATATGCGGCGAGGGCGCGATACTGTTCCGGATCTTTAACCGTTCCGAACTCGGTGACGTTGAAGGCGCCATTCGGATCCAGTTCGACCCGGAGCATGTCGTAGATTCCCACATAGGAAACGACGGCGCGCGCAAGTTCGGGGCGCTGGGTGAGAAAAGCTCCCATGAGCAGCCCGCCGTTGCTGCCACCCATCACCGCAAGCTTTTCCGTTGAGGTGTACCCGCGCTTGATGAGGTGCTCCGCGGCCGCGATGAAATCGTCAAAGACATTCTGCTTTTTCGTGAGGTTCCCGGCTTTGTGCCAGGTTTCCCCGTACTCACCGCCGCCCCGCAAATTGGCCACCACATAAACACCCCCCGCATCAAACCAGACGCGCCGGGTGGAGTCGAACGAGGGGGAGAGGCTCACGCCGTAGCCGCCGTAGCCATAGAGCAAGGCAGGGTTTTGTCCGTTCAGCTTCATCCCTTTCTTGTGGAGGATGTTCAACGGGACCCTGGTCCCGTCCTTGGAAGTGGCGAACTCGCGCACGACTTCAATGTCGTCGAAATTGACCGGCGCGGTGAGTGCGAGAGCGGTTCTACGAGGGGCCTTGTCTTCCGGACGGAAAGTGAACCACGCGAACGGGTCAACGTAGCTGACGTTGCCGAACACCAACTCATTGCCGTGCCAGGATTGAAGCCCCAGGACCGCGGAGATCGGTTCGGCCGGGATCTCCCGCGGCCTGGATCCCTTCTTCGTGTAATATCGCAACTCCGAAGGGCCGCCGTTCAGCAGGCTCACGTAAAGGCCGTCCTCGCAGGGAGCGAAGTCCTGAATCACGCCTTTGCTCTCGGGGACCATCGTTTTGGCGTGAGCCAGCTCGTAATTGCCGGCTTCGAGCCGAAGGATTTTGCCGTTGGGAGCCCTGTCGAGCGAGAGCAGATACAGCGCGTTGTCTTTTCCAACCCGAGCCGCTTTCGCGCCATCGTCAAACTTCGTGATCTGCCGCCACTTTCCTGTGCTGTCCCGGAAGTAATGAGCGAAATCGCCGCCGTCCCCGTTCGCCACGATGGCCACGTGCGTCCGGGCATCTTCGGACGACTCCAGCTCGATCTCGGCGATGCGCGGGAACTCCTTTCCGATTTCATAGGCATCCTCGGACATGGGCGAACCCAGCCGGTGACGCCAGACTTGCTGATAAAAGTTCAGGTCCGCATCCGGTCTTTCGCCGGCAGACGGGAACCGCGTGTAGAGAATGGCGGAATTGTCGGGCAACCAGGCGGCACTGCCGCCGCCCGTGGGATACTGCACGCGCGGAATGCGGTCCGGAAGCTCTTTGCCGGTGTCAACCTCAAAGAAGTGCAGGGTCCCGTCCTCGCTGCCGTTCTTTGAAAGGGAAACAGCGACCAGCCTGCCGTCAAGGGATGGCACGTACCAGTCGATGGCGGTCGTTCCGTTGGTGTCGTAATCGTTGGGATCGAACACCACTTTCCAGAGCGCCGGCGGGTTGAGAGACGAGAGTCTCACCAGGACGGGTTGCTGGGCCGGCGGCTTGAATCGCAGGGCGAAGATCCGCCCTTTCCTTTCCTGCAACCCGTAAAAGCGCGCCGACTCTTCACTCCGCAACTGCATGAGCTGCTGAGCCAGGCCCTCCCGATAAGGCAAGGCTGAATAGTAGGCGCGAGTGCGCTCATTTTGTTTTCGCGTCCATTCCTTCACGTCTGGGGAACTTGCATTCTCCAGCCAACGGTAAGGATCCTCAATGACCTGGCCGTGATAGGTGTCGGTCACCGGCCGCTTTTCCGTGGCTACCTTTGGCAGGGCAGAGGAAGCCGCGGCCCAACCTGTGATCGCGCCCGCAAGGACCAGGGAAACGCACGCCAGGAGTCGGAGATTCTGTATCATGCGGGCGAACTTACGTCCATGAACGCGGCTCGGCAAGAGAACGGCAGTCGTGCGTCTACAAGCCAGCGCCTGCCTCAAGCAGCGACGAGAACAGTGTGATCAAGGTAGCGCGCGGCGCAGGCAATGCTGGCCCGGAACACGTGATTAACGCGATTGAGACATCACTCATTCTGCGGGGCGGCCAGCGCTTCGAGAAGGGCAGAACGGGTGACGGCCTGTTGTTCGGCACGGCTAATGGTTGCTTTGCCATCCCTGAGCTGGTGCCCGTAATGGCCACACTGAGAATGGTTCCCACCCTTGATCTCCACCCAACGCGTATGCTCCGGAAGCAGGCGCCTGTTCGCGAGCACCCGATCTGCCGGCGCAACACCGTCCTTGGAGGCATAGACTTTCGTCACCGGTATGCGAAGGAACGACAAGTCGTCCTGCTTCGGGTGCGTCGTGCCTGCGAGAACCATCGCGGAGAAAGTTTTCGGGTCGGCCTGCACCGCCCTGCAGGCCAGCGCGCCGCCCAGCGAATGCCCCGAAATCACCCAGCGGTGGATCTGAGGATGGGCTGGGAGCAAGGCCCGCGCCCGGTCCACGGCGGCTCGTTTGTGCGGCGCAAAAGGGGCAAAACGCCAGGGCAACTTCACGACGAAAACCGCGTGACCGGCTTCCGCAATTGGGCGGAGCAGCGGAGCGTAGGCCTGTGCCGAGACACCGGACCCGCACAAGAACACCAACCCTGCCTGGTGGTTCGAGGCCACCGGCAGGAATTCCAATGTGGCCGCGCCATTGACAACAGATACGACCGAATCGCTGCGGAGCAGGGCAGGGTCAACCCCGCGAGTTCGCATGGAGTTCGTGATCCAGAATGTCGCGAAAGCCGCCCAGGCCAAAAATCCCGCGCCCACCCAGCGCCTGACGGGCCTTCGTCTCTTCGTGAGGGTGGCTGATTCGCTTGATTCCGTGTGCATGGAAGACCCCAATCGTCCAGACTATCATTGCATTCGCACAATGGAATCGCAATGAGCGTTGAAATCACCGCCGCTTTGCTGGCTGACATGGCGGGCTGGGAAGCGATGAAGCAGGCGCGCGGCATGGTCGCTGCCGGGCGCGTGCTGGACTCTTCGTATGAGCCGCCGCTGCTCCGCGGGACGGTGCAGGTGGGCACGACTACCTTGAAAACCGGGCTCGCCCTGCGAAGCAAGGTCGATGTCGATAATCTTTGTCCGTGCCGCGATTCGCGACAGCGCGGCATCATCTGCGCCCATGCGGTGGCGGTCGGGTTGCACTTCCTGCAACCGCGGCAGCCACCCTCCCCGGTCGCGAAGCCCGCCCCTCCGGTTGCCAAGACCTCTCCAGCGCCCACTCCCAAGGTCGCGCCCCGCGCGTTGCGTCGGGCTGCTCCCGGGCAAGACGCGGAATCCCTCGAACTACAGGTGATTCTTCCCCCAAACCTGGCTGACTCGGCCAGCGGCAAGGTCACAGTGTACCTTGAAGGCAAATGGCGGCGCGGGCGTACTCCGGCCAACGCCCTGCCCCTGGACGAGCCCTTCCTGCTCAGCCAACAAGACGAGGCGTTGCTGCGCCTTTTGGAAGAGTTCTCCGGCGGGGACACGCCGGCAATGCTCCAGCTTGCGCCACGCCAATTCGGCAGGCTGCTGCAAACCCTTTCCGGCCATCCAAGGGTTTCGCTCGGGCGCGACAACGTCGTGACCGTTCGGTCGGAGCCTGTGCCCCTGGATTTAAGTGCTTCTCTTCAAGCGGATGGCGAGATCGTTGTGAAGCTGAAGCAGGCCCCTCCCGGGCGGCTGGTAAACGCCGAGCCGGCGTGGCTCCTGATCAAGAGTGAGTTAAGGCCTCTCTCGGCAGTTCCGGGGCTCGAAGGGCTGCTGCGCGGACCGCTCCGCATTCCACGCTCGCACGTGCCGCTCTTCCTGAGCCAGTCCTGGCCGGCGCTCGTGGCGTCCAGCAATGTCGACGCGGATTTCACCGCGGCCGATTTTGTGCTCGAACCCGCCAGGCCGCGCTTCAAGCTTCAGCTCCAGGGCGGCCTGGCCATGCTGGACGCGAAGCTGGAATGCTTTTATGGCGAACAATCCGCGGCTTCCCTGCCTCCCGAGCTGTTTTGGCTTCCCGACCCGAACGACCCCATGCGCTACCGGACCCGCAATCCTGAAGCGGAGCAACAAGCCATAGCGCGGTTGACCCGCCATGGCTTTGTGGGGCCGGATGGAAAGGGCGTGTTCCACCTGCGAGGGCAGGACCTGGTGTTGAATTTCTTCGCGCGCGAGTACCCGCGCCTGGAGAAGGAATGGCAAGTCACCCTCGAAGAACGGCTTGAACGCAGCACGCGCGAGAATATTGAACGGGTGGAACCGGAGTTCCGGATAGCGCCGTCAGGGCAGAATTGGTTCCACTTCGAGGTGTCCTACGGAACGCGGTCCGGCCAGCGGTTTGACACGGCGGAGATTCAGCGGTTGCTGCGCTCGGGCCAGAGCCATTCGCGCCTGAAGAACGGGAAGTTCGTGGTGCTCGACACCGGCGCCGTGGAGGAACTGCAGGAAGTGCTGGTCGACGCCAATCCCGAACAGGAATCGGGCGCGTACCGCATTGCCAATGCGCAGGCCGGCTTTCTGGACGCGACGTTGCGCCGCCAGCCCGCCTGGCGAGTCCAGGCCCCATCGGCCTGGAGCGAACAGGCCGCGATGCAGCGGGGTGAAATCCTGCCTCCTCCTCCGTTTTTGGGCGAATTGGAGCCGGTTCTCCGTCCGTATCAGAAACACGGTGTGGCCTGGCTGCGGTTCCTGCGCGCGAACGGATTCGGCGGCATCCTGGCGGATGAGATGGGGCTGGGGAAAACCGTGCAGGTGTTGGCCCACCTGGTGTCGCGCGCCAAGGAACAAGGCGGCTCAGGGTATCGCGTGCCGTCGCTGGTCGTCTGCCCCAGCTCACTGGTGTTCAATTGGGAATTGGAAGCGCAGAAGTTCACCCCCTCTCTTCGCGTCCTGACGATTCAGGGCGGCGACCGGCAAGCCCGGTTCCAACACATTGCCGAAAGCGATCTGGTGGTCACCAGCTACGCCTTGCTGCGGCGGGATTTTGAAGCCTATCGCGGCCTCGAATTCGACACCGTGGTCCTGGACGAGGCGCAGCATATCAAGAATCGGGAGACGCAAAACGCGCAAGCGGTCAAATCGATTCGCTGCGCTCACCGGCTGGTTCTGACCGGCACACCGATCGAGAACTCGGTCCTCGACCTGTGGTCAATCTTCGACTTCCTGATGCCCGGCTACCTCGGGCAAGCGAAGGATTTTCGCGAACGCTACGAGGCGCCGATCGTTCGCGAACGCAATGCCGCGGCCCAGGAGCGGCTCGCGCGCAGAGTCCGTCCCTTTGTCTTGCGCCGGCTCAAGCGCGAAGTCGCGGCGGACCTCCCGCGCAAGATCGAGCAGGTCAGTTTCTGCGAGCTGACGGACGGCCAGCGCGGCCTGTACGAGCAAATCCTGGAGGCCGGCCGGCGCGAAGTATTGAGTCTCGCCGGCGAGGGCAACGCGCCAAAGAGTCGCCTGGCCGTGTTGACCGCCTTGCTGCGGTTGCGGCAGGTTTGCTGTGACCCGCGGTTGCTCAAGCTCGAGCCGGGACTCAGCCATCCGCACGACGAGCAGCAGCCAACCATGCCTGGCTCCGGCAAAGTGGAGATGTTCGCTGAACTGCTCGAGGAGGTGCTGGATGGCAATCACCGGGTGCTCGTGTTCAGCCAGTTCACCAGCATGTTGAAGCTGCTTGAAGAGCGCCTTCAGCAGCAATCGATTGATTACTGTTATCTGGATGGCGCGACCCCGGACCGCAGAGCCGTGGTGGAGCGCTTCCAGCGGGACGCGCGAGTCCCCGTCTTTCTCATCAGCCTCAAAGCCGGCGGCGTGGGCCTGAACCTCACTGGCGCGGATACCGTGATCCATTTTGACCCGTGGTGGAATCCTGCCGTCGAGGCGCAAGCGACCGACCGCGCGCACCGCATTGGGCAGCGGAGTGTGGTCACGAGCTACATGCTCATTACGCGGGGAACCGTGGAAGAGAAGATCCTGGAGCTGCAAAACCGCAAGCGCGCCCTGTTCAACGGCATGCTCGGAGGCGAAGAGCAACTGACCGGATCCCTGAGCTGGGAGGAAATCCAGGATTTGCTCCGTTAATTTGCAGTGACGCCGAGGTCTCAACGTCACACATCAGATTGCCTGCCTCCTGGAGAGTGGTCAGCATCAAGGAATGCAATTTTTCGTTTAACCCCGGCAAACGGGTGTTATTATGCCCGAGTACTGAGGAGTGAGTGGGATTGAACACACCTAAGCGGGCAGGGCGTGTCACTCCGTGCGCGCACGGGGCTTGGGGAACGGGCACGACGGCGCGCACGGAGTGACGCGCCCTACCTGCGTTTGTAGTTCTATCCCACGCTCTTGTTAGTAACCCTGAATTCGCGTGTTGCGAGGAACACTTGAACCATAGGTTGCCCGGGGTTGGCTGTTGCCCGCCCCCGCTGTGGCTATGCCGGCAAATCTCACACCGGAGTACGAGAAAGCGGAGCTGCGCTACCGGCAAGCGACCACCGACGAAGAGCGGCTGGCCGCCCTGGTCGAGATGCTCAGTGCCATCCCCAAGCACAAAGGCACTGAAAAGATGCAGGCGGACCTCAAGCGCCGCATTAGCCAGCTGCGAAGGGAAGGACAGAAGTCCGGCCACAGCAAGGGGCCCGATCCATTTCACGTGCCGAAAAGCGGCGCCGGGCAGGTGGTGCTGGTCGGTCCGCCGAACACAGGGAAGAGCAGCCTGCTGGCGGTGACGACCAATGCGGCCGTCAAGATCGCGGATTACCCGTTCACAACGGTGGTTCCGCAACCGGGCATGTGGCTGAGGGACGACGTGCCGATCGAGTTGGTGGACACGCCAGCTCTGACCGCCGAGCATGTCCCGTCAGGCCTGATGGGGACGATCCGGAACGCCGACGTGATCGCGATTGTTGTTGAGAGCGGCGACGGCGCCCTCGAGCAGGCCGACTCGGTTTTGCAGGCACTGCACGCGCGCGGCATTGGGTTGGGCTCGGTGCCGCGCTCGCAGTTGCTGCGACGCGATGGAAGCATCCGTACCGGGTTGATTATTGCAAACAAAACAGACCTGGCACGCCCCGAAGCGCTCCAAGCCCTAAAGGACCTCTACACCGCGCGCCCCGGGCCGGAGAACACGCCGGCCGAAAGCCTTGAGGTGGTCCCGGTCAGCGCCCGGACGGGCGACGGTTTGGAGCATCTGTTCAAGCGGTTGTGGGAGCTGCTGGGGATGGTGCGCGTGTACTCGAAGGAACCTGGCAAACCACCGGATTTGCACAAACCGTTTGTCCTTCCGGCGGGCAGCACCGTCGCCGACCTCGCACAGCTCATCCATCGGGATCTGCCGGCGCGTATGAAATACGCCCGCCTTTGGGGGCACAGCCGCTTCGAGGGCCAGCAGGTACATAAAGACGAACCGCTCCGGGACAAAGACATCGTCGAAATTCACGAGTAGGCGTTGGGGCCATCTTGTCATCCGGACAATACGCTAATCGAATGCTGATAAGAGCGGGGACTCAGAACCCTCAGAACCCATTTAACCATTCAGAATCTTTGGTTGGACTCTACTTTGAGGAAACGGTGAAAAAGGACTCTCATTTTTCTGGGCTCGGGTCCGATTCGTCTTGTCGTCTTGTCGAGTCTCGTCTGCCTTCGGACGTCGGCCTTCGAACTCCTGCGTTGGTGGTGTCCCAAATTTCAACTAGCTTTGGCTGGAATTTGGCCAGCCGGTTCACTGGCCCTTCTCATGTTCCCCCGCCTCAAGACCGGCGGAGATCTCTCGCACTTTGGCCTCCGGCAGGTCCGCGACCCCCCGCAAAGGAACAATCGCCAGCGCCCAGGCTTTGCTCCCGTGGTAAATGCCCTTTTCGACCGGCGGGGTGCAATCGAACCAGAGCGCGTATCGGTCGGTGCCGTGCTGCGTGAGGTGGAAAACAAACCCGTGCTCCTGGTGGCACGCCACGTGCCAGGAATCGCAATCGAGTCGATGCAGAAGGTACTGCGTTGCGTGGGTCACGTCCACCGCGTGCGACAGCGGAACAGTGACTCGATGCGCATGTTCCATAGCATCCAGGTTTCGGACCCCTGACAAGTCGCATTAAAGCAGAACGGGCAGCGTTCTTCAAGTCTGACACACCGTTTCACCGTTTCACCGTTTCACCGTTTCCCAATTCCGGTTCTCATTTCGGCCTCCGTGGGGTAGACCTCCGGTCTGCCAGTTGGCGGAGTCTCCGACTCGGTGCGGGACCGGAGGTCCCTTGCCACCGGCAGACCGGAGGTCTGCGGCCTGCCCCACCCGGGTAATCAAAACTGTGAATTGCTGAGTCTGACGCCAACACCGTTCATTCACCTCCCCGTCCTGTGCGATGCCATCGCCGTTCATTCATTCCCCCCGCGTCCTCTGCGACGCCAACGGCGTTCGTTCATTCCCACCCGACGCCAACGGCGTCATTCGTTCCAGCCCGGGGTGGGCGCGTTTGGACCACCCCGGGCGCACAGTCGCATTCGGGGTTGCACGCTGAAGGCGTGCCTCATAGGAGACACGGCCCCGATCTGCCATCTCCCATCCGCCGCTGCTGGTCTGCCGCGGCGCGGTCGTCTCCGTTGCCACGAATGGGCGGGGTCGCCCTGCGCGTTCCGCTCCGCAACCCGATCAACCAAGTTTCAGCGAAACAGTTCCTGCAGATTTCTCACCGTTTCTTCCACCAGCACTTGACCGCCTTCCGGCCCCACCAGGAACTTGTCCGCGCTGTAGCCTCCTCCCCGGACAGCCCGCGCGGTGGGCAAGTAACCGCTGCCGCCTCCGCAGAGCTGGATCAGCAGTGTGACCGGCGCCGGGCTCCGGGCCTGGACGCGAATTCCATAGTCCAGATACAATTCAAACGGAAAGGTCGCCATCGCCACCTCGCCCAGCCGCACCACGTGAAGCGGCATTGCTCGCACCGGATCGGTCTCGTAGAACGGTTCTTTTCCCGCCTGCTCGGGGAGGGTAATGCTGGCGACCAGGTGCCGGAACACGAGCCGCGCAGCGCGCTCCTCCCTGGCGACGGGCAGGCCGTCGTCCACCGCGTTCGCGATTCTCCGGGCGAGTTCCTCGCGCCGGGAGAGGCCGCGCCGGCGCGCCATGACTTCTTCCGCGGTCTTCCGGTAAATGGGGTGGGGCGACAGGTCGCCTGACGGCGCGCATTGCGGCAGCACATGGAGTTCATCGCCGTGGCGCCGTCTCAATTCCTTCCGCACGTCATGCCAGAAGTCGGCTGAAATCTCGTTCAAATTCTCTGTCTCCTGGGCGGGGCAGGCAACATTGATCACCACTCCCTGCCACTTGCTCCCGGGCTGCCAGAAAAAGAGCAGCCCGATCGTGTGGTCCTCGGGGCCTTCAATATTTTCGAACTGCGGCGATCCCGTATCGCCATACATGACCGTGGAACCGTCCCGAAACTGCGCGCGCCGGTTGTAGCCAACCACCGCTTGCGACAAGGCCCACCCCATCTCGGCCGGCTTGCGGCTGTTCCAGGCCCGGATCACGGCCTCCGCGACCCGGTCGATAAATAAATCCGCGTACTCCGAGGCCGTCATCACGCCGGCGTCCTGGCTCACGTCATAGAGGCCCTTGAACGTGCTGTCCACCAAACCGGGGCCCGTGTGCGTGTGAGTGGCATTCAGCAACAGCTTCCTGCTGTCAAACGCGGGCAATTCCTTCCGGAGCCTTGCTTGCAGGCGTTCCTCGATTTGGCGCTGGATAAACAGCAGGTCGCAGGACACCAGAATCGCTTGTTCCGGCTTTTCTGCGCCGGAAGATTCCAGCGCCAGCGCCGTCGCGGTCAACGGATCGCGAACCCCGGTCGAAATCCGCTTGTGCAGTTGGCCGATCAAAGCCACCGGCCGGGGTGGCATGATGTCCGCCGTCGCCCAGCCCGCCAGCAACTCGTGGCTCGGGCGGCCCTCCGGCATTTTCGCATCGGCAGGCGGTTGCTGAGCCCAGGCGGCATGCGACAGGACCAACCCAACGACCGCACCATGGCAGAGTCTTCTCATAATGCTTGGACAGTGGGATACACTACACGCCGCTCGCATCCCGCTTTTCCCATTTCCCATAATTTCCTATCTCCCATCGCAAGAGAAACTCCGTGCATTCCTTGGGCCCTTAACTCTCCTGTCCATCCTGCCATCCTGTCCTCCGTGCCTCTGCGTTCTATGCGCTCTTTGCGGTTCACGTCAGAAATTTCCCACTCCCATCCCTCTCCGCCGTAGTTTTGGCGAAGGCGGATCCGACTCCCATCTCATTCTTCACTTCGGACTTCGGACTTCGGACTTCGGACTTCCCTTCCCCCCATGGCCACCCCACCCATCGACTCCTCTCATATGCTCCAGGGAGCCCGCATCGGCCGGTCCAGCAGGGCGTTCGCCTCCGCGTCCCGGATGAAGCGCTCGCCCTTCGGGTCCCAGCGCAGTTTGCGCCCGAGCTTCGCCGCGATGAGCTGAAGCTGGCACAACGTCTCCGTGCGCACCGCAATGTCGATGGGGGCCGCTGGCCTGCTCTTGCCCCGGACCGCCTCGATGAAGTTCACCCCGTGATTGTCGCTCCTGAACAAGTGCAGTTCGCCCGCCGATTTCAGCTCCAGCAACGACGCAGGTTCCGCATCCAGCTTCTGCCGGTCCACATGCACCCAGCCTTCCGTGCCGAGGAACAGCACTCCGTGCCCGTGCCCGTTCTTTTGCAGCGGATGCTGCTTGCTGGTCGCATCATCCATGTGCACCAGGGTGACCCCGTTCGCGTATCGGTTTTCCACCTGCCACTTCACCGCGCAGTCAGTGAGCATGCCCTTCGGAAATTCGCCCCGCCCTTCCACCTCCACAGGCCCGCTCAGCTCCGTGTCGTTGCCCCACTGCGCAATGTCCAGGTGATGCACACCCCAATTGCCGATCATCCCCATGCAATAATCCGAAATGCCATACCACACGCTCCAGCCTTCTTTCTCCGTGTAGGGCCGGCAGCGCTGGTAACAGTACGGCGCCAGCGGCGCCGGCCCGAGCCACATCTCGTAATCCAGCTCCTTCGGCACCGGCTCAACCGGCTGCGCCGGGCACGAAGACACGCTCCCGGGTACACCCACCAGGATCGTCTGCAGCCGCCCAATCTTGCCGTTGCGCACTAACTCGCACGCAAACCGGAATTTGCGATCCGACCGTTGCTGCGTCCCGAATTGGAACACGACCCCGCTTTTCTTCACCGCTTTCTCCACCGCCTGCGCCGCCCGAACGCTCCATCCCATCGGCTTCTCCTGGTACATGTGCTTCCCCTTCCGCGCCGCCGCAATCGCGATCAGCGGATGCCAATGGTCCGGAGTCGTGATTTGCACCGCATCAATATCCCGCCGGGCGATGAGTTCGCGGAAATCACTCCAGGCCGCGCAATCCCCGTTCCCGTAATAGGTGTCCACCGCCTGTTTGCCTTTCGCCCTCTGGTCCGCATGGACATCGCACACCGCCACCACCTGCACCTCCGGATTGCCCAGGAACGCGCGCATATTGCCCATGCCTTGAATCCCCAGTCCAATCACCCCCAGCGCCACCCGCTTCGATGGCGCCACAAAACCGTCCTTGCCCAACGCCCGCGCCGGAACGAACTGCAACGCGGCCAGCGCGGCCGTGGTTTTCAGAAAATCGCGACGGGTCGTGGGCTGCTTCATGCGCGAAATGATAAAAGAACGCGGGAACGCTGTCGCGCCCAATTCATCGCACGTGCCCGGCAATCCTCATTGTGGATTTTTCATGCAAAATTGCAGCGCTGTTCGGCGCGCTCGGAGAGACGCGCCCTAACCGTTTTACTGAGATTTTCAGCGGTAGGGTGCGTCTCTCCGAGCGCGCCGAGGTCTGTCAGGCGGCATAATGAGACTTGCTGCATCGCTCGTGCCCGGCAATTCGCATCTTGGCCATTTTGGCCGTTGTGGGGCAGACCTCCGGTCTGCCGGTGGCAGGGACCTCCGGTCCCGCGCGGAGTCGGAGACTCCGCCAACCGGCAGACCGGAGGTCTGCCCCACAGGCAACGCGCCCACTGCACCCGTTGCTCATGGCCCGCCCCGCCCGGCCCGTCCCGGCTTGCAGTGGGGCAGGCCAGTCAATAGTCTCAACGGCCAATGCTTGCCAGGCGGCGCCTCTCCCGTGGCCCACGGGTGAGCCTGACGGCGGCAACTACTCCGCAGATGCGGCGAAGAATCTGTTCATCCTGGCGAGTGCTCTGTACCCATGCGGGGTGGATGTTCGCCTTTCTCGGCGCCTTCGCCGTTCTCGCTCAACCCACCAACAGCATTCCGACCTTTTCGCCTGTAAAAGTCGAAGAGGAGATCGTCGTGGACGGCGTTCTGGATGAGCCGTTCTGGAGCCGTTGCCCCATGGCCACGGGGCTGATCGATACGCGCACCCACTCCGTTGCGGAGCAGCAGACAACCATCCGCGTGGCCTACACCCAAACTCATCTTTACGTCGGCGTGGAGTGCTTCGACGACCAGATCAACGAGATTCGCGCCTCCGAACGCCGCGAGGACCGGGCGTTCACGGGCGACGACTGGGTCGAAATTCACTTCGACCCGATGCACAGCCATCGCGGCAAATACGCGTTCTTCACCAACCCCCTCGGCACGCGCGCCGAAGCCAACGAAGGGCCCAGCGGTGTCTTCAATTACGGCTGGACCGTCGATTGGGAATGCGAAGCCCGCATCCACACCAACCGATGGTCTTTTGAGATGAAGATTCCGCTTGGCGCCATGAATTACCAGCGCAAGGACGCCCAAACCTGGGGGTTCAACGTCACGCGATCGCTCAAGCGCCTGGACCAGCTCAGCTTCTGGAGTTACAGCCCCACCGAGATGTACAAACCCCGGCATTTCGGGCATCTGGAGAGCTTTGACCTGGCGAACTCGAAATTCTCCCGGCAATGGGAAGTCACGCCCTACGTCAGCGCGCGCCATGATTTCGGCGCGGAATCCGAGACGGTCTTCAAAGCCGGGGGCGATGTTGGATTCCGCCTCACCCCCTCAATAACCGCGGCCCTCTCCCTGTTCCCGGATTACGGCCAGGTCGAGGCCGATGACGCCACCATTGAACTGCGCGACACCGAGAGGTTCCTCTCGGAAAAGCGGCCGTTCTTCCGCGAAGGCGAAGAGTTGATGCGCATGCCCCAACGCCTCTACTACAGCCGGCGTTTCACCGACATCGACGCCGCCGCAAAGTTCGCCGGCGCGGAGCGCAAGTTCAGCTTCAATTTCCAGGACATCTACGGCAAGACCGAGCACCAGGATTTCAGCGGCAATGGCAATTCCGCCCTGTTCAGAGTCTACCAGTATCTGCAGGACCGATCTTACATTGGCTATTACCTCGCGGATTCCGAACTGGACGAAGGCTACTCGCGCGTGGGCAGCGTGGATGGCTATTTCTTTCTGAACGACGACTGGCGAATTGCCGCCCAGGCCTCTGCCATGAGCCAGGACCTCGAAGACCCCTCCGGAACCTTCCCCCATTCAGGGGAGGATTTCCTCGGCCAGGCGAACCTGATCTTCAACCGCTATCCCTGGGAAATCTCCTTCGGCCTGAAAGGGATTACCGACGGGTTCGATCCGCTCGTGGGCTACGTCCCCCGCCTCAATATCTTCGGCCCGAGTCTCGACGCCTTCTACTGGGGCCGCGCCGACGAGGGCTGGTACAAGCAGCTCAACTTCGGATACGAGTTCGACTACTACTGGGACGAGTCAAAAGCCGTTTCGATTCACGACCACGCCGTGTTCGGGCGCGTCGTTTTTGCCAATGACGTCGGCCTCCACACCCTCCTCACCCATGAATACCATGCGCCTTACCAAAACCACCGCCTCTCCGCGGGCTTCGGGCTGTTCGAGTCGGACTTCTGGAAATCCGTCTCCTACACCTGGGCCGGCGGCAGGTTCGAG
>Ga0073934_10006620_pt1 | contig 16716 bp, 13 predicted proteins | sample LarsenN4metaG_FD_76834 | JGI IMG/M metagenome (GOLD analysis project Ga0073934, IMG submission 76834) | Hot spring sediment bacterial and archeal communities from British Columbia, Canada, to study Microbial Dark Matter (Phase II) - Larsen... ...
AATATCGTGACAAAAGTTTTTATACAATGCACACGGATGCACTAGACCGATTCGGAACCAGATTGGAAAAGCGCTTCACCCAAAAGGAAATGCAGGATATGATGGAGCGCTGCGGACTAACCGACATCGAATTTTCTTCGACTGCATACTGGACAGCGGTTGGTTATAAAAGATAGATGCAGATTCTATGTTTGAGCAGTTTTCCAAAAGAGGCGGCGGCGACGCGCTTTCGGGTAGAGCAGTTTATCCGGCCGCTTGCTTCCAGAGGCGTAGAATTGACTCTCAGTCCATTTCTCGACAGCGAATCATTCAAAGCATTTTATAATTCGCACGCGTTGCAGATTCCGTTTCGGCTTGCGGGGCCGCTTCTCAAGCGGTTCGGAGAGATTTTTTCCGCAGGCAGATATGATCTTTTATTCGTTCAGCGTGAAGCGATGTTTTTCGGCCCGGAGATTTTTGAGCGGCTGATAGCGGCCGCCGGCGATTTGCCTTTGGTTTTGGATCTGGACGATGCGACTTATGTCCGTTATGTCAGTCCGCGGTTTGGACGCATGGCGAGCGCACTGAAATTTTTCGGTAAAACAGACAGGCTGATAAGACGGGCGGCCGCCGTAACATGCGGCAATCGTTTCATAGCCGAATATGTATCCGGCCTTGGGACAAAGGCCGAAATAATTCCGACCGTAGTTGATACGGAGATATTTACTCCATCCGTCAAAGAAAATGACCGGCCGGTGATTGGCTGGATCGGGACGCATTCGACTTTTTCATCGCTCGAGCGAATATTCCCTGTTCTCGGACGGCTTGCGGAACGATATAGATTCAAATTGAAAATCGTAGGTTCGGGAAAAGAGTCATTGAACCTGCAGGAGGTCGAAACCGAGAATCTGCAGTGGTCGCTGGAAAGGGAGCCGGATGATTTCCGTTCTCTCGACATCGGTCTTTATCCGATTTTTCCGGCTCCGCATGCGGGCGAAGACTGGATACGCGGAAAATCAGGCTTTAAGGCTATTCAATATATGTCGGTCGGCGTGCCTTTTGTCATGTCTCCGGTCGGTATCTGCTCGGAGATGGGGATTGACGGGGAAACGCATTTCAATGCCACATCCGATGAAGACTGGTATAATTCCCTTGAGCGGTTGCTGGCAGATTCGGAATTAAGACGAAATATGGGAATCGCAGGCCGCAATTTCGCATTAAGGCATTACACAATAGATCAACAGGCGGCAAAGCTGGAGAAAGTTTTGCGTGCCGCAGCCGATAAATGAAGATTCGCTTATTGATCAAAGCCGCCATTGCATTTCTGCCGTCTATATTGAAATGCACGATATACAGGCATATTTTCGGCTACAAAATCGGCCGAAGAGTAAAGATCGGCCTGAGCATAATAGACGTCGGGAAATGCGAAATCGGAGATGATGTAATCATCGGACATCTGAATTTATTTATCGGAACAAAACGGCTGAAAATCGGAGACCATACGCATATCGGACATCTGAACGTTATCCGTGGCGGAGATTCGGTTGAAATAGGACGTTATGCGGAAATCATTCGTCTGAACGAGATAAACTCGATTCCTGATCCGATTGTTGTAAATCCGATAGATCCTCGTTTTTTTCTCGGCGATGGATCGGTAATCGTTGCTTCGCATAAAATTGATTTTACGGACAGGGTTGAGATCGGCCGAAGAGTGATACTTGGCGGGAGAAATTCATCCGTCTGGACGCATAACCGGCAATTGACGCAGCCGGTTAAAATCGGCGACTTTGCTTATCTCGGTTCAGAGATCCGAATAGCACCGGGAGGCGAGATACCCGCTAAATGCATCGTCGGCATAGGCTCAGTGATAACAGGAAAGCTGGAAGGAGAAAACAAACTGATTGCCGGAGTTCCGGCAAAAGTAATCAAGGATCTGGACCGGGAAGCAAGATTTTTAGTCGAGAATAAAACCCGTCCGGATTTACCGGATGATGTATAGATAAGCGGGCAGTAAAAGGCAGAAAACAGGGCTATGATCAAATTCGGCAAATTTGTTTTTTTAATTACGTATATTGCATTTATTTTGCAGAGCGTAATCATATTTTCCGACAACCCCGACGAGCTGATGGCGATTCCGCTTATTCTTATACTTGCCGGAGCCGCCGCATTCTTTCTGAGCCGGAATATTGCCGACAAAGATCGGGATTTTCAGGTGAGTATTTTTCTCTGGGCTTTTGCACTGCGTCTCTGGATGGGGCTGGTGATGTATGCATGGAATCTGAAGGATCTTTTTGGCGATGAAGATGCTTTGGGTTATGCGGCGGGCTGGGGAATGGCTCAGCGATGGTACGAGGGCGGCCTGAATGCTTTTTTCAATGACCTGGCGAGAGTCTTTTTCGACCGTCAGAATGAAGGCCAGGGATTTATCTGGGCAATTCCGACTTTTCTGGCCGGCGGACACAGCCGGATGATTGTTTCGGTTGTCAACAGTTTTGCCGGAGCCCTTCTGGTCATCGTCCTGTTCAGACTCGGGCGGCGTATATTCGGCCCCGAAATCGGGAGAATATCGGCGACCCTTGCTACCTTCTGGGCTTCGAATATTCTGCTTTCGGCGATGACGGCGAAAGAGATGCTGGTTATCTTCTTTTCCTGGCTTTTTATATATCTGATTATCCGCAATCCGACGGGTCTTAGAATTAAAGACGGAATTGCTGCAATACCGGTGCTTCTTTCGGTCTTCATAATGCGTTTTTATTCGATTTACATGCTGATGGCTGCGGCATTTTTCCGTTTTCTTGTTGCCGGCGGGCGTAATCTGATCCGCAATACGGTCTTCGGCACGATGATCGTTGCCAGCGTTTTCATAGTTTTAGCCTCGAGCGGTGTCGTCAAACGAGACATGGACCGGCTCGACCGTCTGAGTAATGTAATCGAAGGTTGGCGCGAGAATATGGCGGCCTCTACCGGTTCGGGCGTAGAGATTTATTCAGAATACGAATCGCCGACAATGGCCGTTCCGGTTGCTGCGGTTTATTTTTTCCTTGCGCCGTTTCCGTGGGAGATATTCAGCGGCTCGGCCCGGAGCGCATTCGGTGCGGTCGAGAATATTTTTATTGCAATTATTTTGATAATCGGCTTTCCGGCCTGGAAGATTTTTTTCAAAGATAAGTTTGTGGATATCGCACCGATTGTAGCTTTTTGCGCACTTTATGCGGGAATGCACATCTGGGGGCTGGCAAACGTCGGGCTCGCATGGAGACATAAACAAACCGTAATGCCGTTGTTGTTTATGCTTGTGGCCGTTGCGATAACACAACGCCGTATTGGTTGGCAGTATATAACCGGCCGATTCGCCCGAAGGAGACAGCCGGCAATATCAATTCGTCCGGCCGGGTAAAAAATAAATGTGCGGAATCGTAGGAATCATAAATAATTCAGGACGGCCGGTCAAACGCGATGTGCTCGAAAAAATGAACCGCGCAATAGTGCATCGCGGCCCGGACGATGACGGATTCTATCTCAAAGACAACGTCGGGCTGGCGATGCGGCGGCTTGCCATCATTGACCTTGCATCCGGGAAACAGCCGATACATAACGCCGACAAAACCAAATGGATCGTCTTCAATGGAGAAATCTACAATTACCGGCAACTGCGGGACGAACTCGAACGCCGCGGCCATCGGTTCTATACAAACTCCGATACCGAAACAATTATTCACTTATATGATGAATTCGGCCCGGATTGTCTGAAGCATCTCCGCGGAATGTTTGCATTTGCCATCTGGGATGAAAACAACCGCGAGCTGTTTATCGCACGTGACCGCGTAGGGAAAAAACCTTTGCTTTATTCCCACAGGCAAAACGGTGATTTTATTTTCGGATCGGAGTTTCTGGCAATGCTGAGCCATCCGGAAATTTCGCGGGAACCTGATCCGGCCGCCATCAATGCCTATGTTTCCTATCTTGCCGTACCGGCTCCTATGACGGCATTTAGAGAGATCAGAAAACTAGAGCCCGGGCATTGGCTTCGATGGAAAAACGGCAAGATCGAGACGCAACGCTATTGGCTGCCCGATTTTTCCGCGAAAATAAAAATCTCCGAACAGGAAGCAATAGAAGAAACCACGCGTATTTTACGCGAAGCAACACAATTAAGAATGATCTCAGAGGTCCCGCTCGGAGCTTTTCTTTCAGGCGGAGTGGATTCCTCGACAGTCGTTGCTTTGATGGCAGAGCTCTCGGATGCTCCGGTCAAGACATTCTCGATAGGTTTTCAGGAGCAGGATTTCAGCGAGCTGAAATATGCGCGACGGGTTGCAGAACACGTAGGAGCCGAGTATCACGAATTTATCGTCAAGCCCGACGCACTGGATGTCCTGCCGGTTTTGATTGATCATTACGGCGAGCCATATGCCGATTCCTCGGCAATCCCGACCTATTATGTCGCACGCGAAACGCGAAAACACGTCACAGTAGCATTGAATGGCGACGGAGGAGATGAAAGTTTCGCAGGTTATGAACGCTATGCGGCAATGCAATTAGCGGAGCGCTACGGAAATCTGCCGGCCGCCGTAAGAAAGCCGCTGATCGAATGGCCTTTATCCGTTTTGCCGACTTCGCAAATCCGGCGTTCCCGTTTGCGCGATGCCAAACGCTTTGTGCAGGCCGCTTCGCTCAAAAGGACAGAAAGATATTTTCGTTGGGTATCGGCCTTTGATGCCGAATCCCGAAAAGATCTTTTTACGGATAGTTTTCTGGCAGAACTGGGTTCCAATGGCGACGCGAATAAAGCCGCCATGAGCATAATCGGCGAATGGTTTGCCAAGGCAAATAATTCGGCGGCGAATAATGGAATTACGGGCCTGCTGGATACGACATTATTCGTTGATCAGATGACTTACCTGCCGAACGATCTTCTGGTCAAAGTGGACATTGCGACAATGGCAAATTCGCTCGAAGCCCGCTCTCCGTTTCTGGACCATAAACTTATTGAATTTGCCGCCTCATTGCCGGAGGAATTAAAGCTGCGCGGAACCGGCACCAAGCGGCTGCTGAAGAAAGTTGCGGAAAGGCTGGTCCCTCGTGATGTAATCTACCGCAAAAAAATGGGATTTGGTGTTCCGATCGGACATTGGCTGCGCGGCGAAATGAATGCTTTCCTAAAAGAAGTATTGCTTAGTGAACGCTCTCTGACACGTGGAGTAATTCGCCCGAATACTTTGAAGCAATTGGTTGCCCGGCACACCAGCGGCGAAAATGATCATTCACATCGTCTCTGGACTCTTCTAATGCTCGAACTCTGGTTTGTGCGCTTCATTGACCAAAACTGAACCACGAAGGATTTAATCCGGTCTCCTCAAGAGGACAGGGATGTCCCTTTGACGTTTGATTGCAAATAATGCTTTCATCCTAATGAACACTTTGCCCCGTAACAAATTCGGCTAAATGATGATTTTTTTCGTCTAAAGAGAATAGTTTTGTATCTGATTCTCTTAATGATTTTGAAAGGTTTTATTGCAGGAGGTCTCCCACCTAGTGAAATCAAGAGTTTTCATAGCTGCCGCAGTTCTTTTAGTTTTATCCTTTTTACTTGTTTACATACATAACGTTCCGCTATATCCTGACGAATACCAGACTCCGTACATACCATATTTTGAAAACGGTCTCGAAATAGCAGGGCCGGAAGATGATTTCGACAAGCAGCTTGCTTACATTCGCGGTTTACAAAGAAACGTGCTGGAAATTGCATCGCATGATGAGGGAATTCCCCGCGGTATGGATCGCGGCCCGATGCAGCTCTTCGAAATGCAGAAAGGTCTGTGTTTTGACAGAAGCCGAACGATCGAACTCATTTTAAGGGAGAGGGGATTTAGCGTCCGTCATATTTTCATTATTTCGCTGGCCGGAAAGGACAATCTGCTTTCGGCGCTTGCGACCGTCAATCAACCGTCCCACGCAATCAGCGAAGTTTTTACGAGCCGCGGCTGGATGGTGATCGGGTCTAATTCAGGCTGGACGGCTGTTACTGCCGAAGGAGATCTGGTCGCATTACAGGATTTGAAAGCATTTACCGATGGCCAGCAAGTAATAGAATGGCGATATCCGGTACCTGAAATTTACATTTCTCTCGCACCGTGGCGTCCTGTTTATGGTCTATATTCGCGGCATGGCGAATTCTACCCGCCATATAATCCTGTTCCGGATTTCAATATAATTGAATTTTGCGATAATTTCTTTTAAGGAACGGAGTTGATTTCAAAAAATAATGAAAGGCGTAATTCTGGCCGGCGGGCTTGGCACGCGGTTACAGCCATTAACAAAAATTACCAACAAACACCTTTTACCGGTCTATGACAGGCCGATGATCTACTATCCCATTCAGACGCTCATCAATGCGGGCATTGATGACATAATGATAGTAACCGGCGGCAATTCGGCAGGTGATTTTCTTCGTCTGCTCGGTAACGGCAAGGACTTTGGGCTAATGCACCTCAATTACACATATCAGGAAGGAGAAGGCGGTATAGCGGATGCCCTTTCTCTCGTCGAGCATTTTGCCGATGATCAGCCTGTTTGTGTGGCGCTTGGCGATAATATAATTGAAAAAAATATCCGGAGTGCAGCCGATGAATACCGGCGACAGGGCGGCGGAGCAAAAATTATGCTTAAACGCGTTCACGACCCGCAGCGTTTTGGTGTGCCCGAATTGGACGGTGACCGTGTTGTACGTATCGACGAGAAGCCGCAGGACCCCAAATCCGACTATGCAGTGATCGGAATATATTTTTACGACAACACGGTTTTTGATGTTATCCGGACACTGGTACCCTCGGCCCGCGGGGAACTGGAAATTACAGACGTCAACAATCATTACATCAGACGCGGTGAAATGAGCTGGAATGAACTGGACGGATGGTGGACAGACGCCGGAACTTTCGAGAGTCTCTTACGGGCATCAAATCTGGTTGCAGAAACCGGGGCAAATCGTCTTGATTAGACGGCGAGCGTAATTTAAATAACTTAGTTGCTTGAAAATAATGGAATTCAAAATCGGACAAATTGCTGACGTAATAGTGTATGAGTTAAAAAAATACCATGACGAACGGGGCTGGTTGGCAGAACTTTTTCGTCAAGATGATTTGCCGGAAGAGTTTTTCCCTGTTATGTCATATATTTCATTTACGCGGCCAGGGATTGCCCGCGGACCACATGAACATCGGGATCAGGCTGATTTATTTTGTTTTCTCGGCCCTTCGACTTTCCGCCTGAGGCTCTGGGATAACCGCCCTCAATCGCCCACATATTATTCTATGATGGAGATTGATGCAGGAGAGGAAAAACCTACGGCAGTTGTTGTGCCGAAAGGAGTGGTGCATGGATACAAAAATATCGGGGATTCTGACGGCATGGTGATTAACTGTCCGAACAGACTGTATATGGGCAAAGGCAAGCGCGAGCCCGTAGATGAAATCAGACATGAGGCTGACCCGAATTCCCCTTACAAAATGGATTGATATTTAGTAATTTTTACAGGTGCCGGCGGCCGGCGGCGATCGTCCCGCAAGATCGTTTGAATCGCCCGCCGCATTGTAAATGTCGCGGGCGGTTCGCCGGCTCGCCGTCCATTACGACCCGCAAATGAAAATTCTTCGGATAATTGCCCGGCTTAATGTTGGCGGGCCGGCGCGCCATGTTGTATGGTTAACGGACGAACTGGCCAAATATGGTGATGATACCCTTTTAATTGCAGGCAGTGTGCCCGATGGCGAAGAGGATATGTCCTATTTTGCCGATCAGCATGGTGTCCGGCCATATTACATCAGTGAAATGAGCCGTGAACTCTCGCTCATGGATGCAATTTGCATTTACAAAGTGCTGTGTGAAATACGTCGTTTTCGCCCTGATGTAATACATACACATACGGCCAAGGCAGGAGCCGTTGGCAGGGCTGCCGCACTGATTTCACGGGGAGTTGATTTAATAACATTCCGAAGCGGCCGACGTCCTGCGGTCGTGCATACTTTTCACGGACACGTATTTCACGGGTATTACGGACGTTTGAAGTCCTGGTTTTTCGTTGTTATTGAGCGATTGCTTGCAAGACTGGCAACGGATGCAATTATAGTAATATCCGATTCCCAATTTCGCGAGATACACGGGCAATATGCAATCGGCCGCAAAGATCAATTTCGCATTGTTCCTCTAGGCATTGATTTGGATTCATTTATATGTGAGCCTGCTACGCGCGGTGCAGCCCGAAGTGAATTAGGCATTGCTGATGAGGAAATAGCCATTGCTTTTTTCGGAAGATTGACGGCTATTAAGAACTTACCGATGTTTTTGCAGGCGGCGCAATACTTTATCAAATCTTCGGATGCTCCTCAGGCAAAGTTTTTTATTGTTGGTGACGGCTCCGAGAGGGGACGGCTGGAGGAAATGTGTGAAGATCTGGGTATCGCAGAGAGTGTCGATTTTCTTGGTGCGAGGGAAGACGTCGCATGTCTTTTTTCAGCATTCGATATAATTGGCCTGACGTCCTTAAATGAAGGCACGCCGCTTTCTATTCTTGAGGCTATGGCGGCGGGACGTCCGGTTATTTCCACGCTTGTTGGCGGAGTCAGTGATCTGCTTGGTGACGAAGTCGAAACCATCGGTAATCTTTCGGTGCGGCAACGTGGTGTCGGCGTTCCATCTCGCGATGCGCGGGCTTTCGCCAAAGGCTTGCTTTATTTGGCAAATGATGAAAAATTACGACATAAGCTGGCGAAGAACGCGTTGGAATTCGTTACTCTAAAATATGGAAAACATAGACTGGTAGATGATATACGCAAGTTGTATAGCGAATTGGCGTGACTTAAATGGACTAGCTAAAACAACGTTTTTTATCAATCAAATGAAATTGATGAATAGACTTGAGCAATGGATCTGCTGCCTTCTGCATTAATAGCCGGTTTTACTGCATTTGCTGCTTCTGTGATAATCACGCCTGCCATCCGTTGGTGCGCCGTTCGGTACGGGTTTGTAGCTAAGCCGCGTAATGACCGGTGGCACAAGCGTCCGACGGCAATGCTTGGCGGGATTGCAATCTTTCTGGCTACGCTGATCGGATATTTGATTTTTGTGCCCAAGACGCAAGGTTCAATGGTGGTTTTTGCATCAGCAGCATGGTTGTTTATCGTAGGATTGATAGACGATTTTCTAAATATCAAACCATATCAAAAATTATTTGGGCAGATAATTGGCGCGGTTGTCGTTATCGGGTTCGGAATGACAATACCGCTTACGGGAAATCAGATTTTTGATATATGGCTGACGCTTTTCTGGATAGTCGGGATCACCAATGCTATTAATTTGCTTGATAATATGGATGGTCTTGCTGCGGGAATCGCAGCGATTGCATCGCTTTCACTTGCTGCGGGGCTGGCCTCCGACGGGCAAATATCGGAACTGCTTTTTGTTGCGGTATTTATCGGAAGCCTGATAGGTTTCCTTTTGTACAATTTCAACCCGGCGTCGATTTTTATGGGAGACTGCGGATCAATGTTCGTAGGCTTTCTACTGTCGGCATCAGTTCTGCTCTCACAATCGGGCGGACGTTCCCGAGGGATTCTTTCGATTCTTGCGGTTCCTTTCCTGATATTATTCGTGCCTATTTTTGATACTACCTTTGTAACAATAATCAGGAAATTAAGCGGCAAGCGGGCAACTCAAGGCGGGCGGGACCATACTTCGCACCGGCTTGTTGCGCTCGGGCTTACGGAGCGTTCCGCCGTGCTGCTTCTCTACGGACTTGCAATCTCGGCCGGGTTGCTTGCCATAGCGGTGCGGGAATTGCCGACGGCTACCAGTCTTTCACTAATCGCTCTATTTACTGCCGCTTTGACAATTATCGGGGTTTATCTATCCAAGGTCAGGGTTTATGACGAAACTGATGTTGAAAGTGCGGTTCGCGACAATGCGGTATTCGCATTTCTTCTTCATTTTACGCATAAGCGCAGAGTTTTCGAAATACTGCTGGATGCGGTATTGATCACGGTGTCATATTATACCGCATATGATTTGCTATTCGGTCCTCTTGAGAATAGCCCCAATCGGGATTTATTCCTTAACACGCTGCCGTTTATTCTGGTCATAAAGTTATTTGCTCTTTTGTTCGCAGGGGTTTACCGCGGAATCTGGCGTTATACTTCTATTAGCGATCTGATTGTATATGCAAAGGGTGTAGCACTCGGCTCATTGCTAAGCATTGCAGCCGTATTGTTGCTGTATAGATTTCAATACTTTTCCCGGGCTGTCTTTATTTTGGATGGTGTAATTCTTTTCGTAGCGATTGTAGGCAGCAGGTTGACATTTCGCATCCTGCGCGAACTTACCCCGACACCAAGACCTGCCGGCAGCCGTCCCGCTTTGATCTATGGCGCCGGAGACGGAGGTGAAATGGTGCTTCGTGAATTACGAAAAAATCCGGAATGGAATATCATTCCGATTGGCTTTATTGATGATGATCCATTAAAACGCGAGAAAACAATCAGCGGCCTCCGCGTCTATGATGCCAATGGTTCAATCGAAGAAATATGCCGCCGCGAAGGCGTCTGTGAAATAATCGTTTCGTCAAAGAAAATACCACATCAGCGGATTCGCGAAATCCGGCTTGCATGCGGTGAAACGGGGATTGTCCTTCAACGGGCAGAAATGCGAATTGAACCAATCGATCCTGAATAGTTGTAATTATTTATTTACAAATGCCAATAGCGATAAACAGCAAAGCAGCCGGGTTTATCATCGTAACAGCCGCGCTTGGCATTGTAACCGTTTCTTTGCTTGCAGGTATTTGGGGAGTTGCAGATACTCTTGCCGTTAAGGGCGATTCATTAGAATTTGCCGAAATGGCGGTATGGTTGGACCCATCAAATCCTCGTACTCATTATTCACTTGCCCGGCAACTTGAAAATACCTTGGAACCTGATGCAATACGGCGGTCAATAAAGGAGTATGAAACGTCGGTTGCACTTGCTCCACGCAATTATTTCTATTGGCTGGCTCTGGGCCGCGCGAAAGAACGCGCGGGAGAAGACGGAGAAGCAGAGCTGCGGCAGGCGTTAGAATTGGCGCCGAATTATTCACGTGTTCTCTGGGCCGTTGGAAATGCTCTTGTTCGAAAAGGGAAAATAGAAGAAGGTTTTGTGGAAATTCGCCGTGCAATATCGACTGATGAAACATTGGCAGGCGCAGCGGCGGCACTTGCTTGGGATTTGAATTCCGGCGATGCGGACGCCGCCGCAAAGCTGCTGAACAATGAGCCGACGGCGATGAGGGAAATCATCATTCGCCTTGCCGAAAACAAACAGTTTGACCATGCATTCAGATTATTTGATGCTCTTCCGCCTTATTACCGTAATCGTGAGGATTTTGTAAATAATCTTGCCGCTAAGTTCATTGCCGGTAAAAGATTCAGACAGGCTGCTTTCATACTTGCGGCTGTGTCTCCGGAATCATTTCCAAAAGTTGCAACAGTTACAAACGGCGGTTTTGAAAATGACGTGCGCCGCGAGGGAACGGTTTATTTCGATTGGAGCGTCGGCGCTGGAACACATCCGCAGATTGCCCGTACGGATACAATAAAATCAGAAGGCAATTATAGTTTACTGATAGCTTACACGGGATCCGCAACGGCAGATTTCCGCCGGATTTCCCAGTTGATCGCCGTCACACCGGGGAAAAGTTACCGTCTCCGATTTAATTACAAAAGCGAACTGAAATCAGATGCCGCTTTTCGTTGGGAAGTCGCTTCGGCGGCTGATCTAAGCCGCCTGGCAGTTTCTGAACCGTTTAAACCGACAAGTGAATGGAAGACGGCGGAGATTTCATTCAGGACACCTGATAATTCCGACGGCATAGTGATTCAAATGATACTTGAGAATTGCAGGCCGCAGCTTTGCTCAATTTCCGGCAAATTGTGGTTGGACGACTTCCGACTCGAAGATGAAAATTAGAGAAATTTTACCGAATCAATATACGGAATCAGAAACCGGTGCGGAAAATGGAAACCGGACGCTGGTTACCTTGCTGATAGTAATCCCGTGTTTACTTACTCTGGCTTATGGTGCCAATGATTCGGTGTCATTGCTGCCGGTTGCTTTTTTAACAATTGTTTTTTCAAGTATCTGGGCGGTTCGGTCATTGCGTAACAAGGAATTTGAGTTATGCGGCAGCTCGTTATTCTATCCGATTACAGGGCTCATCGTACTTTGTGTGATACAACTGCTTCCGCTTCGTCCGGTTGATCCGGCTTATGGAATGCTTTCAATGCAGCCGACTGCTGCCTTATCTTTCGATCCATATGCAACAAAGGTTTTTCTTTACCGTCTTTTTGCATTAACGGTTTTTTTTGCTGGTGCATATACCTTCATTGCTTCGCGGCGCCGGTTGGAATTATTTTCCGTTGCGCTGACGATTTTCGGCGGTGTAATTGCTTTTGGTGCGATTATACAGCGCCTTGCCAGTCCGGATGCTATCTATGGAGTCAGCGTTACGCCTAATGCAATTCCTTTTGGCTCCTATGTGAATCAACATCATTTTGCGGCATTGATGGTAATGTTGTCCGGGCCGGCGATTGCATCTTTTGTTTCACGGAAGCGATTAGAAGTCCGTTTGCTTTTTTTGATCGCTGCCGCTCTGATGGCGGTTGCCGTTTTGCTTACGGGTTCGCGCGGTGGCGTACTGGGTTATCTTACAATGCTGGCAGTAATCGGATTGTTTTCTTTTGGAGCCGGAAGTAAACGACTCAATAAAGAAAGCAGTTTGATTTCTGTAATCGTTTCAATATTTTTGGCGGCAATAATAATTGGGCTGGCTGTTTTCCTGGGCGGCGATGCCTCAGTTCTACGAGGTCTCGGCATTAATTCAGGGGAGGGAGACTTTACCAGCGGGCGTCTATATTTTTGGTCAACCGCAATCCGGATTTTTCTGGCTTATCCGTTACTTGGAGTAGGAATGGACGCTTTTGGCGTGGCGTTTACGGCATTTGATACTCGAAATGGATTTTACCGTGTAGAACAGGCACACAATGATTATCTGCAAATGATGAACGATGGAGGAATAGCAGGAATCATTCTCATTTTTGCTTTTCTGTTTCTATTTTTTCGCGAGAGCTGGAGGCGAATCAACGAGACAACTAAAATCAGCCAAAACTTGCATAACCTGCGGATAGGGGCTTTTGCCGGATGCAGCGGCATTCTGCTTCACAGTTTTTTCGATTTCCCACTGCGAACCTGGTCAAACGCATATTTCTTCTTGTTGTTGGTAACATTAGCTACAAGGCAAATCTATACAGCAAGTTCCAATACTTCCGGCAAATCGGCTTAGCGGACAATTACTTTTACGGAAACACTCCCGCATGGAGATGCGAAACTTACATTGAAGACGCCTGTTTTCGTGCTTATTGAGCGAATGATGAAAAGTGCTCTTCCACGAATTCCGGCAATCTCCGGTTCCGCATCTACGCGGACATCGTCGGGCGAATCTGAAACAGCTTTTATCGCATCAATTCCGAGATCCCGATCGAAATCCAGCAGCAGAGCAATGTTCCCGCCATTGTTTAAGATTGAAACTGTTTGTTGACTTGGGGTCAGATTACATTTTGCAGGCAATGTGACTTCTTTGACTTCTTTCCCCGGAACGATTCGCGGCCGGCCACTTTCAGGTGTTCCTTCATTGTTTTCTGCGGGGCTTACATTTGTAGTTTTGTCGTCCTTCGGTGGCTCCGGGTTCTTTAATGCTGCTGTTTCAGGGGTTTTATTTCCGGATGATTGTTCAGTTACAGGTTCTGAAGCGGTGGAAGATAACTGCTTTTCCTTTTCGGTTGTTTGCTCCTTTTCACTTTCAGAGATTGCGGAATTTGCCGAAGAATCGTTTGAGAGATTAAGGTTACCAAAAGGGCTCGGGCCAATTTCGGCTTCCAGACCATCAATATTACTGTTCAATTTCTTGTAAAGCCGGGCAATAGTTAAATATCTGGAAGGGTTGGGCCTGTCGATTTTGTAGCTGGCTATATATGATTTCAATGCTTCTCTATCTTCGCCGGCCGCTTCGAGGCTTGTACCGAGATTCCACATTGCAGACCTCCACCAGGCACTGTCTTTCGGATAAACGGTCAGCGCACGACGAAATCTAGTTGCTGCATCCTCCGGCTTGCCTTGTGCGAAAAGTGCAAGCCCGATTGTCTCTTCTATTTCGCCTCTATAGATAGCGCTTAAAGTTTGTCCCGGTACATCCGGTATGAGGAGGAATTCGTTTCGACCAAATGCCGTTTCACGAGCCTCATAAAGTTGCGGCGCCATCACCGCTGCGGCAGGATTACTCACGGAAAGGGCATCATCCAAGCGGTTAGATGCAATCTCGCACAGTGCCTGGGCAAGGTCCAATCCGATACCGCGACCGGCTAAAAGACGTGCAGTATAAAGTGCACGGTGGGGAGCCATGTTATCTGTGCCGGATGCGAAATCTTTGGCGACGGCTATCAGTTCTTCGTTTGATGCTTCGGGCAGAGCGGATAACTTTTTTATCCCGAGAAGGGATTTCAGCAGTCGTGCCTCATGGTCGTTAATCAGCGGTAGCGGACTAAAAATAGCGGCGCGGGTTTCGGGGCCCAGCAGTTCCGTAAAGTTATCAGAGGTGCGCTCTATTCTTCCTGAGAGACGGGTTTTCAATTTCCCGTCAGACAAATCGAAGGACTCGGAAAGCCCGTCCGCGGCGTCACGAAAGAAGCCGGCCGCGAGTCTTGCGGCGGCAATTTCGTATTGTAGGGTAGGGAAATTGCCAAGCTTTCGGGCTGCAATAAGGACTTGTTCGGCTTCTACCGGTTTTCCTGTAAGTACCAGTCCACGTGCAAGTGCAATCTGGGCCCAGACATATCGCGGGTCTTTTGCTAAAGCGCGGCGGGCAAAATCGACAGCTTTATTGCCGGATCCATTAGCGGCGTACCAATGTGCAACTCCGCCCAAAAGAAATATACCGGCGTCATCCGCATCAATAGATTTGCTTAGCAAGGCATTTGCATCCTCAGGTTTACCGGCCTCAAAGAGCGAAAGGATTAGTCCTGTTCGAGCGGCGTCGTCGTTTTCATCTTCGGCGACGAGGGAGCGATAGATTTCCGTAGCCGAATCGGATTTTCCGAGCGCGCGGCGAATATCCGCAAGGCTGCGCCGCGCGGTTTTGTCGGATGGAGCTAAATCAACTGCTTTTTGATACGCCGCTTCAGCCTTTTCAAGATCAAAATCAATTCGGTTTGCCATCCCGATCGTAACGTAGGCAGCCGCACTGTTTTGGTCAATTTCAAGTACTCTTTCAGCAATGCGAGCGGCTTCTCGTCCTGACTCAATGGAAAGGTAAAAAGACGCTATTTCCAATAGACGCTGCGGCTCTTCGGAGACATATTGTTCGATTTTTCCCGCCAGCCTAAATGCCGCTTCACGTTGGCCACGCCAAAACAAACCGCCGGGAATTTTACTGATTACTTCTTTGAAAAGCTTATCGCTGAATGGTTTAGGCGCTTCATCTATAGATAAATCAAGCAGGCGTAAGGCCAATTCCGTGTTTCCGGCAAGCAGGTTTTGTTCTGCAAGTGCCGCGCGTGAGACAGCCAGAGATTCCAGAGCCCGCTGCCGTAATTCACTTTTCGGAAACTCGGAAATAAACTTGATCAAAGCCGCCGCTTTCTCGGAAGGGTCTGATATTGCAATGGCATCATCGAATCGTTTTTTTTCGAGTTCAGGATCAGGAGCCGGTTTAGGCGTCGGAGATTTGGCTGATGATTTTTGAGTTGGCTGCTTTGAAGGTTTTGGCGTCGCCGGTGCAGTTGGTTTAGAGACCTGGGATGACTTTTTTGCCGTTTGGCCTATGACAGATGATATAAATACTGCCAAAAAAAGATATAAGCCTGCAGGCACTATGTATTTTTTGAATCGTCCCGGCATTTTCAGGTTGTCAGTCATTGTAAGAATGATAACATTTATTAATGGATGCAGCAGCGTTTTACCGCGCTGCCCGCATAGTTAAACCGGCGATGCCCAAACCAGATGATATATGGCAGGAGTTGCTCCGCGAAGCGAGGAAGCGTGCGCTTTCGGATGGTAAGGAATCCGTTGCCGAATATCTTGAACTGCGGAGCCGCAATGATCAACTTCGGTCACTCGCGATAGAATGGCTTGCAGGAATTTTTGTAGAGGTAGCCTTGAGCGGCATTCTCAATTCTCCGCCGGAAATCGAACGTATCGAACCGCACCGCTTTGAATACGAAAGAGCCAGACACACGGGAGTAATGCACAAAATTCAATTTGGCGTGCGATCCCTGTTGCTTGAAGCCGGATGGCCGAGAAACCACGACGATGGTATTTTATATGGCGGTGCACTTGCAGTTGGAAGGCTCACTCATCCGGGCATGCCAAAAATGAATTACTCACTTGCATTACTGGAAGACAGCGGCCATCCGGTTTGGTTTGCCGGCAAACAGGAAGGCGTCAGAATGCCCGTTGATACTCCCTTTGTTCGCAGGCACATTTTGGCTCTTGCATAAATTACAAGTCCAATTTGCATAGTTTAAAACCGGACGTTGTCAATCCTTTACCTATGAATTACAATATAAGATTGGGTAGCCGCCCTGCTGCCTGAAAGGAGTTTTGAAACGTGAAAGAGGAATTAGTCAAATTAATTGAATTGCAAAAAACCGATAACGATTTA
>Ga0073934_10006621_pt1 | contig 16715 bp, 15 predicted proteins | sample LarsenN4metaG_FD_76834 | JGI IMG/M metagenome (GOLD analysis project Ga0073934, IMG submission 76834) | Hot spring sediment bacterial and archeal communities from British Columbia, Canada, to study Microbial Dark Matter (Phase II) - Larsen... ...
CCGCGCCTCAGGCCCGAGGATGATGGGCGCGATAGACCTGCTTCAGGCGTTCCTGTGCCACGTGGGTGTAAATCTGTGTTGTGGAGATGTCGGCGTGCCCCAACAGAAGTTGCACCGATCGCAAATCCGCCCCGCGCTCCAGTAAGTGGGTGGCAAAACTGTGCCGGAGCCGGTGCGGTGTAAGCCTGCTTCGAATCCCCCCCCGCCGCCCGTAGGCCCGCAGAATCTTCCAGAATCCGTGCCGCGTCAGTGCACGGCCCCGTTGACTTACAAACAGGGCACTGCTCGGCCGCCGCGTCAGTCTCGGACGCCCTGCCGCCAGATACTCCCCCAGCGTGTTCACCGCCTCCCGTCCCACCGGAACCACGCGCTCCTTGCCTCCCTTCCCCAGACAACGCACGGTGCCTATCTCCAACTGGAGGTCGCTCACTTCCAGACCCACCAACTCGGACACTCGCAGCCCCGTGGCATAGAGCAGCTCGAGCATCGCCGCATCCCGCAATCCCGCCGCCGTCTTCCGATCGGGTTGGCGCAAGAGTCGCTCGACCTCCTCCAGTGTCAAGTATCCGGGGAGCCGTTTCCACACCCGCGGCGATGCTACCTCCGCCGTGGGATCAGCAGCAACCGCCTCCTCCTGCAACATGAACCTGTAGAAAGCTCTCAGGCTCACCAGCTGCCGGGCCACCGTGCGCGCATCCAAGCCTTGCTTGTAGAGCTGGCCCAGGAAATCCACGAGTTGCACACGCTCGATTCTGGTTGGCTCCAGCCGCCGCGCCTGGCAGTGCTGCAGAAACTTGCCCACGTCCCGCCGATACGCCTCTACGGTGCGGGGAGAAAGCCCGCGCTCAACTCGGAGATAGTTCACGAAACGCGGAAGATAATTTGACATCAGCTATCCTGTGCTGCAGTCGGCACCACCGCTCGGCTCGCGGGCTCGGTTGTCCGGTTCGGGCCCCGCTGCCACAGCATTCGGAACTCGCGCCACTCTTCCGCCCGCAACACCCAGGCCAGAAATCCATAGAGAGCGAGTGCCAGGACCAGTGTAAGGCCGAAACGCAGAAGCAGGCTCGCAAACGGTTGGCTTGCCCCCAGCCCCAGTGTCCCGCTCAACAACCAGCACAACCCGCCCATCACCGCTGCCATCCCTGCCGTGCGGAACAGCGACCGTACCACTGCTCCCTCGTCGAGTGCGCCGATTCTTCGACGCAAGAGATAGTACAGGCTCACGAAGTTGACAACCGATGCCAGAGACGTCGCCAAAGCCAGCCCCGCATGTTGGAGGGGACGAACCAGTACCGCACACAGCACTACGTTCGCCACCAGCGCCACCCCGGCCATCCGCACCGGCGTCGCCGTATCCTCCAGCGCGTAAAACGCCTGCACCACCAGCCGCACAGCCGCGAACGCCGGCAGCCCCAGCGCATAGTAAACCAACGCGCGCGCGGTCAACGCCGTCGAGTCGCTTCCGAAGGCCGCGTGCTGAAACAAGACCCGAATAATCGGCTCGTGCAGCACAATCAAGCCCACACTGGCGGGGATGACGATGAAGCCCACATTCCGAAATGCAAACCCCAGTGTGCGCTTCATTCCCTCCAGGTTGCGGTCGGCTGCCTGGCGGGACATCAAGGGCAGGATGACTGTTGCCACGCTGATCGCATAAGCCCCCAACGCCACCTCCATCACCCGGTCGGCGTAGTAGAGCGCCGCTACGCTCCCCCTCGGCACCCACGGGGAGGTGGCAAAGACTGTGCTGATGAGCACGTTGACCTGATAGATCCCCACGCCCGCAAATGCCGGCAGCACCAGCCGCGCCACCCGCTGCACTCCCGGATGACTAAACCCGAAACCCCATGGAAAGCGCATCCCCCGCCGCCACAGCCCCGGCACTTGCACTCCCAACTGCAACACCCCACCAGCCACAACTCCCACGGCCAGAGCAATCGCTGGCTCCGGATACCCCGTCAGATAGGCGGCTGCGGCTGCGCCCAGAATCGCCACGTTCAAGAAGATCGGTGTCGAGGCCGGCAGCCCGAAACTTCCCAGCGTGTTCAAGGCAGCGCTTGCCAGGGCGGCCAGCCCGATCAGCGTGCAGTAAGGAAAAATGATCCGGGTCAGCAGAACCGCCAGCTCCCATTCTCCGGGCTCCGTGCTCAACAGCGTGAACAAACGAACTAGTCCCGGGGCGAATAGCATCCCGGCCAGCGTGACCCCGGTCAATACTGCCGCCAGTGTCCAAAACACCCGGTTGGCAAAGTCCCAGGCTTCCGCCGGTCGCTGCGACCGATACTGAGAGAAAATCGGGATGAAGGCTCCCGTCATTGCGCCTTCGGCGGTAAGGCGCCGCAGCAGGTTTGGAATGCGAAAGGCGATGACAAAGGCGTCAGCCGCCAGCGAGGTTCCCAAGAGGATAGCCAGCGCTAGGTCGCGCGCGTAGCCCAGCAGCCGGCTCAGAAGGGTAAGAAAGCTGACTAGTCCTGCCGAACGTAGGATCTGCTGCTTTTCCGTCAAATGCCTCGCCCGTCCGGCGCCGCCAATTGACAGGACATCGAGCGGATATTAGCATAGCGACCACTGCGCGTAAATCCCGGGTCCTTCAGTTAGTGGCCGCGCGTGAACACCAGGCCCGCGTCAACGCACAAAAAGGTTCTCCTCGAAACCCGCAGCGGCGAGCTGCGGCGCGGCTTCCTGAACCCGCGCGCGCTCGAGAACGACTCGACCCTGGAGCTGCTCGATGAGAGCAGCGGGCTCCAAAGCCTGCCGTGGAGCGAAGTGCACGCTGTCTGGTTTGTCTCCGATTGGGACCTTCCCTTACCCGACCGTCCACGTGTCTTCGCCCGGCGTCCCCGCCTCCAGGGACTCTGGATCCGTCTCAGCTTTCCGGACGGAGACATCATCGAAGGCATCCTTCCCAACAATCTCCTACCCACCTACGCCGTCGGCTTCCTTTTGACCCCACCGCCCCTCGGCGGAAGCCCCACACGGGTCTTTGTGCCGCGCAGCGCCGTGGCCGATGCGCGGATTGTTGGTGTCATCTCACCCCCGGGCGGACGCAGATCCCTCCCTCCACCTCCGCAGCCGGGCCTCTTTTCCGACTGAGCCCCGTTCTGTTTCGTCCTGCGGGACACATCCGCTAGAATCGCATTGCCTGTCTTCATTCTGAGAGCCAGAACGGAGAGCTTGCGATGAAACTAGGTGAGATTGCGCAGCGGCTTGACTGTGTCCTCCGGGGAGATGGTGAGGTGGAAGTCCGCGCCGTCGCCCCCATCGAAACCGCGGGGCCCGGTGAGCTGACCTTCTTGACCAATCCCCGCTACCGCCGAAAGTTGAAGGATACCCGCGCGGCCGCCGTGATCGTGGATACCAACTTCGAAGAACTGCCCCTGCCCACTCTCCGCTCCGACAACCCCTACCTCATCTTTGCGAGGGCGCTGGAACTTTTCTATCAGCCGCCCTCCTTTCCCTCCGGAATCCACCCCACGGCCGTCGTTTCCCCGCGGGCGCGCATCGGCCCGCAGGCATCCATCGGCCCCTGCTGCTTTGTGGACGATGAGGTCGTCATCGGCGCCCGTTGCCGCCTGCACAGTTTCGTGGTCATCTATCGCGGCGCCCACATCGGCGATGATTTCACCGCCCATTCCCACGCCGTCGTCCGCGAGCACTGCCGCATCGGCCACCGGGTTATCCTCCAGAACGGCGCTGTCGTCGGCTGCGATGGCTTCGGGTTTGCGCGGCAGGAAGACGGCCGCTACTACAAGATCGTGCAATCAGGTCCGGTGGTCATCGAAGACGACGTCGAGATCCAGGCCCACACCTGCGTGGACCGCGCCACGGTCGGCGAAACCCGCATCGCCACCGGCGCCAAGCTCGACAATCTTGTCCAGGTCGGTCATGCCTCCCGGGTTGGCGAAAACACCTTGCTCTGCGCCCAGGTGGGGCTGGCGGGAAGCACCCTCGTCGGCCGCGACGTCATCCTCGCCGGTCAGGTGGGCGTCGCCGGCCACTGCGAAATCGGTGATGCCGCCCGCGCCACCGCCCAATCCGGCATCCCCAACGACGTCCCTTGCGGCCACACGGTTTCGGGTTACCCCGCCATCGAGAACCGATCCTGGCTGAAGTCCTCGGCCCTCTTCACCCGCCTCCCCGAGCTCTATGAGGAGCTGCGAACGCTCCGCGCTGAGGTGGCAGGACTTCGGCGCAAGAAGAAAGGAAGGAAAGCCCGCTAGAGGCCCGGCTGACCGGGCACGACGCCACCGGTTCCTATCTCTTCCCCCTCACCCCGCTTGTTCGGCGGCAGTGCAGATGCCACCACGGCCCGCACCCGGCGCGCCAGCGCCGCGCGATCCTCGAGCGTCAACCCGGCGGTCGAAACAGCAGGATGAATGGTGATTCGAAAAGTCCCGGGGCGCAGCTCCCACTTTCTCTTCGGCATGAGGGCATCCCCTCCATCCACGGTGATGGGAATAATCGGGACTCCGGCGCGAATCGCCAGAACAAAGACCCCGTGCTTGAAGCGCTGTAAGCGTCCGTCCGGACTCCGCGTCCCCTCCGGAAACACCAGAAAGGTCGCACCCTTTCTGACGTAGGCTAGGGCGCCCTCTACCGTTTCCTTGGCTGCATCCGGGTTTGCCCGATCCACCGGAACAAAATTGGCTAGTCGCAACCCTGCCCCCAGTACGGGGATGGAAAACACCTCTTTCTTTCCCAGCAGGGCGATGCGGGGCGGTAGCACAACGAACAGCGCCGGCGGGTCGATGTTGCTCTGGTGATTCGCCACGTAAAAGCAGGCCCCCGTGTGCGGGAGATTCTGCACTCCCTCTACTTGCAGTCGCACACCAGCCAGCCGCAACGCCAGCCACGCCCCCAACCAGCCGATCCGGTACAGCAGGTCAACCCGCTTGACCAGCAGGGCATGGAGGAGAACTGGCGTCCCGACAACGAAGATGTAGAGGAAGATAAAAGCTGCGCACCACATGGCGCGCCCTTGAGCCAGGATGCGGGAGAGACTTTGCGTCAAGCGGTACCGGCGTCCTCAGGCCGTCGGTCTGCTAGAAGAGCTGGCTGCGCTCTTCTCGCTCTCCATACGGCAGATGAACAATCTCGCACCGCAACTTCAGATTGTTTAATTCCCGAAGCAATTCCGAATGCGCCTGCGGGGCTACGTCCAGCTCGAACTCCACCTCATAGAGCTCATCAGCGCGGCGGCAGGTGAGGTTGTGCAAGCCGAGGTTCCGGGCGCGCGCCATCTCGCTCAGGGGGTTCAGAATCCCTTCCGCGGTGGGCCCGCTCAAGCGATACACGCGAATCTCGGTCTTCAGCCGCAGCCGCCGCTCGAGCCAGCCCAGCACCGACAACGCCCCCAGGATCAGCAGCGCCATGAAAATTCCCGTCCCATAGAGCCCGCCCCCCACCGCCATCCCGATGCTCGCCATGACAAAAATCGTCGCCGCTGTCGTCAATCCCATCACCGAACCCCGCGCCCGGATGATCGAGCCCGCGCCGATGAATCCGATGCCCGGAATGAGCTGGGACGCCACGCGCGTCGGGTCGGCCCCACCCACGCGAGCCAACTCGGTGGAAAGAATCGTGAACAAGGCTGACCCAACGCAAATAAACATGTTCGTCCGCAGCCCCGCCGGTTTCCCGCGCAACTCGCGCTCCAACCCCACCAAGCCTCCCAGCACAGCCGCCAGCAAGAGCTTGAGCACAATCGTCGGTGTCAGGTCCAAAGGGGTCATACTATTCTCCTCGGGCTTTTGACCGGATTCTACCGCACACGCGTCGCCCGTGTGCGCTATTTGAGGTACTTCCGCAGAATGGCCGCGAGCTTCTTCTTCGTCCTGGCCGGAATGTTTTCTCTTGCCGTCACAATCGCCTGCGCCAGCGCACGCTCGCACTTGCAGCCCCGGCCCTCCGTCACCAGCCGCGCCGCTTCCCGGATGACTTTTTGCACGTTGGCAATGTTCCGCCGCAAGTTTTCCAGGACTTCCATGCCGGTGACGGCTTCGTGCTCCGGGTGCCAGCAATCGTAGTCGGTGATCATGGCCACCGTGGCGTAGCAGATCTCAGCCTCCCGCGCGAGTTTTGCCTCTTGCAGGTTCGTCATCCCGATAATGTCAAACCCCAGCTTGCGATACGTGTGCGATTCCGCCCGCGTTGAAAACGCCGGCCCTTCCATGCACACGTAGGTTCCGCCGCGATGCGCTCCCACCCCTGCCCGTTGGCACGCCTGCGCCAGAACCGTCATTAAGGCCGGACACACAGGATCGGAAAAACCAACGTGCGCCACCACCCCATCGCCGAAGAAAGTGGAAATCCGCCCCCGCGTCCGGTCGAAGAACTGGTCCGGGATCAGAAACTCCAGCGGCTTGAGTTCTTCCTTCAGCGACCCCACCGCGCTCACCGACAGGATGCGCTCGACGCCCAGCAACTTGAATCCGTAAATGTTGGCCCGGAAGTTCAACTCGCTGGGGAGGATCATGTGCTTACGCCCGTGTCGTGCCAGAAACGCCACGGGCCGGCCGTCCAACTCCCCGACCAAGTAGTTGTCGGACGGCTTCCCAAACGGCGTGCGGACGGTCACCTCCCGTGTCTTCTTCAGACCTTCCATCCCGTAGAGACCGCTGCCTCCGATGATTCCCAGTTTGATCGGCTTCATCAAGCCTCTCCTCAGCTCACAGATGCCGGCGCGAATTCCGGGGCCGGCTCCGCGATCACTTCGTCGCCTTTCTGCCGCAGGTACGCCGCCGGCACCGTCGGATCATGAACAAAGAAACACAGCCATTCCTCGCGCACCGCCTGCGGAATCCACCGCTTCTTTTGTTCTAGCGTCTTCAGCGGGTAGAGATCGTATCCCATGATCCAGGCAACCGGCAGATGCGCGGTGGTAGGAACCATGTCAGCGAAGAAAAACGCTGTGCGTCCTTGCGACCTGACCCGCACGCATTGCATGTCCCGTGTATGGCCCGGCACGCGCACCAGCTCGACACCCGGAATAATTTCCCTGTCGCCAGTCAATGCAATCCACTGGTTCGTTGCCTGCATGGGCTCAAAATTCTCCGGCAGAAAGCTCGCTCGATCTCTTTCCGTTGGCTGCCGCGCGTGCTCCAACTCGCCGGCCTGGACGTAGTAGTGCGCCCGCGGAAACGTGGGGGCGAGGCTCCCATCACTCGCCCGGCGCGTATTCCACCCGCAGTGGTCGAAGTGCAGGTGCGTGTCCACCACCATATCAATGTCGTCCGAGCCCAAGCCGTGCGTTCGCAGGGATACGGGCAAGGTCGTCGTATGCTCGATGCCGTAGATATCAACCTGTTTCACCGTCATTTTGTCGCCGATTCCGGTTTCGACCAGCACCGCCTGCTTCCCATCCAGAATCAATAGCGAATTCAAAGCCAGCCGGATACGGTTGCGCTCATCGGGCTGAAACTTCTTCTGCCAGAGAACTCGTGGTACTACGCCGAACATGGCTCCCCCGTCCAGCCGAAAGAAGCCATCTGACAGCAACTGGAGCTCAAACTGACCAAACTTCATCCCTTCTTTTCCTGCGCCGCTGCCTCGACTAGCTCCACCAATACGCCCCCACAGCTTGCCGGATGGAGGAACGCATAGCGATGCCCGCCCGCTCCTGCCTCCGCCTGGGGGGGAATGATTCGTACGCCGGCAGTCTCCAGCACGTGCACGTGGCGGTCGAGGCCCTCCACCTGAATAGCAATGTGATGCAGCCCCTCCCCGCGCTTCTCGATGAAGCGGGTGATGGGTGAGTCCTTTTCTGTTGGCTCCATCAGCTCGATCCGCGTATCCCCCAGTGGCAGCAGCGCCACTCGCACCTTCTCGGCCGGCAAGTACTCGATATCTGCAATACGCAACCCCAGACTCTCATAGAACTTCCGCGCGCTCTCCAGTGAACGCACCGCAATGCCGATGTGGTCAAGTTTCATTCTGGGTTCCTACTGGATCCCTGCGCTTCGGAGGAGTTCATCCACAACAGTGTAGGGGTCCCGCTCCCGCCGCGCCACTTGCTCCGCATAGGCGGCCAGCTCGTCTTCACTGCCGGGCGTGCCCAGCAACCGCGCTAGCAGGCGTTCATGCAGGAGTTCGCGCAGTCGCTCGAGCCACCGCTGGGCTCGTTTTTTCTCCTTCAAGCCTTGCTCGTTGAGGTGGCGCTCGTAGGCGCCCAGGGTCGCTGCCAATTCCTCAATCCCCGTCCCTTCCGTGGCCACCGTCCGGACAATGGGCGGCACCCAGCCATCGGTGCGCGGGCTCAAGCCGAGAAGAATCTTCAACTCGTGCTCCAGCTTGTCAACTCCTCCGCGGTCCGCTTTGTTGATGACAAAGACGTCGGCAATCTCCATGATCCCGGCCTTGAAGGTCTGCACCTCATCGCCCATGCCCGGAACCAGAACCAGCACGGTCGCGTCTGCCAGCTTCACGATTTCCACTTCGTCCTGGCCTACCCCGACCGTCTCAATCAGAATTACTGTCTTTCCCGCCGCGTCCAAAACGAGCGTGGCATCGGCGGTTGTGCCGGCCAGCCCACCCAGGTGCCCTCGCGTCGCCATGCTCCGAATGTAAATCCCTGCATCCGTCGCGTGCTGTTGCATGCGAATTCGGTCGCCAAGCAGCGCCCCGCCCGTGAACGGACTGGTTGGATCCACCGCAATAATGCCGACCGGCTGCTGCTGCTTTCGATAGAATGCCGCCAGTTTGTCCGCCAATGAACTCTTCCCCGCCCCGGGTGCTCCGGTAATGCCGATCAGGGAGGCGTTGCCGGTATAGGGGAAGAGCGCTTGGAGAATTTTTTCGCTGCCAGGTTCCCCATCTTCAATCGCGCTGATCGCGCGCGCAATCGCCCGTGGGTCTGCCGCGCGAATGCGCTCCACCACTGAATCGGCCGATGCCGTGCGGGTCACAGCGACCTCAGTGCGGCTTCCCCAGCAACGTCCGCGCGATGACGAGCCGTTGAATCTCGCTCGTGCCTTCGCCAATCGTGCACAGTTTGACGTCGCGGTAGTACTTTTCTGCCGGGTAGTCTTTGATGAAGCCGTAGCCCCCGAAGATTTGCACCACCTCCCCGGCCGCTCGCGCTGCGGCTTCGCTGGCATAGAGTTTGGCCATCGAGCAGAGTTTCGTGTCCACCTGACCGCGATCGGCGCGCTCCGCCGCCGCATAGGTGAGCCACCGCGCCGCTTCGATCTCCGTGCGGATCGTGGCTAGCTTCCACTGAATCGCCTGGAACTCGGCGATCGCCTTCCCAAACTGCTTCCGCTCGTGTGCATAACGCAGCGAATGCTCAAACGCGCCGCCCGCAATGCCCAGCGACAACGCGGCCACCGAAATCCGACCGCGGTCCAGAACCTGGAGAACGTCCCCGAACGCTTCATCCGGCTGTCCCACCAGGTTCTCCTCCGGCACGCGACACCCTTCGAAGATCAGTTCTGCCGTATCACTGGCGCGCAGCCCCAACTTGTTTTCCTTCTTTCCGGCACTGAACTTGGGAGTTCCTTTCTCCACGACGAAAGCAGAAATACCGTGATGTCCCTTCTCCGGATTGGTGGACGCCATCACTACGCAAACATCGGCGTAGTGCCCGTTGGTGATGAATGCCTTCGTGCCATCCAATACCCAGTGATTCCCCTGGCGCGTGGCCCGCAGCCGCAGGTTCCCCGCATCCGACCCCGCACCCGGTTCCGTTAATGCCCAGCAGCCGAGCTTTTTCCCGGCAGCGAGTGGGACGAGATAGCGCTGCTTTTGTTCCTGATTTCCAAACAGGTTGATGTGGGAGCCGCACAGGCCAGCGTGGGCAGCCACAATGATGGCCACCGAAGCGTCCACGCGTGCCAACTCCTCAATCACGATTGTCCATTCCACATAGCCCAGGCCGGCGCCTCCATATTCTTCCGGAACGGTCACGCCGAGGAGGTTCAGTTCGGCAAGCTTCGGAAGGATTTCGGACGGAAACTGGGAGGCTTCGTCCCACTCCATCACATGGGGACGAATCTCGGCCGCGGCAAACTCCCGAACGGCACGGCGCAGCTGCTCCTGCTCTTCCGTGAACTGAAAATCCACTATCCTTGGCTCCGACCTACGTCCTCAAACGCAAATCAGCAACATATACCACACTAGGCGCTGGCCGTCAGCCCGCCGACAGAACCGATTGTGTGGCTTGACGCTAGCGGCGAACAATTTCGCGCAGGACCTGCAGGGCCCGCTCAATCCCGCAAGCATCCACGTCGGAGTGCGTAACCATCCGCATCGTCCGCGGATCCACCCCGTTCGCGAGTATCCCGCGCTCCTTGAGCTGGGCGGAAATCTTCTGGCTGGTCTCTCCCGTACCGCCCACATCGAAGATAATGATGTTCGTCTGTACCCTGGCCGGATCCAGCTGAATACCCGGAATCGCTGCCAGACCCTCGGCCAGTCGGCGGGCATTCTGGTGGTCGCGCGCGAGCAGCGGCGGACTCTTTTCCAGGGCTACCAGACCCGCTGCGGCCAGCACCCCGGCTTGCCGCATCCCGCCACCGAACATCTTTCGGTACACGCGTGCTTTCTCGATGAAGCTCCGGCTACCCACCAGCATCGAACCCACCGGCGCGCCTAGACCTTTCGAGAGACAAAACATGATGGAATCCACCTTCCGCGTCATCTCCACCACCGACTTCCCCAGCGCAACCGCGGCGTTGAAAATCCGCGCCCCGTCCAGATGCACGGGAAGCCCGCGCTCATGTGCCCGGTCGCAAATTTCCTCCTGAACCTCCGACGGCATCACCACACCGCCGGCGATGTTATGTGTATTCTCAAGCGAGATGAGTCCCGTTTGCGCACGGTAGTACACCTTCGGCCGAATGGCGGGCTCGATGAGCTTCCAGGTGAGGATACCGTCCTCGGCATACACGGGCCGGGGAAGACAGCCGGCAATGGCTGCGAGTGCTGCCATCTCAAAGTTGTAGACGTGCCCGCGCGACTCGCAGATCACCTCGTTGCCGTGGTCGCAATGAATGCGTAGGGCAATCAGGTTCCCCATCGAGCCGGAGGGGACAAAGAGAGCCGCCTCTCGCTGGAACATCTCTGCCGCGCGTGCCTCCAGCCGGTTGACCGTCGGGTCTTCACCGTACACATCGTCGCCCACCTCCGCCTCGGCCATCGCCTTGCGCATTTCAGGTGTCGGCTTGGTGACGGTGTCGCTGCGCAGATCAACTGGCTGTGCCAGCAGCCACGTGCTCTCTTCTTCCTGAACGCTTGCCGGACGAACCGTCGCCATGATTCACTCCCCTGCTAGCGGCCGTGGCCGCTCGCATCAGCCAGGATTTTCACTTTTACTTCCCGCTGCCGCGGCCCGTCGAATTCGCAGAAGAAAATCCCCTGCCAACGTCCCAGCCCCAGCTTGCCGCCTTCGATCGGCACCGCCTGGGATGTCCCCACCAGGGCCGCCTTCACGTGTGCGTCGGCATTCCCTTCCCAATGCTTGTAGGAACCCGCTTGCGGCGCCAGTCGTTCCAGCACGGTGAGAATGTCGGCGGCCACGTCGGGGTCGTCATTCTCGTTGATGAGAATTCCGGCGGTCGTGTGTGGCACGTAGAGGCAACAGAGCCCATCCTCGACCCTCGACTCCGCCACTGCCTGCATCACCTCGGCCGTGATGTCCTTCAATTCCATCCGTCGGTTGGTCTTGAAACGCACCGAGATAACCTGACCCGCCACCGGGCTCGCTGGCGATGCCCGCTTGAGTTCTGCCATCCGATGTCCTCGCTCTGCCTCTGAGTCGCGGCGGAACTCACCTCCCGCAAATGCTATCACAGCCCTCCCTCCCCTGCCATCGGGGGTCAACCATCCAAATACACGACTTGGTGATCCCGGCAGGGAAATCGCACCCGCTCCGCCAACCGAGGAGTCAAACCCATTCCGTAATGTGCCAGGAAGGAAAAAATGTTGATCGTGCGTTCCTGCAAATCCCGCTCGGGGTAGAGAGCAGTGGTCAGACGCGCCAGATGACGCTCCACGATCTCTTCTCGCCCGGCATGGCTGCGGGCGACCTTGGCCGAGAGTTTCTGAAACTGGTAGAGCATCTTGCGGCGAGCCGTGCCCACGGCTCCCTGCAATGTCGGATCCAGACGCGCAATCCCCGGTTCCAGCTGTGCCAGCATCTGCGCCAGCCTTGCTTCGTTGGCCGTCAGACGCCGCCGGAGACTGTGCGGCAGGCGGCTCTGGGCCATCCGCATGTAGATCGCATTCCGCGGTTGAAACACCTCCGAAAACGCGAGCTGATAGCGCTCCAGCAGGCGTTGAAGCCCTCGATCCACCAGGGTAAAACTGACCCGGGGAACAATGACCGGCATTCGTCCCAGCAACGCGTCGTACAACGCGCTGGCCTGCGCAAAATAGGCAATCTCGGCCGGGCCCGCAACGTAGGCCACCGTCGGGAACAACGTATCCTGGGTCAACGGACGGAGCAGCACGTTCGGACTGAACCGTTCCGGATGGAGATGCAACAGCTCGCGCAGCTCGGCCTGACCGAGAAGCCCGTGATTGGCTACCTGGAACCCGTTGCGCTGGCGCCGCAGCGCTCGCCTCTCTCCCTCTACGTTCACAAAAAGCAGGGTTGCGCTTTCCCGGAGTCGAACCTGCCGGTGATATCCCGCCCGCTCTAGGGCGCGGTTCCTCTCGGCCAAACGCTGCTGCAAGGTTTCCGCCTGCTCGAGCGCCTGCCGAAAGAGCGGAGCTGCCAGCGCCAGCAGGCGCGCATCGAGCGGGTTCACCACCACCAATCCCGTCTCCCGCAGAAGTCTCTGGAGAGTGCGCGCGAAGGCATCGGCGTAGGAGACACCCGGTTGGTAGGCGCGCACCAGCGCGTTGAGTTCCGCGGCTTCCGGGGAATGCTCCCAGACCGCGCACAGCTCCTGCCGAATCCTGGTAATCTCATCCCCCAAGAGAATTTCCCCCACCTGCATGGGCCGCGCGGAGTGCGCAGGATGCTCCCATTTGTGCAGTTGGTGCCGCCGGTCGAGAACCGCGCAGTGATTCACCTCAGCAAAGTCATGGTCCTCCGCCGCCATCCAGAAGAGGGGAACAGCCGGAATCCCCGCAGCCGTCAGCTGCTCGGCCAGCCGCAGCGCGGTAATCGCCTTGTAGATCGTGTAGCTGGGGCCCGTGAAGAGTCCGATCTGTTGGCCGGTCACAACCGCAAAAGCTGTGCCCGTCCGCAGGCGCTCGATATTCTCTTGGGTCTTGGGCCCCGCTCCGTACGCGCGGTTTTGCTCGGCAAGAACCTCCGCCACTGCGGACCGCATCATCCGGTCGGCAGGCACTCTCTCAGCAGCACGCGCAAATGAATCCGCTGCAAAGGCGTCAAAGGCATAGAAACGCGCAACGCGCGAGAAATCGTATAGAAAATCGAGAAACAGGCGCGTGCTGTGAGGAATCTCGCGGAAGGAGATACAGTGCGGCTCCATCGAGCGCCCATCATACTCAGCCGCTCGAGAGGGGACAAGCGAGCCGCTAGACAGCAGCCTCCAGCCTGCGCGCGACGCCGGCCAGCTCTTGCTTGGCTTGTTCTTCCAGGGGAAGGAACGGTGCACGCGCCGGTCCACCATAATACCCGCGCAGCTCCATGACGTACTTAAGGCCCGGCACGCCATAGACGGAAACGGCAAGCTTGACAGCGGGAATTACTTTCTGCTGCAGCTGACGCGCACGGTCGTGGTTCCCGCTGCAATATGCTTCATAGAGGGCGGTAAAGATTTCCGGCCACGCACAGGCCGCCGCCAGCACTCCGCCACGCGCACCCAGCGCCAACGACGGGTACAGGGTCGTGGCTGAGCCCACCAGAACGGTGAACGTGTCCGGCGTAGCCGCGATAATCTGGGCGACGCGTTCGACGTTTCCCGAGCTTTCCTTAATCCCGAGGATGTTTGGATGCTCGGCGAGCCGGGCGACCCAGGGCGCTTCCACCGCCACGCCGGTGAATTGAGGAACGGAGTAGATCAATACAGGGATCGGGCTGGCATCGGCAACGGCGCGGAAGTGACGCTCGAGCGCGGCTTCATTCATCTGCGGCTTGAAGTAGTGCGGCGTCTTCACCAGGGCGACCCCATAACCCAACTCTGCTGCCCGCCGGGTCAGTGCAATCGTCTCCGCGGTGGCTTCCACGCCTGTGCCCGCAATCAGCAGCTTGTTCCTGTCCGCCGCCTTGCGAACGGTCTCCCAAACCCACAGCTTCTCTTCTTCCCGCAAGTACACGGACTCGCCCGTCGAGCCCACCACAACATAGCCGGCGAGTTTCGTCTGGTTGTACTTCCGGACGTTTTCTGCCAAGCGCTCGAGCGCCAACATGCCATCCGGTGCGAAGGGCGTGGTCAGCGGGGGATAGATGCCGTGCAACCTGGGCACAGGGAGGTTCATCGGGGGTCTCTCTGCACGGGAGCAACAGCTTCAGATCCGGCCAGGGAGCCCCGCGCGCCAGCGGCCGGGCCCGCAAGTCTCACAGCCCGGACGCAGCCCTGCGTCGCAAACCGCGCATACAAATCCTGGAGACACAGGATCTCAATCTCTTCCTTCTGCAAAGCTTCGATACCCGCGACCGCAGCGGCTGCTCCTTCCAGGGTGGTGATGCAGGGAACTCGGTGCCGCACCGCCGCGCGGCGAATCGCGCGCTCGTCATAGAAGGACTTGCGCCCCAGCGGCGTATTGATGATCAGTTGTATCTTGCCTGTCTTGATCAGGTCCACGACATGAGGACGGCCCTCGTTGACCTTGAAGACACTCTCAACCTTCAGCCCCACCGCGGAGAGGGCTTGGGCCGTTCCGCGCGTGGCACCCAGTGTAAAACCCCGTTCAGCGAGTTTCCGTGCAATCGGCAACAATTCTGTCTTATCCATATCATTCACACTCAGGAACGCGGTACCCGCGGTTGGTAACCGTTGGCCTGCAGCCAACTGCGCCTTGGCGAAGGATAAGCCAAATTCCCGCGCTACTCCCATCACCTCGCCCGTGGACTTCATTTCCGGGCCCAGGATCGTATCCACCCCACGAAAACGGCTGAACGGAAAAACCGGCGACTTCACTGCATAAAAGCGCTCGGAATGCGCTTCCGCGGGCAGATCGAAATCCTTCAATCGTGCGCCGATCATCAGCAACGCTGCAATCTTCGCCAGCGGGATACCGGTGGCCTTGCTGACGTAGGGCACGGTGCGGGAGGCGCGCGGGTTGACCTCGAGAACATGAACGGTTTCGCTCCCTCGCGGCACGGCGAACTGGACGTTCATCAGGCCCACCACGTTCAGCGCCCGCGCCAACCGCACCGTGTACTCACGGATGCGCTCCAACACGCGGGGAGAAAGCTGGTGGGTGGGGAGAATGCAGGAGGAGTCGCCCGAATGAATTCCTGCCTTCTCGATGTGCTCCATGATCCCGCCGACATAGACATCCTCGCCGTCGGCAAGCGCATCCACGTCAAGTTCAATGGCGTCTTCCAGGAACTCGTCAATTAGAATGGGGAAGGCCTGCGCAAACTCGCTGGCCTGCGTGACGTAGGTTTCCACGGTGGCGCGATCGTAGGCGATCGCCATTGCGCGCCCCCCCAGTACGTAGGAAGGACGCACCAACACGGGATAGCCAATCTTCTCCGCTGCCTGCACGGCCTCTTCCGGGCTCATCGCCGTGGCATGGCGCGGCTGCGGAACCTTCAACTCGCGCATCAGCCGGCTGAAATGCTGCCGGTCCTCGGCCAGGTCAATGGATTCCGGAGTTGTCCCGATGACGGGCACACCCGCCTGCTTGAGCGGCAGCGCCAGATTCAGCGGCGTCTGGCCACCAAATTGAACAATGACCCCGTCCGGCCGCTCCCGCTCGATGATGTTCATCACATCCTCAAATGTGAGGGGCTCAAAGTAGAGCCGGTCGGAGGTGTCATAGTCGGTGGAGACGGTTTCCGGGTTGCAGTTGACCATGATGGCCTCGAAGCCGTTTTCCCGTAGCGCGAACGCCGCATGGCAGCAGCAGTAGTCAAACTCAATCCCTTGCCCGATGCGGTTCGGCCCGCTGCCCAGAATCACAATCTTGGGCCGCGCCGTGGGCTCGGCCTCGTCTTCCTCTTCGTAGGTCGAATAGAGGTAGGGCGTAAAGGACTCGAACTCGGCCGCGCACGTGTCCACTCGCTTGAAGACAGCTCGAATGCCATCCGCAAGTCGCCGCGTCCGCAGCGCGGCCGGCGTCGCGCCCCACAGGCGCGCCAGGTGCTCATCGGAAAAGCCCATCTGCTTCGCTTCGCGCAGGCTCTCGGCCGAAAGTGCTTCCAGCGGTGAGTCTGCCAAGCGCCCCTCCGCCTCCACAATCTCCCGCATCTGTTCGAGAAACCAGGGATCAATGGCGGTCAGCTGCGCAATCTCGGGCACGCCCATCCCCTGCTGCAGGGCCGCGAAGAGCGCCTCCAATCGCTCCGGCGTGGGCACGCGCAAGAGTTCGCGCAACCGGTCCGGCTCAATGTTCCGCGGGAGATCAGTCCGCTTGCCGGTTTCGAGCGACCGCACCCCTTTGAGCAAGCCCTCCTTGAAGGTTCGCCCGATGGCCATCACCTCGCCGACCGATTGCATCTGCGTGCCCAGGGTTCGCTCGACTGCCGGGAACTTCTCGAACTGCCACTTCGGAATCTTGACCACCACATAGTCGAGGGTGGGCTCGAAACTCGCCGGCGTCTTGCGCGTGATGTCGTTCGGAATCTCGTCCAG
>Ga0073934_10006622_pt1 | contig 16711 bp, 11 predicted proteins | sample LarsenN4metaG_FD_76834 | JGI IMG/M metagenome (GOLD analysis project Ga0073934, IMG submission 76834) | Hot spring sediment bacterial and archeal communities from British Columbia, Canada, to study Microbial Dark Matter (Phase II) - Larsen... ...
CCCGAAGGCCTTCGTCTGGACCAAGACCGCCGGCGACCTCCTCGCCAAAGTCGCCCGGGCCCGAACCGCCCTGAATAAGCGCCCAACTGCGTGAGACACTACACTAGGATGAACACGTTCGCGGATTGACTGGGCGGCGACAGGTCCGAGAATTCCGGCATCCGCAAACTCTTCTCAGGAGCAGGTCATGGCCACCTTCATCAGCACCATCACGTTCACGGAACAGGGGCTCCGGGCGATCCACGACAGCCCCAAGCGGGCCTCGGCGTTCAAGGCAGCCGCCAGGAAAATGGGGATCAAGGTCACCAGTCAATACTGGACACTGGGACCCTTCGATGGCGTGATCGTCTACGATGCCCCCGACGCCGAAACGGCGACCGCCGCAATGCTGCAACTCGCGTCGCTCGGCAACGTGCGAACATCCACGGCCCGCGCCTTCGATGCCGACGAGTTCGGAAAGGTCGTCGGGCTGATCGGCAAGTGAGCGGCCGCACAACACTCTTTCGAACAGAGGACCGGCGCAAGATGGGAAGCCGTCCCTGCGAACCCGTTATCGTTTCTTCGCCCTGGGGCGCACTGGCGAAGTGTCGCGTTGCGCCATCATTTTGAGTTGCCTGTCGTCACACTTTTCCGGCACTCGGGCGGGCTTCGCGCAGTTTTCGGCAGGAATTGCCGCTTCCCAAGTGTCGTCGGGTCTTGAAATTGCGCGGACAACTGGAAAGAGTGGATGGAGATGAGCTACGAATCTGGCACGAAACCCGCTGACAGAGCAAATTGGCTCTCCTGCGCCACAACGACATTTCCCACCCTGCGGGCCGCCCAAAGCAGACTGTTGCAACTCCGTTTGGACGACGGGACGCCGCCGACAACGCGCGAGGGGCGCGCCGCCAGCCGGTATTTCGATGGGCTGCTTGCTGTCTCGAAGGAATCTCTCATGCCCCACACGTGGCTCCGCTGGCTCGCCTCGGCCGTTGTTCTCGGACTCGCGCTGCAACCGGAACTCTCCAGCGCCCAGAAGGAAAAGGAAAACCCCAAACCATCGTCCAGTTCCAACTCTCAACCGTCCTCGGGTAGCAGCAGGCCACAATTGATCCCGCGCGGCAACTCCGGTGGAGGCTCATCGTCGGGATCGTCCGGTCAGTCGAGCAGCGCGCGGTCGCAGCCCAAGCCGTCGGGTAGCGGTTCGGGCGGCTCGGTTCTGCAACCGAGATCGCAGGGCGGCAGCTCCGGCGGGCCTTCGCTGCAACCGCGGTCATCCGGCGGAGGTTCGAGTGGCCCTCTGCTGCAACCCCGTTCATCGGGCGGGAGTTCCGGCGGTTCGTCGACGCCCCGTCTACCGCTGAATAACCCGCCGACCAATCGCCCGTCCGGCGGAGAACTCCCGCACACCACGCTGCGGCCGAACACCGGTGGCAACACCGGGGCAACCAATCCCCCAGGCATCGGTAACGCCACTCCGCGAAACGTGCAACCCGGCGGCGGCTTCGATCCGGGCCGATCAAACGTCAACCCTGGAACGGGCGGGCTGCCAAACGTCGGCGGACGCAACCCCCTCGGCGGCGGCAACATCGGCCGGCCGAACCTCAACGACCCTAATGCGGGCAACGTCCTCGGTCCAAATCGCAATCTTGGCGACGTCACCGGTCGGCCGAACGTTCTCGATCCCAACCAGGGCGCCCCAGGACGCGCGACGGAAGGCCTTCGCCCGCGCGACGCCACCCGCACCGGCGATCGTCTGCCGCTGCCGAACTTCGACCCCAACTCGAACGCCGGCAAACTTCGGGGCCGACTCGACGCCACCCCCAACGTCGGTGTTGGAGGCGATCCGGGAAAGGATCGCGGGCCGCTCAACCAGAACCTCGGCCCGGACCGCATCAACATTGGACCGCGACGCGATCCCACACAACCGGTGGTCAGGGCGAAGGTCGACAGGAACGGGCTATTCGGCGACTTGCAGCGCAATCCGCAGTTGAACGACGAGTTTAAGACGCTGAAAGGCGCTCGCAGCCGCGACGACGTGGACAAAGTCTTCGCGAAGATCAAAACCGACCCCGCGTTCAAAAACACGCAGCTGGCGCACCTCGATGTCGACCGGTTGCCGGGCAACTTCGACAAGAACGTCCAGCGCGGTGGCTTCAACCACCTGGTGAAGTCCAACGTCGGCGCAAACATCCACCTCGGCGACCAGTACAACCTGTTCGTCCACGGCGGCGACGTGGCCCGTCAGCTCAACCTCAACCAGGCGTTGATCGTCAACGGCGGCTGGAAGAACCGCTACGTCGGTCCGGTTTACGCCGGTTATACCAAGGCCGCATACAGCGCGTGGTATCCGGGGCCGGCGTACTATCCCGCGTACTGCTGGACTCCGCTGTGGAGCCCCTGGGTGAGCTGGTGCTTCTGGGATTATTGCTGGCCGATCTACGATCCGCGGCCGTGGATCTGCCGGCCGATCTATTACGATCCCTGCCCGCCCATCGTGATCTATGAGTACCCGGTGTTCCAGCCGCTGCCGATTGTGGTGTGCGGAACCTGGGTCGACGTGCCACCCGTGATTGTGGACACCGGCTTCGATCTGCAACTGCTCGCCGTGCGGTTTGTCGATCCTGGCCATCCCGACCAGGATCTGGGACCGCGGTATCGCGCGTGGGTCCGCAACAACAGCCCGGCAGCCGTCGGCGCGCCGTTCAACGTCACTCTGGTTGCAGCGAACAGCCCGGTGCTGCCCGCCGCGAACGTGTTACAAGCGGGAGTCTCGGTTCCGTCGATCGATGCCGGCGAAGTGGTGCCGGTGGATATCCGCCTGCCGTTTGCCGTCAATCGCATGAACAGCACGCCCGACGGGCATCGGATTCCGTTCAGCCATCTGCACGTGCTGGTCGACAGCCATCGCGACCTGGCGGAACTGAACGAGGAAAACAACGGCGCAGCCCTGGCCCGAGGCGATATTCTGCCGGTCGATCCGGCGGCGTTTTCCACCGACGTCTCCGCCGCGGCACCGGGCAATCTGGTGAGCCTCGCGGGCGAAGGATTCGGTCCGGAGCCGGGGCAGCTCATCGTGAGCATTAGCGGCGTGCCCCAGCAGGCGGAAGTGTACGGCTGGTACGATCTCGGCGTGTACTTCAAGGTGCCGTCGATGAACGCAGGCGGCGCGATTGATGCAGAAGTGCTGGTCGTTCGTGGTGACGGCGCCGCGAGCAACCCAGTGACGCTGACAATTGCTCCGCAGCAACAGCTCACCGAAGCCCCGTTGCCGCCGCTGCCCGCGCCGTGAAACCGCTTGCGGCATCGCGTTTGATCGAGAAGCCCGGCATTTCAGAAAATGCCGGGCTTCTGTCTGCGCGCACCAGTTCGTCGGCGAGCAAGTCATGTTCAGCCGCCGTGCCGCGCCATCAACTCCTTCACCGCCTGGCGGCTGAGCTCTTCCTGTTCCAGAGTGTACTCGCGCGCCGAGACAGCCTTGGGAGATCGCAACATCGTGAGAAACCCCGCTGCGAGGAGGCCGCGCAACGCGCGCATCCGATCTTGTGGCGACATCGCCCGGAAACGGGCCGCTTCTTCCGCGATCACATCAGCATCGTTTGGGAACTTGATCGGAAGTTCCCTCTCTGCGACTCTGCACCCGCTCCATTGTCACCGCCAATCCTGCGGGCAACACAATCCCGGTTGGTTTCCCGTTGTCCCCTGAAACCGGTCAAGGAACAATCAGGTAATGGAGACATGCGACAGCACCCCGGTCGCTCGGAAGCCGCCGGGATGCTCGAGAGCATTCGGGAGCCTTCGATGCGTTTTCTAATTTGGCTGTGCGTGGCATTCTGTCCGATGGTCCTCGCAGCGGCGGAGACCGCGACGCTAAAGTTGCCCAGCGTGGGCCAGAAGTTGGAGTCGTTCTCCGCGCCCGATTACCGCGGCCGCACCTGGACGGAGAAGGACTTTGCCGACGCGCCGATCCTTGTCGTCGCGTTCCTTGGCGCCGAATGTCCGCTCGCGAAGCTGTATGGACCACGGTTGCAGCAGGTCGCCGACAGTTACGCCGCGAAGGGCGTGCGAGTGATCGCTGTGGACGCCAATCGGCAAGACTCGCTGGCCGAGATGGCCGCCTACGCGCGGGACTGCCAGTTGCAGTTGCCATTCGTGAAGGATCTCAACAACGTTCTCGCCGACCGGTTGGGTGCCGAGCGCACCCCGGAAGTGTTCGTGCTCGACGGCGAACGCGCGGTGCGCTATCGCGGACGGATCGACGACCAGCACGCCATTGGCGGGAAGTCGCGGCCCTCTCCCACGCAGTCGGAGATGCGGGCCGCCATCGACGACCTGCTGGCGGGCCGTTCCGTGGAAGTGCCCGTCACCCAGGCGGTGGGCTGCCTCATTGGCCGCGTCCGGACGCCGAGTGCGTCGGCCACGGTGACGTACTGCAAGGATGTCGCGCCGCTGCTGCAGGATCGCTGCGTGGAATGCCATCGTCCCGGCGAGATCGGGCCGTTCAGCCTTACCGACTACAGCGAAGTCTCCGGTTGGGCGCCGATGATCGCCGAAGTGACGTCGCAGCGTCGCATGCCGCCCTGGCACGCCGACCCCCACGTCGGAAAGTTCGCCAACGAGAACCGATTGTCCGATGAGCAAATCCAGTTGATCCGCAACTGGGTCGATGCCGGGGCGCCGGAAGGCAACCCCGCCGATCTGCCGCCGCCCCGCTCGTTCACCACAGGCTGGCAGCTCAATCGCGAGCCGGACAAGGTTGTCGCCATGAGCACCAAACCATTCCACGTTCCGGCGGAGGGCGAAGTGCGCTATCAGTACTTCCTGGTCGATCCGGAGCTGAAGGACGACGTGTGGATGACCGCCGCAGAGATCGTGCCCGGCAACCGCGCCGTGGTGCACCACGTGCTCGTGTTCGCCGCGAACGCCGGCAAGATCGTCGACGACGATCGACAAATGGTGTGCGCTTACGTGCCGGGGCTACGCGTCACTCCGCTTCCGCAGGGCATGGCGAAGCACATTTCGGCAGGCATGAAGTTCGTTTTTCAGGTGCACTACACGCCGAACGGCACGCCGCAAGACGACCTGACAAAAATCGGGCTGTATTTCGCCGATCCCAAGGACGTCACGCATTCGGTGCAGACGGTTTCGGCCCGCAGCCGGTTTTTCCGCATCGAGCCAGAGAAGGACAACCAGCAGTTCACCACGCCGCCGCTCACCGCTCCCACCGACTTGTTGCTCCTCTCGATGTCGCCCCACATGCACTTGCGCGGCAAGTCGTTCCGATACGAAGCCACGTGGCCCAACGGCGAAAAGGAAACGCTGCTCGACGTGCCGAACTACGACTTCAACTGGCAGACGATGTACCGCCTGGCCGAGCCCCGGGCGATCCCCAAGGGGACGAAGCTACAGGCGTTCGCCAGCTACGACAACTCGTCGAACAACCTGGCGAACCCGAATCCCAAGGCCACGGTGACGTGGGGCGACCAATCGTGGGAAGAAATGCTGATCGGCTACGCCGATGTGGCTTTCCCGCGCGACTCGTTGGACTCGGGCAACCTCGCCCGCGAATTGCGCCGCAGCAGCGTTCCCGACCTCGCCACGCGGCTGTTCAAGCTGCTCGACCGCAACGGCGACGGCCAGCTCGAAAAGACGGAGCTCGACGATCGCTGGCGCGGCCGCTTCGACGCCGTCGACGCCAACCAAGACGGATTCCTCACCAAGGAAGAGCTGGAGCGCGGCGTGGATGCGTGGCAGAAGTTGCTCGGGCAGTGATCTTGCATCTTCATGGAAGCCCAGGGATGGCAATCCCTGGGTCTGCCTGTGTCCGGGACACTTCTGAATGTCCTGGACACTTTTCAGCGATCAACGCGACCCAGGGATTGCCATCCCCGGGCTTCCGAGAGTTCATCCCGCGAGCCACGTGCTTATTTGGTACGTCGTGAATGCAGCGGCGTAGGCCAGCGCCGTCATGTAGCCGAATGTGAATGCGGCCCAGCCCCAGTGGTTGGTTTCGCGGCGGATCACCATCAGCGTCGAGGCGCACTGCGCGCACAGCGCGAAGAACACCATGATCGACAACGCCACGGGAACCGTGTAGACCGGCCTGCCGTCGGGCCAGGTGGCGGCGCGGAGAGCTTCCGTAAGTTGAGCGTTCTGTTCATCCACATCGCCACCCAGGCTGTAGATGGTGCCGAGCGTGGAGATGATCACCTCGCGGGCGGGAAACGACGCCAACACGCCGACGCCAATCCGCCAGTCCCAACCGAGCGGTGCAATCGCCGGCTCGATGCTGTGGCCCAATTGTCCGAGCACGCTGCGTTCGAGCAACCGCTCGCTCATCTGGTTGTGCGCGGCGACGAGGGCGGCTCGCTGCGGCGACGACTCCTCCAACTCGTCGATCTGCGTGGCAAGCTGGTCGGCCGGGCGGTGGTCGCCGGGAAAGTACGCCAGCGCCCACACCAGCACGTTGGTGGCGAAGATCAATGTCCCCGCGCGCTGCACGAACGCCTTGGCCCGGTCGTACACGCGGTGCAGCACGATTCGGGGGGAGGGCCACTTGTACGTCGGCAACTCCATCACAAATGGCGGCGTCTCTCCGCGGAACAGCGTTTTCTTGAGCAGCCACGCAATCGGCACGGCCACCACCGCGCCCAGTGCCGTCATCGCAAACAACACCGTTCCCTGCAGCGGCAGCCAGCCTCCCACGTAAGTCGCGGGCACGAACGCGCCGATCATCAGCACGTACACCGGCAACCGCGCCGAACAGCTCATCAGCGGCGCCACGAGAATCGTCACCATCCGGTCGCGGCGGTTCTCGATCACGCGCGTGGCCATGATTCCAGGCACCGCACACGCAAACGACGACATCAGCGGCACGAACGATTTCCCACTCAGGCCCACCTTCGTCATCAGCTTGTCCATCAGGAATGCCGCGCGAGCCATGTAGCCGCAGTCTTCCAGAATCGCGATGAACAGGAACAGCAGCACTATCTGCGGCAGGAACACCAGCACGCCACCGACCCCGGCAATCACGCCGTCCACCAGCAGGCTGCGGAACGGTCCGGGCGGCATCACGCTGGCGACGCCGTCGGCGATCCAGTTCTGTCCGGTCTCGATGCCGACCATCAGCGGCTGCGCGCCAGTGTAGATCGACTGAAAGATGCCGAACATCAACAGGCAGAACACCGCGAGACCCCACACGCGATGGGTCAGCCAGTGGTCGATGCGATCGGTGAGTGTGGTGGCGCGAAGCGGTGGGGCGGTGACGACGCCGTCCAGGAGCTGCCTCGCCCAGGCATACCGCACTTTGGCTTCGACGGCAGGGATGCGCACGCCGGCGTCGCGCAGGCGCTCACGCGCAGCGGAGAGCGACGCGGCCAGTCCATTGGCGTTGCTGTGCGTGAGCATCCGCTCCACGTGGCCGCCGGGATCGAGCAGCAACCGCTCCAGCAGGTAATCGGGCGGCGAACCTCCATGGAACTGGCCGCGGAGCGCGTTCAGCTCGTCATAGAAGTTGGACGGAAGCAGTCGGAGCGGCACGCGATGTTCGGCGCCGGCCACCGACACTACCGCATCCTTGATGTCGTTGAGGTTGGTTCGACGATGAGCCTCGCACGTCACGACGGTGACGCCCAACCGGGCACTGAGTTCATCGACATCAATCGAGATGCCGCGCGCCAGGGCCACATCCCACATGTTGAGGACCAGCACCGTCGGCAATCCGGTATCGAGCACCTGGCTCACCACGTACAGGTTGCGTTCGAGGTTCGACGCATCGACGATGCACACGACGGCGTCGACCTGGCCAACATCCGGCTGGCGGCCCAGCAGCACGTCCACGGAGACCATTTCATCGGTGGAGCGCGGCGACAGGCTGTAGGTGCCGGGGAGGTCGACGAGTTGAATGCGCTGGCCAGCGTGATCGAACCAGCCGACTTTTTTTTCGACGGTGACGCCGGGGTAGTTGCCGATGCGCGAGTGCACGCCGGTGAGCGCGGAGAAGAGCGTGCTCTTGCCGGTGTTGGGGTTGCCGATGACGGCGACGGTGATCGGTCGCGTGAGCGAGGCCACTGGTCAAGCTGTTTGGTGAGGGAGAGCGTGCAGGCGAGGAAACGAATGCACTCGAACCAGTGGCTGGTGGGCGTCGCCAGGGCGGGAAGGACGGCAACGCCGGGTGTGGCTGTGGTCCTAAGCGATGAAATCGTTCACAAACTTACGGCGCGGGTTTCCGGCAGGCGGCCGCCCGTGCGCAGCATCTCCGCGGCCATCTCAACGATATGCGGCTCCAGGCCGGAGGTCCGCATCTGATCGATCGCCGCGTCGATGTCGTATTCTACCCGCCGGAACGAGATCTGGCCATTTTCGATGACAGCGTAAGCGGCCCGCGGGTCGCCATCACGAGGCTGGCCCACACTGCCGGGATTGATCAACTGGCAGCGATCCAACTCCAGGTGAAACGGGATGTGCGTGTGCCCCACGCAGACGAAATCGGCCTCGATATTCGCCAGCCGCGCGTTCCATCCCGCGGGGTCGTTACCGAGGTATTCGTCCAGCGGGTCGCGCGGCGTGGCGTGGACGAGGTAGAACGTCTTGCCGTCGAGGTTGAGCGTTTGCGTCACCGGCAAGCGGGCCAGGAATTTGAAGTGGGCCGGCTGCAGCACCTTCCAATGCAGCTCGCGCGTCGCCGCGGCGAGGCGCCGACACCCATGCCCCGCCGAGGTGGCGATCCGCTGCACGGTGGAATGGTCGTGGTTGCCGCGAATGGCCGCATGAGCCCGTCGGCGGACCCACTCGATGCAGGGGATGGGATCGGTGCCGTACTCGACGATGTCGCCCAAACACAGGCACACGTCGAACGATTCGCGAATCGCCGACAGCGCGACCCAGTTCGCGTGGATGTCCGACAGCAGCAGGATCTTCATGGGTGCAACATCCGGCGCAGGTCCGAGGATCGCGAGCGGGCGATGATCGAAACCGTGCCGTGTCGGTGGCGGGGCCGGCGGGATGATGCGCTCGAGCCAGGCTTTTCCGAAAACCCGGCTTCAAGATTCGCTGGTGAACCCGGCTTTCTGGAAAAGCCGGACTTCCGCATCGGTCATGGACGGCGCATCACCCTGCGTTGTTATAATCGATGCTCCGCGGGCATCGCCACTCCGGCCTGCGCTTCCTTCGCTTTTCTCGCAGCGACAAGTTGCCGCACTACCAGCGAGACGGGCCGACGCCTTGTAGACGAGGTCGTTCAACCATGGCCGATCGACCGATCGAACAACTCACGTTTCGCGAGAAGATCCGGGACTGCTCGCACCGTGCACGCGAACTGGTGGAGCATATCGACCAGAACCTGGTGCCCCATCTGCACGAGTTGCATAAGCGGACCCGCCCCCCCCGGACGGACAAAGAGGAAGACGTCACCGACGTCACCGTGCGGAACCTGGTGGCCGCGGCGATGGAGAGCCAGCAGTACGCCGGACAGATCGAAGAACAGATCGAGGCCTACGGCGAGTCGATCAAGAAAGAGCTCGAACGCATCTTGAAGCCGCCGCCCGTCTAAACGGCATTATCGTTTGGCGAAGATAATTCGCTCCAAGCGGCACAAAGGGCGCAAGATGGGAAGCTTCATTGTTGTGATTTGTGCCTCAAGCGGCTGATTCCCTGTCTTCGTTGACCGATTATGTGGCTGGTTCGCTGAGGCGTGAGCAAGTCGATCCGGGTGCATTTTCGTCTGCCGCAATGCGCCCTGGCGTCACGAATCGGATTGAGTGCTATAAATCCTTGCGCAAGCATATGTTGCGCAGAATTCAGCTTGACTTTCGCGGTCCGGCGACCCATAATGTGGCAACCTTTCTGCACCCTGTCCCGTCATAACACCGCTCGTTTGCGTAAGGTCTCCAGGCGTTCCGGGCCGTTCGGTACGGAGTCTGGCATTCAATAACTTTCTGGGTTGCACTCAAGGAGCCGATGCCTCGATAGCGTGTTGCCTCGTTTCGGCAGCCCTCTGAGCGATTGCCACGTTATGCCTGACTCCGGCGACAAACCGCCGTCCGCGCCCGCTTCGTCCCACAATACGCCGTTTCCGTTCGCCGGACACGGTCCGTTAGCGGGTCGGCAGGAGACGGTGTTGTCTGCGCCGCGGCGTTCCGATTCCCAACAGGGGGCCGCCGCTGCCGTCGTCGTGCCTCCCTCGTCGCCGATGGTGGAGCGGTTGTTTCCGGCCGCCGCCGCGGCCCTTCCCGTGGACGACGTGACGGGCGTCTCGATCGGCCACTTTGCTCTCGAGCGCCGGATCGGTTCCGGCGGCATGGGGACTGTCTTCCTCGCCCAGGACGAACGTCTGCAGCGTCCGGTCGCGTTGAAGGTCTTGGCCCCCCATCAGACGGCCGATCCTGCGTCGGTGCAGCGATTCCAGAACGAGGCCCGGTCGGCGGCCCGGCTGGACCACGACCACATCGCCCGCGTGTTCTTCTACGGCGAAGACCAGGGGCTGCACTACATCGCCTACGAGTTCATTCAGGGAACTAATCTGCGCGACATGATCCGGCTGCGCGGCCGGCTGGATCCCACCGAGGTGGTGAACTACGCCGTACAGCTGACCGCTGCGCTATGTCACACTTCGGCCAACGGCGTCGTGCATCGTGACATCAAGCCCTCGAACATCATCGTCACGCCGCAGGGCAAGGCGAAGCTGGTCGACCTCGGATTGGCCCGCAAGGAAAGCCTGGAAGAGTCGGCCCAATTGACCGTGGCCGGCACGACGCTGGGCACGTTCGACTACATTTCGCCCGAGCAGGCCAAGGATCCGCGGAGCGTCGATGTCCGCAGCGACATCTACTCTTTGGGTTGCACCCTGTACCACGCACTGACCGGAGAGCCGCCGTTTCCCGAAGGGACGGTCTTGCAGCGGCTGCTCGATCACCAGGACAAGCCGCCGCCCGACCCGGTGCTGAAAAACCGCCGCGTGTCGCCCGCGCTGTCGGCCGTGATCCGCAAGATGATGGCGGGAGACGCGCGGAAGCGCTATGCCACCGCGGAGGATTTGCTGCGCGATCTGTTGATCATTGCCAATGCGCTCGGGTTGCGCGGCGTTGCCTCCGAACGCACGCTCCCCTCTGCCTGGCCAGCGCTGCCCCGGGGCAGTCGCGTGCAGGTGGTCGGCTGGAGCCTGACGGCCGTCACCCTGACGACAGCGGTCGTGCTTCTCAACCTGCGGCCGGACCTGCTGCAGCCGTTCACCCCAAGCGCCTCGGCAGCCGCGGCACCGAGCGCGGTGCCGACTCAGCGGCACGGCGACGCTCCCGCGGAGCGTGCGCGCCGCGCCGCTTCGGAAACGCGCGTTGCCGAAAATGCCGCGGCCGCGGGTGCCGTCAGCTCACCTGGCATCGATTTCAATCAGCAAGTTCTGGAACCACCAGGGAGCACGCGCATCAGCGAACCGGTTCTCGACCCACGTCAGGTGTTCCGCGACGATCAACTGATGCTGCCATCGCCGATTGTGCCTCGCAGTGGTGACACGGAGCGGGAAACCGGTCCTTTGCCGGTTGCGCCGGTGCCCACGGTCGAATCGGCCGCCGCAGATGCCGAACGCGCCGCCAACGAGGGGACGCGTCCGCCGCGGACGTCGCCGACCGATGTGTCTGCCGAGCGCCTCGGACCGTTCGTGGTGTTGGGAACCAACGGCGGGAGCCGGTCGTTCGAGTCGCTCGATGCCGCGTGCGCGGAGATCCGCGAACAAGGGATCATCGAGTTGCACTTCGACGGACGGCTATCTTCCCCACAGCATCCGTTGCGGCTGATCGGCAAGAAGCTCGTCACGATTCAGGCCGCCAAGGGTCGGCAGCCGGTATTGTGGTTCGCACCCAAAGATCCCGTGATCGACGCCAATCAGTCGCGAATGATCTTCGTCGCCGGCGGTACGCTGTCGTTGATCAACGTCGACCTGGAACTGCACTTGAACTCGCCCAACCTGTCGCCGGCCGACCTGTGGGCGCTCATCAGTTGTGCGCGGCCCGACCGGCTGCGGCTGCAGAACGTGATGGCGACAGTCATCAATCCGGGCCATCAGGCGGCGGCCGTCGTCGAGATGGCCGCGCCCGCCGGGGAAGGGCTCTCCAAGATGGGGATGATGAAGGAGGGCATGCCCATCGTTCCCTGCGAGGTGTTCGTCGACCGCAGCATTCTCCGCGGCGAATGCTCTGGGTTCCGCATCCGCGATGCCGTCGCGGTGCGCTGCGTGTTCGAGCAGTCGTTGTTCGCGGTGGGGGAATGGTTGATCCAGGCTGAGCTGCCCTTCAACGGCATGTCCCCTGCGTCGCCCCTGTCCGTGTCGCTCAGCCACAATACGTGCCTGATGGGGAATGGCTTGTATTCGGCCCAAGGCGGCGACGATGTTTCGCGGCGGCGGCTGGCGGTGCAGTTCAGCAGCCGCGACAACCTGTTCGCCAGTGCATCGAACCAGCCGCTGCTTGACCAGCAACTGCCTGCCGACCAGACCGATTACCGCGAGCTGGTCTCCTGGGCGGGAGAGCGGAACTTCTTCGATGCTCTGGAGCAGTTCTGGGTGGTGCACACGCCCACGGGCGCGGGAATGCAACAGTTCGACTTCGAAGCGTGGTGCAACTTCTGGGGCAGCAGCGAGACCGTCGGTTCCCAGAACGAGCCGATTGCCTGGCGACGCACCTGGCGGCAGCGGAGGTGGTCCGAAATCACAGCGGACGACGCCAGCCTTGACCGCACCGTTGCCGCCAATCCTCCGCGCGGCGCCAGCCCCGATGGTCTCGATGCCGGCGCTGCCCTCGACCAGCTGCCCAGCGAATCGTCCGAACGCGCGCGGCCGCCGGCGACGGTCCCGTAGTCCGCCGTTGCAGCCCGCACAACTGCTTCCATTGCGCCAGCCCTCCTGGCGTCTTCTCCGGGGCGTGCGTTGACGCTCCTGCCACGTCGCCGGATGTGAACTATGTTTCCGAAGGGCGGATCGTCGTCGAGGAAACCAGGCTCGACGTCGATGAGCGGAGAGAGTGCCGTCGCACGCGCGACGGCTGTCTCCAATCGTCGGCGGTCCCCCAGAGACATCCCGATGTGGCACGTCAGCATCGCCGAATACAGCGAGCGTCAGCGCCGGACGGTGACGCGGATCCTCGACCAGCTCGACCGCTGCAATGCGCGGACGGAGCAGCACTATTCGCGCATCCGCCGGCACGAGCGCAAGCCGTATCGCGGCCAGGTCTCCGTGTACGTTCCAACGCCGGAGCAGTCCGATCCGCCCGACAACCGACGCGGTGTGTTTACCGCCTGGTGCTACAGCCTCTCGCAGGGAGGCATGGGCTTCATCTCGCCGAATTCCATCGAGCTCGACATCGTGGTGGTGGGGATCCATCTCCCCGATGGACAAACGCGCTGGTTCCGCGGCAACGTCGTCCGCAAACGCGAGATCCCGAACGAAGAGTTCTTCGACTACGGTGTCGCCTTTCACGCCGCACGTGCCGCGAAGACGGCCGAGCTCGCCGGCGCCGCATCGTAATCAACGGGTGACATCGGCCGATCCGCGGGCGAAGTGTGCCCGGTGTCCGGCCGCGTTGTTCACGTAATGCCGGTACGTGCTGGCGAGGCGCTCGCATTGCTCGGGGGTGAGTTCCTTGATCTGCCGGGCCGGGCAGCCGGCCCACAACGTGCCGGGAGGCACGTGCGTCCCTTCCAGCACGAGCGCTCCGGCGGCGATGAGCGCCCCGCGGCCGATGACGCACCGCGACAGCACGGTGGCCGCGATGCCAATGAGCGCGTCGTCCTCCACCGTGGCGCCGTGCACGATGGCCCGATGGCCCAACGTCACCCGCTGGCCCAGGATGCACGGGTAGCCGACGTCGACGTGCAGAATGGAACCGTCCTGCACGTTGGTCTCTTCACCGACGTCGATCCACTCCTGGTCGCCGCGAAGGATGCAGCCGTACCACACCGAAGCGCGCGCCTGCAGCCGCACGCGGCCGTAAACCACCGCCCCCGGCGCCACCCACGCCGTGGGATCGATCACCGCCGGCGAACGCAGCGCATCCCAGTTCCAGTGTTCGTTGGGATACGGCACGTCCGGCGGTGCGACATCCGGCAGCCGCGGACACCACGGGGGCAGGTCGCTCATGGGGCGGTTCACCTCTCGCGGGAAGTGATCGAATCTTCGCGAGATTGTCCGCCACGGACGGCTCGTTCGACAAGCGAACGACACCCGCCTACCTCAGCATCCCGTACTTCTTCATCTTGTTGTAGAGTGTGACGCGGCTGATGCCGAGCTCGCAGGCCGTTTTCGTGCGGCTGAAGCTGTTCTTGAACAGCGTCTGTTCGATGATCTCCTTTTCGGTCAGAGCGATCTGTCCGCCCAGACTGCGGTTCTCCGGCGGCAGCATCGCGGGGGTCAACGACGAGCCGGGCAGCACTACCGTGGGATCGTTCGTCGGACCGGCCGCTCCGGAAAGGATGTGCGGCGGAAGATGCTGCGCCGACAGCACGCGGTCGCGGCAGTAGATCACCGCCCGCTGCACAACGTGCTCCAGCTCGCGCACGTTTCCCGGCCACGGGTATTCCAGCAGCGACTGGAACAGGCTGTTGTCGGTGTGCTCGATGGGCACGCCGTGCTTCAGCGCAAACTGGGCGATGAATTTGCGGGCCAGGGGGATGATGTCCATCTTCCGGTGCCGCAATGGCGGAATCACGAACTTGAGCATGTTGAGCCGGTAATACAGGTCCGGGCGGAAACGGCCCTGTTCCACCAGCGGCTGCAGGTCGAGGTTGCTGGCCACGATCAGCCGGGCCTGGCAGCGCAGCGTCTGGTTCGACCCCACCGGCTCGAACTCGCCGGTCTCGATCACACGCAGCAGCTTCACCTGCTGCTCCGGACCGAGCACGTCGATTTCGTCGAGCAGAATCGAGCCGCGGCGTGCGGCAATGAACTTGCCTTCCTTGTCCGCGTGGGCGCTGGTGAACGACCCCTTCACGTGCCCGAACAGTTCGCTTTCGATGAGGTCGGCGGGCAGCGCGCCGCAGGCCAGCGGCATGAACGGCTCGTGCCGCCGCGGTGAGACCTCGTGGATCAGCCGCGACAGGTACGTTTTTCCGGCGCCGGTTTCACCGATGAGCAGTATGGTGACGTCGTGCCGGGCCGCGACTTCCAGATCGGCCAGCACCTGCTTGAACTGTGACGAGCTGGTTTCGAACCTGCGGCTGATGCCGGTGAGCACGCCCAGAGGCGACTCGTCAACGGCCGGCAAGTGAGCAGCGGACGAGGCGGGCGGAGCGACAACCGCTTCCGGTTCGGGGCCGAGCATGTCCTGCAGGGCATGCAACAGCCGCTGGCGATCCACGCGGCCCTTCACCACGGGCACTTGGGCGGAGGTCACGCTGCGCTCCAGGGCCTCTGGGCATTCGTCGGAGGTGAGCACCGCCAGCTTCGCCGACGGCCATCGTCCCAGCAGCACGTCGAACGTGCGCTGCTCGTGGACCCCGGCCGGGCCAGCACGACGGAAATCGGCGACGATGCCCTGCGGCTCCAGCCAGCGTGACAGGTCGATCAGCTCTTCCAGGCTGTCACAGGCCCGCACGTCGGCGCGGCCATGCAGCCACCCCGGTAGTTCCGACGCCAATTGCTGATCGCGACTGAGCACTACGATGACAGGATGAGACATGGCCGCAACCTTTGACCCGGGACCTGTTCCGACGCCGCAACACCGCGGAACGGCATGAACAAATCCAATGCCAGGGTGTCAACGGATCGGCACACCTGCTGCGCAAGAGGATTGAAACACGGGCTTTGCGCACCAGCAGGGAATTGCCATTCGATTCGATTTCCCCCGAGGCGTGTTGCCGGGCGACAACGTAGATCGCGTCATGTGGCGTTTCGACAACGCAGCCAAGGTTCGGCCGCCACCGATTCTCGGCCGCCCCCTCGCGTGCTACCATGACGGCCATGCGGATCATTGCGGGACGACTGCGGCATCGAACACTGCTGACCAACCCCGGGCAAACCACTCGGCCCATCATCGACCGCGCTAAGGTGATGCTGTTCGATCACATTCGCGATCGCCTCTCCGGAGCGCGCGTGGCCGATCTGTTCTGCGGCACCGGCACGCTGGGCTTCGAGGCGCTGAGCCGCGGCGCCAAGTCGGTGGTGTTTGCCGAGCGGGACCATCGAGCGCACGAATTGCTCGCCAGGAATGCCGCCCACCTCGGAGTGAGCGAGCAAGTGCTGTGCTGGCGGGTGGACGTGGCGCGCTCGTCATTGAAGCCGAAAGGGGACCGCGATTGGACGCCCTACGACGTCGTGTTCTTCGATCCGCCCTACGCTGCGGTGGGCGCACTACAGCCCGGAGGCGATTTGCGGCGCTGCCTGCAGCGGTTGCGGCGGCCCGATGTCACCTCTGAACGGGCCCTCCTCGTGGTGCGCGGTCCCAAGCACGAATCGGTGGAACTCCCCGAGGGTTGGACCGTGTTCAAGTCGCTCCCCGTTGCCAGCATGCAGATCCTGCTCGCAGAGAAGGACGCCGCGCGCGGCGACGCGGAACCGGCGGCGGACGACGTTCCCGCCGAGGCGGCGCCGGACCTGTAAATCGCGCAGCGCGTTGTGGTACAACTCGCGTCACTTGCCGCGTGGGACGGGCGTCCCATCGGTTCGCACCAGGTGAGAAGGAATGGAACTCCGTCCGACGGGTAGGGGAGGGACGTCGTTCGATGTCGCGATTGCCGGAAGCCGCCGAGC
>Ga0073934_10006624_pt1 | contig 16705 bp, 16 predicted proteins | sample LarsenN4metaG_FD_76834 | JGI IMG/M metagenome (GOLD analysis project Ga0073934, IMG submission 76834) | Hot spring sediment bacterial and archeal communities from British Columbia, Canada, to study Microbial Dark Matter (Phase II) - Larsen... ...
AGGTGCGCCCCGGCCAGCAACACGCCGCCACGCACAGCCGCGACAACCTCTGGCGGGTGTGGGAGAGTCTGCCACGGGCAGAGCGTCCTTGGCTGGTGTGCGGCGACGCTAGTTTTGGCAACGGGAGCCTGATGAGCGACTGGGAAAGGCGCGGGCAGCAGTATCTCTTTCGGCTGCGTCGCAGCGTGGGGGTCCAACGCATCACGCGGACGAGTTGGTGGGCGAGTCTGGCCCCTACGCGCAACGGGCCGACGCGGAGAATGTGTATGACGCTTTGCAGAACCAATGGGGCTGGGGCGGGTGGTGGCGAGCGGGCGGCACATGACGCTGCGGCTGACGAGCACGCACGCCGGGGCCGCGCGGGCGCCGCGGTGGGAACGGGTCTGGGGCCGCGTTAGGAGTCCGTGGCTGCGGTTGGCGGGCTGGTTGCCCGGCCCCAGCGGCTGAAGTCTGCGACGCACGGCTCGTCACCCCCCCCCGCCGAGCTGTCCCGCCGGTGATCTGGAGGCGGCGGAGCGGCGGAGCTTCGCCTTCAACTGCCGTTTTCAGGTTTATTTAGGTGTGTTTTTGTCTGAAAACGCATGGCTGCCATCGCCAGGAAAGAGACCCCGCTCAAGCTCCAGTTCGTCGCCAACACCGACCACTCCATTCATGCGGGGCCGGGTTCGGCACCGAGGCTATGACTCGGCGCTTCGACCTCTGGCGCAAGCTCCTCTCCCTTGATCCCTGCAGGGACCCCACGCGGCTGAGTTTCCCACGCGGCAACGCAGGTCTGCCCCGGCCCGGCGTAGCTTTGCGCTGGGAGGAGCCACTCCCCCATGATGCCGTCCTTCGGCCAAAACAGCGTCCATCGCACCCCGCAAAAGATCGAACTTCCCCGGCCTCAAACTCGAGGTGTCCTCCATTCCCCCGCTCCAACCGTCAAGTCCATTCACATCGTACTGATTGAGGGACCACAGAGCACCGCGGGTTCTGGGTTGCAGAGAGGGGGTCGAGAGGTTAGGGTGAGTTCCATCGCAACAATGGCTTAACATTCGATCAGCACAAACAACAGACATCTGGAGATTCGCCATGCAACAACTCAGCCGACGTCAGTTTATCAGAACGTCCCTCGCAGGCGCGGGGGCTTTGGCCGCAATGCCCGCCTGCCTGGCCGCGGACACAACAGCCCGATTCAGGGCGTCGGATATTGTGACGCTGGGCAAGACGGGGATCAAGACCACCCGCCTGGCCCAGGGCACTGGTTACAATGGGTACAACCGATCTTCGGCCCAGACACGGGCGGGGAAGGAGGCGTTTGATCGCCTGGTAAGGCACAGTGTGGACGAGGGCGTGACCTTCATGGACATGGCGGACCTGTATGGCTCGCATCCCTTCGTGCGGGAAACCCTGCGGGGCATGCCGCGGGACAAGTTTGTGTATTTGACGAAGATCTGGCCGCGCAAAGAGAACTGGGTGACGCCGTCGGGCGGGGCGCGGGAGGAGGTGGACCGCTTCCGCAAGGAGCTGGACACGGACAAGCTGGATATTGTGCTCATCCACTGCATGTTGAATGACAAGTGGGCCACGGAGTATGCGCGGGTGCGCGATGAGCTGAGTGAATTGAAGCAGAAAGGTGTGGTGCGGGCTGTGGGAGTTTCGTGCCACGATTTTGGCGCGCTGAAAGTGGCGGCCGAACACCCGTGGGTGGATGTGATCCTGGCGCGGATCAACCACAAGGGTGGCAGGGAATACTCCATGGATGGAACTGCCGAAGAGGTTTCAGCGGTCCTGAAAAAGGCGCGCCAGAACGGCAAGGCTATCGTGGGAATGAAGATTTTCGGGGCCGGCAAGTTTGCCAAGAATTCCGAGGAAAAGGATGCGTCGCTCCGCTATGTCTTTGGCCATAACCTGGTGGACGCGATCACGGTGGGGATGATGAATCCGGCCGAAGTGGATGACACGGTCAGGCACATGGAGGCGGTGAGGATCGGCTAGGGTTCCAGAGCCACGCGAGGCGCCGGAGGCCGGGACCGGAAGCCCGGTTCGCCGGCGCCAGGAGGCCGCATGCCACATCGCATTCTCAATCTGGACGAAGTTGCCGAGTATCTGCACCTGGGCAAGGCGGATGTGGAACGTCTGGTGAAGGATCGGGAGATTCCTTTCGAGCGGCGCGGGGATCGGGTGGTGTTTCGCCGGAGCGAGATGGATGCCTGGGCGTCGCAGCGCATCCTGGGCTTCACCGGGCGGCGCCTGGATGAGTATGACCAGCGCGGCTCGGAGGCGACGGCCAGGGTGCTGGAGAACCAGGCAATTATTCCCCTGATGATGCGCCCGGAGTGGGTTGAGCCTGCCCTGACGGCAAAGACCAAAGCGTCGGTGCTGCGGCAGATGGCCGCGTTGGCGGGGCGGACGGGGCAGGTCTGTGATGAAGCAGAATTAGTGGCCAGCCTCGAGGCGCGGGAGGCATTGTGCAGCACGGCAGTTCCCGGGGGGCTGGCCTTGCTGCACCCACGGCACCATTTGCCTTACATGTTTGAGTCGTCATTCATCGTGTTGGGGCGTTCGATTCAGGAGGTGTTTTTTGGCGCGCCGGATGGGCAGGAGACGCGTTTGTTTTTCTTGATCTGTTGCCAGGATGACCGGTTGCATTTGCACACGCTGGCCCGGTTGTGTTTGCTGGCGCAAAAGAGCGAGGTGGTGGCGGAACTCCTGGCGGCGGCCGATGCGGAGAGCATGTTTGAGAGTCTGGTGGCGGCGGAGCGGGCGGTAATCGAAAAACGCGGGCGGCAGCAAGGGGCCGGGTAACAACCTGCTGCCCCGGGCAGCCGGGTATTGGGTTCGGCATGAGTGGCGGCGGGTTCTGTGTTCGTTGAGGATCCATGGGGTCAAAGGTGCGCTTGAAGTGGAGAGGACAGCCGCCAGGTCCAGGTGTCCGGCCGCCGAGCCGGTGGCGGCGAGACGGCTGAACGATGCGGCCCAGGCAAGCGAGAGAAGGGTCTATGATTGTAGCGATTTTATCGGATATCCACGACAATCTGCCCGCCTTGAGAAAGGCGCTGGCGCAGAGTCAGGCGGCTGAGGTGGTGGTATGTTGCGGAGACTTGTGCTCGCCCTTCGTGGCGAAGGAACTGGGCCAGGGGTTTGCCGGACCCGTGCATATTGTTTTTGGGAACAATGACGGGGACCGGTTTCGGATCGCCGCCAACGCGCAGCGGTTTCCTCAATTGCAGTTTCACGGGGAGTATGTGGAACTGGAACTGGGCGGGAAAAAATTTGCCGTGAACCACTTCGACAATATCGGCCGGGCATTGGCCGCGGGCGGCGGCTTCGACGTGGTGTGCTTTGGACACAACCACCGGTTCGAAATCAGCACCGCGGGCCGCACCCTGATCGTCAATCCGGGGGAGGTTTACGGGGGTCTGACCGGACAGTCCACTTTTGTTCTCTATGATACCACGCGCGGCGAGGCGGAACGGGTGGATCTGGTGTGAAAGACCCTAACCAGGCAAGACCATGGCTCTGATTAATTGTCCGGAGTGCGGCCAGTCGGTTTCCGACCTGGCGCGGGCATGTCCGCACTGCGGTTATCCGGTGGCTGAAAAGAGGGAGGGAATCGTGCCCGCCGCAAGCCCGGCCTCCCCGGGAAACACCAAGCCGTTGGCGGAGATTCGTCCCTCCTGGTGGGGTTATTTTTGGCACTTGTTTTTCTTCTGGCTGGTCGTGCCGCCGATCATCGCGTGGTTCCGCCGGGCCTCGACGGTGCTGCGTGTTTACCCGGAGCGCATTACGGTGGAGCGGGGTATTCTGTCGAAGTGTTATCAGGACTATCATCCGCGGGACATTCGCTCCATTGATGTGGATCAGGGTTTGTGGCAGCGCATGGTGGGGATTGGCGATCTGACCATTTCCACTGCGGCGACGGTGGAAGGCGCGGAGCAGTTGAAGTCCATCCCGGATCCCAAGGGGGTGAGGGATTTGATTCTGGCCCAGCGTGAAGGCCGGTGAGGTCCGGTGAATGGGGGGGCGGGCGTCAGGTTGGGCTATTTGCAGCGCCAGGAGGGCAGGAACGATTCGACAATGCGTGGGTCATAGGATAGGGTTTGGCGTCACACAACTACCCAAGAATAACTATGAAGAGCATCATGACGGCCTGGTCTGTTCTGTGTGTTGCGGCATGCCTCAGCCTGCCTGGCAGGGCGGCGGATTATCCTCAATGGCGGGGACCGCTCCGGGATGGGATCGCGAAAGAGACCGGGCTGATGCGGGCATGGCCGGCAGAGGGGCCGAAGTTGCTCTGGAAGGTGACGGACGCCGGGGCAGGTTATGCGGCGCCGGCGGTCGTCGGGCAGCGGGTTTATTTGACAGGGAACGAGGGGTTGGAGAATGAGTTCGTTCAGGCGCTGGATGCGGGGAGTGGCCAGCGGTTGTGGCGGACGCGTTTGGGCAAGGTGGGCAATCCAAACCAGCAACCAAGGTTTCCGGCGGCGCGCGGGACACCGACGGTGAACGGTGAGGCGCTCTACGTTTTGGGCTCGGATGGCGATCTGGCCTGCGTGGAGGTGGCCACGGGGAAGATCCGGTGGCAGAAGAACCTGCGCGCGGATTTCGGCGGGAAACCTGGCAAGTGGGCTTACGCGGAGTCGCCTTTGGTGGATGGTGAGGCGGTGGTATGCACGCCCGGGGGGGCAGCGGCGACACTGGTCGCCTTGAACAAGAGCACGGGGGAGGTGCTATGGAAGTGCGCCGTGCCGGGTGATGAGGAGGCGGCTTACAGTTCGGTGATTATCCTGCAGGCGGATGGGGTAAAGCAGTATGCGCAAATGCTGCAAAAAGGTTTGGTGGGAGTGGATGCCGCCTCGGGAAAAGTGTTGTGGCGGTATGACAAAACCGTCAGCCGCTATGGGGCCAATATCCCGACGCCAGTGGCCTCGGGCAGCCGGGTCTATAGTGCCGGCTCGGGCACAGGAGGCGGTCTGGTGCGGGTCAGCGCTGGTGGAGCGGAGCCGGTGTATTTCGCGGCCAAACTGCCGACCGCGATCGGGGGAGCGGTGCTGGTGGGGGACTACCTCTATGGGACGAGCCAGAATTTGATGTGCGTGGAGTTTTCGACGGGCAATGTAAAGTGGGAGGAGAAGTCTGTGGGAGCGGCTTCGATCTGCTGCGCCGACGGCCTGCTCTTTCTGCACGGGGAAAATGGAGAGGTGGCCCTGGCGGAAGCGTCACCGGAGGGGTATCGGGAGAAAGGCCGATTCACACCGCCCGGGAGGCCACAACGGAGCCAGGCTATGGAGAAGTCGTGGGCCTACCCGGTGGTGGCCGGAGGCCGGCTTTACCTGCGGGACCACGACGTGGTGTGGTGCTACGCCGTGAAATGAGGGGGAACGTCCCTTCCCGTAAGCGCTCTCGGCGGGCCGAAGATCACGGAAACAAGAATCGCGCTGCGAAGACTTTCAGGCCCTTTGAGGAGAGCGCGCGCCCGCTGCGCGGCGGGGTTGATGGGGCGTGGTTCCACGCGAGTGGGCGCCACCGGTGAATGGGTGGCTTGCTGAAGCCTCTGCTCGACAGATTTCTCGAGGTTGCTGGCGCGCTGGTAGGCCTTGAGCGATTCACTGAGGCCTGCCAGGGGCTTGAAAGCGACTTCCACCGGGTTTCGCTCCGTCTGGTAAGTCGTTTCGGAGAAATCCTCGGGCGGGGGTGGAGGCCGCGGGGCCGGCGGGATCGTGACGAGAGGCGGAGGCGCGGGTGGTTCCGGCTCGGGTTCGGGAAATCTTCCCTCGAGGAGGCGTTTTAGTTCTTCCTCCCAGTTGGTGGTTTGCTCTTCTTCAGGAGCTTTGATCGGGGGAGGGACTCGTTGCGGGGGAACACGCTGCGGCGGGACGCGCGGTGGAGGGCGCGGAACCGGGATGTCCTCCCCGGTGGATTCGCGCTGTTTTTTTTGCGCCCAGGAAGCGAGCAGGCTGATCACCACGAAGATGATCAGGCCAATCAGGCTTTCAATGCCGGCCAGCACAATTCAATGGTTGGAGGTCAGGTCTTGGTCGGGCCCTGGGTGGAGCCTGGGCTGCCGCCAGCGATGCTGTCGCGCATGGCGGTATCGGCCTGGATGTTCTTCATGCGATAGTAATCCATGATGCCGAGGTTGCCGGAGCGGAAGGCTTCGGCCATGGCCAGGGGGACCTGGGCTTCGGCCTCCACCACGCGGGCGCGCATTTCAGCGACGCGCGCGATATTCTCCTGCTCGACAGCGACGGCGTTGGCCCGGCGGACTTCAGCCTCGGCCTGGGCTTTGAGCTTGTTGGCCTCGGCTTGTTCGGCCTGAAGCTTGGCGCCAATGTTCTCGCCGACGTCCACATCGGCGATATCAATGGAGAGAATCTCGAAGGCGGTATTGGCGTCGAGCGCCTTGTCGAGCACGGTCTTGGAGATGCGATCCGGATTCTCGAGCACTTCCTTGTAGCTGCTGGAGGAACCGATCGTGGTCACGATGCCCTCGCCGACGCGGGCAATGATGGTTTCCTCGGTGGCGCCGCCGACAAAGCGGTCGAGGTTGGTGCGCACGGTAACGCGGGCTTTGACTTTCACGGCGATGCCGTCCTTGGCCACAGCGTCAATCGTGGTCTTGCCGGAGGCGGGGTTGGGACAGTCAATCACTTTGGGGTTGACGGAGGTCTTGACGGCGTCGAGCACGGTTTTGCCAGTGCCTTTGGTGGCCAGGTCAATGGCGCAAGCGCGGTCATAGATGAGGTGGATGCCGGCCTTCTGGGCGGCGATGAGGGCCAGCACGACCATTTCCACATTGCCACCGGCCAGGTAATGGGTCGAAAGGTCGTCAATGGTGATGGGCAGTCCCGCTTTGACGGCGGTAATGCGGGCATCCACGATCAGACCCACCGGCACCCGCCGCAGGCGCAGGGCGATCAGCTCGGTGAAGGTGACTTTGGCGCCGCTGAAGAGGGCGCGGATCCAGATGGTGAGGAAGTTCGCCAGGACAAGAACAATAATAAAGACAACGAGAGCCAGAAATCCCCAAAGGAGCAGGGATCCGGTAATGGCGGCCAAAAAAGGAGTGCACGATGTCATAAGTTCAGCTTTGGTTCAGGTTGAGGTTGACGAAGAGCTGGAGGATTGGGAAATGGGGCGGACCACCACCCGCATGCCTTCGACCGCGATCACTTTCACCGGCGTGCCGCGTTCGACCATGGCGCCCTCGGTAACAACGTCCACGCGATGTCCGTTGATCTGAGCCGTTCCGGAGGGGCGAAGGTGCGAGAGAGCGACGCCGGTCTGGTGGAGCAGCGAGGTGTTTTCGACACCAAGATTGCCGACGGCGCGCTCGGAGATCAGAGCGCGTGCGAGGCGAGTCCTGGGGAAGAGCCGGAACCAGAGGATGGTGCCCACCGTGAGGGTCACGGTGGTGCCGAGGAGGATATAGTGACCCGCGGGCGTGCCAAGTTTGGCATAGCCCGCGACCACGCCTGCCACGATGCAGATGAAGCCTGCAATCCCGGCGATCATCCCCGGAAGGACGGTTTCGGCGAGCATGAGCAACCCGCCGATGACAAGAAGTGTCACCGTCAATTCCATGTGATTAAGTTATCGGCTGAACCAAGGGGGGCAAGTGGAATTGAGGAGAATCGCTTCCAAAGAACGGCCGGCGGCGCGGCCGGGGTTAGTGCCGGGGTCAGGAGGGGGAGGCGGGCCAGTTGGCAAGCACCTCCCCAAGGCGTTCGACCGGGAGACCAATGACGTTGGAGCGCGAGCCTTCAATGGAGTGAATGATCATGTCCCCGTGTTCCTGGATGGCATAGGCGCCCGCTTTGTCCAGGGGATGGATGCGTTCGAGGTAAGCGCGGGCGGCGCGGACATCCAGAGGTCTGAAATGGACCCGGGAGATCTCAGCAAATATGCGCTGATGATGGGAGCGGAGGTGAAGAAGGCAAACCCCGGTCATGACCAGGTGTTCACGTCCCTGGAGCTCCAGCAGCATGCGCAGGGCGTCGGCGTGGTCGGCGGGCTTGCCATAGATGGCGTGGCCCAGGCAGACAATGGTGTCGGCCCCAAGCACGAGGGAATCCGGGCACAGTTTGGCGACGAAGCGGGCCTTGCGATAGGCGTTGATCTGGCAGGTTTCGGCCGGGCTGAGGTGTTCCGGCTGCACTTCAGCAATTTGCGCGGGAAGGACGCGAAATTTCAGGCCCAGGGACTCCAGGAGTTGGGAGCGGCGCGGTGACGCGGAGGCGAGGATGAGCGGCGGAAGGTTCACGAGCCGAAGGCGGCTGACGTTTCGGGGAGGGAGCGCTCGATGCAAGCCAGCCGGTAGCCGAACCCGGGGCCGCCGAGAGTGCTCAGGTCCACCATGCCATCGCGGCGGCGGTAGAGGCCGGGGTGGATGGCGGCTTCGGGAGCGGAGGCATCCGGGTAGAACTGCATGGCATTGGTCTCGACACCCATGATGGTGCCAACGTGGGCGGCCAGGAGACAGTGGGGAATTTGGGCCAGCATCGGGTTGGTAAGGTCCTGAACCATGAGCGCCATGCCGTGAGCGCGGGCCCAGCAGGCGCTGAGAAGAGCGCCCGTCTGGGTTTTGCAGGTTTTCAAAGCGACGCCGCTCCAGCCGAGTTCGCGCCCGAGGCGCACCAGCCGCCAGTCGTGCGCGCTCTCGTCGAGGAAGAGGGGTTTGCGGCTGGAGACGCTGTGCACGTCAATCTGGTGTGACTCCAGTTCATAGGGGAAGGGCTGCTCAATGTAGAGCAGCATGCCGTAGAGGGCCGGGTGTTGATCGCGCAGGCGGTCGAGGAGGCCGTTCACATAGTCCGGATCGTGAACGGTGCAGTTGAAATCGGCCGAGAGCCACTCGACTCCAGAGCGGCGGGCAATTTCTCCGACCCGGATGAGCCGGGTCCAATCCCAGGCGGCGTCCGAGCCGCGCAGTTTGATCTTAAGGCATTTGAGGCCGTCGCGGCGGATCCAGTCCTCGAGCAGGACGGGGTAATCGTCGTTGGGTTCACTGCCGGTCAGGTCGGCCGGTTCCAGCGCATCCATCCCTCCGACCAGGTGCCAGGCGCGCAATCGGGAGGGGGGATCTGGAGTGAGGTAGTCGGAGGGAAACCGGTTTTGGAAGTCAACGGCGGGGGAGGCGGGCTGGAGGAAACGGGCCAGATCCCTGTTCATCCACTGCCGGTTGTAGGTCTGATAGGTGGGGCATTGGTGGAGGTGCCCGTAGGCGTCGTGCAGGGCAAGGTCGAAGGCCGAGCAGCAGACGAGCGCGGCCAGCCATGGCATGGGTTCCCCGCCGGAGGCGCTATTCTCCTCAGTCAAGAGGCTGGGAAGCACGCTGACCTGAAAGTCATGGCCGACTTCGATCGGGTGGCCGCTGCCCGCGAAGGCGGCCCAACCGGCGGCCAGGCGGACAACGAAGTTCCTCAGACGCTCGTGGCGTTGGGCGTACGGGGCAGAAGATGGCCAGACCCATTGCACGCTGAGGGGAGTCTCGCCCCAGCCCTCGGCAGAGCGCCCCTGGGCATCGGCAACACGCATGGCCACGCGCGCGCACGTGACCGAGGTGAGCGTCTCGGTTCCGAACTTGAGCGGCACCCGCGTTTGCACAGGGATGAAATAGACCCGGGCGCCAACGACTTTGACATCCGTCAGTTTGCTCATGGAGGCAGACGAGGGAAGGAGGCGCCAGGGAGCACTACTTGACCAGTGCCAGCACTTGTTTGAATTCGTCGGTGCCCGCCCGGCCGAGCCACTCGAAGAGCGCCATCTCTGTCGAGACGCAGAGGGCGCCAGCGGCGCGCATGCGTTCCAGGCCCGCTTGATGATTCTGCGGGGTGCGGGAGGAGACGGCGTCCGCGGCAACAAAGACGGTGAAGCCTTTTTCGAGCAGGTCCAGCGCGGTCTGGCAGACACACACGTGGGCCTCGATGCCGCAAAGGAGAACATGGCGAATCTGCCCTCGGCCCAGCGCCTCGAGCACCTGGGGCGCGCCGCAGGCACTGAAGGCCAGCTTCTCTGCGGGATTAAAGGCTGGCACCGAGGCCGCCAATTCCGGAATCGTCGCGCCGAGGCCCTTGCGGTATTGCTCGGTCACGACCACGGGCAGGTCAAACACAGCCGCGCCGCGGGCAAGACGGATCGCATTGTGAAGGACACGCTCATGCTCGTGAATGGCCGGGAGCAGTTTTTCCTGGATGTCCACGATCATCAGGGCCGTGTGGAGACGGCTCAGGCGTTGAGGTTGGTGTGACATAAAAGAGCCAGGGCCGGCATGATTGCGGGGCGCGAGGAAGCCGTCAACCGCGGAATCGTTTTCGCGGCGTGAAGGCGCGGCAATGTTTTGACACTGCGGAGGCGATACCAAAGAATAAGGCTATGAACACCGCTTCAGCAGGGTTGTGTCCGGGGATGGCCGTTGTGTTGTTGGGGGCGGGTTTGTGGATGAGTGTGGCGAGCGGCGGCATGGCCAGCGACCCGGAGGGGCGCGAGAATCTGGCGCCTCAGAAGCTCCTGCCCTCAGGAGCAGGCCTGGCGGCGGCGTATCGGGGAGACGCCGGCATTCGCGGCAATCCGCAGGTGATTTTCGCGGACGATTTCGAGTCCGGACCGCTGGGGGGGGGCTGGGATGAGACAGGGAACAAAGGGGGCCGCGTCCTGAGTTTTGCGGATCCAGGGGCGGCGGCCGGATTGGGCCGACGTTGTTTGCGAGTGGAGGCGCACCTGGGCCAGGATACCGGCGGCGGTCTGACGAAATGGTTCGAGCCAGCGGACCCGGTGCACATCCGGTTTTACACCCGGTTCGAAGCAGCCTGCGACTATGTGCATCATTTTGTCACGCTGCGGGCGAACCGGGGTTTGCGGGGCGCCGATCGGTGGAGCGGATTTGGAGGAGCCGGCCTTCGACCCGAAGGGAGTGAGCGTTTTTCCACCGCTATTGAGCCGTGGGGCAATTGGGGACGCTGGCCAGCGCCCGGGCGATGGAATTTCTATAGTTACTGGCACGAAATGGAGGCCGCGCGGGACGGTAAATACTGGGGTAACGGATTCGGCGTGCCGGACGCTCCAGTGATCCCGAAAGAACGGTGGATCTGCGTGGAGTTCATGGTCAAACACAACACGCCGGGACAGCCGGACGGGGAGCAGGCCTTTTGGATTGACGGGACACTGACCGGACATTGGAAAGGCTTCAATTGGCGCAAGACCGCAACGCTCAAGGCGAACGCGCTGACCCTGGAGAGCTACGTCACGGATCGCTGGACGCGCCACCCCACAAACGTGGTTTATTTCGACAGCGTAGTCATCGCCCGGGGATATATCGGTCCGGTGGCAAAACCATGAGGCGGCGCAGGCGAAGATTGGAAGGCAGGAAACCGACAACATGATCTGTCATCGTGTTCCATGGAAATTATTTGCCGGCGGGGTTCTGCTGCTGGCAAGGATGAACTCCCAGGTCAACGGAGCAGAAGTCTTCACCCTTCAACTCGGAAGTCCCCCACCCGCCGCAGCGCCGCTGGCGCTGGCCACCAATGAGTGGGCTTGGCGGCCGGGCACGAACGCGCCGCAGGTCAATTGGCTCACGGCGGCTCCGGAAGAACTGGATGACTCCTGGACCTACGGGCGGGGGGGATTCGGTTACGGCGACGCGGGTATTGCTGACGAGAACACGGCCGTCAACCTTGCCGGATGGGCCTCGACACTATATATCCGACAGGTGTTTGAGGTGCTTTCCGAGCCGGCGGCGGAAGCGCGGCTGGAGTTGGTGGTGGACTACGATGACGGCTTTGTGGCCTATCTGGACGGGCAGGAGATTGCGCGGGCCAATCTGACCAACGGGCCCGGCACTGCCGTGCTGCACACCGCAACCACTGGAGGCAACAGCCACGAAGCCTCTTGTTGCAATGCCCCAACACACCCCCCGGAGGTTTTTGACTGCGGGCCTGTGGGAGGGCGTCTCGGGCCGGGCCGCCATGTCCTGGCCCTGATCGGGGTGAACCAGTCCATCAGCAGCAGCGATTTTCATTTGATAGCGAGCATGCGCCTGGGTGCCCCGGTGTCCACAGCAGCGCACGGGGCGCTTCTGAGCGTGGTGACAACAAATGTCGTGGAGTTGTTTGGAAGCAACACGATGGCGGGTGCCGCCCGGGTGATGGTCAACGGAGACGAAGCCGAGTTTGATGCGGCGCGAGGCCAGTGGTCGCGAGCGCACCCCCTGGCGCCCGGCTGCAACAGGTTGACGATTCAGGCCGTGGATAGCGCCGGGCGCATCCTCGCCTCCACAAACCGCATGGTGGTGGCGGATCTGGGTTCCGTTGCAGCAGGGGGACCGCTGGCGGCACACACGGTGTGGTATGCCACGAACGGCGTGGTCCGCCTCAGCGGCGGTGTGGCGGTGCCCCCGGGCGGAACGCTGACTGTCGAAGAGGGCGTGGTGGTGCTGGCCAGCCCGAACAGCTTCATTCGGGCCACCAATGCCGTCATCACTGCCCACGGCACGGCGGAGCGCCCGATTTATTTCTTGCCGGCTGATGGCGCGAGCACGAACTGGGGTGGAATTGTGATCGCCGGGACCAACGGCCACCTGCATTTGCGGCACATGGACCTGATGGCGGGGCGGCTGGAGGCGCTGAATGGGGCCAGCGCCCTGGTCGAAGACAGCGCTTTGCACGATTATTGGACGACCTCCCCGCCGTTGATCCACACCCTGGGTGTGCCCAATCCCGTTCACTTCACTCTGCGGCGCACGCATATCGCGCGGTACCACGAGCTGCTCTTTCAGGTTTCCACCAATCATCTCGAGGGGTGTCTAATGGAATTCCAGGGTTATAGCGGTGACGGAACGGACTTCGACGGAGCACGACCCGGGTCCTACATCCGTCATTGCACCTATCGCCGCGGGCAGGTCTTCAACACGGATGCTCTGGACATGGGCGAGTACGCCGGCGGGGATCCCTCACGAGGCGTCACCATTGAAGGTTGTCTTCTCCACCACTTTGTGGACAAGGGCATCTCCATGGGGGTGCAGGTGGACGTGACGGTCACCAATTGCGTCATCCACCACGTGGACGCCGGCATCGCGGTCAAGGACCTCTCCACCGCCGGCATCTATCAGACAACGATTGCCGACGCGAACCACGGCTTCGAGTGCTACAACAAAATGAACCCGGCCTCGCCCACCGGCGGCGGGTTCATCACCAACGCCTTTAACAATATCCTGTGGAACATGGCCGCGGCGACCATCGCCTTGCGCAACGGATCCACTCTGGAGGCGCATCATTGCGATTTTGAGGGGACCAACTGGCCCGGGGAGGCCAACTTGAGCGTGAATCCTCTGTTTGTGGACGCGCCCCGGGAGGACTACCGGCTGGCGCCTGACTCGCCCGTTCGCGGTGCCGGAGTGGGCGGAGCCCGGATGGGTGCGGCATGGCCGGTGGGTGGCATCCCCGGCACGCCGCTTAATCTGGCGGCCCTCACGGATTCGGCAGGGATGATTCGGCTGAATTGGATGGATGACGCGGACAATGAGGAGGGCTTTGAGATTCAACGTGCCACCGGCGGAGCGGTGTGGCAGACCATTGGCAGCGCGTCCGCCAACACCACTGAGTATGCTGATACCGCCGTCACCTCGGGTACGCGCTACTATTATCGGGTGCGGGCAACTAATGGCGTTGGCACGTCGGCATACTCCGGCATGGCGGGAGCTCTTCTGCCCGAGGCGGTGATCGAAGCGGGTGGCATTCTCGCCACGGATGCGACCTGGAGCGGCCGGGTCGCCGTGGTGTCAAATGTCGTGGTGCCGCAGGGTATCACGTTGACAGTGTCGGCGGGGGCGGAAGTGCGCCTGACCAACGGAGCGTGGATCACCGCGCAGGAGGGAGGTCTGATTCGGGTCGAGGGCCAATACACCAACCGGGTTGTGTTTCGGGGAATGGCGGACACGGTGGCGTGGGGAGGCCTTCGGGCCGAGGGCCCCGGAGCAACATTGATGTTGCGACACGCGGATCTTGACCACGGCGGGGTGGAACTCGGCCCCGGCGCGGCGGGTCTGGTGGAGGACTGCCTGGTGCATGACGTTCCCACGGCTATTGCCGCCAACGCGGCGGCTTCAGCGGTCGTGCGACGTTGCCGGGTGAGCGGTTTCTCCAGAACCACCTATCACGCCACGCCGGTTCTTGTTGAGGACTGCCTCCTGGAAAGCATGACTGCGCCCGATGGCAACGCCGTGGAGATTCAGGGCGCGCTGCCCGAGTGGCAGTGCGTGGTGCGCCGCTGCGCGGTCCGGCACGCAACCGGCGCCAACTCCGATGCCTACGTCGTCAGCGGATCGGCGGGAGTAACAATCGAGGACTGTGTGGCTCAGGATATCACCGACAAGGGGGTGTCCCTGGGAGCCCAGGACGCCGGAGGATTGCCGGCTCAAGGCATTACGGTCAGCAATTGCCTGGTGTATGGGGCCGGAACAGGCGTGGCTGTGAAAGACGGCAGCACCGCGGGCCTCATTCAGTGCACCATTGCAAACTCGGCGGTGGGTTTGCGGCTTTACCAGAAATACGCTCTGCCCGCCGATGGCGGGCATATCACCAATGGATGGAACAACATTATCTGGGGGAATGGCACAGGGTTGAGCCTGGAGAACAACTCGACGCTCAGGCTGGAGTATTCGGACCTTCAGGATGTGATTTGGCCTGGCGTGGGCAATACCAGTGTGGAGCCTCGTTTCCGTAATGTCGCAACGGGAGATTTTGAGTTGGCGTCTGACTCCGCCTGCCTGACCAACGGAGTGGGAGGAGGTCGCATGGGTGTGCTTTTCCCGACGGGTCCCCACATTGACGCGCCCTCCAGCGTCGTCGCCACAGGCAGCTCTAACGCGGCCCGGATTGAGTGGGTCTGCAGCGGCCGCGGGGTGGCGGCCTATGAAATTGAGCGCAGCCTTGAAGGCGGGCCGTTTGCCCGGCTTCAGACTGTGGACAGAGACGCGCGGGCGTTTGTGGACGCTGGCGTTGGGCCTGGGCGTCGCCAGTATCGGGTGCGCGGTGTGAGCCTGACGGCGCAATCCGATTATGCTCTGAGCCCAACGGTAACGATTGGGACGGCGCCGGTCATCCTGTCTTATGCGATTGGCCCCAGCAACGTCTTTGTCCTCAGTTTCGATGTCTCCCTGCCGCGGCGTTATGTTATCGAAGGCTCGACCAATCTGGTGGAGTGGGCCCCCGTCTGGAGTTCGGACAACGCTCCGCCGGCGGAGCCCATTGCGCAGGTCGCACTCGCGGCGGCGACCAACCAGGCTTGCTGGTTTTACCGGCTGCGCAGCGAGACCTTGCCCTAACCTGGTTGGCGCCGGGCGGCAGGAAAAGAGGGACAGACCATCCGAACAGGGAATCGCGCCTTGGCGGCGGCGACGGAAAGCCGAAAACCAACCCCATTCTCCCCATAATCCTTACGAGTCAGGGCAGCACCTGGAGACTGTGCTGAATCTGGTCCTGGACGTGTTGGTCCGATGTGACGTGATGACCATCGCCAGGAAAGAAACACCCTCAAGCTGGAGTTTCTCGTCAACACCGATCACTCCATCCACGCCGGGCGGGTGGCCGTCGGGAAAAACATCGAAGTCCACATCAACCGCCGCTTCAACCGCCAGGGCCGGAGCTGGAATCCCCACCGCGCCGAACGCCTGCTCCAACCCAAACAACTCCTGGCCCACCCGTCCGCCTGGAACCAGTGGTGGAAAACCCACCCCCCCATTCCACCTCAAACCCAACCCGCCTTAATCTCCCCTCCCCAACTGACCATGGGCAGACACCACCCGCGGCGGTAGTGGTGCTGGCGGATCAGGCGGTCCCAGCGTGCCTTCTCCCGACGGCGGATGAGGCGGATCTTGAGCCGGCGCAGGCATGGGTCCTCGGACTGGGTAAGTGGTTGGTTTGGCACGTCGGGTTCGCAATCGTCATGCCCCCCACTCCGGCAGAGCCGCGGCCACAACGTCAGCGCAAAGTGATGAACCATCGGCCCGGCAGCTTTGGGCTCCCCTTCATGAATCGGCCCGGCGTCGTGCTGAGGTTCAAGCTTTTGGGTGGCACAAACGAACTGGTCCATTTCTCGACCAAGGACAATATAGCAGGCTTTCCGGGCACGGCAGAGCTGCTGCGGCGAAAGGAATCTGGGGATTACCCCGGCGGCCGCACCCGGAAACTCCGTTTCAACAATCAGGTGCTGACCCAGCGTAGTGCCACCGCGTCGAGATGTACCTTATCGAGGGTGGCCGCCAAAAGGGCACCCTCATCCAACACCTTCACCCGGATTTCGATGGCCGGGCGGTCTGCTGCCATTGGGCGTTCGCCGACGCCAGGCCATCGCCAAGCGGGCTGGTCTGAAACAGCCCGGGGCAACGCCCCGAGTGCAGGCCCACGACCGACGCAACCCTGAAGGGGTTGCCTGCCACCGCCACGCTCCCGCCATCAACCATCACTCCTCAACCATCACCCGTCCCATAGTCCCATAGTCCCGTAGTCCTGTAGCCCCGCCTCTTCCGCCTCCGCCGCCGGGTCAAGTCCTGATTTAAATTTGTCACTTCCGTGGAGCAGAAGTAACCACTCATGACTGTCCGCGAAGCGGCTCGACGGGCTGGTCGGCCCCTGGGGTAGCGCCGACCTGAGCTGGGCTTTGAACTCCAGTTCGCAGCTCAGGTCGTAGCGCCTGGGTCCCAGGGGCCGGGCAGCCCGCAAGTGGG
>Ga0073934_10006625_pt1 | contig 16703 bp, 11 predicted proteins | sample LarsenN4metaG_FD_76834 | JGI IMG/M metagenome (GOLD analysis project Ga0073934, IMG submission 76834) | Hot spring sediment bacterial and archeal communities from British Columbia, Canada, to study Microbial Dark Matter (Phase II) - Larsen... ...
CGGATGTGGCTGGTGACGGCGCCGTACTTCTGGGCGAGCCCGGTCTGGTCGAGCGTGGTGACGCCGCGGCCCTCGAGGTGCGCGGCCATGCCCAGCACGGCGGCCACGGTGACGACGCCGGTGCCGCCCACGCCGGTGACCAGGATGCCGTAGGGCGCTTCCAGCGATGGCAGGGCGGGCTCGGGCAGGCCCGAGTCGTCGAGGGTCGCGCCGGCCTCGGCCTTGGGCCTGGCCAGCGCGCCGCCCTTGACCGTGACGAAGCTGGGGCAGAAGCCCTTGAGGCAGGAGAGATCCTTGTTGCAAGCGGACTGGTCGATCTGGCGCTTGCGCCCGAACTCGGTCTCGACCGGCACGACGGCCAGGCAGTTGGAGGCGCGGCCGCAGTCGCCGCAGCCCTCGCAGACCTCCTCGTTGATGACGACGCGCACGGCGGGGTCGTCCATCAGGCCGCGCTTGCGGCGGCGGCGCTTCTCGGTGGCGCAGACCTGATCGTAGATGAGGGCGGTGACGCCGGGGGTGGCCGCCAGCTCGCGCTGCAGCGCGTCCATCTCGTCGCGGTGGTGGATTGTGACGCCGGCGGCGAAGCCCGCATGGGACGGGTACTTGCCCGGTTCGTCGCTGACTACCGCGATGCGGCGCAGGCCCTCGCCGTAGAGCTGGTGGGTGATCTGGGCGACGGAGGGGTGACCTTCCGTGGGCTGGCCGCCGGTCATGGCGACGGCGTCGTTGTAGAGGATCTTGTAGGTGATGTTGACGCCGGCGCTGACGGCCGCGCGGATGGCCAGCAGTCCCGAATGGACGTAGGTGCCGTCGCCCAGGTTCTGGAAGACGTGGGGCATCGCGGTGAAGGGGGCGAGGCCGATCCACGAGGCGCCCTCGCCGCCCATCTGGGTGAAGGTGGCGGTCTCGCGGTCCATCCACAGGGCCATGTAGTGGCAGCCGATGCCGGCCATCGCGCGGTGGCCCTCGGGCACCTTGGTGGAGGTGTTGTGCGGGCAGCCGGCGCAGAAGTAGGGGATGCGCGAGAGCGGCGCGGCGGCGGCCTTCAGCGTGCGCTCCTTGGCCTCGAGGAAGGCCAGGCGCTCCTGGATGCGGGGGCTGGTGAAGAAGCGGTCGATGCGGGCGGCCAGCACGCGGGCGATGCGCGCGGGCGTGAGCTCGTCGAAGGAGGGCAGGATGAGGGTGCGGCTCTCGTCGAACTTGCCGACGATGCGCGGGCGCACCGCGGGCAGCCAGTTGTAGAGCTGCTCCTTGAGCTGGTTCTCGACGATGGCGCGCTTCTCCTCGACGACGACCACCTCCTCCAGGCCCTCGGCGAAGCGGCGCGCGCCCTCGGGCTCCAAGGGCCAGCTCATGCCCACCTTGTAGAGGCGGATGCCGATGGCGCGGGCCAGCTCCTCGTCGATGCCGAGGTCGTCCAGCGCCTGGCGCACGTCCAGATAGGTCTTGCCCGTGGTGACGATGCCGAAGCGGGCGTTGGGGCTGTCCAGCACCACCTTATCGAGGCCGTTGGCGCGGGCGAAGGCGAGTGCGGCGTACATCTTGTGGCGGTGCAGGCGCTCCTCCTGCACCAGCGGCGGGTCGGGCCAGCGGATGTTGAGCCCGCCCTCGGGCATGACGAAGTCCTCGGGCTCGCGCACGCTCACGCGGTCGGGCGCCACGTCCACGGAGGCCGCGGAATCGGCGGTGTCGGCCACCACCTTCAGCGCCACCCAGACGCCGGCGTAGCGCGACATGGCGATGCCGATCAGGCCGTAGTCGAGGATCTCCTGGATGCCCGAGGGGTTGAGCACCGGGATCATCGCGGCGGCGAAGGCGTGCTCGCTCTGGTGGGCGAGCGTGGAGGACTTGCAGGTGTGATCGTCGCCGGCGAGCGCCAGGACGCCGCCGTGGCGCGCGGTACCGGCCGAGTTGGCGTGCTTGAGCGCATCGCCGGAACGATCGACGCCGGGGCCCTTGCCGTACCAGATGCCGAAGACGCCGTCGTGCCTGGCACCCGGGAAGAGGCCCGCCTGCTGGCTGCCCCAGACGGCGGTGGCGGCCAGGTCCTCGTTCACGCCGGGCTGGAAGACGATGTTCTGGCGCTCGAGGAAGGGCTTCGCGCGCCAGAGCGCCAGGTCGTAGCCGCCCAGCGGCGAGCCGCGGTAGCCCGAGATGAAGCAGGCCGTGTTCAACCCCGCGGCCTCGTCGCGCCGGCGCTGCAAGAGCGGCAGGCGCACCAGGGCCTGGGTCCCGGTCAGGAAGATGCGGCCCTTCTCCAGCGCGTACTTGTCGTCGAGCGAGACGGCGGCGAGCGACATGGCCTCTCCGCGCACAGGGCAGGAAACCTTACCCAACGAATATGGACCGCGAGGGTGGGGGCGGCAAGGAGAGCGCGGAACCTCGAGGGACGCCGCCTGCCAGGCCGGCGGCATGCCCCCAAGCGTGATGCCCGGTCATGCCGGGGCTTGACGTATGGCAAGGGCCGGGATGCGGGCGCGCAGGGAAGGGGGTGCTACGCCTTCGTCCACTCGCTCCACGGGATGTCGCGGCCGGGGAAGGCGATCCGGCGGAAGGGCCATTGGGTGGCGAGCCAGGTGCGGAAGGCTTGGCCCAGGCGGGCGTCGAGGCCGGTGGCGGCCTCGCTCGCGCGGACCCAGTAGAAGGCCATGGCGTCGTAGCCCGCACGGTCGCTGGGGTACAGGTAGCAGCAGCCCAGGCACACGGACTCGTCGGCGTTCATCACGGTGTAGGCGAAGGAGTGGCGCAGCAGGAACTCGCGCTGGTGCCAGCCGAGGTCGACCAGGTCCTCCTCCAGCGTCATGCCGCGGGGCCACGGGTCGACCGGGTCCATCACGCCCTGGAGGTGCTCCACGCTGCTCATCACCGCGTCGTAGTCCTTGATGAGGTCGTTGACCGTCAGCATGCGGAGGTGGAAGCCGGGGGCGTCCAGGCGGGCGGGCACCTGGAAGGACGCGGGGACGAGGGGGCGGGAGTACATGGGCGAGGGTCCGGGCGGAGGAGTGCGCGGGCCATTCTACGCGGCCCCGTCCGCCCTTCGAGACGCCCGCCTTCGCCTCGCTGCGCGAGGCTACGGAGGGCTCCTCAGGACGAACGGTTTGAGTGGTGCCCGGTCAAGGGAGGGCCGTTCGTCCTGAGGCGCGGAGCGAAGCGGAGCCTCGAAGGGCGAATGGCCCAGAGCGCTGCCCGTGCCGCCCCTTACGCCTCGCTCTCGGCCTCGGCGGGCTCCAGGCCGAGCTCGCGGACCTTGCGGTAGAGGGTCGAGCGGCCGATGCCGAGGTAGCGGGCGACCTTGGACATCTGGCCCTCGTAGCGCTCCAGCGCGGCGCGGATGACGTCGGCCTCGATGGCCTCGAGCTTGCGCACGTGGCCATCCCCGTCGAGGAGTGCCAGGCCCGCGCCGCCGTTGGCCGTGCGCGTGCCGGACGAGGCGATGGCGGCGGCCGGCGCGGCGGACGCCACGGCGGGCGCAGGCGCGGGCTCGGCCGGCAGCTCGATGCCCATCCACTGGGCGACCTGGGGGAAGTCCTCGGCGCGCAGGAGGTCGCCGTCGGCCAGCACGACGGCGCGGAAGACGGTGTTCTCCAACTGCCGCACGTTGCCCGGCCAGTGGTAGCCGGTGAGCATGGAAAGGGCGTCCTCGGCGATGCCCTTGATCTTGCGCCCTTCCGAGGCGGCGAAGCGGGCGATGAAGTGCTGTACCAGCTCGGGGATGTCGTCGCGGCGGTCGCGCAGGGGCGGCACGTTCAGCGGGAAGACGTTGATGCGGTAGTAGAGGTCCTCGCGGAACAGGTTCTCGCTGACCAGCTTGCCCAGGTTGCGGTTGGTGGCCGAGACGATGCGCACGTCGACCTTCACGGTCTGCTTGCCGCCGACGGGGTCGATCTCGCCCTGCTGGATGGCGCGCAGCAGCTTCACCTGCATGTCCTGCTTCAGCTCGGCGACCTCGTCGAGGAAGAGGGTGCCGCCGTCGGCCTCCTGGAACTTGCCGATGTGGCGCGTGCTGGCGCCGGTGAACGAGCCCTTCTCGTGGCCGAAGAGGATGCTCTCCACCAGGTTGTCGGGGATGGCGCCGCAGTTGACGGCGACGAAGGGCGCCTGGGCGCGGTCGGAGCGGCTCTGGATGAAGCGGGCGATGAGCTCCTTGCCGACGCCGCTCTCGCCCTCGATGAGGACGGGGATGTTGGACTGGGCGGCGCGTTCGGCGGTGGAGAGCACGCGGCGCAGCGACGGGCTCTTGCCCACGATGTCGTTGGATTCGACGCGGCCGGTGGCGCGGCGCTGCAGGCGGGTGACCTCGCCGGCCAGGGTCTTCAGCTGCAGCGCGTTCTCGATGGAGACGGTGAGGCGCTCGACCGAGACGGGCTTCACGACGAAGTCGGTGGCGCCGGCGCGCATGGCCTTGACCACGTGCTCGATGCCGGCGTGGGCGGTCACCATGATGACGGGCAGGTTGGGGCGCTTGGGCTTGACGCGCTCCAGCACGCCCAGGCCGTCGATCTCGGGCATCTGCAGGTCGAGCAGCATCAGGTCGATGTCGCCCTCGGCCACCTCGTCCAGGATCTTGAGGGCGGGCTTCGGCCCCTCGGCGATCAGCGGGCGGTAGCCGGCCTTGGAGACGATGTCGCTGTGCAGGCGGCGCTGGACCGGATCGTCGTCGCAGATGAGGATCGTCTTGGTCATGGGGAGGCCGGCTCCTCTTGTCGTTCTTCGCGCGCGGCGGGGGTGACGGTGATTTAACCTGTCTCTGATTGAAACGGGCTGTCCGCGCGGCGAGGCAGCGGGAAGTCTGTATCAGATCGGGACGGGGGCAACAAGCGTAGCCCGGGATTTGCACGGCCCGGCGCGGTTTCCCGAGGAGAACCATGACGATCATCGTGACCGGCGCGGCCGGCTTCATCGGCTTCCACGTGGCGACGCGGCTTCTGGACCGCGGCGACCGCGTGGTGGGCGTCGACAACCTGAACGACTACTACGACGTGCGGCTGAAGGAGGCGCGGCTCGCGCGCCTGCGCGGGCGCAACGGATTCGGCTTCCAGCGCATGGACGTGGCGGACTGGCAGGCGATTCAGACGCTCGCGGGCGGGGACGTGACGGGGATCATCCACCTGGCGGCGCAGGCCGGCGTGCGCCACTCGCTGAAGGACCCCTTCGTGTACGGCCAGGCCAACGTCATGGGCCAGATCACGATGAGCGAACTGGCCAAGCGCTGCCCGAACCTCAGGAGCTTCGTCTATGCGAGCTCGAGCTCGGTCTACGGCGGCAACACCAAGCTGCCGTTCGCGGTGACCGATCCCGTCGAGCACCCGGTGTCGCTGTACGCCGCCACCAAGCGGAGCTGCGAGCTGATCGCCGAGAGCTATGCCCACCTCTTCCGCCTGCCCAGCGTGGGCCTGCGGTTCTTCACGGTCTACGGGCCGTGGGGCCGGCCCGACATGGCGGCCTACATCTTCACCGACGCCATGTTCCAGGGCCGCCCGATCACGCTCTTCAACAACGGCGACCTGAAGCGCGACTTCACCTATGTCGACGACATCGTGTCGGGCACCGTCGCCTCGCTGGACCGCCCGCCGGCCGACGACGGCAAGGCGGCGCCGCACCGGGTCTACAACCTGGGCAACCACCGCTCGGAGCCGCTGAGGCGCTTCGTCGCCCTGCTCGAGCAGGCGACGGGCCGCACGGCGAAGGTTGAGCTGGCCCCCATGCAGGCGGGCGACGTGTACGAAACCTACGCCGACATCGAGGCCTCGAGGGCCGACCTAGGCTTCGAGCCCACCACCAGCATCGACGTGGGCCTGCCCCGGTTCGTGGATTGGTACCGGGCCTACAACAAGGTGTAGGGGCGGGCTATCCGTAGAGGCCGTCGATCAGGGCCTGGTGCTTGCGGTAGACGTGGGCGCGTCGGACCTTGAGCGTGGCGGTCATCAAGCCGTTCTCGATGGTGAAGGGCTCGGGCGCCAGCGCGAAGCGGCGCACCTTCTCGATGGGCGACAGGCCCCTGTTGGCCCGCTCGATGGCCTTGCCCATGAGGTCGTGGACGGCGGCCGCGTCGGCGGGGTCGACGCCGAGCGCCTTCAGCCGCTCGGCCGAGGGCACCACGAGGGCGACCAGGTGCGGGCGCTTGTCGCCGAACACGGCCACCTGCTCGATTTCGGGCTCCAGCAGCAGGATGCCCTCGACACGCTGGGGAGCGACGTTGTCGCCGCCCGAGTTCACGATGATGTCCTTCTTGCGGTCGGTGATGAGGAGGTGGCCGTCCTCGTCGAAGCGGCCCACGTCGCCGGTGTGCAGCCAGCCGTCCCTGATGGCGTTGCGCGTGGCCTCGGGGTCGCGCCAGTAGCCCAGCATGACGTTCTCGCCCCTGACCAGGATCTCGCCGTCCGGGGCGATCCTGACCTCGGTGGCGGCGATGGGCGGGCCCACCGTCTCCAGCTTGTTGCGCTCGGGCAGGTTGACGCTGATGACGGGTGCGGACTCGGTCTGGCCGTAGCCCTGCAGCAGGCGCACGCCCAGGGCCACGAAGAACAGGCCCAGATCCGGATTGAGCGGCGCGCCGCCCGAGACGAAGGCCTTGAGCCGTCCGCCGAAGCGGGCGCGGATCTTGTCGCGCACCAGGCGCTCCAGCGCCCAGTTGGCCGTGCGCTCGACGGGCCCGCGGGCGAGCGGCCGGCGGTAGGCGCGGCGTCCAAGGGCCAGCGCCGCATCGAACAGCTTCTCGGGCAGGCCGCCCTGGCGCTTGACCTGGGCCTCCATGCGGGCGCGCATCACCTCGTAGAGGCGCGGCACGCAGGTCATGATCGTGGGCCGCGCCTCCTGCATGTTCCTGGCGAGGTCGTTGATGCCCTCGGCGTAGTAGACCTGGGCGCCCAGCACGAGGGGGAACATCAGCCCGGCCATGTGCTCGTAGGCGTGCGAGAGGGGCAGGAACGACAGGAACACCTCGTCGTCGAGCCCGATCGCGTCGAACAGGCGGCGCGCGCCGTGGCAGTTGTGCAGGATCGCGCCGTGGCTGAGCATCACGCCCTTGGGCACGCCGCCGGTGCCCGAGGTGTAGATGATGCAGCAGAGGTCGGCGCGCCCGAGGCGGGCCGCGTCGGCGCGGGCCCGGGCGGCGTCGGCCCCGCCCCGGGCCACGATGTCGGCCCAGGCGTGGACCGGCTTGCCGCCGGCCTGGGCGGCCACCGGCTCCAGCGCGACGACGCAGGCGAGTTCCGGCGCCTCGGCGACGGCCGGCAGCAGGCGGTCGGCCAGCGCCCTGCTGGAGACGATGGCGACCTTGGCGCCGCTGTTGACCAGGATGTGGCGGTGATCGGCGGTCGTATTCGTGGTGTAGGCGGGCACCGTGGCGGCGCCCAGCGTCATCACCGCCAGGTCGGCCAGGCCCCATTCCGGGCGGTTGTCGGCGACGAGGACCACGCGGTCGCCGGGGCCCACGCCCAGCGCCTTCAGGCCCTGCGACAGCGCGGCCACGGTGCGCGCGGCCTGCGACCACGGGATCGGCGTATAGGCGCCGCCGTGCTTCGCCCAGAAGAGCGGCCGGTCGCCCAGCCGGTCGGCCTGAGCGAAGAACATGGCGGGCAGGCTGGACCAGGCGCTGGCATCGGTGGCGAACACGCGGCGTTCCCCCTCGTTTCCCTCCAGGTTATGGCCATCGGCGCCGGAAAGCGAAACGCGTTCGCTTCACCGGGCGGGCCACGCAGCCTATATCTGGTGGGCACCCGAAGGAGACCGGCATGGCCACGGCGGAACGTGCGATCCTGGGCGACCTGCCCACCTGGGACCTGGGCGACCTGTACGACGGCCCGGCCTCGGCCGCCCTGGCGGCCGACCTGCGTCGGGCCAAGGCCGACGCCGAGGCGTTCCAGGCGCGCTATGCCGGCCACCTGGCCGAGCTGGACGGGGCGGCCTTCGGCGAGGCCATCGCCCAGTACGAGCGCATCAGCGAGGTCCTGGGGAAGATCGGCAGCTACAGCTACCTGGTGTTCTGCCGCCAGATGGACGACCCGGAGATCGGGCGGTTCCACCAGACCACCAGCGAGCAGGCCAACGACATCACGACGCACCTGCTGTTCTTCTCGCTGGAGGTGAACAAGCTGGACGACGCCGACATCGAGCGCAAGCTCGCGCACCCCGCCGCGGCGCGCTATCGCCCCTGGGTGCGCGACGTGCGCACCTTCCGGCCCTACCAGCTTTCCGAGGAGCTGGAGCGCATGCTGCACGAGAAGGCGGTGGCCGGGCGCGATGCCTGGATCCGCCTGTTCGACGAGACCATCGCGGCACTGCGCTTCGACGTGGGCGGCCAGTCGCTGACCGAGGCCGAGGCGCTGGACCTGCTGCAGTCGGCCGACGGAGCCGTGCGCAAGGAGGCGGCCAAGGAGCTGGGCCGGGTGTTCGGAGCCAACATCCGGACCTTCGCCCACGTCATGAACACCCTGGTGAAGGACAAGGAGATCGAGGACCGCTGGCGCGGCTTCAAGCGCCCCATCTCGGCCCGCAACGTGGCGAACCAGGTGGAGGACGCGGTGGTGGACGCCCTGCTGGCCGCGGTGAAGGCGTCCTACGGCAGGCTGTCGCACCGCTACTACGCGCTGAAGGCCAGGTGGATGGGGGTCGAGCGGCTGGACTACTGGGACCGCAACGCGCCGCTGCCCGAGAACGAAGACCGCACGATCCCGTGGAACGAGGCGGTGACCACGGTGCTGGACGCCTATGCCGCCTTCACGCCCGAGCTGGCCCGCGTGGCCGAGCCCTTCTTCGCGAGGCCGTGGATCGACGCGCCGGTGAAGGCGGGCAAGGCGGGCGGCGCCTTCGCCCATCCCACGGTGCCGAGCGCGCACCCCTACCTGCTGCTGAACTACCAGGGGCGCGCGCGCGACGTGATGACGCTCGCCCACGAGCTGGGCCACGGCGTGCACCAGGTGCTGGCGGCGGGGCAGGGGGCGCTGATGGCCGACACCCCGCTGACGCTGGCCGAGACCGCCTCGGTGTTCGGCGAGCAGCTGACCTTCCGCCGGCTGCTGGCGCGCGAGAAGGACCGCGCGCGCCGGCGCCTGCTGCTGGCCGAGAAGGTCGAGGACATGCTGAACACGGTGGTGCGCCAGATCGCCTTCTGCGACTTCGAGACGCGCCTGCACGACGAGCGCCGCGGCGGCGAGGTGACGGCCGAGCGCATCGGCGAGATATGGCTGGCGGTGCAACAGGAGAGCCTGGGCCCCGCCCTGCGGTTCGAGGACGAGTACCGCGCGTACTGGTCGTACATCCCGCACTTCGTACACACGCCGTTCTACGTCTATGCCTATGCCTTCGGGGATTGCCTGGTGAACGCGCTGTACGCGCGCTACGAGGCCTCGCCCGAGGGCTTCCAGGACCGCTACTTCGCCATGCTCAGGGCCGGCGGCACCAAGCGGCACCATGAGCTGCTGGCGCCCTTCGGCCTCGATGCGACCGACCCCGGCTTCTGGTCGCTGGGCCTGGGCGTGATCGAGCGCATGATCGACGAGCTGGCCGCGACGTAAGCACCCGCATGGCCCGCGAGGACGACAGCACCCTGCCGGGGCGCGTGCGGCGCTACGCCCGCGTCTCCACCAGCGTGGGCGGGCTGGCGGCGCGGCTCGGGGCGGAGCGGCTGTTCGGCATCCAGGGCGACCGGGCGAAATTCGCGGGCGACCTGCGCCAGGCGCTGGGCGGGCTGAAGGGCCCGCTGATGAAGGTGGCGCAGCTCCTGGCCACCATCCCCGACGCCCTGCCGGCCGAGTACGCCGCACAACTGGGCCAGCTGCAGGCGAACGCGCCGCCGATGGGCTGGCCCTTCGTGCGCCGGCGCATGGCGGCCGAGCTGGGCCAGGACTGGGAGCGCCGGTTCAAGGGCTTCGAACGGCAGGCAGCGGCCGCGGCCTCGCTGGGCCAGGTGCATCGCGCGACGGCGAGGGACGGACGGGCGCTGGCCTGCAAGCTGCAGTACCCGGACATGGCCTCGGCGGTGGAAGCCGACCTCAACCAGCTCAGGATCGTCTTCGCCGTGTACCGGCGCTACGACCGGGCGGTGGATCCCCGGCGCATCCACGACGAGATCGCGGCCCGCCTGCGCGAGGAGTTGGACTACGACCTGGAGGCCCGGCACATGCGGCTGTACCGCCGCATGCTGGAGGGCGAGGCGGGCGTGTCGGTGCCCGAGCCGCTGGCCGAGCTTTCCACGAAGCGCCTGCTGACCATGACGTGGCTGGAGGGCGTGCCGCTGCTGGAGGCGGCGGAGCGGCCGCTGGAGCAGCGCAACCGGCTGGCGCACAACATGTTCCGCGCCTGGTACGTGCCCTTCTACAGCTATGGCGTCATCCACGGCGATCCGCACCTGGGCAACTACAAGGTGGCGGACGACATGGGCGTGCGCCTGCTGGACTTCGGCTGCGTGCGCAAGTTCCACGCGCCCTTCGTGCAGGGCGTGATCGACCTCTACCGCGCGCTGGAGCGCGGCGACCAGGCGCTGGCGGTGCACGCCTACGAGACCTGGGGGTTCACCGGCCTGAAGAAGGAGGTCATCGACACCCTGAACCTGTGGGCGGAGTTCGTGTACGCGCCGCTCCTGGAGGACAAGCCGCGCCGCATCCAGCAGGAGGGCGGCGGCATGTACGGCGCGCGCGTGGCCAGCCGCGTGCATGCCCGCCTGCGCGAGCTGGGCGGCGTGACCGTGCCGCGCGAGTTCGTGTTCATGGACCGCGCCGCCATCGGCCTGGGCAGCGTGTTCCTGCACCTGAAGGCCGAGGTCAACTGGCACCGCCTGTTCCACGACCTGATCGCCGGCTTCGATTCCAAGGCCCTGGAGAAGCGCCAGAAGGCGGCGCTGAAGGCCTGCGGCGTGCCCGGGCCGGACTAGAGGCCGACCGAAGGCCGCCGTTCATGCGGCCGCCTACGCAGGTATGTAGTCAAGCCGCCAATATCTTCTTGCCAAGATCAAGTCTTGTGGTGCAGCTTCCTTTCACGCTGCATGACTTTGATCATGAATACTTTAGTATTCCTTTGGGGATCCAAGTCTAGCGACGGTGCGGCAGGGAAGCGGGTGCGGGGATGCTGGGCATCGTGGCCATCCTGACGACGTTGACCGTCTGCATGGTGACCTATGTGGGCTACCAGGCGTTCGGACCCCAGCGTGCCTCTCTCTTTTTCACGAGGGAGGAGAAGAAGGACTGGGACCGCTCGCTGAGCCGCGGCCTGGGCGACTGGCTGACCGTTTCGAACATCGTCGGCACGCTCACGTCCCTCGCGACGGTGTACGTCTTCTTCATCGGCAACTATGTCCTGTTCGGGCCCTGGATTCTCGTCTGCATTGCGACACTCTATGTCGGGCGCCACGTCACCGAGCGGGCAACGCATAGAATCCTGGCCGATCCGGACCGGCGGCACCGGCTGGAAGCCGTGGACCTGGGCAGCGGCGTCATCGCGAGCGTCCTGTGGTCCGACGATCCCGAAGGGCGGTGGATGTCCCGCCTGGGCAAGGCGATCAGCCTTGCGGGCCTGCTGGCCGTCATATGGCTCGAGTTCTCCGTCTTCGCCGACATCCTGTCCTACGTGGTGGGCCTCCGCATGCCGCTGGAGCGCACCGCGGTCATCTTCGCGCTGACGTTCGTCGTCGTTCACTTCACGATGCGGTTCGGTCTGCGCGGTTTCGTCTTCGCCGACCTCTTCCAGAGCCCCCTGATCCTGGTAGGCAGCCTTCTCGTCCTGGTCGGGGCGGCGCTGGTCGCGCTCGACAATCCCTCGGTGGAGGTGCTGAGGGGCTTCCAGCATCGGCTGCCGCTGGCGGAGTGCGTGCTGTTCGCCGTGGCGACGGTCTTCCTGAACAGCTTCCTGGTCCTCGCCACCGAGCCGCACTGGATGCGCGTCTGGATGTTCGGCGAGCGGGAGCAGACGATGCAGCGCTATGGCGTGGGCTCCACCGCCGCGGTGTGGATGGTGCTCCTGGCGATCGGCTTCGCCGTCTCCCTGGCGACCGATCCCGGCATCCTGGGGACCGACTCGGTCAACGCCCTGATCCAGCGCCTCGGATCGGTGTCCATCGTGCTGGCCGCGGGCTTCTTCATCGCCGGCACGGCGACGCTCTTCTCGACGGCCGATGCGCACATCTTCGCCACGATCCTCGTGAGCGCCTACGACACGAGGCGCGGACGCATCAGCACGGAGAAGCTGACCGTGCGGCGGCCCTGGTTCTTCTCGCTGGCCGCCGCGTCGCTGGCCGCCGCCATCTACTTCGCCGTGAAGGAGCACGACCTGCCGTTCGAGAAGGTCGTCCTGCTCGTGTTTCCCATCTACCTGAACCTGGTGCCAGGGCTCACCGCCCTCTGGCTCGGACTCAAGCCGAGGCCCGCGCACATGGTGATGTCGCTGATCCTTTACGCGGCCTGCTGCGTCCTTGCCTTCGGCGAGCCGCACGACGACTTCCTCTGGACCCTGGCGACGCCCCTCGCGCCGGTGGTGCCGACCTTGCTGGCGGCCGCACCGGCCCTGCTGCGCCGGCGCGGGTATGCGTCATGATGCGGGTCATCCGGCAGAACGGCGTCTTCGTCGGCCTTGCCGGGACCCTTGCCACGAACTCGTCGTGGGAGGCTGCATCGGTGGGCGTCGCCTACTGCCTGCTGGCCATGGTGATGCTCGCCATACCGTGGCGTCACAAGGACTGGGCATGTGCCGCGGGAACCAGGGAACGGGACTTCCGCAATACCCTGACGGCGGTCCGGATAGGAGCGGGCGTCCTCGCCGCCGTGATCGGCACCGGCACGGTCGCGTTCATTCTCTGCATCGGAAACGCCGAGGCCATCGCCCGCGATGACGTGGCTGCTCTCATTCTCCGGGAGGAAGGCTCGGTCCGCGTGCAACCCATCGCGGAAGCCGCGGCGGAACCGCAGATCCCGGATGGGCTGATTCTGGGCTTGAAGACGCCCGAGACCATCACCGTTGCGGGACTGGGCGGCCTTCAGGCGGCGCTCTTCGAGGACCTGATCGGGATCGCCGAGGACGTCGGGTGGTATGCGCTTCTGATGATCGCGGCCGCACTGGTCGTGATGTACCTGGCGGAGACGATCTTCGACGTCAGGAACCGGCTGCAGGTCGCCCCGCGTGATTGAGTCGGGCCTGTATCCGATCAGCGTCACCAACCGGTCCTTCACGTCCGCGAACGTCCTCGCCACGCTCAAGGCCCTGGGAGCGCTGGCTCCGCGCTCGATGACCTTCCTGGTGGCCGACGCCCTGCACGCCTACAACCGCGGGATCGACCACGCGAGCGAGGACGTCGTCTCGGTCTTCTCCGAGCCCAACGCCGTCGTCGAGAAGCGGCGATGGATGCGTAACGTCGTGGGCCGGGCGCGCAGGGAGGGCATCGTGCGCCAGGCGGAGGTGAAGGGCATCGACGAGGTGACCGATCGATGGACGCTCCACACGCTGCGCAACCTCGACGTCGCCTTCGTGCGCGACCCGCGCTTCAGGTCGGACGTGGAGGCCGTCGCGGAGGACTATTGCCGCAGGCGGACTCGGCCGGGAACGCCCTGCAGGGACCTTTCGGTCCGCTACGTGCTGGAGGAGCTCGCGATCAGCACGAAGCTGAAGTTCGTCGACCGCATCACGGCCGAGTACTACATGGGCGAGGTCTTCAAGTGCACGCGCAGGCTGTTCGCCGGCGAGTACGCCTTCCGGGCGCGCGACCTGGTCGGTCAATCGCGCGAGGTCGATGTCCGGCTCTTCTCCTTCAGCTGGGAGACCGGGCGGTGGTTCCCGGTGGTCTGACGGAGCCCCTGGCGCGGCGGTGACCGTTGCGCTCCCGTCGCCGCCGCCCTAGTCAGGCGTGGCAGCGCGAGGGGGGCGGTGACCGGCGAGAGGCGAGCGGCGGGCGCGAAGGCGACGGCGGATGCGCCGCTGCGCGGGATCCTGTTTCTGGTGACCGGGATCGCCGTCTTCTCGACGCAGGACGTCATCATCCGGCTGCTGAAGGATTCCGTGCCGGTGACCGAGTTCGTGCTGCTGCGCAGCGCGTTCTCGCTGATCCCGCTGGCGGCGCTGATCGCGTGGGAGGGCGGCATCGCCGTCATCCGCACGCGCCGGCCGTGGCTGCAGCTCGCGCGCGGACTGCTGCTGCTGGGGAGCTACACGACCTACTACATGGCGGTGGTGTCGCTGCCGCTGGCCGATGCGGTGGCGCTCTTCTTCATCACGCCGCTGTTCGTCACCACGTTCTCGATCCTTCTGCTGCGCGAGCGGGTGCGGCCTTCGCGCTGGATCGCCCTGGTGGCGGGCTTCGCCGGCGTGGTGGTGATCGTGCGTCCGGGCCAGGGCATGATCGAGCTGGGAGCGGTCTTCGCCATCGCCTCGGCCGTGGTCTACGCCCTGGCCTCGATCCTGACGCGCAAGATGCGGACCACAGAAAGCAGCACCGGCATGGTGTTCTGGATGTCGATGGTCTACCTGGGCGGATCGTCGCTGCTGGGCCTGGCGACCCACGACATCCCGGCGCCGGCGTCGGCGGACCCGGCCATCGCGTTCTTCCTGCAGCCCTGGGTGGTGCCGGCCTGGAAGGACCTCGCCTGGCTGGCGGCGTGCGGCCTGGTCGCCATCGTGGGCTTCATCTGCCTGGTGCAGGCGTATCGCATCGCGCCGGCGAGCACGGTCACGCCCTTCGAGTACACCGGCATCCTGTGGGGGGCGTTCTGGGGCTTCGTCCTGTGGCGCGAGGTGCCCGACCTCTGGACGCTCGTCGGCATCGGCATGGTGGTGGGCAGCGGCCTGGCCATCATCCGGCAGGAGGCGGCAGGCAAGCCGCGGGCGGCAGGCTGACCTCGCCTTAGACCGCGCCTGAAAGGCATCGCCCCGGGGCCGGCGGGCGGCCTTCCTGCATACAAGAAGTATTCGAAGGTGATGGAACCGACCGGGCGAAGGAGGCGCGTGCATGACATGCAGTCGCCGCACAGTCTCGGCCATGACGCGAAACCCGGTTGGCGCAATAATGACCCTCCCGTGACGCACCAACATAGGGAGGCTCGTCAATGAAGCGCGTCATGTCACCCCGCGATCTGCGCGAGGGCATCGCGGCCGGCAGGCTCAGCCGGCGCGACATCGCCAAGGCGCTGGCCGCAGCCGGCATCGCCACCGTCACCACGCACGGCGTCGCCCGCCGGGCGGAAGCCCAGGACACCTGGCTGCAGGTCTTCACCTGGAGCGGCTACGACGTTCCCGAACTGCACCCTCAGTTCGTCGAGAAGTACGGCAAGAGCCCGGACTTCGCCCTGTTCGCCGACAACGACGAGGCGATCCAGAAGATCACCGCCGGCTTCCAGGCCGACATCGCGGTGCCGACCGCCTACATGGCGGGCAAGTGGTACGACGCAGGCGTGCTGGCTCCCGTGGACACCTCGCGCCTCAGCAACTGGGGCGACGTGTTCGACAAGCTGAAGAACCTGGAGGGCACGCGGTTCGACGGCCAGCAGTACGTGCTGCCCTGGGCATGGGGCAACTCGTCGGTCGTCTACCGCACCGACCTGGCGGCCGAGTACGTGGGCAACGAGTCGTGGTCGATCCTGTTCGACGAGAAGTACAAGGGCCGCATCGGCGCGCGCGACGCCATGGACGGCGTGATCGTGCCGGCTGCGCTGATCCTGGGCTTCGACCCCTACAACATGAACGACGACCAGATCGCCCAGGTGCGCGAGATGACGATCAAGGCGCGCGACGTGGCGCGCTTCTTCTGGAGCGACCAGTCGGAGATCGAGCAGGCGCTGGCCTCGGGCGAGATCGTGGCGGCGTACGCGTGGAACGACGCCTACAAGCGCCTGAAGGACGCCGGCGTACCGGTGGCCTACATGGTGCCCAAGGAGGGCATCCTGACCTGGACCGACGGGCAGGTGCTGCTGAAGGGCGGCCAGGCCAGCGCCGACGTGACCTACGACTATCTCGATTCGACCCTCTCGCCCGAAGTGGGCAAGTTCATGATCGAGAGCTACGGCTACGGCTCGTGCAACCGCAAGGCCTTCGACATCGCCGACCAGGCGCTGGTGCAGAGCCTGGGCCTGAGCGACCCCGAGAAGGTGATGACCTCGGGCATCTTCTTCCAGGGCATGGAAGGCGGCTATCGCGACCGCCTCATCAAGATGTTCGAGGAGGTCAAGGCGGGCGCCTAGGCGGCCGCTGCCCGGCAGGACGGGGCGCCCCGCGGAAACGCGGGGCGCCCTTTCGTTCCAGGGCGCCGCGAGCGCTTGGCAAACCGGCTCCAAGACGGCATTGTGCGCCCCGCGCAAAGCCCAACGGAGGGGCGACGAGGGCGATGAGGATCGGCGTCGTCACCGAACGGCGATCCGGCGAGAGCCGGGTCGCGGCATCGCCCGATGCGGTCAAGAAGCTGAAGGCCCTGGGGTTCGAGGTCTCCATCGAGAAGGGGGCGGGCCACGGCTCGGCGATCCCCGACGGGCGCTTCGCCGAGGCGGGCGCCACGATCGTGGAGAGCGCCGCCCAGGCGCTGGCCGAGGCCGACGTGGTGCTGCGCGTGCGCCGGCCGCTGCTGGCCGACGAGGGCGCCGACGAGGTGGCGGCGATCAGGCCGGGGGCCATCCTGGTGGGCCTGCTGGAACCCTTCGCCAGGCCCGAGGCCGTGCAGGCCTATGCCCAGCGCGGCGTCGTGGCCTTCTCGCTGGAACTGGTGCCGCGCATCACGCGCGCGCAGGCGATGGACG
>Ga0073934_10006626_pt1 | contig 16702 bp, 10 predicted proteins | sample LarsenN4metaG_FD_76834 | JGI IMG/M metagenome (GOLD analysis project Ga0073934, IMG submission 76834) | Hot spring sediment bacterial and archeal communities from British Columbia, Canada, to study Microbial Dark Matter (Phase II) - Larsen... ...
AACCTGAGCTGGTTCACCCTGTCCGAAATAGGCGATTTCGATGATCTCTTCACGATTGATTGCGTGGGACATGCCGATACGGAAGTCTTTATTGGCAAAAACTTCGGCCTTCACTGGATCGGCAATTGTGCGATTGAAGTGGATCGACATGGTGTTGCCGCCGTCGCTAATCGCTGCATTGATCACCAAAGGTTGGCCCTGGTCCATCGCATCGAAGTACAGGATGCGGTTATCGTCGCCGGGGTCCTTGACATAGTCCAGCTCGCCGTTCAGCATGGCGAAGGTGCGGCTTTCGGCGTCTTGGAACGACACACCGAGGATGGTATCAATGTAGGGCAGCTGGTTGCCTTCGGTGTCAACTTTCCAGTAGTAGGGGTTGCGTTCCATTCTGACCTGCGTGCCAGTTCCCATCGGTTCGGTGATAACCCAGGGGAACAGGAGTGGGCGTTGAGGATAGCGGAAGTAGTTCTGGATGTCGTCGGTAGGTCCACAAGCATACTTGTTGAACAGCGCTACCCAGTCTTCAACACCTTCTTCGTTCGCCAACAGCGAGTCCACATCCGGGTTGTATTTCTTGTGATACTGCATCAAGAAATGCTTGGGGAACCAGGTGATGTGACGGCCTGACCAGGTCGCAAGGTTGTACAGGAAAGTACCATTAGATTGAGCGAAGATGAACTTGACGGTGTAATCATCAATTTTTTCGGCTTTGAACTCCGTCGCACCTTCCTTCGGCAGCCAGTCAGCGACAGGCCCTCCGCTGCTGATATCAGGATCAAACAGGACATCTTCGATATAGAACATGATATCGTCGGCAGTGAACGGTTCACCATCTGACCACTTGAGGCCTTTGCGTAGATGGAATGTGTATTCACGCACGTCGTCGCTGACTTCCCAGCTTTCCGCGATGTTGGGGGCTACGCCGGAGAAATCGGGTTTCCAGATAACCAGATTTTCCCAGCCAGTGATGTACCACAGGCCACCCCAACCGGGGTTATCGCCTACAAAGCCAACCCGCATCTCGCCGCCATAAGTCCCTACTTCGTTGAAGGGCGTGACGACAGCCGGGTTTTCGGGCAGACGCTCTTCTACCGGCGGTAGTTCACCAGCGGCCACTTTGGCGGCCAGCATCGGTGATTCACTAAATGGCCCCTGCGCCTGGGTGGAGGAAGACTGATAGCCTGCCAGGAATGTTCCTGCCACTAACAGGCAAACAGTCAAGCCAAACAGTAACTTTTTGCCTTTGTAAAGCATTTGTGTTCTCCCTTTCTTGTCAAGCTTGAACAATTTACAGGCTTAAACCGGGTTGAATGACTTATGAACTTCTTCATCACCTCCTGTCTTCTATTGGGGAACTGGCTCGGCGAGCGAACGTACCGACTCGCGAACTATAATCCTGGTTGGGAGTACGGTAGTGGTTTGGGGCATTTCAGGATTCTGAACGCGCTCCAGAAGGCGGTGCACACCGATTTTTCCCATCCATTCTTTGTATACGTGGACGGTGGTCAACGCAGGGCTGATCTCCCCTGACATCAACAGGTCATCGAAGCCCATGACCGACAAATTGCCTGGAACATTTCGCCCCATATCACGAGCAGCCTTCAAGACGCCCATCGCTGTTTCGTCATTGCACACAAAAATGGCTGTAATCTGGGGAGCACGCTGCAATAATCGCAGAACGGCCTCATATCCTGCTTCGCGAATCAGCCTGGACTCTTCGATATAGGTGTCGTGAATGCCTGCCGCCATGAGTGCCTTGATATAACCTTCGCGCCGCTCGCGAATGCTCGGAGTCGAATCCTCGGTGCTGCCGATCAGCCCGATGCAGGTATGCCCCTGTTCAATCAGGTATTGAGTGGCATTAAATGCGCCCTGGAAATTATCAGTAACCACACTATCATATAGGCAGTCAGGGGCATATCCATCCAACAGGATGATAGGTAATTCGGTGCGCCGTTTGATCTTGTCGAGGGTGTCCTCGATAAAGGTGCCGGCCACGATCAGGCCATCGATCCGTTGTTCGCTCAGCAGCGCAGGCCATTCTATAGGGCGGTTTTTGTCGTCTACTTCTACATTCGAGTACATCAGAGCCATGCCAAACCTGCGGCATTCACTTTCCACACCTGCCTGGACGTGTGAGTAGAACGGGTTGACAATTAACGGTGTTTCGATATCGTGCTTTACCAGCAGGCCAACTATGGATATCGGACTTGCCTGGGAGAGGGCAGGTTGTTTGATCAAGTAGCCCAGTTCCGATGCCGCTTGAAGGACTCGCAATCGTGTTTCCGGCGCAACCCCAGGACGATGGTTAAGAGCCTGAGAGGCTGTGCCAACAGAAACCCCAGCGAGTTCTGCGACATCGCGTAACGTAGCCACAAGTATATAAGTTCCTGCTACAAAATAATCTGGCAAAGCTCATTATTTGACTGAACGTTAGGGTGAACGTTCAGTAAATGTTTTAATCGTAGAGCAAAAAAACTTTGCCTTCATGCAGATATGGTGCATCCAACCTGCATTCAAATGTAGCAAGGTAACCAACCTTCTAACCCATCCATCAGCATAATCAAAAAAGACTGACACCAATCTGTCATGTTTATGCCAGACCAGATAGAATTGGTATAATGGAAACACACAAATGGAGCTGAACAGGCCGTTACCTGCGCCTGCGGAGATAATGTTATTGCCTGCCGGAATCTGGGATGAACAGCACCTCAAAGCTTTACTGCGTCTCCCCCGTTACCCTTTAAGGCTGATACAACAAGAACCCTGGCAAAGCTGGATTGAGTGTCGTGGGGGGGTGAAGGCAGTGCTTGATCATTTGAGTCGTTGCACCTTGCCTCAGAACCAAAGTGATCTGCTAGGCATGATCCTGGCCTATCCCGAAGCGTCTGTCCAGTTCTACAGCGATAAACTCCATATCAGTCCCCGCACCTATGCCAACCATCTAAGCGATCTGATCCTGATGCTGCTTTCTTGTCTGAATGCCTGGACTCTTGATGCCCAGCAGGACGCCACTTCTGCTCGTCAGGGAATCAACCTACCAGCGCCGTTAACGTCCTTGATTGGAGCCGAGAAAGCTGTTGCCGAAGCTACTGATCTGATGCGCCGACCTGACGTGCGTCTGTTGACCATCACGGGTCCGGGAGGTGTTGGCAAAACTCGCCTCGCTATTCAGCTAGCTGCTGAGCTGATCCATGATTTTCCAGATGGTGTGTGTTTTGTACCCCTGGCATCAGTGAATAATCCATCGCTTGTCACGGCTGAAATTGCGCGAACACTGCGGCTTGGAAAGACCTATGATCAACTGTTGCTCGATGTGCTCAAAGTTTATCTGTGGGGACGACAGTTCCTTGTGATCCTGGACAATTTTGAGCATCTGGTGACTGCTGCGCCCGTGGTGACAGAATTACTGCAAGTTACCCCAGGTCTCAAAGTTATAGTGACCAGCCGAGAGATATTGAATCTCTACGGCGAGTATTCTTTTACTGTGCAACCCCTGGCGTTGCCCGACCTTCAACATTTACCGCCGTTTGAACAGTTAGAAGAGTGCGCTGCCATACGTCTTTTTGTCGAAAGAGCGCGCGCGTTTTTGCCGGGCTTTGCCCTGGATAAAGAAAATGCGGCTGTGATTGCCGAGATTTGCCATCATCTCGATGGTCTTCCGCTGGCTATCGAGCTGGCAGCGGCCAGGATCAAACTATTCTCTCCGGCCCAGATGTTGGATGAGATGAAACATCGCCTGCAATTCCTGGATCGCGGCCCCCGTGATCTGCCTGCTCGTCACCGGACACTGCGGAATACCATCGAGTGGAGTTACAGATTGTTATCCAACGATGAACGAGTCCTGTTCAGACGTTTGGGTGTTTTTGAGGACAGTTGGAGTATTGATGCCGCCGAGGCGTTGTATGGCGGAACGGATATACGAACACTGCTTCAGGCGTTGGTTGACAAAAGCCTTATACAGCTTTCCCCCGGCATCGGTGAACCTCGTTTTCATATGCTCCAAACTATCCGCGAATATGCCCTTGAGCAGTTAGAGATATATGGGGAGTCTACTGCCGTGCATCGACAGCACGCCCTATACTATATCGAACTCGCGGAAGCCGCGGAACGAGAACTTGCTTCGCCTCGTCAAGATGCCTGGCTGCTGCGGATAAAAACGGAGCATGACAATCTCAGGGCTGCCCTGAAATGGACCGTGCACACCGGTGAGCTTGATCTTGCTTTCCGCTTAGCTGCTGCCTTATCGCCCTACTGGAATTTGTTTGCCCTATCGGAAGCCTGGCATTGGCTTGAAGTGGTGCTCGATGCTGGACGCCATCATCGAACTTCTGCACGCGGCAGAGTTCTGTGGGGTGTTGGTTGGCTGGCAAGTGTTCAAGGTAAACATGAGCTTGCTAAGGAGCGGTTCGAAGAAGGATTCATCCTGGCTCAAGAGCTGGGTGACGAACATTTGATGGGGTTGACGCGCCAGGGTCTTGCCGATCTGTTGCATGGCCGGAACGAATTCGAGCAGGCAAAGCAAATGTTTGAGGAAAATCTGGCGCTGTTCCGTAAACTCCAGGATCAAAATGAAATTGCGTGGACACTCGATCATTTAGGCCGGGTGGCGTTGGATCAGTCTGATTATCTCCGGGCCAGAACCTTGCTGGAAGAGAGCCTTGCAATCTTCACGGAGTTGGGGCATGGATGGGGTGTCACAATGGTGCTCGATCATCTGGGCCGGGTGGCGTTGGCTTTGGGAGACTATGCTCAGGCCCAGGCTTTGTTTGAAGAAAGTCTGATACGTTCCCAAACCAAATTATCGGAATGGGGACGCGCCTGGACGTTTGAGGTATTGGCAGCCGCGCTTCTGGCTCAAGGTAGATTGGAACAAACGCAGCGGATTCTTGAAGAGTGCCTGAATCTATGGGCTGAGATCAAGCACCCCGTAGCGCTCCTCTTTATCCTTGAAGGTTACGCGGCACTGTCAGCTGCTTCCGGTGATTATATTCGCGCCGCCCAATTAGGAGGCATGATTCAGACCTGGACTGACTCCGGCGGCTCTTCACTGCCCTTGTTAAATCGCCTGAGATTCCAGAAAACGCTGGCTACTGCTCGCCTCCATCTTGATGAGGATACTTTTACAATGGCCTGGAGCGCCGGGCAGGCCATGTCATTGGATGAAGCTCTTGCTTTCGCCTCCGAAGTCCGGCTATAACCATTGCAAGGAACCCCATACCGCCGGGCGGTGTATATAACTGAAACATCCTTCACCGCAGACTCATTCAAGGAGAGAACGATGATTCAGAAACGCCTGTTCCTGCCCTTCGTTGTTGTTGCGCTACTGCTGCTAGTCAGTCCTGTCCTGGCAGGTGGCTGGTCCGTCGCTACACTCGACGAGTTACCTGAGTGCGTCACCGTTGGAGAACCTCTGACGATTGGGTTCGTTGTCCGGCAGCATGGAATAAGAATCGTTGAGGGCCTTACTCCTGAAATCACTGCTGTCCATCAAGACAGTCGAGAAAGTATTGAAGTGACGGTTGAGGAAGACGAAGCCGGGCACTATGTCGCTGAATTGACATTTCCCAGCGACGGAATATGGGAATGGTCGGTCAATGCCTTTGGACCGGAGCAGTCTCTGCCAGCCTTAACCGTGCTTCCGGCGTCTGCATCTGATATAGAAGAAACTACCGTGTCAGACTCGTTATCATCGGCTGAAAAAGCTTCCCTGGAGATACAGCAGGGCGCAGCGCTGTTTGTAGCGAAAGGATGTATTGTCTGCCACCAGCACAATGATCTGAATGTGGGTGAGTATGAGTCTATCGCCGTCGGGCCAGAGTTAACCACTTACAGCGAGAACCCCGACTTTCTGCACAAATGGCTGGAGGACCCATCGGCACTCAAACCCAGTGCAGCTATGCCAACCCTGGATTTGAGTGATGACGAGATTGAGGCGCTTATTGCCTTTTTGAATGCCGAGGAGCCTGAGGATTTCAGCCAAGTCGTGATTCCGAGTCAGTGCAAAGCGCAAATAGCCGCCAGTAAGTGACAAAAATCATGAGATTGGTGATCTTGTAGGGGCGCATTGTGTGCCCCTACTGCTTTTATTCCAGGCTGTGCAGGGTTATCATTATGCGTTGGTATCCGGTCGGGAAAGGCAACATGCGCATGGATGTCAGTGACCTGGAAACGCCTGCGGTTTTGATCGACTGTGATCGTATGGAGCGTAATATCGCGGTAATGCAGGCTCGCTGCGATTCGCTAGGGATTGCTTTTCGTCCTCATATCAAGACACACAAAATCCCCGCGATTGCCCGGCTCCAGATTCAGGCAGGAGCCAGCGGAATCGCTTGTCAAAAAGTGAGTGAGGCCGAAGTCTTTGCCGATGCCGGGTTCGACAATATCCAGCTTCCTTATAACATTGTGGGGCCGCAGAAGACTGCCCGGCTTGCTTCGTTGGCAGGACGTTGCCAGATCAGTGTGTCAGTGGATGATGAGGCAGTTGTGATCGGGTTGGCCGAAGCTGCTCAAGCTGCCGGCGTGAAGATAGAAGTTCTGGTTGAGTTAGCAACTGATTTATTACGCACCGGAACATCACCTGAAAACGCCGTCAGGCTGGCCCGGCAAATCGATTCAACATCTGCACTGCATTTTGCTGGAGTGTTGGTCTATCCCAGCCACCCTGCCAACCGCCCTACTTTGCTGGAAGCGTTAGACCGACTTCAGCGATCTGGTATTTCGGTGCAAATGGTCAGTGGAGGAGGAACCATTGCTGCGCTGTCTGCGCACGAGGTTCCCGAACTCACTGAACTGCGTGTGGGAACTTATATATTCAATGACTGGACGACAGTGCAAAAGAGCGCGGCTTCGCTTGATGACTGCGCGATGCAAGTTCTGGCGACAGTCGTCAGCCGCCCGGTGTCCGAACGCGCGATCCTCGACTGCGGCAGCAAAACACTGGCAGCCGACCAGTTGGACGGCCAGTACGGATATATCCTGGAATATCCGCAGGCCAGGATCGTGAAGCTCAGCGAGGAACATGCCCACGTAGACCTGAATAACTGTGATCAACGCCCACACATTGGCGAACAAGTGCATGTAATTCCAGTGCATACCTGTGTGGTGACGAATCTGGCGGATCGTCTGTTTGGTGTGCGTGGCAATAACGTTGAAGTGGAATGGCAGGTTGCGGCGCGCGGCAAAGTCTGGTGAGAATAGCTGGTATCCAGCCAAAATCTTGATTACGATCTCCTTAATCTATAATAACATGATGTAGGAGATTGGGTCATGCCAGTTCCTCCCCTTGCAGGATTGTGTACCTACCAAGAAGCCGCCCGCCTGGGGTATAGCGTTGAAGACAGTGTGCAGCGTTTGGTGCGCTATGCCTGGATCGAAAAGCGAGCGGTGGAAACGGCCTTATACTGGCTGAATCCTACCCCGGAATGGGAAGTAAAGGAAGCGCTGAGCCTGCACCTTTACCAGGATGCGGATCATGCCCGCTTGATCCGGCAGCGGGTGAGTGAAATGCGTAATCCCCCGCCTCGTATGGATGTCAGCCCCAACACGGACCTGGATCGTTTTCTGGATGAAATGCTCTGGGCGGAAAATACACTTGAAAAGCTGGTCGGATTGTACGGGGTGCTCAAGCCTGCGCTGCTGGCTGCCTACCGCACCCACTATGAGACGGCTAATCCCCTGGTTGACCATCCCACACGCCGGATGCTGCGTTTGTTGATGCTTGAAGAAGAAGAGGCAGTAGAATGGGGTAAGGCGGCAATCACGGCCCTGACCGAAGACCCCGCCGATGGGCTGCGGGCCGTAGCCTGGGCCGATCATCTCCATGCCTATCTTCAGGCGGCAGGCGGTATAATGGGGGATGAGGATCGTTCCGTTGATCTACCTCCTTCGCGCGCTCAGGGTACATTCCAGCCAGATTTTTTCCCACAGCGTGATCCGCGTTTTGTAGGACAGTGGAACTTTGTGTTTCCGCCTCACGAGGTGGCACGTACTGAAGGCGTTCCAGTGGACGAAAAAACGTTGGCTCTGATGTGCAAACGAGCGCTGGAAATGGACGTGCCCGAAGCGATGGCGCGGATGATTGCCGAAGCGGAGAACCAGCCCTGGGAGTATTATGTGGATATGTGCCGCCAGTTGTGGGATGAAGCCCGCCATGCCATGATGGGAGCAGTTTACTTTGAACATCATGGTATTGATTGGAGAAAAGAGATTCCCCTTCATCCAGGCTTTGCGCTCCGGCTGAATCTGCATATGTCCCCGTTGGAGGCCCACGCTGTGCTCTACACCATTGAACAGAGTTTGATGCCTGCCAAAACGGGGAAAAAGTACGAGTGGGAAGTCACTGGCGAGGCCAACGATCCACTCGCAAAGTTTTTCCAGGACTATGACTGGGCCGACGAAGTGCTTCATGCTCAGATCGGGCGGCGTTGGCTGTTGGCCGCTCAGGATATGGATCGGGAAGTCGTAATCAGATTGGGTCAGCAGAAGGCCACGGAGTCCGAAGCGGCGCTGCGAGACTATGAAGATCGCGGTGAGCAGTTCAACTGGTGGCCGGGCTTTGTGCGCAAAGTGCTCGGTAAAGAAACCGCCATGACCGATTTTGCAATGGGCACTGCCGACCCGGTGTATCGCAATGCGTCGGGATGAATCAGGAGGGTGAAACGTCACCCTCCAGAACGAGATGCGTGTTAATCAAGACGGGGAACCAATCCACCGCTGGCGACCCAGCCCTCGCGCCCATCGGTGACCAGCACATTCCACCAATCATGTCCATCAGCGCGTACTGGTCCTGCCCGCAAAGTCATTTCTGTGCCTGGGCGCAGCATACCCAAAATTCTGCCGCCCAGTGAAGGCTGTTCGCGCAGCCGCCAGGATGATCCATCCCCGCGTGTAATGAATGCCTTGCCGCCCACATGCAGCACGTCGTCAGCAGGTTCGCTACCGAATCCTTCCGACAACCGTCTCAGGGTGCTGATCGAAGGTGCAAAAGCATAGAGCGCTCCGGTAGTGAAAACAAAACGGCGAAAATCGAGATGCACATCGGGTCGATCTTCACGGCGAATTTCGCATGGAGCCGTATCTTCTCCAATGATCGGATCGGGGCCATCGGTCCGGTTGTCGCCCAGGACATTGCCCGGAAACTGAGCGCTATTGGCCCATGCTTGCTGCAAAAACTCAAACTGATTTTCAATGGAGGCCATAAAAACGTTGAAGATCAGGCCGCGATCAGCATCCACGCCGTGCCCACGCCCTGCTGTCGGATCGAATGCCTGCCCAAAGGGAATACCGCGCCGGATAATACGCCGGGTTCGGTCCCCAAAACGTGAATTGTTCCGGGGATACATCTTGCGGATATGGGCGAACCGGGGTGTTTTGATCCCTTCAGGATCATCGTCGAATTTAAAATTGTTATCCTGGGTTCGATCCTGCGCCGAACGGTTATCACGGTCTGGGGCGTGGGCCAGCGGAGTCCCACTCCGCCAGCGCCCTACTAGTTTGGCGGCCAGCAGGTCTTCGGTCATGGGATCGTCGGAGGGAAGAGACTGGTTCTGACGAGTAACCTGTGCCCACCAGCTTGGTACATCCTGGCTGAGTCGGCGGAAGACCTGGAATGATCCGTCGTGCATCCATTCTGGCGATTCCTGCGCACCAAACTCAGACACAAAACCCAGGATAAATTCGCCGGGGGCGATCATTTCGGTGCCGGGATGTCCTAGACGCTCATCAGGATTCTCAGGATTGACTGGATGAAATCCGCGCACTCCTGGCTGCGAAACACCGTCTTTAAAACCGAAATGCTCGTGGCCTGCACGTTCGTCTGGCAGCGTATCTCCGCGCTGCTCGAATACCACGATCAGCCCGTGTTTGGCGGCGAGTGCGCGCTGTTTTTCGACCTCGGTTTGCAGGTCTTCTTCCTCGTCGGCAGCAATCGTCAAAATCAAGTCAACAGGCGGCTGGTGCGGTGCTCCAAACAACCAATTAGCCGGATCGCTCTGCCCGACGTCACGGAGATCGGCGGCTCGCGCGGCGGCTCCCAGGCGAAAGGCGAAAAAGTTTTGCAGATCAGGTTCTAATCCTGGCGCTAGAAACTCGAATGCGCGTCCTGTGAGGCCAACATTGACCCAGACGGCTTTGAGATTTTCAGGATCGTCACCCCCGCGCAGCCGCCTCGCGTTGCTGAACTGCGCGTTAAACGTGGCAACCTGCCGAGTAGTGGCAATTCGCGGCCAGAGTTCGCCCAGGTAGGCGCGGCCACTAACGGGATCGGTGAATTGCAGGAGTAAAAACACCTGATGATCCTTATTGAATCCTGCCAGGATATTCCCCTGAATCTCTTCTGACTCGCGCATCGGAAGATCGGGCGGTGGCTGGACGGGTTCTAACTGTCCGATAGGCATTGACATGTGCTGTCTCCTTCTTATTCAATTGTTTTGATAGGGAGTTACTTGTGACCCTTACACAGGGTTATATCAAACCTGTCTCAGAATTGGACAGAAATTCACACAGAGTGCGTTTCATTTTGGTCTTATTTGTCAAAATTATCTGTTTAATTTAAAACGTACATACCGCTCATTACCTGCTGAACGTGTAACTAACGGCCAGCGGGTTTGTTTTTTATCGACGGAAGAGTTTGCAAGGAGCCGCAATGGTCGAAAATGTAAGAGAAACGCGCCCGATGGACCAGGAAGCCGATTTCCTCAAGATTAACAGTGTGGATCACGTTCACTGGTGGGTAGGTAATGCCCGGCACGCCATGTACTACTGGTGGCAGGCGTTTGGCTTCAAGCCCATTGCCTATGCCGGCCTGGAAACAGGAAACCGCCAGTTTGCTTCCTATGTGCTCGAATCCGGCAATATACGATTTGTTGTGTCTGCCCCCTACCGTCCCACCACTGAGATGTCTGCTCACCATCTGCTGCACGGCGACGGTGTGAAGTATGTTGCCTTTGAGGTGGACGATGTCGAAGAAGCGTATCGGGCCACGACCTCACGCGGTGGCAAAGGAGCCTGGGAGCCGCGTGAAGAGCGCGATAATTGGGGTATCTACCGGACATCGGCCATTCATACTTATGGTGAAGTCATCCATATTTTTGTAGACCGCAGTGACTATCGGGGGCCGTTTGCGCCCGGTTATGTGGCGCTTGATTTCCCTCACCAATCGGCTGGTCTTGCCGCGATTGATCATATTGTCGGCAATGTCGAACTCGGCAAGATGAATGCCTGGGTTGAGTTTTACCACAGGGTGATGGGTTTCCGGCAGTTAACTCATTTCAGCGACCAGCAGATCAGCACCGAATATTCCGCTTTGATGTCTAAAGTGATGCAGAACGGCAACGGGCGCATCAAGCTGCCCATCAATGAACCGGCTGAAGGCAAGCGCAAGAGCCAGATCGAAGAATATTTGGACTATTATTTGACCCCCGGTGTGCAGCATATCGCGATGGCTTGCGGCAACATTATAGAAACCGTCTCTGAACTGCGTTCACGAGGCATCGAATTTCTGCGCGTCCCCGATGCGTATTACGATGTCCTGCCCGAACGAGTCGGCCAGATTAAAGAAGACTTAGACAAAATCCGCGAACTTGGCATTCTGGTAGATCGCGACGACGAAGGTTATCTGCTGCAAATCTTCAGCAGGCCTATTCAGGACCGCCCCACTTCTTTTATCGAAGTGATTCAGCGGCGCGGCAGTCGCGGTTTTGGCGTGGGCAACTTTAAGGCCCTGTTCGAAGCGATTGAACTGGAACAGGCTCGTCGTGGAAATCTCTAACCAGGAGATAGATGGTGACCTACTATCATAGGTTGGGGCGCATCCCCCATAAACGGCATACTCAGTTCCGCAAATCGGATGGATCTTTATATCGAGAAGAGGTGATGGGGCTAGAAGGGTTTTCGGGGGTGCAGTCCATTCTGTACCACCACTTCCTGCCCCCACGTGTCGTCAAAAGTGAATTGATAGGGTCAGCCAGGCCAGAATATGCTGATTTTGGCGCTATCCGACACCGTGCCTTCCAGACCCAGGACTTTCCGGCGGGTGGTGATGCAGTATCGGCCCGGCGTGTGCTGCTGGGCAACCATGACGTGACACTGGGGATCAGCCGCCCCACACAGAACATGGACTACTTTTACCGCAATGCGCAGGCGTATGAAGTCTGGTTTGTGCATGAAGGCGAAGGTGTTTTCCGCTCCCAGTTTGGACGGTTGCCGTTCGAACCCGGCGATTACATCATCATTCCTTTTGGCACAACCTGGAAAATGGAATTCATATCGCCCGAAGCCCGGTTTTTTGTCATCGAAGCGCCATCGCAGGTAGTGCCACCTAAACGCTACCGCAACCAGTTCGGGCAGCTTTTGGAACATTCACCCTACTGCGAACGTGATTTTCGCGTCCCCGAAACACTGGAAACAACTACCGAGCGTGGTGAGTTCGAGGTCCGCATTAAAGTGCGAGATGCGTTGCACCGCCACATTCTGGATCATCACCCCTTTGATGTGGTGGGCTGGGATGGGTATCTGTATCCCTGGATTTTTAATGTGCGCGACTTCGAGCCGATCAGCGGGCGGATTCACCAGCCGCCACCAGTCCACCAGACTTTCGAAGCGCGTAATTTCGTCGTGTGTTCGTTTGTCTCGCGGATGTTCGACTACCATCCAGAAGGCATTCCTGCCCCATACAATCACTCGAATGTCAACTCGGACGAGGTGATTTACTACTGTGATGGCAACTTCATGTCGCGTAAGGGCATCAACCGCTATGACATCTCCCTCCATCCGTTTGGTTTGCCGCATGGTCCTCAGCCCGGCGCGACAGAAGCCTCTATAGGCAAGGAAAAAACAGAAGAACTGGCTGTGATGGTCGATACCTTTAATCCTTTGCAGATCACGATTGACGCTTTGGAATTCGAAAAACCCGAATATCAGGCCACGTGGCTGGAAGGCGATGGTGCATAATAGGCTGGCTCAAGGGGAAGCGATGACGATTAATTTTCATGAGGACACACGCCAGAAACTAGAGGCTGCGCATGTAGTGAATGGCATTTTGCCCGAAACACGCCTGGTTCCCTTTAGAAATGTAGAAGCGGTACTGGCTCTGCACGCCCGGACCAGTCCCGCGAAAACTTTTTTGATTCATTACGATCAACACGGGGGGCGTGAGGAGTTCTCCTACAGCGATTTTTACGCTCGTACCCGGCGAGTTGCGAATTTTCTATCTCAAGGGTTGGGGGTGCAGCGCGGGGACCGGGTAGCGACCATTGCCCATAATCACCGCGATACGGTCCTGATCTATGTTGCGTGCTGGTTGATCGGGGCAACGGTTGCTCCCCAGAATGTCACCGAGGATGATCGGCGTATTGCTTTCACACTGCGTAACAGTGAAGCTAAAACGTGTTTTGTGTTCCCCGATTATCTCGAACGGGCCGAAACTATCATCCTCAACCCACACGGCGAGGATGATCTGGGTGTGCCCGCCGTCGAACATATCATTCTAGTCGGTGAATCCGACAACCCACATTATGTCCATTTCCACACCGAGATCGCCCATTATTCCAGCGATTTTACTCCCCCCACCTCTCCTGAACTGGATGACGAGGCGCTGTTGGTTTATACCAGCGGCACGACAGGTGCGCCCAAAGGTGTTGTGCTCTCCCAATATAATCTGCTGGTAGATGCCTACGGCATATCGCAGTGGCAGGCGATTACAGGCAACCAGCGGATGATGTGCGTACTGCCTATCCACCACGTGAATGGGATTGTGGTCACGCTCATCACACCGCTCTACGTGGGCGCTTCAGTTGTGCTCAATCGAGCGTTTTCGGTCAGCCACTTCTGGCAGCGGATTGTTGACGAGCAGGTGAATATTGTGAGCGTTGTGCCGACATTGCTGCAATTTCTGATGGAATACGCCCACCAGCAGCCCGCAGGTAACAGCGCTTTTGGAGATTCACTGACCCGCGACGATCTGGTGCATTTCCGGCACTTGATCTGCGGTGCAGGAACGCTGTCGGTTGCGCTTGCCAAAGGGTTTGAGAGCACCTTCCAGATTCCCATCCTACATGGTTATGGGTTGAGCGAAACAACCTGTTATAGCTGCTATTTGCCCATTGACCTGGACGATGATACTCACCGCCAGTGGATCGAAAATTATGGCTATCCCAGCATTGGCTGCCCGATTGTGACCAACGAAATGGCGATTTTTGATGCTGAGGGCAATCAACTTGGCCCCGGTCAACGTGGAGAAATCTGCATTCGCGGACACAACGTAATGCTCTATTACTACCGCCGTCCAGACTCGAACGCCGACACCTTCCGGTTTGGCTGGTTCCGCAGCGGAGACGAGGGTTTTTATGAGATGGGACACCAGGGTAGGCCGTTTTTTTTCATCACCGGGCGGATCAAAGAATTAATCAATCGCGGTGGTGTGAAATTTAGTCCCTTTGAGATCGAGGAGGTACTGCTCGAGATTCAGGGGGTCAAAATTGGGTTAGCCATCGCTTTCGAAAATGAATATTACGGTGAAGAAGTTGGCGCTTACGTGGTCCTGGAAAATGGCGCGGTGATCAGTGAAGAAGCGATCATCCGCCACTGCCATGATCGAATGCCCTTCGAAAAAGCGCCGAAAGTCGTGGTAATCGGCCAGGAAATCCCGGTGACCTCGACAGGCAAATATCAACGTCTGAAACTGCGCGACCTGTTCCAGGATTGGAAACACACTCAGTTCAGGAAACAGGACTTTGCCAGGAGAATCCACGCATGACCATCAGCCAGGGTATCATTAAGCGTTCCCTGCAACAGCTGTTGTCCAACCTGATTGACTACGCCGGGCTGTTTCCCCCGGCGCAACTGCCTCTTCAAGCCGCTGTCCAAAATTATGCTCAGTACCGACAAGGACCTGATCGCTGGATGTTGGGTCGTTTTATCATTCCCGCCCAGCGTTTGAACGAACTCTCAATGACGGCTGCGAACAGTTTGAATACCGAAGGGCCATTTGCTTTTTCTATTATTGGCGCATCTGGAAAAGACGAACATGACTTCCTGGCAAACCTCAACCACGACATTGAAGCTATAGCTCAATTTACCGAGCAGCATGAAGATCGCGCGCAAATCAATGTTTTTGAAGTGCGCTTCCCGCTCACTGTCCTGGATAACCCTGAGAGGGCTAAAAACTTGCTGAGGGAAATGCAGCAACGTTTGCAGAGGATCGGCTCTTTCAGAATATTTATTGAACCTCCGTTGAGTGAGCACTGGCTCAGGCATGTATCAGCCGTAGTGGAAGCGGCTTCTAAGTATGGCGCGGGGTTTAAACTGCGGTGCGGGGGAACAACAGCGGCAGCATTTCCTACTCCCACCCAGATGGTTCATGCCATTCTGTCGTGCCATTGCCAAAACATTCCGATGAAGTTCACGGCAGGGCTGCACCATCCGATTTGCCGTTTTGATGCCAGTGTGAACGCAGCCATGTATGGTTTTTTGAATGTCTTTGCTGCCGGGTTGTTGGTCGACCGGTTATCTGATCAGCAGCTTGAAACCATTTTAACCGATGAAAACCCAAATCACTTCGTGTTTGATGAACACGTCTTTGCCTGGGCCACATATGCAGTGCCAACCGAAAAAATCGCGCAGTTGCGGCAAGATTTTCTATTGTCCTATGGCAGTTGCAGCTTTGACGAACCGCGTGGCGATCTGCGAGCGTTGAATTTACTCTAGAGGGAAGAAGAATACCGCTTTTATTAACAACCAATAACTTTATTCGTCTAACGTGCAAAAGGTACATGGTATGCTGCGCTCTTTTATCGCGGTTGAGCCGAATTCCGACTTTCCCATCCAGAATTTGCCCTATGGTGTTTTCAGTCCTCAAGCAGGTGGGCCGCCGCGTATCGGTACGGTTATCGGCGACCGGGTGCTTGATTTGAAGGCCATCGCAGACCAGGGGTTTTTCGAAGCGTCTGTTCAGAATATCTTTGCGCAGCCAGTACTTAATGACTTTATGGCAGCAGGCAAAGATGTCTGGCAGGCAGTGCGGCGGACGCTGCAAGATTTGCTGGCCGCCGATAACCCGATCCTGCGGGACAACGCGGAACTCTGCACTCTGGTATTTTTTCCTCTGAACGAAGTCTCCCTGCACCTGCCTGTAAATATCGGCGACTACACCGACTTTTATTCCTCACGCGAACACGCTACCAATGTGGGAATCATGTTCCGGGGCAAAGACAATGCATTGATGCCGAACTGGCTTCATCTGCCTGTCGGTTATCATGGCCGCGCCAGTTCAGTAGTGCTCAGCGGTACGCCGGTTCACCGTCCAATGGGCCAGATCACACCGGACAATACTGAGGCTCCGGTATTTGCTCCAAGCCGCCGCCTGGATTACGAACTGGAGATGGGTTTTTTTGTGGGGCCGGGAAACGAACTCGGCCATCCGATTCCGATCCAGCAGGCGATGGATCACATCTTCGGGATGGTCCTGGTCAACGATTGGAGCGCTCGCGATATCCAACGCTGGGAATACCAGCCATTGGGTCCTTTTCTTTCTAAAAACTTCGCCACAACGATCTCACCTTGGGTGGTGACGATGGAGGCTTTAGAGCCTTTTCGAATAGCTGGCCCTCATCAGTCGCCCACACCCCTGCCGTATCTGCAAACCCAGGGAGCGTTTGCCTATGACATTCAACTTGAAGCGCAGTTGCAAGGCTGCCAGATGGAA
>Ga0073934_10006627_pt1 | contig 16702 bp, 10 predicted proteins | sample LarsenN4metaG_FD_76834 | JGI IMG/M metagenome (GOLD analysis project Ga0073934, IMG submission 76834) | Hot spring sediment bacterial and archeal communities from British Columbia, Canada, to study Microbial Dark Matter (Phase II) - Larsen... ...
ACGGCGAGCGGGTGTACGCCTTTTTCGGCAAGTCCGGAGTCGTGGCGTATGACCTCAGCGGCAAGGAACTGTGGAAGAAACCGGTCGGCAGCGGCTCCGACCCGCGCGGCTGGGGAACGGCGTCGAGCCCGATCGTGACCGACAACCTGGTCATCGTTCCGGCGTGCTCCGAAAGCCAGACGATCTACGGCTTCGACAAGCTCACCGGCGACGAAAAGTGGCGACAACCCGCCGATGGCCTGCAGGGAACGTGGAGCACCCCCATCCTCGTGGAAGCCGGCGGCCAGACCGATCTCGTACTGTCGGTGCCGTTTGAGCTGTGGGGCCTGAACCCGGAGACCGGCAAGCTGCGGTGGTTCTGCAACAGCACCGATTCCGATTCCGCCTGCTCCAGCGCCGTCGAGCACGACGGCGTGGTGTACGTCGTCGAAGGTCGCTCCGGCGGCTCCATCGCCGTCAAGGGGGGCGGCAAGGGAGATGTCTCGAAATCGCACGTCGTCTGGTCGGGTCGAGAACGGAGCCGCATCGGCACGCCGTTGTACTACGAGGGCCGGCTGTACTTCATCAGCGGCAAGGTGGTGACGTGCCTGGATGCGAAGACCGGCGAGCGGGTGTATCAGTCGCGTTTGGACGGCGGCCGCGACGAACCGCGCGCCGCAGCAGGCGGCCGGCCCCAACGCGGCCCGGGCGGAGGCATGGGCGGGCAGGACTATTCCTCGCCGGTCGCCGCGCAGGGCAGGATGTACTACACCGCGCGGTCCGGCGAGACCTACGTCATCGAGCTCGGCCCGACGTTCAAGCAGCTCGCCGTGAACCGCTTCGCCGGCGACGACAGCGACCACAGCGCCACGCCGGCCATCAGCAATGGCGAGTTGTTCCTCCGCTCGGCCGAGGCGCTGTACTGCGTGAGCGGGTCGTAACAGGCCAGAAAACCCAAACTCGAAGCACGAAATCCGAAGGAAGAACCAATTCTCAAACCCTAAACGGGCATGGATCGAACGTTTGGGACTTCGGAATTGGAACTTCCTTCGGATTTCGGATTTTGGTTTCTTCCTGATCATACGGCCGCGCGGCTGCGCAGCCTTGAACGCATCTCGATCATGCCGCGGGCCAGTGGTTCGGGAACGCTGGCGAGGATGCGGTACGACCAGGGCACGCCTGCCGCGAGCCGCAGGTCCTCTCGCGCTTCGCGCGTCCGTCCGCGGGCCAAGAGCCAGCGGGCGCGCTTGAGATGCTGCGCGGCCCGGGCCTGGCGGAGTTTGTCCCCATGCCGGGCCATGAACTCCGCATTCCGTTCCCAGATGCGGTCGAACAACAGCAGCCGCGACGTGACTAGCGCATGGGCGTTGGTGTCAGAGACTCTTGGCCCCCCGTGTCCCCACTGAGTCGACGTCTCGCAGTCAAAGTACGCGGCCGGTCCCGCTTCGGCCAGCCGGGCGAAGCACTCCTTGTCTTCCGAGATGCGGATGTCGTCCGCGAAATGCAATGCGTCTCCCGCTTCCCGGCGGCGGGCGATGACCGTCGACGTGGCGATGTAGTCGGATTCCATTTCCCGCAGGAACATGTCCCCCACGTGCACGCGGAAATCCTCGCGGCCGGCGGGCAGGGGGGCCACACTGGAATACCAGAAGCCTGGCGCGAGAATGTCATCCCAACTGCGGGAGTCCTTGTGCCAGCGCTTCAGGAAGAAATGTTCCTCTTCGCCCGTGTCGAGGGTCGAGCAGAAGTTGGTGAAGACGAACAGCACGTCGGGCCGACGGGCCAGAAACTCCCGCTGCAGGGTCAGCCGATCCGGGCGCCATTCGTCGTCGGAATCGAGGAACGCGACAAGATCCCCCTGGGCGTGCTGCAATCCGACATTACGCGCCCAACCTGCGCCGCCGTGTGCCGCCTTGATGTACCGCACCGGCGGACCGAACGCCCGCACCACCTCGGCGGTCCGGTCGGTCGAGGCGTCGTCGACGACGATGATGTCGTCCCCCGGCAGGATGTTCGCCAGGGCGGACCGAATCGCCCGGCTCACCAGATGCGCCCGATTGTAGGTCGGAATGATGACGCTGACGGAAAGCCTCGCCGGCATGATGTCGATTCTCGCGCGTGGTTTGGACCATCGCTGCGGCGAGGAGTGTCGTCGCACGACGGCTTCACGCTAACTCAGCTCAAGCTGGAGCGCCATCGGGGGATTCTTACATCCCTGAAACAATCGGGATGCCAAAACGCCACAGGCCGGTATGCCGGGAAAACTCCGCCCGGACAGCCAGATTCGTTCTCGGAGCCCGTCGCGATCGATCCCTGGACATCGTCAGCGCGTTTCGTCCAGACTCGTCACGAGTTCCCCCACGAGCGTGCTGTCCGGAAACTGACCCAGCACGTACACGTTGCGGCCTTCCGGAATGTGAACGGTCTTCTCCGCGGGAACGCCGAACGCACCCCGGCGGTCGGCCGTCTGCAAGCGAAGCGTGTGTTCGCCGGCGGGCAGCGGCACGCGCAGCACCTGGATGCGGTCGGGGAGCAGGCCCCAACACCGCAGATCCGCCCGTTCGCTGGCCTCCCAGGCGATGCCCACGACATTGAGCGCGATGCTCGCCGGGGACCACGGCGTGGCGTCGACCCCTTCCTTCACCGCGTAGATCGCCCCCTTCTTGAGCACCCGCCGGGCGACCGCACGGCCGATGATTTCCGGATACCGCGCCTCCTGCTGCAGCGTCGCCATCTGGCCGACGTCCACAATCGTCGCCGTTGGTCCCGCTGTCTTGCCGTCGATGCTGACCAGCACATGATCGGCGACCGGCGACGTCGTCACCACGCGGGGAATCGGCACCGGGGCCAGCGTCGGAGGCAGACCGCGCGGCGACACCGCCGACACGATCCGGTCGGCCACCAGCAACGCCGCCTGCGTGACCTCGGCGTTGGTTTCTTCCTTCACCGGGCCGCGGCCGACCAGCGTGAACACATACAGCACGCCGTGGCCGGGGGGGATGGGGACTTCGTGCTGGGCCCGTTGCAGGTCGGCCTTTGCGTCGCGGAAGTCCGGTGCAAAGCTCGCCACCTGGACGCGAGCCCGGACGGCGTCGTCCAGCGTCAGCGGCGACTCCTCGGCGATCATCGCCCGGATGTAGGGTCCCAGCGCGACCTGCTTGTACGCCTCGACCCGCAGCCGCTCGTCGATGTCGCTGTCGGCAAGCTTGTCGGCGATCTGCGACTGCTTTTCGTTGATCTGCAGTGCGTACGCCGCCGCGTCGCCGCCGCCGTTCATCAGGTTTGTGAGCGCCAGCATGGTGCGGATCAGGATCTTTTCGTAGTCCTCGGCGGCGTAGGACCGCAGCGTGTCGTCGGTGGCCAGCGATGCGGCGTCCTCGGCGATGCTCTTCTGCTCGAGATGATCGAACCGGTCGCGGGCCTCACGCAACAGCTTCTCGGCGTCCGCGGGACGACCGGCCGCCAGTTCGATCATCGCCTGATCGAGCAGCAGCACATCCCGCTCGCCGCGGCGCTTCTGCGTGGCCTGAACGACCGACGCGTGGGCCGTGGTGACGTCTCCGGCGTAGAACGCATCGCGGATCGGCTGCAGCCGGTCGAGATGCGTCGCGCAGCCGGAGAGGGCAACGGCAATCAACGCAACAAGGATGTGACTCACCCTGCCCATCGTGCTCATCACTTATCGAGGGCCGCACGTCGAAGTCTTGGCCCCGGTCAACGGCGGCGGGCCGAATCACCACGCGTCATCGTGTGGCCGGAACGGGTTCGAAGCGCTCGGCCGCCGGCATTGAGCGGAGGCGATGACGAAGTTTCGTGGACATCACGCCCCGTAGTGCTTGACCTTCCCCAGCCGCGACTTGTGATACCCCTTGCGGAGCTCGGCGGATTCCTTGTCGGCGTGGCCGGACGCAAGGTCGATCAGCTCCAGCGTCAGCAGGTAGTCGCGCTGGTAGTCCTTCTGGTTGCTCTTGGTTGTGCCGGAGGTCACGGTCGCATACAGCAGGTAATCGAATGGCTGGTCGAGTTGTTCCATCGACGCCACAAACGCCCGGCGGTTATTGGGGACGAACAGGTCGTCGGGGCGGAGGCCGCACTGCTTGAGGCCGGCTTCGACGTACTTCCGATGGATCACCTCGAAGGCGTCGGAGTTGTTCACGCAGGTGTCGATCTTCTGGTAAATCTGCTCCTTGAAGTCGCCGAGCTCCTCGATGCTCTTGTTCTCGACGCCGACGAAGCAGATCCGCTTCCGCCCGGGAAGCAGTTCGCCGCCGGCGGTCTGCACCACGGTGGCCTGCCGCCCCAGCAATTGCCCGACCGACTGTTCGATGAGCGGCTCCCAGGTCTCGGCGCCGGCGGTGTGGCTGCCGACCATGTCGGCGTCCTTTTCGGACAGCACATGGGCGCGCTGCGTGCTCCGGCAACCGGTCGCCCACGCGACCAAAGACAACCTGCCGCAATGCTGGAGAAACCGCCGCCGATCCATGGCACGCTCCTGTCCCCGCCCCGATTCGCCATCACAACCGATACGACCGGCGCAGTCTCACACAGTCTTCGGCTGGCAGGCCGTCGAATCTTGATCCCGGACCGCGAGGGGTGGGAATTCTACCGACAGACCGAAACCTGTGGCTAGATCGGGTTGCCGCGCCGAACTCTCGCCGCATCCCATTCATTCGCAAACCGTTGCGACGACACCCGCCGGCAGGTTCGCGACCCGCAACTCGGTCCCTGCGGCGAGCCACCTGGTTTTGATCATCCCCAAGCCGACGATCCCCGGCCCATCGGGCGCCACCGCGGCGGAGGTCAACCGACCCGCCTCCTGTCCGGATGCGGGATCGAGCAGCGCGACGGGTGTCACTGGCACATCGTCGCCGGCGATCCGCAGCCGCCGCAGTTCGCGGTTGGTGTGCCCCATCGCGTCCAGCCGGGCGATCGGCTCCTGGCCGAGGTAGCACCCCTTCGTGAAGCTGAGGCACTTCGCGTTCCGCGCGGCCTCCTGCGGCAGGTTGTCATCGGTCAGATCGACGCCATATTCAGGAAACCCGGCGGTGATCCGCAGCGATTGCCAATCGGCATCGGTGCCGACGACGACATTGGCGGCCAGCATTTCGCGCTGGCATTGTTCGAGGGCATCGCGCGGTCCGATGACGACCCACGATGGCTCGCGAAACCAATCCACAGGATGTGCTCGTCGCCGATTGTCCGGTGCCAGGGCAAGAACGGCTTGCGGCCCAACGACGTGCAACTCCGCGACGTCTGCCGTCCGGTCGTGCAACTGGACGTCCTCGCGGATCAGGTAACGGTCGAGATGCGCGATCAACGCCGGAGCCGCGCCGGCGACGGTCTCCAGCCACAGCGAATCCGGCTCGGCGAACACCGTCACGTGACCGAGGACGCGGCCTTTGACGTTGCACAGGAACGCTTCGCACCCCTGACCCGGTTTGAGCGACGTGATGTCGTTGGTGCAGAAGTTGTGCAGGAACGACGCACGGTCCCTGCCGGTAAGTTCGATGTGCGACCGCGACAGCGCAAACACGGCCGCAGTTTCCCGCGCGGCGACACAGGCGGCGGACGGACGAGGCATCGACGAGGCTTTCGAGGACGGATCGCGACGCCCCTCGTCGTCTTAGCCCCCGGTCAATGACCAGGGGCCGAGCGCTCCGTGGAACGTCGATGGCACATCGGCCCCCCGTCACTGACGGAGGGCTAAGACGAATTGCCGATCGCATTATTCGGCACGCCGTCGCAGCGCGGCAAGGCCGCGGTCGAGCTCCTCGACGCTGATCGCGCCATCCTGGTCCGTGTCAACCCGGTCAAAGACGGCCTTCATCCGGTCGCCGGCCTCGTCCCTGCTCAGCTTGCCGTCGCCGTTCTTGTCCAGCCGCTGCATGAGCTGCTTCCCATTGCCGATGCGGGCCAGGTTGACGCCCATCACGCGGCCGGCGGCGGTGCCCCGTTCGACGGCGATGTCGAAGTAGCCGATCATCATTTCCTCCCACGACTGGTCCCCCCACTGCACCGTTTCGCGGGGGTTGGGATTCGCGGGGTTGTCCGGCGTGTTGTCGTACTTGGCATAGGCCACCATCCGCGAACCGGCGGGCACCTTGAGCGGTTCGGCGAGGCGATAACCGGTCTGCCAGTTGAAATCGTAATTCGGCACGTTGAGCAGCGTCTCGGTCTTGCCGTCCGGCCAGGTGAGGTCGTACCGGAACGACTGGCCCCGCAGGTGCATGTGAGGCGACAACGACAGGAGCAGCACCTCGCGCGGGGCGGTCACGGGGTTGGACGTGAACTGCTGGTCCCGCTGCATCGGCAGGATCTTGAGATCCCTGGTGCGGGTGGATGCCGTCTGCACCTCGTATTTCACGTCCTTCTCGTCCATGAACACCAGACCGACCTTGGTGCGGTCCTCCTGTGGCGTGCCGATGGGGGTGTAATGCACCTGGAAGATGAGCTTCGAGCCCTTCGCGAGCCGCTTCGCCATGCCCGGCGGCAACGGATCCACCCGTAAACCGGGGACGTAGGCGATGAGCATCTGGCCGTCTTCGTCGGAGATCTTGCCGCCCGGCGCGGCGAACACGATGACGTGATGCACCACGGCCCGGTTGCCGGGGACGACTTCCGCGGCCCGGACCCATTTGTCCTCGGCGAAGTCGGTATCGACGGAGAAGTATTGATAGCGGACTTCCCCCTCGGCCTGGATCTGGAACGGCCTGGGAGACATGTACGCCACGTAGTCCGGCTCCCGCGGGAGTTGCCAGCCGGTGGTGAACGTCGGCGGCGGAGGGAGGTCGGCGGGGTTCCCTTCCGGTGCGCCGGCAAGCACCCAGGTCTCGATCTGCGCCAGTTCTTCGTCGGTGAGCCGGTTCGCATTGGAGAAGTGGCCGAACTGCGGGTCGGCGTGCCAGGGGGGCATCCGCCGCTCGCGGGTCACCTCGCGGATCATGTCGGCCCAGCCGGCGACCTCGGCGTAATCGGTGAGGCTGAACGGGGCGATCTCGCCGTCGCGGTGGCACTCAACGCAGCGTTCGTTGAGAATCTTCGCGATGTGTTTCGTGTACGTGATCTCGGCGTCCGATTTCGGCGTGCGGACCCTGCCGATGAGGCAGCCGACGGCTTCGGTCTCGGCGACCCGAACGTCGCGGCGGGCGAGGACGTCGCGGATGGCTTCTTTCAGGTCGTGCCGGCTCGGCTCCGGCTTGGACTTCGCCCCAACGCTGTGCTGGTCGTCGATCCGCCCGTGGTAGCGGACCTTGTGGTCCCGGTCGAGGACATACACCGTCGGCGTCCGCTCGGCCCCGAGCCGGTCGGCGAGGGCGTTGTTCAGATCCTTGAGAATCGGGTACTTCAGCTCGTGCTGCCGGGCGAACGCGGCGATTTCCGTGATCGAATCGTGGCGGTTGGGGTCGAGCGCCACCACAGCCACGTTCTCGGCCGCAAATTCGTCGGCGATCTGCTGCAGCCGGTGGGCGTACATCTTGGCGAGGGGACACTCAATCCCGATCACCGCCACGACCAGCGCTGGTTTGTCGGCAAAATCCCGTTCCGTCCAGTCGCGGCCGCGGTAATCCTTCAGGGCGAATTCGCCCAGCAACCGGCCCAAGACCGGCTCGGCCGATTGGGCCGGAACTGCCGCCAACCCGGCCACCAGACCCGCCGCCACGAACATCCATCCACGGCTCATCGTGAAGACACCTTTTGCATTGGATTCCGACCGTTTCCGTCTCCGGCAATACCCGTCCGCGGCCGCTGCGGTTTCAACACCGGATCATCGCGGGAACCAACCCGCGTGTCGAGCCGAGGTTCCGTTGTTTGCTGCAAAGGAGGGCCCGATCGGGAAGGCAGGAGAAGGCGGGGCGACGTCAATGGCGTTTTTCGTCCTCGCCCCGGTATTCTCTTGGCTTCCTGCTTTCCTGATTCGCCTCCGGCAATTGACTTCTCCGCCGGAGTTTGCGGACGATGGCGGAACACTCGTCAAACGGTGCACAAGGAACAGGCATGGCTCGCAGTGAGGATCGGTACACGGAACTGGTGACGCTGTTGCAGCAGGCGGAGCTGCTCGGCTCGTGTGTTTCGCTCTTGAGTTGGGATGAGCAGACCTACCTGCCGCCGGGCGGAGCCGAGCACCGGTCCAACCAGCTTGCCCTGCTGGCGGGACTGGCGCATGACCGCCGGACGGCCCCCCGGATTGGCGAACTGCTCGCGGAACTCGGCGACAGCGGGGCGCTGGGGGATCCGGACGGCGACAGGGCCGCCAACGTCCGCGAAGCCCGCCGGAGCTACGACCGGGCGACGAAGCTCCCCAAACGGCTGGTCGAGGAGCTCTCCCGCACGACCTCGCTCGCCCAGCAGGCGTGGGTCACAGCCAAAAAAGACGCCGACTTCCCCGCCTTCCGCCCGTGGCTGGAGAAAGTCATCGCCCTCAAGCGGGAAGAGGCCGCGGCGATCGGCTCGGCAACCGGCGTCCCCTACGACGCGCTCCTCGACGATTACGAACCGGCCATGACGTCGAAGGACATCGCCGCCGTATTCGGACCGCTCCGCGATGCGCTGGTGCCGTTGGTCGCAGCGATTCAGCAAGCACCCAGGAAGCCGAATCTGGAAATCGTCGAACGCCATTATCCGAAGACCGCCCAGCGGGTGTTTGCCGAGGCGGCCGCGCGGCGGATCGGGTTTGACTTCGAGCGCGGCCGGCTGGACGAATCGGCCCATCCGTTCTGTTCCGGCCAGGGCCCCGGCGACTGCCGGCTGACCACGCGGTTCCACGATCATCATTTCAACTCGGCGTTCTTCGGCGTGCTGCATGAGGCCGGCCACGGCCTCTACGAGCAGGGGCTGCGCGACGACATGTTCGGATTGGGGATCGGCCAGGCCTGCTCGCTGGGGATTCACGAGTCGCAGTCCCGGATGTGGGAGAACTTCGTCGGCCGCAGCCGGGCCTTCTGGGAGTTCTTCTACCCGCAGGCGCAGCAGGCGTTTCCGGCCGCTCTGGGCAGCACCTCGCTGGACGACTTCCACTTCGCAATCAACGACGTCCGGCCGTCGTTCATCCGCGTCGAGGCCGACGAGGTCACGTACAACCTGCACATCATGCTGCGGTTCGAACTGGAACAGCGGCTGTTGTCCGGCGACCTGCAACCGGCCGACGCCCCCACTGCGTGGAACGAGACGTTTCAGAAGTTCTTCGGATTGACCCCGCCTGACGACGCCCACGGCTGCCTGCAGGACATCCACTGGAGCGGCGGCCTCGTCGGTTATTTCCCGACGTACGCGCTGGGGAACATGTACGCCGCGCAGTTCTTCGAGCAGGCCCGCAGCGACCTCGGCGACCTCGACGCCCTGTTCGCCCGCGGCGAGTTCCGGCCCCTCAAGACGTGGCTGAACGAGAAGATCCACGTCCACGGCAAGCGGTATCCGGCGGCCCGGCTGGTGCAGGTCGTCACCGGCAAAGCGCTGTCGCACGAACCGCTGATGCGGCACCTGCAAGGGAAGTTCGCCGCACTGTACGGGCTGTGATAACGCCATCCGACTGGCACGTCTTAGCCCCCCCGTCAATGACGGGGGGCGATCAATCATCGACACCCAACCCAGCCCTCGGCCCGCGGTCATTGACCGGGGGCTAGAACTTGGACCAACACCCGCGTGACCATCGACCCAATGACCATTGAAATCGCCCGCCCGATTAGCATCCCCAAGCCGCCTTCGTTGGCAGTGTTCGACTTCGACGGCACGCTCAGTCTCCTCCGCGGCGGGTGGACGGAGATCATGGTCGGCATGATGTGCGAGCCGCTGCGAGAACTGTTGCGGCCCGACGAGACCGAGGACGCGCTGCAGGAACTGGTCCGGCGGTTCGTCCTCGACTTGAATGGCGCGCCGACGATCTTTCAGATGGAGCGGTTCGCCCAGGAACTGCGCGACCGCGGCGTCACCCCCGAACCGGCAACGAGTTATCACCGGGAATACCTGCGGCGGCTGGGAGAGCGGATCGCCGAGCGGAAGGCGTCCATGCAGGCCGGTGAGACCACGCCGGCCGACCACGTCGTGCCCGGCGCGCACCTGCTGCTCGCCGATCTGCAGCAGCGCGGCTGGGAACTGACGCTGGCCAGCGGCACCGAGATCGAGTTCGTTCGCGAGGAATCCGCGGTGCTGGAGATCGACGGCTTCTTCGGCGAACGCGTGTACGCGCCGGGGGCCACGCCGCAGGCGTTCTCCAAGCGCGCGGTGCTGGAGGATCTGCTGGCGCGGCACGAGGTCGAGGGCACGGCCCTGGTCGGCTTCGGCGACGGCATCGTCGAAACCCGCGCGGTCACGGAGCTGGGAGGCCTGGCCGTCGGTGTCGCCTGCAACGAAACCACGCGCGACGGCGTTCCCGACCCCCGCAAGCGGGACGAACTGATCGCCGCCGGCGCCGCGATCATCATCGCCGACTACCGCGACGCGCCAGCGCTGCTGGATGCGATGGGAATCAGCGCATAGGGACAAGTCAGGCGGCAGAAATGTCCTTCTCTGGCGATTCGCCGTTCCCGCCCGAAGCGTCGCTCGCGATGCATTGGCGGAGTTGGCCAATGACATCTTGTCTGTTCCGTGGCGCTCGGTAGACTGGCGGGCAGGTGTTCGATCCCGCCGTCCGGCTGGAGAATCGGCCATGCGCGTGTTGCGACCTGTCTCTCTGGCGTTCTGTCTGACCGCGCTCCCCTTGATCGCCCAGGATCAGACGCCTCCGCGAGCGGAACCCGACAGCCCCCTTGGCGTGCGGCAGCAGCGCGTCGCCCGGCTGATGCAGGAAGTCGAACGGAGCTTCCTGGCCCTCGCCAAGTCGCTCGAAGAGTCCGAACCCGAAAAGGCCGCGCGGCTCGTCAAGGCGTTCGAGGAATCCAAGTCCCTTCTCGTCGAACAGCGAATGCGCGAGATCGTCAAGCTGCTCGACGGCACCAGGCTCGACACCGCCGGCGACGAGCAGCAGCAGGTGGTCGCCGACGTCCGCCGCTTGCTGCTGATCCTCACCAGCGACGATCCCGAGCGCGAGGAGCGCCGCGAGGAGATTGAACAGCTCAAGGCGTGGCACCTCGCGCTGACGCAGCTCATCAAAGAGGAGCAGCGCCAGCAGCAGGAGACGGAGAAGCTCGACAAGAAAGAGGCGACGCAACAGCGCATCGACCAGCAGATCGAAGCGGTCAAGGAACTGATCCGCCGCCAGGAAGCGCTGGTCCGGCAAACCGCCACGACGAGGGCGGCGAACGTGAGCGCGCTGGCCGAACTCGCCGGCCCGCAACAGACGCTGAGGAATGACACGGATTACACGGCGAAAGAGATCGCCAAGCCTCCCGGCGAGGCGAAGCCCAACGACGCCGCGGCCGCCGATGCCAGCTCCGGTTCACCGCAACCAGGCCAGAAGCCGCTCGAGAACGCCGCCAAACGGCAGACCGAGGCGGAGACGCATCTGGCCGCGTTGCGGGGCAAGTCCGCCCAGCAGCAGGAGGAGCAGGCCGTCGCCGAACTCAGGCAGGCGCTCGCCGAACTCGAACGGGAACGGGAGCGTCTCAACAAGCCCCCCGGCGAGGAGCTGCAGAAGATCGCCGAGCAACAGGAACTGACGGAGCAGAAGACGCAGTCGCTGAGCGACCAGGTCAGCAAATCGCAGACGGCGGCGAAACCCGGTTCCGCGGGGGCATGTTCCGCGTGCAAGAACTGCCTCGGCGGCGCGTGCCAGGCGATGAAATCGGCCGCGCAGTCCCTCAAGAAGAACTCGCCCGGACCGGCGCAGAAGCAGCAACAGCAGGCAACCGAAGAACTCAAGAAGGCGCAGGCCGAACTGGAGAAGCGGCTGGAGGAGCTCGGCGAGAAGATGCGGGACGAAACCATCGTCCGTCTCGAAGACATCTTTCGCGACATGCTGAGCCGCCAGCAGGCCGCCACCGCGGAAACCGTCCGACTCGACACGGAAGGGAACGCACAAGACGGCGGCGAACTCCGCCGCGGCGACCGCGTGACGCTGAAGCGGCTGTCCGATGAGGAACGGGCCCTCGCCGACCGTGCCGGTGAAGCGCTCAAGCTGCTCGAAGAGGACGGCAGCAGCATTTCGTTTCCGCTGGTGGTCGCCGACCTGCGCGGCAACCTGACGCACGTCGCCGGCCTGCTGGACCGGCAGGCCACCGGGAAGGAAACGCAGCGTCGGCAGCAGGAGATCGAACAAACGCTCGCCGAACTGCTGGAAGCGCTGGAAGTCGCCAAGAAAAGCGGCGGCGGACAGGGCAAGCCCGGCAATGGGAACTGCAAACCGTGCCTGCTTCCCGACACCGCCGAACTGAAACTGCTGCGGGCGCTGCAGGTCCGGGTCAACCGGCAAACGAAGTCCTTTGATGAGCAGCGCCCCGCCGGAGATCTGCTGGACCTGCAGCGGACGGAAGTCGAACGAATCACCAGGCTGCAGCGCGACCTGGTGCAGATGGTCGGCCAGATCCTGGCCCGCACGAAGGCCGAGCCGGCCGCGCCGGGACTCGAATGACACAACATCCCTCCCGGGAGATTACGCGATGTTGATGCGAACCCTCGTCGCGGTCAGCGTCCTGTGCCTGGTGCCGCTGGTGGCCGTCGCCGAAGACGCCCGGCCGCGGTCCGTGCTGGAGCGGCTGATCGAACATTGCCGCGGAGACCAGACGCTCTCGGAGGACGTTCGCGCGGAGCTGACGCAGAACCTGACGGCGGCGCTAGGCGACGAACATCAAGCGGGGGCGGCGTTGTCGGCGGCGCTCGGGCGGTTGTCGCCGGAGTATGCCGCCGGCCTGAGGGCGCTCGCGGATGAGGACTTCGCCACGGCCCGCGAGAAGTTCCGGCCGCTGGTCGAATCGCCGAATCCGTTCCTGTCCGCCGATGCGCGGTTCCTGGTGGCCCGCACGTTCCTCGCCGAAGAACGGCACGAAGACGCGCTCGCGCAGCTCGTCGATCTGCTCGACCAGCACGGGGACGACACCGTCCGGCAAGGAGAGGCGTGGTTCCTCCGTGGGCAGGCGGCCGCGGCCGTGCTCAACCGTTCGCAGGCGCGGCGGGCGCTCAAGCGGTTCCTGCGAAACTACCCGGAGGCCTCCCAGCGCGACCGCAACCGGGCCGAAACGCTGCTTGCGGACCTCGAGGAGGCCGAGTTCGACCTGCTCACCGATATTCACGCCAAGATGGATTACTCCCGGCGAAGGCTGCACCTGACCGACACCGGTCGGCAAACGCAGGAAGTCCAGGAGAACGTGGTCGCCCTGCTCACCGAGCTGATCGACGAGCTGGAGAAGAAGTGCGGCAACTGCCAGGGCTGCAAATGCAGCGGCAGCAAGCCGGGCGGTTCAGGGCAGGGGGGGGCGTCGCCGGGGAACAGCAGCGGCACATCGCAGTCCGCCCGCATCACCGAGCGGACCGGCCCGCGCAGCGCGTGGGTGGATCTCAGTCAACGGGTGGACGACCCCAAGGCCTTCAGTGGCGCGAAGGAGCAACTCCCCCTGCAATACCGCACCTTGATCGAGCAGTACTACCGCAGCTTCCAGCAGCCCGCCGAGGACGCCGCGAAGTGACGCCGCCGACCAGCCTACGTCTTAGCCCCCGGCCAATGACCGGGGGCCGAGCGCTTCGTTGGAGGCACGTCGCCAATCGGGCCCCCGTCATTGACGGGGGGCTAAGACTTTGGGTGACCATCTGGCTGGCAACATGGACTGCCCTGCCCGGGACATCGGCCGCTGCGGAACCAGTGACCGTCACCTACGTCGACGGGACGACCGCAGAAGCCGCGACGGTCGCCGTCACACCCGATGTCCGCGAGTTGCTGCTGGGGGACCGCCGCATCCCGCTCGATGACGTTCGCTGGATCGCACCCCTCGAATCCCCATCGGCTGACACGGTGGTCCAGCCCACTGCACAGGTCTGGCTGAACGGCGGGCAGATCGCGGCGAGTGATCTGCAGCTCGACGGCGATCGTGTGCAGATTCATCGTCAGGGAAACGAACCGTGGACGCTGCCGCTCGACCGCGTCTCCGCGGCGTGGTGGTCGAAGAATCCCCCGCCTCCAGCGTTCCTGGCCGCGCGAACGGAACCCGACACGCGGTTCGACCGGTTGTTGTTGATGGTGAACGGCGAACCGACGGTCATCGAAGGCTACCTGGAGTCGCTGACCACCGAGCAGGTCCGCATGGAATGGATGGACGAAGTGCGGACCGTCCCCCGCTCGGTCTGCCGGGGATTCGTCGCCGCGCGGATCGAGTCAGCCGAACGGACGGCCCCGCGGTTTACCGTGTGGCTGCGGGATGGTTCGACGCTTCCTGCAGAGACGGTCCGGTGGAACGACGGCGAGACGCCGACCCTCACCTGCCACATCGGCAATGAGGTGGATTGGGCCGTCAACTGGACCGACGTCGTGCAGATTGCCGTGGTGACGCCGCGGATTGTGTTCGTGTCGGACCTCCGGCCGGTCGAGGTCCACACGGAGTCGCTGGTCGGCCTGCCCCGGCCATGGCAGGCCGACCGCAGCGTCAGCGGCCGACCCTTGTCGACGCCCCAGTTGCCCAGGGCGCGGGGACTGGGGATGCAATCCGGCACGCGGCTGGCGTATGACCTGACGGACCAGCCGGCAGTGCAGTTCGCGGCGGAGTTGTGCCTCGATCCGGAAACCGGTCGGACGGGAGATTGCGAGTTCCTCGTCCGCGGCGATGGTCGCGAACTGCTGCGGCGGCGGGTGCGGGGGGGCGAGGCTCCGGCGGCAATCCGCGTGGACGTCACCGGGGTGTCGCAGCTGGAGTTGGGGGTCGAATACGGCGAAAACTTCGACCTGGCCGATCATGCCAACTGGATCGATGCCCGGCTCGTGCGACCGGCGCCGTGACGCGCGACACTCACGGGCCGCAGTCCGTGGACATTTGCCCCCCAATCCCGAGAATCGTCCGTCCCGGCGAAACCCGACAGGCTGGTCTGGGGTTTGACCGATGGTATACTGAATGCATCGGGAAATGCCGATGGTCCTGACCGTCGCCGTTCTTCGTGTGCGCGTTGATCCCACCGACGTGATCCTGCCTGAATGACTGGCTGCCCTGCAGCCGGACCTCGCCCGAGGTGCCTGCGTATGTTGTCCCTCCGCGCTGTTCTGTTGTTTGTCGGCCTGCTGGTTTGTCCGGCCGTGGTTTCGGCCGCCGAGGAGTCCCGTGGGGCGATCCTCTACCAGAAGCATTGTGCGAGTTGCCACGGCGAGAAGGGGGAGGGCACGGTCCCCGAGTATCAGCAGGCGCTGGTCGGGGACAAATCGGTCAAAGAGCTGACGCAGTACATCACGAAGTCGATGCCCAAGGGCTCGCCGGAAGACGTCGTGGGCGAAGACGCCGCGGCGGTTGCCGCCTACATGCACGACGCCTTCTATTCCCCGCTGGCCCAGGCGCGGAACAAGCCCGCCCGCATCGAGTTATCCCGGCTGACGGTGCGGCAGTACCAGGAGACGGTGGCCGACCTCATCGCCAGCTTCCGCTGGAACAACCACTGGGGTCCGGAGCGGGGGCTCAAGGGAACGTACGCCAAGTCCCGCAGGTACTGGGACAAGAAGGACCACGCGTTTGAGCGGGTCGACCCGGTCATTCGGTTCGACTTCGGCGAGGGAAGCCCCGATCCGCAAATTGAGCCGAAGGAGTTTGGCATCCGCTGGGAAGGGTCGGTGTTCGCGCCCGAGACCGGCGAGTATGAGTTCCTGGTGCGGACCGACAACGCGATCAAACTCTGGGTCAACGATACGGAAACGCCCCTCATCGACGCCTGGGTCCGCTCGGGCAGCGACACCGATTTCAGCGGGCGGATTCGGCTGTTGGGTGGCCGGGCCTATCCGCTCAGGCTGGAGTACTTCAAGTCCCGCGAGAAGCAGGCTTCGATTGCGCTGCTGTGGCGGCCGCCGCACCAGGTGCTCGACGTGATCCCGGACCGCTGCCTGTCCACGGGGAACTTCCCCGAAACCTTCGTCCTCGGCACGCCGTTCCCGCCGGACGATCGCAGCGTGGGCTACGAGCGCGGCACGTCGGTCTCTCCGGAGTGGGAGCAGGCGGCGACGAGCGCGGCGATCGAAACGGCCGATTACGTGCTCAGGGATCTCCGCGAGCTGGCGGGGATCAACCGGGACACGACCGACCATGCGGCCAAGTACCGCGAGTTCTGCGGCCTGTTCGCCGAGCGCGCCTTCCGCCGCCCGCTGACGGACGAGCAGCGGACGCTGTACGTCGACCGGCATTTTGCCGAAGGGGTGGCGCCGGAAGTCTCCGTCAAGCGGAGCCTGCTGCTCACGCTGATGTCGCCGCGGTTTCTGTATCGGGAGTTGACCACCGGCGATGACCAGTTCGACCGGGCAGCGCGGCTGTCGTTCGCCCTGTGGGACTCCGCCCCGGACAAGCGGCTGTGGGAGGCTGCCAGCCGGAAGGAACTCGCCGATCGCGAGCAGATCCGCCGGCGGGCCGAACAGATGGTGAGCGATCTCCGCGCGCAGGCCAAGCTGCGGGAGTTTCTGCGGCAGTGGCTGAAGCTCGACCACCTGCAGGACATCGCGAAGGATCCGGAAAAGTACCCGGAGTTCGACGCCGCGGTGATTGCCGATCTGCGAACGTCCCTGGAACTGTTTCTGGACGACGTCGTCGGTCAGGGCGGAGGCGATTTCCGCCGGCTGCTGCTGGAGGAATCAGTCTACCTCAACGACCGCCTGGCGGGGTTTTACGGAGCCGACTTG
>Ga0073934_10006628_pt1 | contig 16701 bp, 14 predicted proteins | sample LarsenN4metaG_FD_76834 | JGI IMG/M metagenome (GOLD analysis project Ga0073934, IMG submission 76834) | Hot spring sediment bacterial and archeal communities from British Columbia, Canada, to study Microbial Dark Matter (Phase II) - Larsen... ...
ACGTCCGGTTTTAACGTTTATGAATGGCTGAAACCCGCATTCTGCCGTTTATAACATTGAGTGCACAAGTCTTTAGACACTCTGGCTACAGTACAAATGTTTCAAAATGAGAATTGCTGGCATTTTGCTGTGAAACCATTTGTTAAATCGGGCGATCGCGCCTGCACAAACATTGAGGATGACTAAGAACGTGAATTGGTTCGCTGCTTTAAAGTCGCTTTGGGTCGGTGGATTCATTGTCGGAATGTACGCCCTGTTTTGCCTGCTATTGCGGTCTTATCAAACGCGGCTGATGTATTTTCCCTCGCCTGAGCTAGCGCAAACTCCGGTTGAGTTCAATTTGCCCTATGAGGAAGTTACTATTCCAGTCCGAGGAAAGGCGGGTGGCGAGCGATTACATGGTTGGTGGATGCCAGCCCGGGGCAAAGAGCGGGGCACGATTCTTTACTTGCATGGCAACGGTAGCAATATCAGCGGCAATCTGGGGCAGGCGCAAAGGCTGCATGAGTTGGGGTTTTCCGTATTTTTGTTTGATTACCGGGGTTATGGCAAAAGCGTTGGTGGTTTTCCGAGTGAGAAGCAGCTCTATCAGGACGCTGATCTTGCCTGGACTTATTTGACTCAGCAACGCCGCATTCCCCCGCAGCGTATTACGTTGTTTGGTCATTCGCTCGGTGGGGCGATCGCCATTTATCTAGGGTCAAAGCATCCAGATATGGCTGGCATGATTATTCAAAGCTCATTTACCTCAATGCGAGGGATGGTTGACGCGAATGGCAATTATTGGATGCTGCCGATTGATTGGCTCTTGACTGAGCGCTATCCGTCAATTGAGCGGGTGAGATCGCTACAAGTGCCTGTGTTGTACATTCATGGCACATCGGATAGCGTGATTCCCCATTCCATGAGTGAGGCGCTTTACGCGGCTACCCCAAAAGATAAGTTCTTAGCTTTGGTGCCGAATGCTGATCACGACGATGTTGCAACGATTGGGGGCGATCGCTACGATCAAATTCTTGAGAAATTTTTCAAGACAGCGTCCATCCCTTAACTTCTTTTGCTATTCTAAGAAAGCTGATTTGTAATTGTCCCTCTGAGCAAATTGGCGAATCTCCCCACGCGGATGTGGCGGAATTGGTATACGCGCACGTTTGAGGGGCGTGTGGCTTTGCCTTGCGAGTTCGAGTCTCGCCATCCGCATTATTTTTTGTGAGTTGCCTACTTGGTTGCGTCTCGTATGAAGCCAGGTCAGGCAATTTTTGTTATCTGGGCGATCCGATCGCGCTTGAACTGACCTGTAAATGTTTCTAGAGTTTGCTTGCTTGTCTATCGTGTAAAGTTGCATGGTTAGCGAGGCTGGGTTTCACCATCCAATCCAGGTCAGCTGCGAGTTCTTCTGCTAAACCCACCCAGATAACCTCCGTTTAACTCTGTCAGCCCCTAGGCTTGAGCTGGCTGGTCAGCACCACCAATTTTGATAGGAGTATCCGCCGGGAAAGTGCTACCCAAACGAATATTCATCTTCTCGCCTTGAAGCTGCACATTCATTTGCTTGCCATCCCATTGCCAGTTCACCAGGCGACCCGCAAGGCGCAAGTTCTTCACGCCAAACGGCTGCTTGAGCCACTCTTTTGGAACACCAGCACCAATGACCAGGGTGGGCGAGTTGGCGGTTGAGTCTACGTAAGCCAACATATCGAGTTGGAGTAACAACATCTCAGCTGCTGTCCAATAATGCGGCGTCACTTGGGCGGGATTGATCCAACCTCTGACCCACTGCCATTTCGACAGGCTCTTAGGTGTAGCAACTGGGCCTTCATCATTGCTGCCCCACCAGGTAAACAAGCCTGGAGACGACTGGTTTTGCCAGAACCAACGGAGTGTCGCCCAAACCTTATCTGGCTGATTGAGAAATAACCATTGGTGAGTTTCTGCCAGGTTGAAGTGGGGGCTTTCAGGTGCCTCGTTTAATTCGCCTTCTGCATTACGTGAGCCATCCCACCGTTGTTGTAAGCCTTGGGTTAGTTCTTGCTGGTTAGAAACGGCAATTCCGCTCGGCCAAAGACCACTCGTGTAAGTGGTATCAACCTGCGAGAAGAAGGGTTCAAATTCTTTTTGCCAAGCCGCTTTCAACTGATTTGCCTGCTCACGCCAACGGCTTGCATCGGCCTTCTGTTGCAGGCGATCGCCCAGCTTTGCTGCATCCAAAAGGGCACGATAGCTCATGATGCTAGCCGATTCATCAATGCTGATTAGATTGGGCGTGGCCATCATATTGCCGCCCGTAAGCTCAACTTTGAGAAAGTCAGGATGTTCGCTAAAAGGAGCTTCGGAAGCTTTCGCAGTGGGATACCCAGGTCGATTGGTTGCGATGAGTTCCCGAATCAATTCAGCTTTGCGACGAATTGCAGGCCAAACGGAGCGGTCATAGGCAGGGTCGTTGAGTTGCTCTGCCACACTAGCCAAAGACCAGACACCAACAGCTGGAATATCAGCCTCCGGCACTGTGCTGTTGATAAGGTCGGTTTCCGCAAAGTAGGGGGAGAGTTGTCGCGCGATGTCAAGTTGCCCTGCTCGTGCCAAAGCAACTAGCTGATAGGCTCCATCGCGCAAACGGGGGAGGGGATGATTTACGGGATCATTCGGACGAGTGCGATCGCCCACCAAACTCATCAGCAAATGGGCAATTTGGGCGTTGAGACTGGCAGTAAACTGCGAGTCCGGCAGACTCAGCTCCAGAGGCGCAGGGTTACGAGTCAGATTCAATGCTGAAGTTGACACAACCTGAGGATCTTCAATCACGAGCTGAGCAGAGGAGTTATTGCCTAAAGCAATGCGAGCATAGCCCCAACCCAACTCATCCTCAAATTGAGTCGCGCTTGTTTGTTCTTTAAGCCAGTTAGGCGATCGCTCGCTTCCTAAATAAACCTTCGATTGGCTGGGCAAGTTCGTCACGCGCCAGCGTTGGTTAATTTGCAAGCCTCGATTTTGTGGATCCAGCTTAAGGGATTGAATCGCCCCACCCGCAGGCCCCACACTGCGAATCACTACCACTGGCTTCAGATCTGATTTGGGAACATTCAACTGAAGTTTCCAACTGCCCGGTTTTACCAGTGACCAGACAGCCTGGTAGTACTCTGTCTTCGTTAATAACTCTGGTACTGCGCTTTGAGGGGAGTAGACAAACTGTTGTTGAATCTTTTCGAGTGGGATCGTGTCACTCGTAAACTTCAGGTTGCCCTGGGTATCTGTTACCCAGATCGAAAGGCCAAAACTACCGACCCCAGGACTAAAGCTACCACCCGGCTCATAATACGCCTTGCTATCCAAGTCACTGCCAGGGGTTGCCAACAAAACGTGCCCTTGATTGCGGAGCCAGGGATCAGTAGGACGCGCTTGCATTTGAGAAAGGACGCGCTGCTGAGGTGTGCCGTAATTTGCTATCGTCGCGGTTGCCTGGTTGAACTGCGTCCGGTTGTTGATGCCAACACTCAAAATGAGCAATGCAGTCAACGCCAGCCCCAAAAGCCGAAAACGGCTGAGCGAGGTAAATGCGACAAAGACTAGCAATAGGGGAATGAAGTGCAATGAATAGATGAACGTTTCCCCAGCGCCATAAATGCTGTGGATCAAAAGCTGGCAAAGAAGTGTGAGGCCCAGAGCAATGCGCAGCTTAACGTCACCTTTGTGCGTGAAAAAGCTCCAAATGCCTAAACCGAGTAAGACAGTCCACAGACCCACCGAGATCGCGCCCCACAAACTACCTGAACCGGGAGCGAAGGTATTCACAACAGGTTGAACCCAACCGGGACGCAACGGGTGATCGGTAAACTGCACCGCTGGCATGATCAGCGTTTGGTAGAAGAATGAACTAATCGCCGCCAGCTTAGTAGAGGGGCCTTCGACGGTGATAAATTTCTTCTCGCCAATGAACGTGCCCGGTTGAAACGGAAAGCCAGAATTTGTAAAAACAACGCGTTGCATAATCCATAGCGCAGTTGCGGCGAGAATTGTGAGGACTGAAATGGCGATCGTCTTCTTCCAGCGGTAATTCACAGCGGTGGCAAAAAAGGCAACCATCCAGTTAGTGATGGTGATGCTGACCGTTAGAAGACCAACGAGAATATACCAAATTGGAGAAAAATCATAGTACTGAGTTAATGCTATAAAGGCGAGTCCGGCGATAATTGTAAATGAGCCAAAAGAGAACGATTCTGGCACAGTAAACCAGAACATTGTGGCAGCGCTTACAACACCAAGTAGGCTAAATAGCGTGGCATCTAACCGACGACATCGCATGAGCCGAAGCGTGGCAAATAAAGTCGCGACCCAAAGCGCTGCAACAATAGCTGTGAGAATACGAGCAGACTCAACCGGATCAACCTGTAAGACCTTGCTGATTCCAAAAACTAGAGGAAAGGTAAGCAAGGGGAAGAGAGGATGCTTGTTATTGCGACCAAAATCGCTATCGGTGCTTGACATATTCCCAAAAACGGTGGGAATGTCGCTACCAAACCATACATCTTGAGCGTACAGATCAGTGATTAGCGGTTCTGGAATTTGTCTTGCACCAATGTAGGAGGCGATCGCGATCACAACCGATAAAACAAATGCAATCAAGAAATCAACTCGGTAGAAACCGATCGGCTTTGGCAAAGAGAACTTAAATCGCCCAAGCTTGATTGTTTGAAGATGTTTCATCGTTGCATGGCCTCTGTTTGGAAAAGCAGCGATCTTCGTGAGCGCAGGTATCCCGGCGAGTGGGAGCTTTGAAAATGATTTGGGTTTTTGCTTAACAAGTTAGAACCTGACAACAAAGCTGAAGAGCGAACACATTAGCTTCTGTCTCCTTTAGGTTGAGAAGATCGAAAGATGTTTGCAAAGGTAGAGCTGAGTCGTTAGCAAGCAACTACTGATTTATGCTTCCGCGTGCTGGCGATACCACTCAATTGTGTTCTTCAGCCCTTGCTCAAACCCAACCTCTGCCACAAAACCAAAGGCTTGCTTGGCTCGCTCAGTGTCTAAACACCGTCGGGGCTGACCGTTGGGCTTGTCGATCTGCCATTCAATCTCGCCTTCATACTCCATCAATCGGCAAATCAGTTCAATCAAGTCTTTGATCGAGATCTCGTACCCGGTGCCCAGGTTGACTGGCTCTCCATCGCTATAAAAGCGGGTGCCCATGACAATGCCACGGGCCGCATCTTCTGAGTAGAGAAACTCGCGGGTGGGGCTACCATCACCCCAAACTGGAATGACTTTTTCACCGCGTTGTTGTGCCTCATGCACTTTACGAATCAAAGCAGGAATGACATGGGAGCTGCGCGGATCAAAATTGTCTTCAGGGCCGTATAAATTAACAGGCAGCAGGTAGATGCCGTCAAAACCATACTGTTGTCGGTACGACTGTAACTGTACCAGTAAGGCTTTTTTAGCTATCCCGTAGGGCGCATTTGTCTCCTCAGGATAGCCATTCCAAAGATCCTCTTCTTTAAATGGGACAGGGGTGAATTTGGGATACGCGCAAATCGTGCCAACACAAGTAAATTTCTTTACCCCTGCCTGGTAAGCAGCGTGGATCAACTGAGCCCCCATCATCAAATTGTCATAAAACAATTCGGCGGGTTTTTCTCGGTTTAAGCCAATGCCACCGACGTGAGCCGCAAGGTGAATCACAATATCCTGTTGGTCAACGATGCGTTGGCAATTTTCCCAAACGCGGAGGTCGCAGTCACGCGATCGCGGCACAGTAATTTTGTCTGGGTCTGCTCCGGCAGCACGCAGTTGCGCAATTACTTGCTTCCCCAAGAAGCCAGCTCCCCCCGTAACCAGGATGCGTTGACCTTTTAGCTCAAGTTCAGTTGACATGATTTGCTCGCTCTCCTGCCTGACTGCAATAAGTGATTCCTACTGTTTTAGGATAAAACTGGACTTACGCGATCGAGCTGATGACGGCTGGATAGCGTACAGTTGCAGTCCCATCTTGAAGTAGTGCAACACCATTGTTGTCAGGCGGCGTGAGGCCGAGAGCTTGCATATCGGCTTGCACCATTAGCTTGACCAGTTCCTCAAACGTAACGGACGGTTCCCAACCAAGCTTTTGCTTCGCTTTCGCCGGATCCCCAATCAGCAGCTCGACTTCGGCTGGGCGCAGGTAACGCTCGTCAAACTCGACATAATCATGCCAATCAAGATTCACATAGCTAAACGCGATATCTAAAAACTCTTTGACCGAGTGAGTTTCACCAGTTGCAACTACATAGTCATCGGGCTGCTCTTGTTGCAGCATCAGCCACATTGCCCGCACATAATCTTTGGCATAACCCCAGTCGCGCTTAGCATCGAGGTTGCCCATAAAGATTTTCTTTTGCTGACCGGCCAGAATCCGGGCGATCGCACGCGTGATTTTGCGCGTCACAAACGTTTCACCCCGTCTGGGCGACTCATGGTTAAACAAGATGCCGTTACAGGCAAACATGTTGTAAGACTCGCGGTAGTTGATTGTTTGCCAGTGGGCGTAAACTTTCGCGCAAGCATAGGGACTGCGGGGGTAGAAGGGGGTGGTTTCTGACTGAGGCACTTCTTGCACCTTGCCATACATCTCAGAAGAACCCGCTTGATAAAAACGAATCTGCTGCTTGGTGCGTTGCTCGTACTCGCGAATAGCCTCCAGTAAGCGCAGCGTTCCCATGCCTACCGAGTCAACGGTATATTGGGGCGAATCGAAGCTAACTCTCACATGGGATTGAGCGCCCAAGTTGTAAACTTCAATCGGCGCAACTTCTTCTAAAATGCGTCGTAAAGTCGAGCCGTCAGTCAGGTCCCCGTAATGTAGAAATAGCCGAGCCGTTTGCTCGTGCGGATCTTCATAAATATGATCGATGCGATCGGTATTAAAGGTTGAGGTTCGACGAATAATGCCGTGGACTTCGTATCCTTTCTCCAATAAAAATTCGCTTAAGTAAGAACCATCTTGTCCAGTAATTCCGGTTATCAAGGCACGCTTTGCATTAGTCATAATAAGCAGATCTCCTAACTGCTAGACATTCTGGTAGAGTGCTTAAGTCACCTTAAAAAAGCACTAAAAGCACTTATCAAGTATTCCTCAAGGGCTTTGAGAAAGCATACAAAAACCCTCCTTGCTCATGCACCCCCTTTTGCGAGCAAGGCTTGGTTTAGAATACCCCGTGAGAAGAGTTGAACTCTAATCGAAAAATGCAACAAGTTCGTATCTACGATCCACGCATCCGAACAGACTACTGAACCTCTTGAGAAGAAGCATTACCAGAAGCCATAAATAGTTGTTTGAATGCCAACCACAGAAATACTGGAATTGTGCTGCTGTAGCGTCCCCATAAGCGACGTGGCTCTTGAATCAGCCGATAAAGCCACTCAAACCCCATCGAGCGAACAAGTTGAGGGGCTCGCTTGTGAATCCCGGCATAGACCGGGAAAGCTCCACCCAGGCCAATCATCACTGCTTGAATCTTGCCCCGATGGTCGGCCATCCAGCGCTCTTGTTTGGGGCAGCCTAATGAAACAAATACGAGACCAGCACCACTGTCATTTAACTTTTGAACGATCGCTTCATCTTCAGAGTGGGTCAGCGGACGAAACGGCAATGACTCCATTCCAGCAATTTGCAAATGGGGAAACTCACGCTCTAACCGCTCCCGCATTCGCTTGAGAATTTCATCTTGCGAGCCTAAAAAGAAAACACTTACTCCTTCTTGAGCAGCCAACTTGCAGGTTGCTTCTAACACATCTAGGCCAGCTACCCGGTCTTGTTTAGAAGCGCCCATCAACTTCAGCATCCACACTAGAGGCATGCCATCCGGTGTCACTAGATCCGCACTTCTCAAGACAGAGGCAAACTCGGAAGACTGATGCGCCTCAATCAGCATATGAACATTTGCGATACAAACAAATCGGCTTAACCGCTGCTTTGCCCAGGCCAAAGTAACCTGCATTTGAGACTCAAATGGTAGGGCTGTGACTGGAAAGCCAATAACGCTTCTAGTGGGGATACTAATACCTGATCTCATAGATCTCATTTTTTTAGAAATTAAAAGACTAGAAAACTAGATGCTTCAACGTAAATCAGTCTCAAACAGTAAAAGCCGAGCGGACTACCTGCATACCACCGTGTAAATTACGTAAGTGCTATCGTACACAACTCCTGAATAACAATAAGTAAGATCTGGGTTACCTGCGTACAATCACTATATTATTCATCCCCGATATAAACACGGTCGCCTAATTGATAACAAGCAACTTTACGATAACTTTAATGTTTCGTTGCCGCATTTTTACTGATTAAAAAGCGCAACTCAAGCATCTTCAAACGGTTGTTGTAATTTCCAAGCATGTAGATGAAGTAAAGATAGAAGAGAATCAGTTCTCACGTGTAAAGTGTAATTTTTGAAACTTCTACGACTAAGGGAACGCACACAAACAGCAAGAATCGAATTTGACAGTTATCTGTATAAAAATTGTTTATTAAAAGCATAAATAAATTCGTTGGCAAAACAAAAAAGTTCAATCCGAACATTTCCGCAGAATTGCTTGAGTTTTGAACTTCTATGACTTCGTTGGAAGCTTCATTTAGGCTAGTGCTTGCCAACTGATCTAGATAAACAAAAGTAGAAAAGTCACTTGAACCTTTAGCCACATGTGCAAGGTTTACACCTGTTAGACAACCTTTAACTCAAGAGTAAATTACGGTAAACCACGTAAAAGAAACACGAGTAATACAATGAATTATGCACGGCAGAAAAAAATAAGCAAGTTGCTTCATGTGAGCTTCAAAGTTATCTACGTAAATCTACGTTGAAAGTGAAGGTTTTAATTTTGATATTAGCTTTGGAAAGAAAAAGTGTGGACTTGCATCGACTGTACTCTGTGCTTTTGCGTATATTCCTCTGGTTAGAACTTCTGACGAGCCACTGAAGTACTTTTCTTTAAGAGTCCTTGATCTGCTGCGTGTGATTTCATCTAGACTGAGTTCTTTCACTGACGATCGCGCGGTTCGTTTGAGTTTGCCTGTACTCACTGGTGGAAGCGTGGAGCGGAGCCGAATCTCTTTGGTATGAAGCCAGAGTGCGATCGGGGAGAGTAAGCTTTAGACGACTAAGGAGAAGAATGGCTGGAGAACTGAAGCTAATTGTCGAGATGGTTACCGTTTTAGGAGCGGCAACGGTTGGAGGCTATCTTGCAAATCGGCTTAAACAACCCGTTTTACTGGGGTACCTCTTAGGCGGAGTTTTGATCGGTCCGACAGGGTTCGGCTTAGTCACCTTAGAAGGAGATATTGAAGTCTTATCAGAAGTTGGTGTGGCCCTGCTGCTCTTTGCTTTAGGGGTCGAGTTTTCACTCAAAGACCTACTTCGAATGCGCAAAATCGCTCTGGGTGGTGGTTCCCTCCAGATCTTGCTGACCATTTTATTGGCGGGTGGTCTGGCTTACTTAACTGGCTGGGTTACGACGATTCCCACAGCTATCTTTCTGGGAGCTGCGCTCTCGCTGTCTTCAACGGCAGTTGTGTTAAAAAGTCTGATTGAGCGGAATGAAGTGCAGACCGTGCATGGGCAGATCATGCTGGCAATTTTGATTGTGCAAGATCTGGGTCTTGGTGTGATGTTAGCGGTGTTTCCAGCCTTGACTCAACCGCCTGATGTCATTGGAAGTGCAGTGCTAGTAGCCCTTCTGAAGGCTAGTTTGTTTATGCTAAGCGCCATCCTGGTGGGGAAGTGGTGTATTCCTTGGTTAATTCGATTAATTGCCCGCAGTGGGTCACAAGAACTATTTCTCCTGGGTATTTTGGTGCTCTGTTTAGGGATTGCCTTACTCACGTCTGCGATCGGCCTGGGAATTGAGATGGGAGCGTTTGTTGCGGGATTGATGGTCTCTAATGTTGAGTATGCTGACCATGCCCTCGATCGCGTGTTGCCAATGCGTGATGTATTTGCCACGCTTTTCTTCGCATCGATTGGTTTGCTGATTGATCCAAAGTTTCTTTTAGAGAATATTTGGGTCGTTACGGGCCTGGTTGCCGTCACGATGGTGGGCAAAGCTGTGATCGCAACAGGGGTTGTGCGATTCTTCGGTTATCCACTCAAAACAGCGCTTACGACGGGGATTGGTATCAATCAGATCGGAGAATTTTCATTTGTTTTAGCGGGTGTTGCCCAAAGTCAGGGTTTGTTCTCGCAGCGATTGTATGGGTTGATCGTAGGAACAACGGCTGCAACTTTGTTGATTACGCCGTTTCTACTGCGGATCACGCCCGATTTAGTCAACTATCTAGAGCAGATCCCGGCTTTGCAAGGGGTATTTCAAGCGGGGCGAGCGCCTCATTTGATTGGTGTAGAAGGGGCGTTGCAAGATCATGTGGTTGTGGCAGGCTATGGCAGAGTCGGACAAACCCTGGTCAGAATGCTCTACTTTCAAGGACACCGGGTATTGGTGATTGACAATAACGAAGCGAGCTTACAAACCCTACGTGAACGGGGCATTCCCTATTTGTTTGGAGATGCGTCGAGCGAGTTAGTGTTAGAAAAAGCATACCTACCCCAGGCCCGTGCGATGGCGATCGCCTTACCTGACCCGGTTGCCACCCGTCTGACGCTAAATCGCTCACTGAGTATTGCGCCTGACCTCGACATTACTGTACGGGCGCATGTGCAAGATGAGATTGATGGACTCTATCAGTTGGGCGCTCAAGAAGTGGTGCAACCAGAGTTTGAAGCATCGCTTGAGATGGGTGCGCACATGTTGCTCAAACTGGGCGACTCTACTTACTCAGTGCAGCAGGTAGTTAATCGCTACCGGACAGGCCGTTATCGTGACATTTTGCCCGAACGAGCCGAGTACTGGGGCGGCATGGATATTGAGGCTGCAACCGAAGGGTTAAATCGTCAGTGGTATTCTCTCGAGCGAGAAATGCCCTTAGTCGGTCTTAGTTTGGCTCAATCAAATGTGCGACGTTTAACTGGGGTAACAATTATGGCGATTGAGCGGGGCAAGCAGCTACTCCGCTACCCGTTGGGAGAAACCGTTTTAGAGTCGGGCGATCGCCTTTTGGTGGTGGGCAGTCCCCAGGAATTGCAAGCCTTTGAGCAACTCCTCCACTCTGAAAACTCTGTTTCGTAGAGATGGTTGGGACTGAGATTTCTGCAAGTCTCTTCCCCCTTACGCAAAACAGATTGGGATTTTTTGCCCGCAAACCTTGCACCATAATTGAGAAAAGGGTTATTTTATAACTAACGTTCAAAATAAATCGTGATAGACGGGTTGTAGCGAACGTTTCTATTCGTGTTTCCGAGTTTACCAATGCCCAAAATTGTTGACCATGATGCTTATCGTAAAGAGTTGCTGAGCCAGTGCTTTGACTTATTTGCTGAGCAGGGTTATGGCTCAATTACAATGCGCCAGATCGCTCAAGGTTTGAAGGTTTCAACAGGAACCTTGTATCACTACTTTCCCAGCAAAGAAGCGATTTTTGAGCAACTGATGGAGAGCATGGCTCAACAAGACATTTCACAAGTGATTGAAACGCTCAAAGACACCGAAACCGTTGGCGAACGAATTGAGATTGCGTTTGCTTTCATTGAAGAGAATCGCGATCGCTTGGAAAAGCAAACGCTGCTAATGGCTGACTATTACCAGCACCAACAGCGACAAAAAGGCTCGAGAAGCAAAGTTATTCAGCAGATTGAGCAACAGATCAAAGAACTCGTCATGAATGTAATGAAGATTGATGACTCTGATGTGGTGGATCTCGTACTCAGTCTGGTAGATGGGTTGATGTTTGCCAAAGTGTATGACGGCGAACCCATTTCGATCGCGCGTCAGGGCAAAGTGTTAGCCAAAATGGTGACTGCTTATATGGCTTTAAAGCAATTGCAGGTGTGAGGAGAAATGGATAAATGATGAAAATCAGGTTGGCAGAAATGTTTTAAGTGCGAGATTCAAACGTTCTTTAACGGGCACGTTGTCGGGTTTAACCAAGACCGAGAAAACGAGGAGACCCATGATCATATCGATCGCTAAATCTATATCTAAGCTTTTTGCGAGTTCGCCTCGTTGCTTGGCGCGTTCAAAGATTTTGCTCATCTCTTTGCGACGCGGCTCCATATATTTTTTCCAGTGGATTTCAGCAAACTTTGGGCTACTTGATGCCGTACTGATTGTGAGAGCCATTGTCTGCCGCATCAAGTCTGATTTTGTAAACTCATCAATCTGCGCAATCATCTGCTCCATATCTGCCCAAAAACTGCCTGTATCAGGAATGGTCAACTCTTGCTTTGAGCACTCTAATGCGTCTACCAGGAGTTCTTCTTTTGAGTCATAGCGACGATAGATTGTTGTTCTACCAACCCCGGCGCGGGCCGCGATCGCCTCAATACTAATTCCCTGATAACCAACTTCTGCCAGTAAATCGAGGGCTGCCTGCAAAATGGCGCGGTCTACTTCTACGCTTCGGGGTCTGCCAGTCACGGGTTTTATAGGTTGATTCATTTTCGTTTTTTGTAATCACAAGAGAAATAAACATGGAATTTATCAAGCAACAATCGTACCAAACCCCAGATTTCTTACCGAAAGATCTTGACATTTCGCCTTTAGATACATTACTGTATCGTATTGTAAGTGGTTAAACGTAACCTCATTCTTTAGGGTCTTTTGCTCTTCGTCGTTTCAAAGCCAGGTCTAGAGTTTGATTGCTTCCCAAGTGTTAGTTGTGTTGCAGGGGCTGAGATTAAGGGGCAGCCATCTAAATTTAGATTTTTATTCGCTTCCCTGTATACCTGGATGAATCGCTAAATTTGTTTCGTTTCGCTTGGTTTCGTTGTGCCTGCTGCTTATTCGTCATTTTTCACTGCGTTGGAGTCTTTATGCAGCTCAAAATCTTGTCAAACTTTGCGAATCAACGAGTTATTGCTTTGATGCTATTTGCTCTAGGAGTAACGGGTGCAACCACCTATTACACGCTCAATCAATTAGGGAGTGGCTCTAAGTCTGAGACGGCAGTCCAGGTGTTACCCGCTGTTCAAAAGGTTGCTGCCTTAGGCCGATTAGAGCCAGAGTCAGAAGTTGTGCGTTTAGCTGCGCCCGTAACACTGAGCAGCGATCGCGTGGCTCAACTGTTAGTCAAAGAAGGCGATCGGGTGCAGAAGGGGCAGGTGGTTGCCATTCTAGACTCGCGCGATCGCTTAGCAGCGGCTGTACAGCAAGCTGAGGAAGAGGTGCAAATTGCCCGCAGCAAACTCGCCCAAGTAAGGGCAGGCGCGAAAACGGGCGAAATTCAAGCGCAACAAGCCACAATTACCCGACTTCAGGCAGAGTTATCGGGGGCAAACCGAGAGCGAGCCGCTGCAGTAAATCGGTTAGAGGCTGAAGTGCGAATTGCTAAAGCCGAGTTTGATCGCTACCTCCAGCTTTATCAAGAGGGTGCTATTTCGACTTCCTCTTTGGATAACAAACGTTTGACATACGAAACGGCTCAAGCTCAACTGACAGAGGCCCAAGCTAACCGGAACCGCACTGAAGATACCGTGCGTGCCCAAATTCAAGAAGCGCGCGCCACTCTAGACCAAGTTGCCGAAGTACGTCCAGTAGATGTGCAGGTTGCTCAAGCCGATGTGCAAAATGCGATCGCGGCTTTGAAACGGGCGCGGGCCGAGCTAGAAGAAGCCTACGTCCGTGCTCCGATGACGGGGCAAATCATCAAGATTCACGCCCGACCCGGCGAGAAACTGGGTGATGAGGGCATCGCTGATATCGGACAAACCGCCCAAATGGTAGCGATCGCTGAGGTTTATCAGAGTGACATTGGCAAAGTCAAACTGGGTCAAACCGCGACTGTAACCGGGCAAGCCTTTGATAAGACCTTGACAGGCAAGGTGATTCAAATTGATCGGCAAGTTAGTCGCCAGAATGTTTTTAGCAGCGAGCCAGGCGAAAACCTGGATCGTCGAGTGGTCGAAGTCAAAGTTCGGTTGGCCCCCGAATCTAGCAAGCAAGTTGCTGATCTAACAAACCTGCAAGTTCAGGTTGAGATTCAGCCTTAAGCGTACCTCAATGTATACCAAACATCCGATATAGAAAAATCCGATGTCACGCTTCTAAGTTCTTGCTTCACCCCTACTTTTTCCCTTCTCAACAGTCCAGGAGTCATTCAATGGCATTTCAACTTAGTGACATTCACCCTAAAAAACTGTCTCGTTCTGAATACAAAGTGCTGGAGTTATTGGTCGAAGGCCAAACAAACGTTGAAATCGCCTCTCGGCTTTACCTTAGCCCTAATACGGTTAAGACTCATGTACGCGATATTTTTAATAAATTTGGTGTCGAAAATCGTGTGCAAGCGGCTGTTTTTGCCCTGCGGAATGGATTAGTCAAATTTGAGTCTAATTAGTCTTCCAAACCTTCTTGGTCGCTTCATTCGAGGTCTATCTGGCTCAACTGATGCACCTTCTGCTAACACGTCAAATTACGCTCCCTATTCTTCTCATTGCCCTGGTATTGGCCAGGAGTTGCCATCATGCTAAAAGGAATCTCTAAACAACTTCGCAAAACCCCGCTAGCATGGCTGCAAGTCACGCGAGAAAAAACACGCTTGGCTGTTGCGATCGCTGGAATTGCATTTGCCGATATTTTGATGTTCTTTCAACTCGGCTTAATGGAGTCGGCTTACTCGGCTGCAACGGGCATTCACTACACCTTGAAAGGTGATTTGTTTCTGCTCAACCGCCTATCTGACAACTTTGGTACGATTAAACCCTTTTCGCGATCGCGGCTTTACCAAGCACTCGGTGCTACTGAAGTTGACTCGGTGAACTATCTCTACACGGCTTCAGCCAAATGGCAAAACCCTGAGACGCGCACCTTTTGGCAAGTGCAGCTATATGGAGTTGATCCGGGCAATCCAGCAGTTGAGATTCCCAGTGCAGCAGCGCAACTCAGCGAAATCAAGAAATTCAACTATGTCATGTTTGACCGGGCTGCCCGTCCTGAATTGGGTGATGTGACAGGCCAGCTCGCAACGAATAGCTTCTTCCCCACTCAAGTGAATGACCTACAAGTGCAAGTAGCAGGCGCTTTTACCCTCGGCGCTTCGTTTACAGCCGATGGCAATTTGCTCATGAGCGACTCTACGTTTCTGCGTCTGGTCAACGGACGCCAACCCGATCAGATTGATGTAGGTTTGATTCAGCTAAAACCGGGTGCGGATATAGAGCAAGCGCAAGCAATTTTGCGATCGCTCTTGCCAAACGACGTTTTAGTTTTGACCAAGCCAGAGTTTATTCAACGAGAGCGGGCTTACTGGCAACAGGTCAGCCCGATTGGAGTGATCTTTGGTTTTGGTACGATTGTCGGCTTTCTGGTTGGGACGGTGATTGTGTACCAGATTTTGCAGGCAGACGTCTCTGATCACCTGGCCGAATACGCCACTTTGAAGGCGATGGGTTACAACAACACATTCTTGATTGGGGTTCTCTTTCAAGAAGCCCTGGTCTTGGCTGTTTTAGGGTTTATTCCCGGTTTTGCTGCCTCGCTAGGACTTTACAGCCTGGTTGCCAGCGCGACTTTGTTGCCAGTAGTGATGACGGTCGATCGCGCCGCAATGGTGCTGAGTTTGACGTTGGCAATGTGTATGGCATCGGGGGCGATCGCGTCACGTAAGTTACAGACCGCCGACCCCGCCGATATCTTTTAACAAAAAGGGAAGAGTATCGCCCAAACTGTTTTGTGAAAACTTACCGCACAAATTAGCCATGACGAACTTCGACAAAACAGAAAAGCAGCGAATGTTAGCTGGGGAACTTTATTTAGCCAGCGACCCAGAGTTAGCAAGTGAAAGCTTGCGCGCCGCTCAACTGCTGCGTCAGTTTAACCAGCTTGCCGTGGAAGCGATCGCTGAACGTCAAGAAATTCTCAAAATGCTGCTCGGTTCGGTTGGAGAAAGCCCGACGATTGTGCCACCGTTCCACTGTGATTACGGTAGCAACATCTACATTGGCGATCGCTTCTACATGAACTATGGCGGTGTCATGCTCGATTGCAATCGCATTCAAATTGGCAACGACGTCCTTTGTGCGCCCTATGTGCAAATTTATGCGGCCTACCATCCTGTTGATCCGACAGTGCGCCTGACCGGACGCGAACTGGCAGCCCCGATCACGATTGGCAATAACGTCTGGATTGGAGGTGGTGTCATCATTTGTCCCGGTGTCACGATTGGCGACAACACCACGATTGGCGCAGGCAGCGTCGTTACAAAAGATATTCCCTCAAATGTGGTTGCGGTAGGCAACCCTTGTCGTGTGTTACGTCAGCTTGAGAGCCAGTCTGAATGATTGTTTTCGATTGTCCTTCTACTTAATTCACTTCACTATGCAAGCAACTACTCTGCAACCATTCACTCCATCGCCTACAGAAACGTCTACGCCTGTCATTGCGATTGACCAACTCAATCATCACTTTGGTGAAGGTAATCTCCGCAAACAAGTTCTGTTTGATATCAATCTTGAGATTCGGTCGGGCGAAATTGTGATTATGACAGGACCGTCTGGCTCTGGTAAACCCCAACCAACTCAATACCCCAATTAGTCATCGATTTTCAACAGCACAAACCGTAACTGTTACAGATCCGAGACATCCTCTGTGTGGACGTACCCTACCTTTAGTTGGTATCACGAA
>Ga0073934_10006629_pt1 | contig 16701 bp, 14 predicted proteins | sample LarsenN4metaG_FD_76834 | JGI IMG/M metagenome (GOLD analysis project Ga0073934, IMG submission 76834) | Hot spring sediment bacterial and archeal communities from British Columbia, Canada, to study Microbial Dark Matter (Phase II) - Larsen... ...
CACCAGTCCCTCGCCTACCTGACGCCCCAGGAGTACATCACGCAATGGCGCTCACAGCGCCCTGGAAAGGAGGTGGTGCCCAGCATCACCTGAACGAGTACACTCGCTTGACACTGGTTTCAGGCCTTGTTAGTCTCCGGCCAATCTTGAGGCCCAAGGGCAATCTGCCGCCCGTTGGGTTTCGTATCGTTAATGCGGAAAAGCGCGCGTCGACAGGAATGTTGACGGGTCGCCGGGGGGCATCAAGCTTCTGGAGGTGGATGGAGAGTGCAGAAATACGTTGCTCAGCGACTCTTGCTCACCTTACCGACCATAATCATGATCACGATCCTGACGTTCCTGTTCCTGCGCGTGTTCCTGCCCGCGGACGTCATCGACCTGATCATAGGCGAGTACGGCCGTAACGACCCAACGCTGCGGGCGTCTTTGGAGAAGGAACTCGGCCTGAGCGGCAGCCTCGTGAACCAGTACCTGGAGTGGGTGGGCGTAGCGTGGTTTTGGGGCGGCGAAAAGGGGATCCTGCAGGGCGACCTGGGAGAGTCCCTCCACAGCGGCCGGCCGGTGCTGGGAGAGCTGAAGCGGCGCGTGCCCGTCAGCTTCGAGCTCGGGCTGTGGGCGCAGCTTACGGCGGTGGCAACGGCCGTGCCCTTGGGAGTATGGGCGGCGCTCCGCCAGGACAAGTTCGCGGACTACGGATTGCGCAGCTTCGCGATCCTGATCAACTCCATGCCCAGCTTCTGGATCGCCGTGCTGGTGATTACTTTCGGTTCGATCTGGTTTAACTGGGCGCCGCCTATCAACTTCAAGTACCTGACGGAAGACCCCGTGGGGCACCTGAAGATCATGGCGTTGCCGGCGCTGATCATCGGGTTGACGCCCAGCGGGGGGCTGATCCGCCTGGTCAGGACCCAGATGCTGGAGGTATTGCGCCAGGACTACATCCGCACGGCGCACGCGAAAGGCCTGAGCCAGAACACGGTCCTCTACAAGCACGCGTTGCGAAACGCCCTCATCCCGGTGGTCACGGTAGTAGGCGTGAACCTCCCCCAGATCATCGCCGGCACCGTGATCTTCGAGCAGATATTCATCATCCCGGGGATGGGGCGCTACCTCGTCGATGCTGTTAACAACCTCGATTATCCCGTCATTCAGGGTTTGAACCTCGTATTCGCGGTGCTGCTGTTGCTCGCCATCTTGCTGGTGGACATCAGCTATGCCTTCCTTGACCCGCGGATCCGGTTCAGCTAGAGGTTGGAGAGGCGGAGGAAGCGATGGCAGTTTCAGAACTCGGCAGCATAGCTGAGATCGAGGGCTGGACCCAACCCGTCCAGAGACCCCTCCTGGCCCGGATGTACCTGGGCCTGCGGAACTTCGCCCGCAAGAAGCCACTGGGTTTCGTGTGCGGGTGCGTGGTCGTCTTCTTCATGGTCATCGGGGACGTAGTCCCGGAGACGCTGAACAAGATCACGCGTACGGCAGGGCTCGCGGACCGCCCCGTCCCCTACCTCGCCGACCAGCTCGAGAAGCAGGTCGGGTTCCTGTATCCCTACGCGAAACAGGACTTGAGGGCGCGGCTGCAGGGCTCCAGCTCCAAGCACTTGCTCGGCACGGACGCCATCGGCCGCGACATCCTCAGCAGGCTGATGTACGGGGCCCGCACGGCCGTGATGGTCTCCTTCGGCGCCGTCTCGATCTCGATGACGATCGGCGCGACCATCGGCATCATGAGCGGCTACTACGGCGGCTGGGTAGACAAGGGGCTCTATAGGCTTGTGGACGTGTTCCAGGCCTTACCCGGCCTGGTGGTGCTGATCACGATCCTCGGCATCTTCGGCTCAGGCCTCTGGCAGTTGGTGTTCGTCATCGGCATCATCGGAGGGCCCATCCAGTCCCGCACCATCCGCGGCCAGACGATCTACGTCATGGCAAGCCCGTTCATCGAGGCGGCGCGCGTGATCGGGGCCACGGACCGCCGGATCATGATCCGTTACGTGCTGCCGAACGTGTTCGCGCTGGTCATCCTCAACGCGACGATCTCGCTGGGGTTCATCGTGCTCCTGGAGGCCAGCCTCAGCTTCCTGGGCTACGGCCTGCCGCCGCCATTCCCGTCCTGGGGCCAGATGCTCAGCCTTGAGGGCCGCCAGTACATGCGCACCCAGCCCGGCTTGGCCATCTACCCCGGGCTCACGATCGCCCTGCTGGTGTTCTCCTTCAACCTCTTCGGCGACGCGCTGCGGGACGTGCTCGACCCGCGCCTGCGCGGCAGCAGGTAGACGGCGAAGGACCCGAAACCGCGAAGGGGCCGGGCAAGCACCCGGCCCCTTCTGCTTTCCGGGAAGCGCCCCGCGGGCATGCTAAGATTGCTTGTGCTACATACCTGAGCCGCGCCCCGCCGCAGCGCGGTTTCCTGCCTGGAGATGGCGCACATGACAGGCCGGATTACCCTCGTCGGCGCAGGCGAACTCATGGCAGCGATGAGCTCGCTGCATCGCGCCGCCCTCCGCCGCCTCCAAGGGCCGCCCCGTCCCGTGTTCCTGGACACGACCGCGGGCTTCGAGACGAACGTCGACGCGATCGCCGAGAAGGCCGTCGAATATTACGCCCACCACCTCCAGGCCGAGCTGCGTGTGGCGAGCTACAGGCACCGGGAGAGGACGCCCCCGGCGCAAGTGGCGGCGGCCGTGGCGGCGATCCGGGCGTCCAATTTCATTTTCGCGGGCCCGGGCAGCCCCACGTACGCCATCCGCCACTGGCGCGGCTCTCCCGTCTGGCAGGCCGTGGAAGAGCGCTTCGAGGAAGGAGCAGACGTCCTCTTCGCCAGCGCCGCCTCCATCGCCCTCGGCTCCCACTCGCTGCCGGTCTACGAGATCTACAAGGCGGGCGAAGACCCGTTCTGGGTCGAGGGCCTCGACCTGTTCTCGCGCTTCGGCCTCAACCTCGCGATCGTGCCCCATTTCGACGACGCATCGGGCGGCGAAAACTACGACTCCCGCTTCTGCTACATGGGCGCCCAGCGCTTCGACATACTCCAGTCCTGCCTGCCTCCCGAGGTGACGATCCTCGGCATCGACGCCTATACGGCGGTGACCTTCGACCCGAACAGCGAAACGGCGAGCGTTTCCGGCCAAGGGGGCGTGACCCTGCTGGGCGAAGGAGGCAAGCGCACGTTCGGCGCCGGCAGCGAAGTGCCGTTCGAGGCTTTCCGGTCCGGCGCGCGCGAGGTGGTGCGGACATACGACCAGGCCTCGCGGATTTCGGGCTACGAGTTCAGCGATAACCCGAAGGACTGGGACGGCGACGCCGTGTCCGACCTCAGCCGGCGGATCGAAGGCCTGGACGCCCTCAGCGAGAGCGCGAAAGTGGACCTCATCTCCCGCCTGCAAGCACTGCGGCAGCAGCCCAACGCCGACGCCGAGAAGACGGAGGCGCGGCTCGTGGACCTGGTGCTGGAGCTGAGGGCCGCGTTGCGGGCGGAGAAGCGCTTCGACGTGGCGGACAAGGCGCGCGACCTCCTCGACAGCCTCGGCTTCGAAGTGGGCGATACCCCCCAGGGGGCGCGTTGGACGAAGCGCTGACTCCCCGGGTCCGCCGCGTCCCCGTCAGGGGGATCGAGCTTTCGATCAGGGAATGGAGCGGCCCCGGCAGGCCATTCCTGCTCGTGCACGGCCTGGCGTCGAACGCGCGCACGTGGGACCGCGTGGCGCGGCGGCTGAGCGCGGCCGGCCACTACACCGTCGCGGTCGACCAGCGCGGCCACGGCCTCAGCGACAAGCCCGCCGCCGGCTACGGCTTCGAGGACGTGACGGCGGACCTCGAGGCGCTCATCGAGGCGCTGGCAATGCGCCGGCCGGTAATCGCCGGTCAGTCCTGGGGCGGAAACGTGGTGCTGGCCTTCGGCGCCGCGAGTCCGCATCTGACTTCCGGCCTCGTGCTCGTCGATGGCGGCTTCATCGACCTCTCGGCGGCACCGGGCGCGACCTGGGAGTCCGTCGCCCAGAACCTGCGCCCGCCCGACCTCACGGGCAGGTCCGCAGAGCACCTCAAGCAGTGGATGCGCGACGCCCATCCCCGCTGGGACGACGAGCAGATCGAAATGCAGTTCGGGAACCTCGAAGTCCTCGTGGACGGCAGCGTGCGCAGGCGCCTGAGCCTGGACAACCACATGGCCATCCTCCAGGCCATGTGGCAGCAGAAGCCCTCGCGGCTGTACGGCCTCGTGAAGGCGCCGGTGCTGATCGCCGTGGCCGACTCCGGCGACGAGGAGCGCCGCCGGAGGCGCCTGGAGGAAATCGAGCGGGCGATGCGGGTGCTGCCCCGGGCGCAGATGCGGCGCTTCGAGGGCGCGGACCACGATATCCACGTGGACCAGCCGGACGCGCTCGCCGACTGGGTCCTGGGGGCCCTTTCCGAGGGCTTCTTCGGCTGACGCTCCCGCCCGCAAGAAGCGTGGCGGCGGGGGCTGAAACCGGCTGCGTAGCCGCCCACCCCAATCGCGCCCTGGGCAGCAGGGCAATCGGACCGCCCCTGACGCGGGAGTCTACTAGAATCGAACGCGTATGGACGTTGCACTCGTGGGGCTCGCTGCATCCGGGAAGACCACGCTTTTGCGCGCCCTGGCGGCCGGCCACCTGCCCCACCACGCCAACCCCAACGAGCCGGCCGTGGCCGTGGTCAAGGTCCCGGACGAACGGCTGGACCGGCTGGCGGCGATGGTGGGGGCGAAGAAGACGACGTACCTGGAGCTGCGGCTGCTCGACTTCCCGTCGCTGAGCGTCGGCAAGAATGGACCCCCGCCGCAGCTGCTCGGCGCGCTCTCCACGGCGGACCTCCTCGTCCACGTCGTCAGGGCCTTCACGGACGCCTCCGTCCCCCATCCCCTCGAGAGCATCGACCCGGAGCGCGACGTCGCGGCGCTGGACCTCGAGCTCGCTTTCGCCGACCTGGGGATCGTCGAGCGCCGGATCGAACGGCTGAAGGCGGAGACGCGGTCGCTGGCCGCGGGGGCGCGGGGCGCCAAGGAGCGCGAGCTGGCGCTGCTGGAGCGCTTGCAGCAGGGCCTGGAGGCCGAGAAACCGGTGCGGGCGATGGGCCTCTCCGAGGAGGAGCGCTCCCTGCTCTCCGGCTACAACCTGCTGACGGCGAAGCCGATGCTCCTCGTCCTGAACATCGACGAGGCCGAGGCGGGCAGAAGCCTCGAGATCGAGGCTGAAGCGCGCGGCCGCTACGGCGGGCCCGGTACCTCGGCCATCGCCATCGCCGCCAAGCCGGAGGCGGATGTGGCGGAGCTGCCGCCTGAGGAGTCGCAGGAGTTCCGCCGGGAGCTGGGGCTGCCGGAGAGATCGGCGGCGGAGCGCCTGCTGCAGGAGGCGGTCTCGCTGCTGGGTCTGATCACCTTCTACACCGCCGGCCAGCAGGACACGCACGCATGGTCGGTGCCGGCGGGCACGCCGGCCGTAAAGGCCGCCGGGAGGATCCACACCGACATCGAACGGGGCTTCATCCGGGCGGAGGTCACCGGCTGGCAGGAGCTGCTGGAGGCGGGCTCGCACGCGGAGGCGAAGCGGCGCGGCGTCCTGCGCCTGGAGGGCAAGGCCTACGAGGTCCAGGACGGAGACGTGATCAACGTCCTCTTCAACGTCTAAGAAGGCGAGCGGCAAGCTCTTCGTTGACCGCGGGAGGACGGCGTTTCCCGCCCTCAGTGGGGCCCTGAGACGCGTCTCGTCTGCGGCAATTCCTTGTCCCTGCGTCGCGGGCGTGGCATGTTGGTGCTGTGAACGACGTCGGGCGCGAAATCGCGGCAGAGGTGCTCCGCTCGGCGCGGCAGGGGCCGCCGGTGCTCGTGGCCACGATCATCGCGGCGCCGGAGGGCGCGCAACCGGCGCCCGGCGCGAAGCTCCTGGTGCGCCCCGACGGCTCCACGCTGGGGAGCTTCGGCGGCCTCGCTTTCGAGAAGACCGTCATCGAAGACTGCCTGTCGATACTGAACGAGTTCCCGCGGCAGGCCGTCCAGGCCCTCTACTACCGGCCGGACGGCCCCCGCGTGCACCGCCTGGAGGTCAAAGGCGGCACGGATGCCTTCGAGGTCATGGTCGAAATCATCGAGGCGCCCGCGACGCTCCTTATCGTCGGCGGCGGGCACATCGGCCTCTCCCTGGCGACGATCGGGGCGCACGTCGGCTTCTCGGTCGCGGTCATGGACGACCGGGAGACGTACGCGAACCCGGAGCGCTTCCCGATGGCCGACTTCGTCAAGGCCGGCGACCTCACGGCCCTGCTCCGCGAGTTCCCGATCGGCCCGACGACCTACGTCGTCCTCGTGAGCCGGGGCCACAAGCAGGACGAGAACGCTCTGCGGGCCGTGGCGACCCGGGGGGCGGCCTACGTGGGCATGATCGGCAGCCGGCGACGGGTCTCGACGGTCCTTCGCCACCTCGCAGAGGAGGGCTACCCGGTCGAAGACCTGGAGCGCGTCTACACGCCCATCGGCTTCGACCTCGGGGCGGAAACGCCGGAGGAGATCGCCGTCTCGATCGTCGCCGAGATCATCGCCGTGCGCCGCGGCGGCTCCGGCCGGCCGATGCGCGAAGGCCGGCCGCCGATCAAAGCATCGCAGCTGGAGACGGAAGCGCCCTGACAGGGCGCTGCTTAGAACGGCGCGTCCAGCGACACCTCGCCCTCCACGCCGACCTGATACGCGGACGCGCGCCGCTCGAAGAAGTTGGTCACCTCCTGGACGTCCTGCAGGTCCATGAACGGGAAGGGGTTGCGGGCGTGGTAGCGGGGCGGCAGCCGGAGGGCCGCCAGGCGCTGGTCGGCGCAGAACTCCAGGTACCGCCGCATGTCGCGGAGGGAGAGGCCGGCGACGCCGGCGGCGAGGAGGTCCTCGGCGAACCCCGTCTCGCACGCCACGGCCTCGTCCAGCATCTCGTACACGGCCGTCCGCAGGCCTGCATCGAAGAGGTCCGGCTCCTCGCGGCGGACGGTGTCTATGACCTCGAAGCCGAAGGCCATGTGGGCGCTCTCGTCGCGGAACACCCAGTTCGTCCCCGCGGCCAGGCCGTGGAGAAGCCCCTTCGAGCGCAGGAAGTACACGTAGGCGAAGGCCGCGAAGAAGAACAGCCCCTCCGTGCAGGCCGCAAAGCAAATGAGGTTCAGGAGAAACCGGCGCCTCTCCTCCGGCGTGGCCAGGACCTGCAGGTCGTAGATCGAATTCAGCCAGCGCATGCAGAAGGCGGCCTTGCGCTCGATGGAAGGGACGGTCTCGACGGCGGCGAAGGCCTGAAACCGCTCCTCCGGAGAGGAGATGTACGTATCGAGGAGCGTGAGATAGAACTCGACGTGCTGGGCCTCCTCGAAAAGCTGTCGCGAAAGGTACAGCCGCGCCTCCGGCGAGTTGACGTGGCGGTAGAGGTTGAGCACGAGGTTGTTGGCGACGATCGAGTCGCCGGTGGCGAAGAAGGCAACGAGGCGGTTGATCAGGTGCCGTTCGGCTTCCGAAATCCGCGAGCGGAGGTCGCCGAGGTCGGTCGAGAAGTCCACTTCCGCCACCGTCCACGTGTTCCGGACCGCCGCCTTGTACATCTCGTAGAAGGCGGGGTAGTGCATGGGCCGAAGGGTCAGGCAGAGGCCGGGGTCGAGAAGGCGGGCCGGGCGCTGGACCTGGCCGCGGAGGCGCGCCGCCGTGCGGCCGCCCGTCGAGGCGTCGGGCGCGATGGCGATGGGATCGAGGTTCACTGGCACGCCTCGCAGGTCTCCGGGTCCGCCAGCGAGCAGGCGGCCGCGCCGGGGCCATCGGCGGTGCCGGAGACCGGCGTCTCGCGCGCGGCCACGGTCGCCTTGGCGATGCGGGTCGCCGGGCGGGAGCGGAGGTAGTAGGTGGTCTTGAGGCCCTTCTTCCAGACGTAGAAGTACATGGAGGACAAGGCGGCGATGTTCGGGCTCTCCATGAAGAGGTTGAGGGACTGGCTCTGGTCGATGAAGGCGCCGCGGTCGGCCGCCATGTCGATGAGGGCGCTCATCGGCAGCTCCCAGGCGGTGCGGTACACGGCGCGCAGATCGGCGGGGACCTCGTCGATCTCCTGCACGGAGCCTTCGGCCAGCTTGAGCCGGTCGCGGGTGGTCTCGTTCCAGAGCCCCAGGGCCTTGAGGTCCCGCACGAGATAGCGGTTGACCTGGAGGAAGTCGCCGGAGAGCGTCTCGCGCTTGTAGAGGTTGCTCACCTGGGGCTCTATGCATTCGGAGCAGCCGGCGATCGAGGCGATGGTCGCGGTGGGCGCGATGGCGATGAGGAGCGAGTTGCGCAGGCCGCTCCGCCGGATGCGGGCGCGGAGGGCGTCCCAGCGTTCCCGCGGCTCCGGCTCCACGCCCCAGGCGTCGAACTGGAGCTCGCCGCCGGCGGCGCGCGTCTCCGCAAACGCCGGGTGGGGGCCTTTCTCCTCCGCGAGCCCGGCCGAGGCGCTCAGGGCATGGTAGTAGATCTCCTCCGATATGCGGCGCGAGAGCTCGCGGGCCGCAGGCGCGTCGAAGGGGAGGCGCATCTGGAAGAAGACGTCCTGCAGCCCCATGAGCCCGAGCCCTACCGGCCGCCAGCGTGCGTTCGACGCCCGCGCCGAGTCGACGGGATAGAACGTGAGGTCGATGACGCGGTCGAGCTGACGGACCGCGGTATGGACGGTCCGTGCCAGCTTCTCGAAGTCGAAATGGACGCGCCCGTCCTCGTCCTCGAACGTGTGGCGGGCGAGGTTGATGGAGCCGAGGTTGCAGACGGCGGTCTCGCCCTCGCTCGTCACCTCCACGATCTCGGTGCACAGGTTGGAGCTGTGGACGGCGGCGCCGGGGAGGGCGGTCTGGTTGGAGGCGCGGTTGCACTTGTCCTTGAACGTGATCCAGCCGTTCCCGGTCTCCGCGAGGGTGCGCATCATGCGGCCGTAAAGGTCGCGGGCAGGCAGCGTTTTAACGGCCAGGCCGGCCGCCTCCGCCTCTTCGTAGGCGCGGTCGAAGGCCTCGCCGTAGAGGTCGGGGAGCTGAGGCACGATCTTCGGGTCGAAGAGGCTCCAATGCGCGTCCGCCTCCACTCGGCGCATGAAGAGGTCCGGCACCCAGACGGCGAGGTTGAGGGTGTGGGTGCGGCGGGCGGGATCGCCCGTGTTGTCGCGCAGTTCGAGGAACTCCTCGATGTCGGCGTGCCAGGGCTCCAGGTAGACGCAGCAGGCGCCCTGGCGCTTGCCGCCCTGATTGACGGCGGCCACGGACGCGTCCAGCGTCCGCAGCCACGGCACGATACCGTTGGAGCGGCCGTTGGTGCCGGCGATGAGCGAGCCGCGGGAGCGGACCCGGTGGTAGGCGACGCCGACGCCCCCCGAGAACTTCGACAGCATCGCGATCGCGGCGTAGCCCTGGTAGATGGAGCCGAGGTCGTCCTGGGGAGAATCGAGGAGGAAGCAGGACGAGAGCTGCTCGTGCACGGCGCCGGCGTTGAACAAGGTCGGCGAGCTGGGCACGTACTCGAGGTTGGAGAAGAGCTCGTAAAGCTCGAGGGCGCCCGCAACGGTCTCGCCGAGGGCGCAGGCGATGCGCAGCCAGAAGTACTGCGGCGTCTCGATCACGAGGCGGGTCTCCGGGTGCTTGAGGAGGTAGCGGTCGTAGAGGGTGCGCAGGCCGAAGTATTCGAACTCGCGGTCGCGCTCGGGGCGGACGGCATCGTTGAGCTTGCGGCTGTTGGCGGCGACGAAAGCAGCGATGCGCTCGTTGAGCAGGCCGAGGCGGCGGCCGGCGGCGATCGACTGCGAGAAGGCGTGGATTTCCTGGTTGCGGACCTCCTTGTCGACGTAGGTCGCCAGCAGGCGGGCCGCGAGCTTCGAGTACTGGGGCTCTTCGACGATCAGGCTGGCGGCGGTCTGGATGGAAAGCTGGTCCAGCTCCCGAGTGGTGGCGCCGTCGTAGAGGCCGCTTATCGTTTTCGTGGCGATGCGCATGGCGTCGACCTCGTCCAGGCCGGGGCAGCAGCGGCTCACGGCGCGGACGATCTTGTTGACGTCGACGGGCTCGGTGCCGCCGTTGCGCTTGGTGACGCGCATCTGGGTCTGGATCAGGACGTCGGGGTCGAGGGGCGGGGCTTGGCTGACCATGTCTTCCTCCAGTCGTGCGGCCCGCGAGGAAGACGGCCGTCGGAGAGCCTAAAGCGACGGCGCCCGCGGCGCACGTCGCTCGAACCCGCCGGCAGGCCCTCCCCGAGGCCTCCAGGGTCGAGCTACCGGCGGTTTTCTCGTCCGCCGGCAGGCGCGGGCAGGTCTTCGGGCTTGCGAGCATTCTCGCCGGGGGCGAGCTCCCTACTGTCCACCGCTTCCCATCCTCCGGAGAAGGACAGTGCTTGATGGTGGAGGTCGTTCTCGCTGACCGCTGCGGGGTAGGCAGCCCCGGACTCTCACCGGGTTCCCTATTAGCCCTGCAAAGCAGGGCGCCAGCGCGGGTACAACTTATAGCCGAGATTGAGCTTTGTCAATACCAGATATTGTGTTTTTGGGCCCGGAATGCCGTTTTGCGGCACGACCTTTCGCCCCATGGACTGCCTGAGCCGCGGCGTGGGGTCGCGCGGGCAGCGCCCTGCGCGGGCAGGTTCGCCCGGCGGGCGGCTACGCTTCCCCTCAGCGCCGAGTGAATGGCCGCTTGCGCTCGATCAAGCCGGCGGGGGGATCTCGATGTCGAACTCGCGCGCCACGCGCAGGAGGTTGTCGACGTCCAGGGGACTGGGGGGCGGCAACGTGGCCGAAGGCGCCGGCACGCCGAGCCGGGCGACGAACTCCTCGAATCGGGATGGACCGGTGACTTGCAGGGCTCGCACCGCCTCCAGGACCGTGAACGTATGGGCGATGCCGCGGGGCAGCAACACGAACGACCCCGGGCCAGCCGCGAACTCGCCGTCGCCGCAACGCACGGCGAGCCGCCCCTGGAGCACGTAGAAGGCCTCATCCTCCTGCCGGTGGACGTGCGGAGGCGGCGCAAAGCCCGCGCCAGCCTGCCATTCGATGACGGTGAAGCAGCCGTTGGTCTGGCTTCCGCCCGCCTTTACTTCCATCAGCGTGTCGAGGAACCAGTATGAGTCACCTTCGTTCGGGCCTAACACGTACGGCTTGCCGGCGGCCGCAATCGACATCTCTCTCCCTCCGGGGTTAGGATTTGGTCAAAGAAACTGACAATAATGGTAAGAGGTTTTGACTAACTCCGCAAGGCGGGCAGAGGAGCCGGGAGATGAAGACGGCGGCCCGCGCATGTTGGGGGCGCTGCTGCGCATCCCCTTCCAGGAAATCGTTGCCCGCATCCACGCGGAACTCGCCGCCGCCGGCTTCGCCGACCTGACCCCGGCTCACTTCGTCGTCTTTCAGCACCTGCCTCCCGGCGGAGCCCGCCTCACCCAGCTGGCCGAGTCCGCCCAGATGACCAAGCAGTCCATGGCGTATCTCGTGGAGCACCTGCACGCGGGCGGCTACGTGGAGAAGTACGCCGACCCCGCGGATGCCAGGGCGCGCCTGGTGCGGCTCACGGACAAGGGTCGCGAGGTGGAACGCATCGCCCGCCGTGCCATAGCCGCCGTGCAGGCCGAATGGGAGGAGGCGCTCGGCCAGGCGCGCATGGCCTCGTTCGAGGCCACCCTGCGCGCGCTCGCAAACCTAATCGAAAGCGAACGCAGGCCCAGGCGGGGCGGCTAAGCCGGCGGCGTCAACCCGCCGGCCGCGCCCCCGCGGTGACCGCGCGGGCCGCCCTATACTAAGGGCGATGGCGAGGATCACGGCCTCCGTCGAAGAGCAGATGAGCGTGCTGATGAGCGGCGTCGACTACGGCGACGCGAACATCCAGCGCACCATGGAAGAGGACCTGCGGGTGCTGCTCGAGGCAGGCAGGCCGTTGCGCGTCTATGCCGGCTTCGACCCCACGGGTACGGGCCTGCACCTGGGCCACCTGGTGCCCATGCTCAAGCTGCGTCAGTTCCAGCGCTTCGGCCATGAGGTCACGTTCCTCATGGGGACCATGACGGCCGTCGTCGGCGACCCTTCCGACAAGAGCGCGGCGCGGCAGATGCTCACCGCCGAGGAGGTGGAGGCGAACGCGCGCACGTGGCTCGACCAGGCGTTCCGGGTGCTCGACCCCGAGAAGACCCGCGTCGCCCGCAACGGCGAATGGCTGGCGCCGCTGACGCTGGCGGAGGTCGTCGAGCTGGCGTCGAAGTTCACCGTCGGCCAGTTCCTGGACCACGAGACGTTCCGGCGGCGGATGGAGGAGGGCAAGCCCCTCTACCTGCACGAGTTCATCTACGCCCTCCTCCAGGCCTACGACGCCTACCACCTCAAGACGGACGTGCAGGTGGGCGGCACGGACCAGCTGTTCAACATCATGCAGGGCCGCCACCTCCAACGCGCCATGGGGGAACGCCCGCTCGTCGCCGTCTGCGTGCCGCTGCTCCTGGGGACGGACGGCCGCGAGAAGATGTCGAAGTCGTTAGGCAACTACATCGGCCTGGACGAAGAGCCCGCCGACATGTACGGCAAGCTGATGTCGATCGCCGACTCGATGCTCGTGAACTATTACACGCACCTGACGGAGATGTCGCGGGAGGAGGTCAGGGAGCTCGAGCGGGGGCTTGCGAGCGGCGCCGTCAAGGCCATGGAGGCGAAGAAAGGGCTGGCGCACTCAGTAGTGGCGCTGCTGCACGGCCGGGAAGCGGCCGACGCGGCGCAGGCGGAGTTCGAGCGCGTCTTCCAGCGCCGCGAGCGGCCGGAGGAGGCGCCGGAGCTGCGCGTGCACCTCGGCCCGGACGGCAAAGCGGCGGTCGACCTGCCGCTCGTGCTGAGCGAAGCCGGGATCCTCGAGAGCCGCAGCGCGGCGCGGCGGATGGTGCTGGAGGGCGGCATCACCGTCGACGGCGAGCGCGTGCAGGACCCGGTCGTCGAGCTCAGGGCGGGCGCGATCCTGCGCGTCGGACGGCACCGGTTCTTCCGGGTGGCGGCGGATGGCTGAGACGTCTTCCGCCGAAGCCGAGATGCGCAAGGCCTGCGACGCCATCCTCCGCGGCGACATCATGTCGGCGCTCGCCGAGCTGACGCCGGAGGCGTTCGCGGAGGCCATGGCCCTCGGCGCCGAGATCACCGCCCTCCCCACCCCCGAGAGCTACGTCATCGAGTCGCGCGAGGAGATAGACGGCGAGCACCGCTTCCGCGTCCGGTTCAAGACGTCCTCGCGGGACATCGTCGCCAACGCCAGTTGGCGGCTGGTGGACGGCGTCTGGAAGATCACCCACATCAGCGCCGACGGCCTCAGATGACCGGGCGCGTCCCGCACGCACCGACGGGGCCTGTCTTGGCCGCCGGACGCCTCGCTACAACCCGGCGATAGGGCTGCCTAGTGGTGGCCGTGGTCCGGGACCTCGAGGTCCTCGGGAGGGCGGTCGAGTCCGAAATACCACTTGACGGCGTAGATCAGCGCCAGGACGAGCATCACCCCGAGAGCGACCACGAAAGTGCCGATCACCTTCTCGTCGCGGCTGGGGTTGAAGTCCGCCCACGCCACGGCCGTGGTAGCCAGTAAACCTGAAAGGGCGAAGCCCAGGGAAAAGGTCAGTCTTTGGAGCACGCTAGACCTCTGCCGGCTAAGGAGGTTCCGATTACCGGCGAAATCCTAGCATGCTCTCCGCTTATGAGGCAGAGACTTCCCGCAGTCCGGCGAGGTCCTGGCGCGCAACCACCCGGCCGCCGCGGATGAAGAGCCGGGTGACGCGCTCCATGAGGCCGGTGACGATCTCGTAGTTGATCGTCCCCGCCAGGCGGGCGACCTCGTCGGCGTCGATGCACTCCTGGCCCTGACGGCCCAGCAGCGTCACTTCGTCGTCGACGCGGACATCCGGGATGTGGGTCACGTCCAGCATCACCATGTCCATGGCCACGCGCCCGGCGAAGGGCGCCCGGCAGCCGCGCACCAGGGCCACCCCGCGGTTCGAAAGCGAGCGGCGCACGCCGTCGCCGTAGCCGGCGAGGACGAGGGCGATGCGGCTGGGCCTCTCCGCCCGCCACGTCAGGCCGTATCCCACTCCTTCGCCCGGCGCCACCGTCGCCACCCGCGCGACGCGGCTGCGAAAGGACATCACGGGCTGGAGGGGGACGTCGCGGCTGACGGCTTCGGAAGGGTAGTAGCCGTAGACGCCGAGGCCGCAGCGCACCAGGCCCAGGCTCATGTCCGGGAGGTCGAGCAGCGCCGCCGTGTTCGAGACGTGGTGGAGGGGCACCCAGTCCAGCCGCTCGGCACAGGCGCGGAAGCGCTCGTACTGCTGGAGGGTCGGGCCCTTGTCCTCTTCGTCGGACGCGGCGAAGTGGGTGGAGACGCCCTCCACCTCCACGCCCGGCAGGTCACGCAAAGCCTCGGCCAGCCGGACGGCCTCGTCCGGCGCGACGCCGAACCGGTTCATGCCCGTCTCCACCTTTACGTGCACGCGGGCCGTGAGGCCGGCCGCGCTGGCAGCCCGGGAGAGCGCCCGGCCGAGCTCCAGGGAGCCGAGGGTGACGCGGATGTCGTTGGCGACGAGACGGCCGGCCTGCGCCGGAGAGCTGCTGCCGAGGACCACCACAGGGGCGCGGATGCCGGCGCGGCGGAGCTCGAGCCCCTCCTCCAGGCTGGCGACGCCAAGGCCCCAGGCGCCGGCCTCCACGGCGGCGCGGGCAACCTGGACGGCGCCGTGGCCGTAGGCGTTCGCCTTCACGACGACGAGCAGCCGGGCTTCCCCGGCCTGCCGTTTCAGGGCGTGTACGTTGGCGGTGAGACGGTCGAGGTCTATCTCAGCCCAGACGCGGAGGCCTTCCTTTAGCGCCATCGCGCGCGCCTGGTTGCGGTCGTCGCTGCTCAATCGAACCTGTTTGACCCGAGGCAAGCGCGAGTGTAGCATTGGCGCCTAGCCTCGTCAAAAAGGTTGCGCTTGCCGCCCTTCCGTCTTTCCGCGCCCGCCGCCCTGCCCATCCTCCTCCTCATCGTCGCCGCTTGCAGCGGCGACGACGCCACGCCCGGGGTGCAGGTGACGCCTCTGGGCCAGACTCCCACCGCGCCGCCCCAAGCCACGGCCACGGAGCCGCCCGGAGCAGTGCTGACGCCGCAGCCCGGCCTCCGCGGCGAGCTCGCCGCGGCCCGCCAGCTGGAGGCGGAAGGCAACATCGAGCTGGCGGTCGACCTCTACGTCGCCATCGCCGCCTCCAACGGCCCGGACCGCTCCCAGGCGACGCTCGCGGCGGCGCGCCTCCTCCTGGAGCTGGAACGGCCCCAGGACGCGCGGCTGCTCCTGGAACCCTTCACGGCGCGGCCGGACCTCGCCGGCAGCGACCTCGCCGCCCTCTACCTGCTGGCGCGGGCGTATGCCGCCCTCGACATGTGGGCGGAGTCGCTCGCCCAGTACGACCGCTACGTGCAGTCGGGCCGGCCCGCGGCCGCGTACGCCCACCTCGACCGCAGCCAGGCCCTGATCGCGCTCGGCCGGGGGACGGAAGCGGTTTCGGCGCTGCAGACCGGCCTCGGGCTGGGCGTCGCCCCGGCGATGCGGCGCAGCTTTCTCTCCACCACGGCCCAGGCTTACGAGGCGGCCGGCCTGACGGCGGACGCCCTCCGCGCCTACCGAGACCTGATGGCGGAGAGCGCCGGCGACGCGCCTTTCGCCCTGGGGCGGATCGCCGCGCTGAAGCGCCAGTCCGGCGACGCCTCCTACGTCGACGACCTTCGCCGCCTGCTGGCCGGATATCCGGCTTCTCCGCAGGCACTCGACGAGATGAACGCTGCCCTCGCCCTGGGCGAGGCCGTCGACCCGACGGTGCGAGGCCTCGTGCTCTACCGCCACAACGACTACGCCAACGCCGAGCCGGCCTTCCGGCAGCAGGTGGACGCCGCGCCCAACGCCCCGGCGAGCGCGGAGGCGTACTACTTCCTGGCCGCGATCCTGGAATCGCGCGGGCGGCTGGAGGAAGCGAAAGCTTTCTACGCCCGCGTACCGGAGCTGGACCCCCAGAGCGCGCTGGCGGACGACGCCCTCTGGTGGCGCGCCCGGCTCCTGGAGGACGGCGGCGACCGCGGCGAAGCGGCCGCGCTCTTCGACCGGATCGCCGCCCAGTACCCGGCCTCGCCGTTCGCGCCGGACGCCGCTTTCCGGCATGGGGTCCTCGAATATCGGGCCGGCAGCTACGGCGCCGCGGCCGCGCTGTGGGAACGGGACCTCGCCGCGACCCCGGACCCGGCCCAGCGCTCGCGCCTGACGTTGTGGCGGGCCAAGGCGCTCCTCAAAGCCGGAGACCGGGCGGCGGCGCGGCCGCTCCTGGAACAGCTGGCGGCCGAGGCCGAAGACGATTACGCGGGCGTGCGGGCGCGGTCCTTGCTCGAAGGACACCACGAAGTGCCGAAATCGGATGTCGAATCGAAGATCGACCTGACGCCGGCGTTCGACTGGGCGGCGGCCGAGGCCTGGCTCAGCCAGCGCACCGCCCGGCCGATCAGCGATGCGGCTTGGGCCTCGGACGCGAGGTGGCTGCGGGCGCAGGAGCTCTGGCTGGTGGGGCGGACGGCCTACGCGGAGGCGGAAGTCTTCAACCTCATCGAGTCCCTGGCCCAGGACCCGATAGCGATGTACACGCTTTCGCGGCGCTTGCTCGGCGAAGGCCGCATCGGCATGTCGGCGCGGGCGGG
>Ga0073934_10006630_pt1 | contig 16698 bp, 13 predicted proteins | sample LarsenN4metaG_FD_76834 | JGI IMG/M metagenome (GOLD analysis project Ga0073934, IMG submission 76834) | Hot spring sediment bacterial and archeal communities from British Columbia, Canada, to study Microbial Dark Matter (Phase II) - Larsen... ...
ACCGTGGCCCGGCGATGCAGCCTGGCCCGGACGTTCTTCCGCGGCGCCGTTCGCCGGCGGCTGATTCCTGCCAACCCGTTCGACGGCGTGGGAGGCGGGCCAAAGAACAACCCTGAGCGCTCCCGGTTCATCGACCGGGCGACCATTCAGGCCGTGATCGACGCCTGCCCGTCCGCAGAATGGCGGTGTCTGGTGGCGCTGTCCCGATTCGCCGGGCTGCGTGTGCCATCCGAAGCGTTATCGCTCCGCTGGAGTGACATCGACTGGGAACGCGACCGCATGGTGATCCACTCGCCGAAGACCGCCCACCACGCCGGCAAGGCGACGCGGGTGTGTCCGATCTTCCCGGAACTGCGACCATACTTGGATGACCTGTTCTCCGTCCCCGACAACGCGGTGTACGTGCTGCCGTCGTTGCGACCGGCGAGCGCGGATCGTGGGGACTGGAAAGCCACGAACCTGCGGACGCAATTCGAGCGGATCATTCGCCGGGCCGGGCTGACGCCCTGGCCCCGGCTGTGGCACAACCTGCGGGCCAGCCGGCAGACAGAACTGGCCGCCGAATTTCCGATGCACGTGGTTTGCGACTGGCTCGGCAATACGCAACTGATCGCCGCGAAGCACTACCTGCAGGTGACGGACGCCGACTTCGCCGCTGCTCTGAAGCCGTCCGAAAAAGCGGCGCGCAATCCGGCGCGCAATTTGTCAGAACCGACGCGTTCTGAGGCGCACGAAACGCCAGAACATGCAAAAACCCCCTGTTTTCAGGGGGTTTCGCTTAATCTGATGGGCGGTACTGGATTCGAACCAGTGACTTCCACCGTGTGAGGATGGCACTCTAGCCGCTGAGTTAACCGCCCCATTGGGGGTTGCGCCATTCTGACTTGCCGTGGCGCTTCGTTCAATCGTCACGGGCGACGGCATTTTACCGACGTGCAGGATTGACGCAAACGCTACGAGATTGGTTCGGCGGAAGTGATTCGGAAGTTCGGCTTTGCCAGTCGGCGTTCGGCTTGCGAGAATAAACGGCAACCAATGGGTCCGTCTGCTCGCGAGCCGCCGATGATTTCCCAGTCGCCCGCGACGTCGCCACATCCTGCGATGGAACCCCATCCGGCGATGGAAAAGGTGACGTCCCCGTCAACGCCAGAAACTCCACAATCTGCGGAGATCAGAGCGCCAGTGAATGTGGACGCGGGCACACGCCGTCGACATTTCGGTTGGCTGTGGTGGCTGGTCATTATTGCGTTGGCTGGGGCTGGATGGCGGTACTGGCCGGAAATCTCGCCGCACGTCGAGCCCTACCTGCCCAAGTCCGCTGTGCCGAAGACCAAGACCGGACCGCGCATCACGCCTGTCGTGACGGCGGCCGTTCGGCAGCGGGACATGAACCTGTATCTCAATGGCCTCGGCACGATCACGGCGCTAAAGACGGTCGCGATCCGCAGCCGCGTGGAAGGGGAATTGGTCAACGTCGCCTTCCACGAAGGGCAGATGGTCCAAGAAGGGGATCTCCTGGCCGAGATCGATCCGCGCCCGTTTGAAGTGCAGCGCGCCCAGGCCCAGGCGCAACTCATCCGCGATGAAGCGCAGTTGCGTGCGGCACAACTGACGCTTACTCGGCACATGCAACTGCTGGAGTCGAAGATTACCACGCAGCAGCAGGTCGACGATCAGAAGGCGCTCGTGGACCAGATTGAAGCCTCGATCAAGGCGGACAAGGCACTCATCGCCACGGCAGAGCTGCAGCTCACGTACTGCCGGATCGTCGCGCCGATCACGGGGCGCATCGGACTACGGTGGGTCGATGAGGGCAACATCGTTCGTCCAACGGACTCGCAGGGGCTCGCCGTCATCACGCAGCTACAACCCATCTCGCTCATCTTCACGATTCCACAGGACGACATTGCTCGCGTGCAGCGCGCCATGCGGCCCGGCGAATACCTCACCGTCGAGGCTTACGACCGCGATTTCAAGAACCGTCTCGCCAGTGGCAAGCTGGTCGCCGTCGACAACCAGGTCGATCCAACGAACGGTACGGTGCGGCTCAAGGCGGAGTTCGATAACGAAAACGGCTTGTTGTTCCCCAACCAGTTCGTGAACGTGCGGCTCCTGGTGGAGGTGCTCCGGGGCGCGAGCGTGATCCCATCGGCCGCCGTGCAGCGCGGGCCGAACGGCACGTTTGTGTACGTCGTGCAACCCGACGATACGGTGAGCGTCCGCTATCGCCATTGGCCCGACAGAAGGTTCGGAAACAGCGGTCGAAACCGGACTAAAGCCGGGCGATGTCGTGGTGACCGAGGGCCTGGACAAGCTCACCGACGGCGCAAAGGTCGCCACGCGCGATTCGAATGGCGACAGCGGAAAGCCGAAAGCGAAACGATCCTGATCGGTGCATCGATTCGCTGAATGCCCACGGGATGTAGCCCGTGGGCTTCGCCACTCACCACTCACCACCACTCTGCCGTCCATGAACCTTTCCCGCCCGTTCATCCTGCGGCCAGTGGCTACCGTGTTGTTCATGGTGGCGATTTTGCTGGCGGGGATTGTGGCGTACCGGCAGTTGCCCGTCTCGGCACTGCCGCAAGTGGACTATCCCACCATTCAAGTCGTCACGTTTTATCCCGGCGCCGATCCGGACGTGATGGCCTCGTCGGTCACGGCGCCGCTGGAGCGGCAGTTCGGCCAGGTACCCGGCTTGACGCAGATGACCTCGATCAGCTCCGAGGGCTGCTCGATCATCACGCTGCGGTTCACGCTGGAGCTGAGCATTGATGTTGCCGCGCAGCAGGTGCAGGCGGCGATCAACGTGGCATCGAACTTTCTGCCACGCGACTTGCCGAACCCGCCGATCTACACCAAGACCAACCCCGCCGATGCACCGATCCTCACCCTGGCACTCACCTCGAAGACGCTGCCGCTGTCGAAGGTCCAGGATCTCGCCGACACGCGGCTCGCACAAAAAATCTCGCAACTCGGAGGGGTAGGACTCGTCAGCATCAGCGGCGGGCAGAAGCCGGCGGTCCGCATTCGTGCCAATCCCACTGCGCTGTCGTCGCTGAACATGAACCTCGAAGACCTCCGCGTCGCGATTACCCAGGCCAACGTGAATCAGGCCAAAGGGAGTTTCGACGGCGCGCGGCAGTCTTACACCATTGGCGCCAACGACCAGCTTTTTTCCAGCGAGCAGTACCGCAACCTGATCGTCGCCTATCGCAACGATGCGCCGGTGAAGCTGGGGGATGTGGCAGAGGTAATCGATGGCATCGAAAACGTTCGGCAGGCGGCGTGGATGAACGACACCCCGGCGGTGATTGTAAACATCCAGCGCCAGCCCGGTGCGAACATCATTGAGGTGGTGGACCGCATCAAGGCGCTGTTGCCGCAACTGGAGGATGCGCTACCCGCGGCGGTCGACGTGCACGTCCTCACGGACCGCACGGTGACCATTCGGGCCTCGGTGGAAGACGTGCAGCGCGAACTGATGACGACCGTGGTGCTGGTGGTGCTGGTGATCTTCGTGTTCCTGCGAAGCGCGTCGGGGACGATTATTCCCAGCGTGGCAGTGCCGCTGTCACTGGTGGGCACGTTCGGCGTGATGTATCTGCTGGGTTATAGCCTGAACAACCTGACGCTGATGGCGCTCACGATCTCGACGGGCTTCGTCGTCGACGATGCCATCGTGATGATCGAGAACATCGTGCGGTACATCGAAGCCGGCGAAGCGCCGCTTCCCGCGTCGCTCAAGGGGGCGGAGCAGATTGGCTTCACCATCGTTTCGTTGAGCGTGTCGCTGATCGCGGTGCTGATCCCGCTGCTGTTCATGGGGGATATCGTCGGTCGACTGTTTCGCGAGTTCGCCGTAACGCTGAGCGTGACGATTCTGGTCTCGGCGATTGTGTCGCTCACTCTGACGCCGATGATGTGTGCCCGATTGCTGCACCACACGCCGCCGGAGCAGCAGAGCTGGCTGTTTCGGCTGTCGGAGGCGGCGTTCCACGGTGTGATCCGCTGGTACGGCTGGACGCTGCAGATTGTGCTGCGGCATCAGACGGCGACGCTGCTGGTTGCTGTGGCCACTGTCGTGGCGACCGTGCAGTTGTACTTCGTCGTGCCCAAAGGCTTCTTTCCCGTGCAGGATACCGGCGTGATCCTCGGCATCACAGAAGGGCCGCAGAACATCTCCTTCGAGGCGATGGCGCGCCGACAGTTGGATCTCAACCGCGTCATTCTCACCGACTCGGCGGTGGAAAGCCTGTCGAGCTTCATCGGCATCGACGGGATCAACACGACGATGAACAGCGGCCGCATCCAGATCAACTTGAAGCCGCTCGCCGAACGCCGCATCACCGCCAGCGAGGTCATCCGCCGATTACAGCCAAAGCTGGCCGAGGTGGCCGGGATCACGCTCTTCATGCAGCCGGTGCAGGACCTGACCGTGGAAACGCGCGTCAGCCACACACAGTATCAGTACACCCTGGAGGATCCGAACGACCAGGAGCTGAGCGAGTGGGCTCCAAAGTTCGTTGAGAAATTACAAGAGCTCCCCGAGCTGCGCGACGTGGCCACCGACCAGCAGACGGAAGGCCTGCAGGCGAAGGTGGTCATCGACCGCGACACTGCCGCGCGGATGGGCGTCACCGTCGGCACCATCGACAACACGCTGTACGACGCCTTCGGACAGCGGAAGGTTTCCACGCTCTACAAGGATCAGAACCAGTACTTTGTGGTGATGCAGGTCGATCGCGACTTCTCGCAGGACCCGGCGGCCCTGCAGCACGTCTACGTCCGCGGGTCCGGCGGGGCGCACGTGCCGTTATCCACACTGTATCGTCAGACGACCGGGAACTCGTCCCTGTCGGTCAACCATTCGGGACAGTTCCCATCGGTGACGATCTCGTTCAACCTGGCACCGGACGCGTCATTGAGCGACGTGCTGCCGGCGATCGAGCAGGCCGCGCGCGAGCTCCGTATGCCGGAAAACATCTACGGGCGGTTCCAGGGGACCGCCCAGGCATTCCAGGCGTCGCTGAGCGGTCAGCCGATGCTCATTCTCGCGGCACTGCTGACGGTCTATATCGTGCTGGGCATGTTGTACGAGAGTTACATTCACCCGCTGACGATCCTGTCGACGCTGCCATCGGCCGGCGTCGGGGCGCTGCTGGCGTTGCTCCTCTGCCGCACCGAGCTGAACGTGATGGCGCTGATCGGCATTCTGCTGCTCATCGGCATCGTCAAGAAGAACGCGATCATGATGGTGGACGTCGCAGTCGAAACAGAGCGGCTGCACGGCACGTCACCCGAGGCGGCCATCTTCGAGGCCTGCCTCCTGCGCTTCCGCCCGATCACCATGACCACGCTGGCGGCGCTGTTGGGCGGGCTGCCTCTCGCGCTGGGTACCGGCAATGGTGCCGAGCTGCGACGTCCGCTGGGAATCGCCATCGTCGGCGGCCTCATCGTGAGCCAGATGCTCACGCTTTACACCACGCCGGTCGTGTATCTCTACCTCGACGACATGCGGCTGTGGTGGAACCGCGTCTGGCGCGGCCAAGCAGAAAGGCAGTAACCACGGAACACACGTTAATGAAATGAAAGGCAAGCAAGAGTTCAGCCGCGGATTCAACTCAGATTCACACTGATCAATCGCCTTCAATCCGTGCAAATCCGCGTGTGATCGGTGGCTGAACTCTTTTCGCAGCTACCGGTCATGGTGCGAGCGGGTCGTCGGGCAATTGGGCGAGCCATTCGTTCTGGATGGGGATCAGGACTTTCAGGATCGACTGCAGCACCTCGGCCGGCGAGCCGACTGCGTCCACCTGCGAAATCAGCTCCGGCCGATAGCACTTCAGAACCGGTTCCGATTCCTGCCGGTACACCTCAAACCGCGTGCGGATCACCTGCTCGTTGGCATCGTCGGCCCGGTTCTCGCGGATGGCCCGGCGCTTGATGCGATCGATCATCGCGTCTTCATCGGCGCACACCAGGTGAATGACGTGTCGTACGTCGATCACGTCGGCAACGATCTCCGCCTGCCGCGGATTGCGGGGTATGCCGTCGAGCACCAGAAACTCATCCGGCGGCTTGTACCGTGAAATAGCAATCTGGCCGTGCAGCGCCTTCTTCCAGATGCGGACGGTAAGCTCATCCGGCACGAGTTGCCCGCGCGAGCTGTACTCGTAGATTTCGCGGCCTTCGGGCGAGCCGATGTTGAGCGAGCGGAACACATCGCCGCACGAGAGATGATGGAACCCCGGGATGTGACCGAGAATGTTCCCCTGCGTCCCCTTGCCGGATCCCGGCGCGCCGAACAACAGAATCGTAGGGAAACGACCATCGATCATGGGGAAGTCCGAGGCGTCAGGCTTCAGATGTCAGGCGATAGACCGCACAACGATCTTACCTGAAACCCGATACCTGACACCTGAGGCCTACTACCGCGACATGAACGCCACCACCTGGCCGATTTCGATTGGCAGGCTGACGTCGCGGGCGGTGGGGAGGGCCATCACGCGGGCCTCAAGCTCCTTGCCGTCGAACTGAATCCATTCGCACGGCTGGTGCGAAGATCCTTCGACGATGCTGCGGTACAACTTGTGCAAATTGGGCCGCTTGCGAAGTGTGATGACATCCCCCGGCTTGACGGCGATGGACGGCTTGTCAACCGTCTTGCCGTTCACCTGAAAGTGGCGGTGAACCACCCCCTGCCGCGCCTGCAGCCGCGTGACGGTGAAACCGGCGCGGCGGATGACGTTATCCAGCCTTCGCTCGCACATCACCATCAGGATCTCGCCGGTGTTGCCCTTTTGGGCCTTGGCCTTGTCGAAGTAGCGGCGGAGCTGGGCTTCGCGCAAGCCATAGTAATACTTGATCTTCTGTTTGTCGGCGAGGGCCATGCCGTACACCGATTGCTTCCGTCGCCGCTCGGCCATACCGGGCGGCGAGCTGCGGCGCTCGAGCGCCTTCACCGCACCTGCGTTCTCGAACACCATCGCCCCCAGGCGACGGTTCACCCGGCCCTTCGGCCCCGTGTAACGCCCCATTCCCTGCCACTCCCGCCCGGCTGGCCGCCGGACCTGCTGACAAAAAACTGACAGAATTCCGAGTGAAGTATGATGGCAGGTCGGGCACAGAGCGTCAACCATTCCGCGGCTTCGATTCGTCGCGCGCCTGCCGGCCGTCACGATGCACTTCCAGGGTCCGCCGCCGGGCCGCAGCTCCCGCCGAAATGACCGATGCCGTGCCGACGATCGCCACCGACACCCACGCCGCAATCGCTACGCGCTCCGACTCGTTGAGGTTCGAGACAATCGTAGCGGCGGCCGCCATGCCCAGAGGGACAATCGAGCCGATCGAGAAAGTGGACCAGGCGCGTCGCTATGGAACGAGTTGAACAGCGCGGTCGGTCGTTCGTTAGCGGCCGGTAAAGAATTGCGTTGCCAGGTTCATGTGTGCTCCTTCTGATCGGAGACGCCCCCCAAGCTATTGCAGGTTGCATTCCCCACGAGCGCACGGACGGCGGATCGATTGCGGCGCTGGCCGGCAGCACGCTGATGGCGCAAGAAACGCCAACAACGCCGAAGGAGACCCCCGCGAAGCGCCACGTGGGCGAGCACGCGTTTCGGGCCAGTCACGTGATTGGCATGACCATCAAGAATGCTGAAGGGAAGGATCTCGGCACGGTGAATGACTTCGTCGTAGACATGAAGAACGGCCAGATTCGGTACCTGGCCGTGTCGTACGGCGGATGGCTGGGGCTCGGTGACAAGTTGTTCGCAGTGCCCCGCGAGAAATTCGAGGTCCGCCGTTTTGCGGATTCCGACAAGCACTATCTCGTGCTCGACGTGAGCGAGGAAAAGCTCAAGAAGGCGAAGGGGTTCGACCAGGACAACTGGCCGGAGTTCGCCACGGACGCGCAGTGGCAACCTAAGTCGGACACTGCCGGAAAGGAGACGGAGGGCACCCGGAAGTGACGGGGGCCGATGAGAAGAGTTGCCGGCACGACCCGTGAAGGGACGTGCCGGCTCTCTTTTTGTCAGCACCGCTTGCAAACGCGTTCAGCTCTTTTTCGGCCTGCTCCTTGGCGAAGCCGTATTGCTCCTGGATGCGTCCAACCAGTTCTTCGCGTTTGCCTTGGATCTGCGCGATGTCATCGTCGGTGAGCTTGCCCCACTGCTGCTTCACGCGCGCTTTGAATTGTTTCCAGTTGCCTTGGATTTGGTCCCAGTTCATGGCGGCTCCTCCGGAAAGGAAAGGGGTCAGCCAGTGAGCCATGCAATCGATGTGCCGATGGGCCGTGTCGGCGGTACACCGTTTGCGTCCGTCGTCATCTGGAATTTTCTCGAAAAGGACAACTGCATGCGGGAACTCGCCATTGTGAGTGCATTGCTGGTGGCCCCGCTGTCGATGCAGGCGCAATCGGCCGGGGATTCCGTCGTGCGTTTACCGGAGGAAATCAGAAGCGTGTGGGGCGTGTTCCTCACGGGTGGAGGCTTGCGGTTTAAAGCGCGCGTCCTGAGAGTCCGCACTGAATCGTTCGAGCTGATCCCTCGTGGGGGGATCACGCGCAACGGGCACACTGCGACGCTGAGCGACTTGCGTCGCGGCGACGATGTCGTGATTCACATGATCAGCCCGCGCGGACGCCTGGCGTCGCGCATCGAAGCACACAGCCGCTGGCCGGAATGAGTCGACCGCCACATCCACACACTCTCATCCCTCTATTCCGGTTGTGCGTCGCTATTGACCAGTCTGCTCGGACAGAAATCGCCTGTCTGCTGGGCGGTCGAAATCGGCGCAGCGCCTTAAAAGAAATCGCCAAAGCAACGTGTGTCAAATCGTTTGCAACGATGGGCGCGACCAGTCGGCGGAAAGAAACCTTCGGCTGGAACATTGATTGCGTTGATTGGGGTCAGGGTCGACTCCTGCCTTTCCAGGGCAATGGACCAACACGACCAACGAATTACGGCGCAACCACAGCATCCCGTGGCGCCGGCCATCGTGGCATTCGACTACCCGGTGTGGGACCCGCTGCCGGTGGTGGTGATCCGCGGCGACGGGGCGGCCAGCAACCCGGTGACGATGTCGCTGGCACCGGAATCGCAATTGGGCAGGTTGCCGGAAGCGCCGCCTCCCAGGTGACTTGAGAAGGATTCGGGGGCTCGCAGGGAAGAACCGGGGGCCCAACCCCCGGCTCTCGGTGAGACGCCTCGGTTCGTGTGCGATCAACGCGGCGGCTGGACGATCACTCGCTTGGCTGGTCTGCGAGGCAGAGCGTTTCGCTCCAAAACCCCCGCGGAGGCTTGGGATTCGGCTCGCCAGTAAGGTTGGCGAATGCGGCAAATACCTGCACATTCGGCGAGCGGCCTGGCAATTGCGGTATCCCGCGGGGCTTTCGTCGCGCGAGAGGAATCGACGACAGAAAGGAGATGCCCATGCTGGTGCTGACCCGCAAGCCGAATCAAGAGATTGTGATCAACGATTGCATTCGCATCCGCGTGGGTGAGTTGCGGGGCAACCGAGTGCGATTGCTGATCAATGCTCCGCCAGAGGTCAAGATTTGCCGGCAGCAGGCTCCGCGACCGGCCGAAGATCTGGTCGAGGCCGGAGTGCCGTCCGCTCTCTGTGCCAGCGACGTGTCGTAGACCGACCGCTGCTTCTTCATACCCGCCTGACGCGTCATGCGGGGGGGATCGGCGCGCCGAAGGACACGAACTTTTCCGCGCATCGGCGGGGCGTCATTTGCACCTCCAATCCGCCCGGTCACGGTCCGAGTGTTGGAGGTGTTGTGACCGACGCGAGGGCGCTCTCCGTGGCCAGTTCCGCCCAGTCTTGCCGATCGAATCGCAATTCTTCCAGCACGTTCGTTAGCGCCTGGTCGATAAGAAACGCGTGTAGCAGTGGCAACAGGCGCGGCGCAAACAGCGTGCTGCGCCCTTCCGCATCCATGCGCTCGGCATACGCCGTCAAGACGGCGTTCTGCGTCCGACGGAGCCATTCCTGACCCCATTGCGCGGCGCGTGGACGGTCGGCTTCGCGGATCGCTCCGCGAGTCTGCCCACGGCCGGCATCCAGTCCGGCCAGCGAGGCGCGGACGGCCTGGTCGAGTGAGTGCAAAAGGATTGCCACGTCGCGCAGCGGCCGGCGCTTGATCCGCCGCTCCGAGAGCGGCAACCGAGGATCGCCGATAAAGTCGCTCACCAGGAAGTCTTTGCCCGTAAACAGGAAGCGTCGCAAGTGAAGGTCCCCGTGCGTGCGGATGCGAGCGCAGTCGATGCGCTCGTCAAAAACCCTTCGGTGCAATCGCAGGATCGTTTCGCGCTGGGCGACCAGTTCCTGGGCGCGGCCGCGCCACTCTTCGGGAATGTCTGGCAGCCGTTGCCGCAACTCCTCGAGCAGTGAGACGGCGTTGCCGCGTAGCGACTGATAGAGCGACCGGCCGTGCTGGGGTAGCGGCGGTTCGGGTGCGAATGCGGAATCGTGGGGATCGGAGGAGAGCCACAGGTGCAACTCGGCGACCCGCTGGCCGAGCCGCGTGGCCCATGGCCGATACTGCTCGATCAGCCGGTCGCGGAGTTGCTGTTCGGAAGCGCGGGGCATATCGCCGTCGTCGGCGGTGGTGGTCGACACCGGCTGGGCCGCGGCCACCGATTGCTCGTAAAAATCGCACAGTGCATCGAGCGTCACCTGCCACGCCGTATCCTCGTGCGGCGAGTATTCGTACAGCAGGGCTACGGCCACGCTGGCGCCGCGCGGCCCCTGGATCTCTGCGTACCCTTGCAAGGGCACGGCAATCAGGGGGCCGTCCCGTCCCGCTCCGGGCGTGCTCGAAAGCGGATCCGCAGCAATGCGCCCCGGATCCTGGCGTGCGAGGAACAGTCCAGTTTCGACGGCCGGATGCGGGCCTGGCGCCACATCGCGCAGAATCTTCAGCACAAATTGCTGCCCGATCGACAGCGTGACGCTGCTCCCTTCGTGCCTCAACACGGAAATGGGTGTCAGCGTCTCCGGGTCGGCAGAAGCGATCCCCGCTCCAATGCGCCGCGTCGACAGCCATCGCTCACCAGAGATCGACGTGCGGCCTCCCTGACGAATCAGTTCGACCAGACGCCGGGCCATCTCCGTTGCGGCGTCGAACAGCACGCCGGACTGGCCGTCCACGATGTGCGCAATCGACACGCCGGCCTGGTCCTGGAGGACTTGATCCGCCTGCTCATTCTCGGCAAAGCCGAGCGGCGTCAGGTAATGCTTCACTTCGTTCTGGGTGGCATCGACCCCCAACAGCGAAAGCGAGTAAGTGGCCTCGCCGGACGCTAGCCGGCCCAGTTCGTCCAACGCCAACGGTCGCAGCGTGTCGGTGGGGATGTAGTCCAGGCGGCGTTCCAGGTAACTGGCAATCGCTGCGCGCAGGCCGGAATCGTCGTCGCGCAGGCATTCGTGCCACGACCGGCGAACCCGCAGGACCGGCAGGTTCTCCGCCGCGGCCACCGCACCAGCCAGATGGCTCGGCGCCGGCTCCAGCGTAAACCAGCAGAACGAATTCGGTCCCAGGGTCAGCACGTACGGGTTGGCTGCGATGGACGGCAATCGCGTGCCCCCCATCACCTCCACCGGCGTCTGGCCGGCAAATGGCTCCAGCGGCAGTTCCACGTACTGCAGGAAGCGCGACAGGTTGGCCACCACCAACACGGTTTGCTCTTCGGTCCTCCGCAGGAAGGCCAGCACCTTGCGATTGTTGGGATGCAAGAACTCCGTCGTGCCGCGACTCAGCGCCGGGAGCTTGCGGCGCGTATCGATCAGCCGCTTCATCCACCACAGCAGCGAGTGGGGGTTGTGGTGCTGCGCCTCGACGTTGATTGTTTCGTAGTGGTACTCGGGATCGATGATCACCGGCAAAAAAAGCTGCTGTGGATTGGCGCGGGAAAAGCCGGCATTGCGGTCTGAACTCCACTGCATCGGCGTCCGCACGCCGTTGCGGTCGCCCAGGTAGATGTTGTCCCCCATGCCGATCTCGTCCCCGTAGTACAATACCGGCGTGCCCGGCAGCGAGAACAACAGGCCGTTCATGAGTTCGATGCGGCGGCGGTTATTGCACATCAGCGGAGCGAGCCGGCGGCGGATGCCGAAGTTGATTCGTGCCTGCGTCTCCGTCGCATAGATGCGGTACATGTAGTCCCGCTCTTCATCGGTGACCATCTCCAGCGTCAGCTCGTCGTGGTTCCGTAGAAACGTGGCCCATTGGCAGTTGTCGGGAATCGCCGGCGTCTGCTCGATGATGTCCACGATGGGGAAGCGGTCCTCGCGGTTGATGGCCATGAACAACCGCGGCATCACCGGGAAGTGGAACGCCATGTGACATTCGTCGCCGTTGCCGAAGTACGCCACGGCGTCTTCCGGCCACTGGTTGGCCTCGGCGAGCAGCATCCGGTCCGCATACTGTCGGTCGATGTGCTTTCGCAGGGCCTTCAAGAACCCGTGCGTCTCTGGCAGGTTCTCGCAGCTGGTCCCCTCGCGTTCGAAAAGGTAGGGCACGGCATCGAGCCGCATGCCGTCCACGCCCAGGCCGAACCAGAAGTCGACCACCGGCAGGACGGCTTCCCAGACGGCGGGATTGTCGAAGTTCAAGTCCGGCTGGTGGGAATAAAAGCGGTGCCAGAAGTAGGCTTTGGCTTCGCGGTCGTACGTCCAGTTCGATGGCTCGAAGTCGGAAAAGATGATTCGCGCTTCGGGATACTTGTCCGGCGTGTCGCTCCAGACGTAGAAGTTCCGCTCCGACGAGCCGGGCGGCGAACGGCGCGCCCGCTGGAACCAGGGATGCTGGTCCGACGTGTGGTTCAGCACCAGCTCGGTAATCACCTTCAAGCCGCGTTCGTGCGCGGCGTCGAGGAACGCCTTGAACGATTCGAGGTGCCCGTACTGCGGATGAATGCTGAGGTAGTCCGCAATGTCGTAGCCGTCGTCGCGGAGCGGCGAGGGGTAGAAGGGCAGGAGCCAAACCGCCGACACGCCCAAGTCGACGATGTAATCGAGCCGCTGCAGGAGACCGGAAAAGTCTCCCACGCCGTCACCGTCGCTGTCGAAGAACGACCGCACGTGTAACTGGTAGATGATGGCGTCTTTGTACCAGGCGGCATTGCCGGACATGGTGCGACTCCTTTCTCTATTGTCCGCTGGCAGGCAAGTGTATTCCGAGCAGGCGGAGAGCGTCAGCGATGGGCAGCCCTTCTTTGAGCCGAATCGATGGCGGTGGCTAAACGCTCCCGACCGGCCATAGAGAACGCTACGCTGTACCTCATGCCTGCAATTCCCACCAGCATCCGCGTTTGGCCGGGGAAACCGTACCCCTTGGGGGCCACCTGGGATGGCCGCGGCGTCAACTTTGCTCTTTATTCCGAGCACGCCACGCGCGTGGACCTGTGCCTGTTCGAGTCCGCGGCCGCGACGTCCGAAAGCGTTTGCATCGCCCTTCCCGAACGGACGGACCTGGTGTGGCACGGCTATTTTCCGGACTTGCGGCCCGGACATGTTTACGGTTACCGCGTGCACGGTCCTTACGACCCCCAGGCCGGACATCGCTTCAACCCGCACAAGATCGTGCTGGACCCGTATGCGAAAGAAATCGCACGGGCCACAGCCTGGGGCGATGAAATGTTCGCCTACCGCGTGGGCGATCCTCAACAGGACTTGTCGTTTGACGACCGCGACAATGCCGCGACCGCACCGCTCGCCGCCGTGATCGATCCCGCCTTTACCTGGAGCGACGACCGATCTCCCAATACGCCCTGGCATCAGACCGTCATTTACGAGTTGCACGTGAAGGGACTCACCCGGCTTCATCCGGAAGTTCCGGAAGAGCTCCGCGGCACCTTCACCGCCGTCGGCTCCGAGCCGGTGGTGCGGCACCTGCAGCAACTGGGCGTCACGGCGGTGGAATTGTTACCGGTGCATCAGCACGTGGATGACCGCCACCTCGTTGAGCGCGGCCTCAGAAACTATTGGGGCTATAACACCATTGGGTTTTTCGCCCCCGACCTGGCATTTAAATCGCCGGATTTCGGCACGACTACGGACCAGTTCAAGACGATGGTCCGCAACCTGCACGCGGCGGGCATCGAGGTGATTCTCGACGTCGTCTACAACCACACCGGTGAAGGCAACCACCTGGGCCCGATGCTTTCGTTCCGAGGCATCGACAACGCCGCGTACTTACCGGCTGTCCGCACAGGATCCGCGGTACTACGTGGACTACACGGGTTGCGGCAACACGTTCAACATGCAGAACCCGCGCGTGCTGCAGCTCATCATGGACAGCCTGAGGTACTGGGTGCTGGAGATGCACGTCGACGGGTTCCGATTCGATCTGGCCAGCACGTTGGCGCGGGAGCTGCACGCCGTCGATAAGCTGGGAGCGTTCTTCGATATCATCCACCAGGATCCCACGTTGTCGCAGGTGAAGCTGATCGCCGAGCCGTGGGATCTCGGCGACGGCGGCTACCAGGTCGGCAACTTTCCCATTGGCTGGTCGGAATGGAACGGCAAGTACCGCGACTGCGTGCGGCGGTTCTGGAAGGGAGACGGCGGCCTGATCGACGAGTTCGCCACGCGATTGTGCGGCAGCAACGACTTGTACGGCTGGAACGACCGCCTGCCGCACGCCAGCATCAACTTTATCACCTGCCACGATGGTTTCACGCTGCGGGATCTGGTGTCGTACAACGACAAGCACAACGAGGCCAACGGCGAAAAGAACTGCGACGGCACCAACGACAATGCCAGTTGGAACTGCGGCGTGGAGGGACCGACGGACGATCCCGCCATCAACGCTCTGCGCCTGCGGAAACAGCGCAGTTGCCTGGCGTCGCTGCTCGTGTCGCAGGGCGTTCCCATGCTGCTCGCGGGGGACGAACTGGGCCACACCCAGCAGGGGAACAATAATGCCTACTGCCAGGACAACGAACTGAGCTGGATCAGTTGGCAGTTGAATGCAGAACAGCGTGCGTTGTTGGACTTTACAGCGCGGCTGATGGCCTTCCGCCGCGACCAGCCGGTGCTGCGTCGCCGGCGATTCTTTCACGGCCGACTGTTCCGCACCGCGGCCGTCAAAGACATCCAATGGTTCACACCTGCCGGCGCCGAAATGACCGACGCCGACTGGCAGGTGGACTATGCCCGCGCCTTAGGCTGCCTCCTGCGCGGCGACAACCTCGACATCGGCGACTCCGGCGAGATCGTGTCGGGCGACACGTTGTTGCTGTTGTTCAATGCGGATCAGGCCGTCGACGTGGAATTCCGATTGCCCCCCATGCAGCCGACGGAGTATTGGCAGTGCGTGGTCGACACTTTCGACGATGCTTTTCAAGGGGAAGGCCCCGCGGCAGGGGACGTGTACCTGCTGCGCGCGTGCTCCGTCGCCATTATGAGACTGCAACACGCGCCCCACGCCGATTGACCATCCTCCAGAGCCCGATCGACACGCCCCGCCGCTAACATTGTCACAACCTGGTTTTAGGATTGGGGCAGTGTCTTTACGCCGAAGGCATTGAACTTCAAAGCCCAGGGTCGCCCGTCTTCGGGCGCACCCTGGGAAAGGTTTGCGAGCCACCCGTCAACCCCAACGGAGTGGCACAATTCGCGCCGAAAGAAACAGTGCAACCCCGTTGGGGTTGATGTTCCTGGTCCAACGCCTCCCAGGGTGCGCCCGAAGACGGGCGACCCTGGGCTGTGTTGTCGAACGCCTTCGGCGTAGAAAACATCCAAACCGAACCTTTAGCTGTGACAATGCACCTAAATCAGCGGCATCGATTGTAAAGCGCATTTGGTCCCCTCTCCCCCGTCCGCTGGGGAGAGGGGACCGGAAAAAGAGCCATACTGTCCCAGAATTGATGTCGCTGATTTAGTGGCAAGGGGAAATGTATCGGACGCCCTCGTTGGCTCCGGCCTCTTTCCTCGCGCCGCTTACGCACCGCCCACGTCCCATTCTTTATTCCCTCACGCCGCCGCGGACGATATCCTGGGAAGTGGCGGGTGCCCTCGCCGATGCGGTTCGACCTCTCTGAATGCTTCGGCCATGTCGTCTGTGCCTTGGGATATCAACGACAAACCGATCCTGCTGGAGTTTGCCTCCGCAGACGATGCCGCAGCGTGGACCGATACGCGATGGCGGCTGGCCGTGATCGGCCTGGCCATGAGCCTCATCTTTCATGCCTGGCTGATGGGAACCCTCAGCGGCCTCCTCATCGATGAACGGCTCGCCCTCGAACCCGAGCCGATCGAGTCCCGTTTCTTCAATGACGCCGTCGAACCGGATGAGCCGATCCAGATCGAATACGACCTCGCCAACCCAGACGATCGTGAGCTGCCGCAAACGACAACGGTGAATGCGGCGAGCGTCGGCCTCTCGAAATCCGAGGCGCCGAAGTTGGAAATGGCGCCGATGCCGCTCATCGCGCTCGACCTCTCTCGACCGAAACGGCCGATGTACGACATTCCCGAAGGGCTGCGCGTCGATCAGCGCGTGGTGGTCCCGGGCACCACGGGCGAGGCGCTCATTCAGCTCGATGCCGCGCTCGACCGCGTGACCTGGGCGACGGCTCGCGCATTTACGGGATGTCGGAGCGCCGCCAGGGGCAGCTCTTCACCCTGGATCCCGCGACCGGCAAGGTGCTCTGGACCGGTGACGCGCGCTTCGGGGAGAACGCCGCC
>Ga0073934_10006631_pt1 | contig 16698 bp, 12 predicted proteins | sample LarsenN4metaG_FD_76834 | JGI IMG/M metagenome (GOLD analysis project Ga0073934, IMG submission 76834) | Hot spring sediment bacterial and archeal communities from British Columbia, Canada, to study Microbial Dark Matter (Phase II) - Larsen... ...
GTTCTGCGAAACGTCGTCCAGCCGCTTGAGGCCGAGCTGGCCAGCGCGAATCGAGAGCTGCACGAGGCGGAAAAACGCATCGACCCGCTCAAGACAAAGCTGGAGATGGACAGGTCGGCGGAGAACGAAGCGGAGTTGCAAGCAGCGCGGCGCGAGGTGGATCGACTGCGTCAGAAGCGTGACGCGGTGCAGAGCCGCATACCGCGGTACTTGAAGGCGTACGCCGTTAGCGAGGGCAAGCCAGCCGACGCTCGCTTGCAGCGAAAAGGCGACCCGCGCCAGGCCGGACCGACCGTGCCCCGCGGCTTCCTGCAAGTGCTGGGCGGCCAGCGCTTGACCGATCCCAACGCTGGCAGCGGACGCCGCGAACTGGCCGATTGGGTCATCCAGGCGAACACGCCGCTCGCCGCCAGAGTGCTGGTCAACCGCGTCTGGCAGCAGCACTTCGGCGAGGGGCTGGTGCGGACGCCCTCCGACTTCGGCTCGCGCGGCCAACCGCCGACGCATCCCGAACTGCTCGACTGGCTGGCTCGTTTCATCATCGAAGACTCAGGGCGGCCCTGGTCGCTCAAGCGTTTGCATCGGCTGATCATGACCAGCGCTACGTACCAGCAGGCCGTCGTCGCCGACGAGTCGGCCCTGAATCGCGACCCGCGCAACGAGCTGCTCTGGAGCTTCCGCCGCCGGCGGCTGAGCGCGGAAGAATACCGCGACGCTCTCCTCATGACCAGCGGCGTCCTCAATCGTTCGCCAGGTGAGGGGCATCCGTTCCCGCCTGAGCCCTTCAAGTTCACTCAGCACAAGCCCTTCGTCGCCGTGTATGACACGCCGCGGCGCAGCGTCTACCTCATGCAGCAGCGGATCAAGAAGCACCCCTGGCTGGAGGTGTTCGACGGAGCGGACCCGAATGCCATCACGGCCCAGAGGCCCCTGAATACCACGCCGATTCAGGCCCTGACCGTGATGAACGACCCGCTGGTGCATCAGCTGGCCGAGCGGTTCGCCGAGCGTCTGCTCAACGCCGCGGCCACGGACCAGAGCCGGCTGGACTGGGCGTTCGGCGTGCTGCTCTGCCGAGCGCCGACCGAACCGGAACGTGAGCTGAGCCTCGCCTTCTTGCAAGAGGTTCGGGAATCCCTGGGGGAAAGTCAGCAGTCAGGACGCGACGCGGAACGTGCCGCCTGGGCCAGCTGGGTGCGCACCGTCTGGGCGGGAAATGAGTTCGTTTTTCTGGACTAGCGGCTTTGCCACTTGCAAAAGGAGTCCGACACGAAGGAGGTCATCATGTGTGATGAGCCGTTCGCTGGTGCTTCTTGGCCTGTTCGGGCGTGATGTGCCAGCCGCAGTCGTCGCAGGGCGGGGCCTTCTCGTAGCAGTCATCGCAGTAGATCGGCCCGCCGTGGAAGAACTGCTCGAGGCGGGCGCGGTCTTCAGGAGCCAGCTCCCCAGGGTCCGGAGCATGCACGGTGACCTTGTCGCCGCAGCTATCGCAGGAGCGGGAGTTCAGTTTGGGCAGGAGGGCGGCGTAGTGGTCGCGCAGTCCCTTGGGCAGCACGCCGGAGCCGTTGCACAGGGGGCAAGCCATGTTGAGCTGGGCGACGATTGCCTTGCGGATAAAGGCGCTCTTGTTGGGAAGCTCGTTCAGGATGTCCGCGAGCTCGGATTCCACCTTGAAGGCAACGACGGCGGACTTGCGCGACATGCTCGACCCCGTGCGAACAGTAGAGTTGTACCACTGCAAATAGTCTACGCGCCGAGGAGGCGTTTCGCAAGGCCACTGGGCCAGCCGGAGCTAGTGGCGGAAGTGGCGGATGCCGGTAAGGACCATCGCCAGGCCGAGCTCGTCGCACGCGGCGATGCTGTCCTTGTCGCGGATCGATCCGCCGGGTTGAACGACGGCCTTGATGCCCGCGCGGGCGGCTTCGTCGATGTTGTCGCGGAAGGGGAAGAAGGCATCCGAAGCCATGACTGCCCCCTGCGAGCGCTCCCCAGCCTTGCGGGCCGCCAGGTGAACCGAGTCCACCCGGGACATCTGGCCCGCGCCGACGCCAACCACCATGCCGTCTCGAGCAAACACGATGGCGTTGCTCTTGACGTGCTTGACGACGCGCCAGGCGAAGCGGAGATCGAACCACTCCCGATCGGTCGGCTGGCGCTGGGTGACGACTCCCTTGACGGGCAGATCGGGATCGGTCACATCCCGCGTCTGAACCAGGAGGCCGCCGTCGATCCGGCGAAAGTCCAGGCTGGCGGGGGCTTGCACGTCGACGTCCAGCGGGCCGGTGCGCAGGAGCCGAACGCTGTCCTTCCACTTGGGCCTGGTGGTGAGGACTTTCAGAGCTTCGGGGGTATAGTCGGGGGCCACGATGGCCTCGACGAACCGGCTGGGATCGGTGATGAGCATGGCCGTAGGCTCGTCGACGGGCCTGTTGAAGCCGAGCACGCCGCCGTAAGCGCTGACCGGGTCGCCGTCGAACGCCCTGGCCAGCGCCTCGGCCAACCCCTTGCCTACGGCCGCGCCGCAGGGGTTGTTGTGCTTGATGACGACCGCCGCCGGCGCGCTGAACTCCCGAGCAAGGTTGAGGGCACTGTCGAGGTCGAGAAGATTGTTGAACGACAGCTCCTTGCCGTGAAGCTGTCGCGCCGTGCCGATGGCCGCGTGCTGACTGCCCGGCTCGATGTAGAACGCCCCCTTCTGGTGGGGGTTTTCGCCGTAGCGCAGCGTGGCCCGTCGCTCGAAATGGAGGTGCAAGGACTCGGGAAAGATCTCGGGCTCTCCGCGCCGCGCGAACCAGTCGGCAATGGCGCGATCGTAAGCGGCGATGCGGGCGAAGGCCGCCGCCGCCAGCCGCTCGCGGGTTTCCAGGCTGAGCGCTCCCTGCCGGCTGGCGAGCTCCTCGATCACGGCCGCGTACTGCCCGGGATCGGTCACGACCGCGACGTCGTGGTAGTTCTTGGCCGCCGCGCGGACCAGCGTCGGCCCGCCGATGTCGATCTGCTCAATGACCTCCTGGGGCGATGCGTCGGGACGAGCCACGGTCGCCTCGAAAGGGTACAGATTGCAAACGACCAGGTCGATGGGCGGAATGCGATGCTGCTGGAGCGTGGCGATGTGCGCGGGTACGTCTCGGCGAGCGAGAATGCCGGCGTGAACGTGCGGATGCAGCGTCTTCACTCGGCCATCCAGAATCTCGGGGAAGCCAGTGAGGTCGCTGATCTCGCGGACTTTCAGGCCCCCTTCGGCCAGCGCCTTGTAGGTGCCGCCCGTGGATATCAACTCCACGTGGCGGGCCGAAAGGGCCTGGGCGAAGCTCAGCAGGCCGATCTTTTGACTGACGCTGAGCAGCGCTCGACGAATGGTGCGTTCGCTCATGGGTGCATCCTCGCCTATGGGTGTGCGGTCATTCTAGAACCTCCGGCGTCGTACTGTCCGCCGCGGCGCATGCGATACAATCTCCTCGGCAATCACTCTGGAAAGGGCTGCCATGCACGCCGAGTATGACGACCTGATGCGCCTGTTGACTCCCCACGGCCAGGAGCACCTGCTTCGCTGGTGGCCCGAGCTGGATGACGCCCAACGTGCCTGCCTGGCGGAGCAGGTGCGGGCGGTCGATTGGTCAACGCTGGCCCGAGCCCGTGATGAAGCTCTGGCCGCGGTCGGCCCGATCGACCTGCCGATTCATCCCGCGCCCGTGCGCCGCCTGGCTGCCTCGTTCGAGGAGTGGGAACAGGAGCAGGCCGCTGCCGAGACAGGCCAGGACCTGCTGCGCGAAGGTTCCGTGGCTGTTCTCCTCGTGGCGGGTGGACAGGGCACCCGCCTGGGCCATCCTGGTCCCAAGGGCGCCTACCCCATAGGGCCGGTGACGCAGCGAACCCTCTTCCAGATTCACGCGGAAAAGGTGCTCGCCCTCGGCAGGCGCTACGAAACGTCCTTGCCCCTCTGCATCATGACCAGCCCTGACAATGACGCTCAGACGCGACGTTTCTTTGAAGAGCACCGCTACTTTGGCCTTGAGCCGGAGCAGGTGCATTTCTTCGTCCAGGGAACGCTGCCCGCGGTGGACGCGGCGAGCGGCAAGGCGCTCCTGGCGTCGAGACACGAGCTTGCCCTCAGCCCGAATGGCCATGGCGGAGTTGTAGAAGCCCTGACGCAATCCCGCCTCCTTGCCCGCCTGGAGAAGCAGGGCGTGAAGCACCTCTTCTACTTCCAGGTTGACAATCCGCTGGTGAAGATCGCCGACCCCGCGTTCCTTGGGTTGCACGTGCAAGCCGGCGCCGAGCTGTCTCTCAAGGTGCTTCCGAAGCTGTCGCCGGAGGAACGGCTAGGCGTCGTGGTGGAGGTCGGCGAGAAGCTGCGTGTCATTGAATACAGCGATTTACCGGCAGAGCTGGCCAGCAAGCGGAACGAACGGGGCGAGCTGGAGCTCTGGGCTGGCAGCATCGCGATTCACGTATTCGATACCGCATTCCTGAAGCGCTTGGCAGAGAGTTCCGCACTGCCATTTCACCGCGCCCACAAGGTCGTGCCGCATCTCGACCACGCCGGTTGCCTTAGCCAGCCAGAGAAGCCTCACGCCCTGAAGTTCGAGCGCTTCGTGTTCGACGCCCTGCCCCTGGCCCGCAAGGCGCTGGTGATCGAAACCAGCCGCCGCGAGGAATTCGAGCCGCTCAAGAATGCCAGGGGCGAGAACTCACCCGGAACGGTCCGCCAGGCCATGAGCAACCTCTACGCCGATTGGCTGGAAGCGGCGGGCGTGACCGTGCCCAGGCATGCCGATGGTTCGTCGCGCTTCCCCATCGAAATCAGCCCCCTTTTCGCCCTGGATGCGGAAGAGCTACGCGGCAAACCATTGAACCTCGAAGCGGTGGAAGGCCCGCTGGTCCTGGAGTAAGCCCATGCGGACTCTCCTTTACAACGGCACGCTCATCCTGGCCGACCGCCTGCTCGATCGGGGTGCGCTCCTGCTCGAAGGAGACCGGATTGCCGCTATCGTCGAAGGCGCGGCCAGGCCAGGCGCCGATCGGTCCATCGACCTGGGTGGCGCTTACCTTGCTCCTGGCTTCGTCGATCTGCACGTCCACGGCGGAGGAGGAGCAGACTTCATGGATGGAACCCTGGAAGCATTCCGGACGGCTTGCCAGGCCCATGCCAGGCATGGCACGACCAGTCTCCTGGCGACGACGACCGTGGCCCGCCACCAGCAGCACCTGGCGTTCTTCGAGGCGTGCCGGCAAGCCATGCGGCAAGGAACGGCCGGAGCTCGCGTGCTGGGCGCCCACCTGTATGGCCCCTACTTCGCTGCCGAGGCGAAAGGCTGTCATCCAGGGGAAGCGCTCCGCAGCCCGCTGGAACGGGAATACCTGGAATACCTCCGGTTCGAGGAATGCCTCGTTTCGGCCACCGTCGCTCCCGAACTGCCTGGCGCTGAGGCGTTCGTCAAGGCTTGCCGCCGCCAAGGAGTGGTCTGCAACGCAGGGCATTCGCATGCGACCTTCGACCAGGTCGAGGCGGCCATCGGCTGGGGCATTCGCCACGTCGATCACCTGTTCTGTGCCATGTCCGATCGGGCCCGACTTCGGCAGAGCCAGACCTATCCGATGCGCGGCGGCGTCATGGAAGCCACGCTGTACTTCGATGAACTCACGACCGAGGTCATCGCCGACGGCAAGCACTTGCAGCGCGAGCTACTCCTGCTGGCCCACAAGATCAAGGGGCCGGACCGGTTGGCCCTGGTCACCGATTCGAGTCGGGCCCTGGACATGCCTGACGGCTCGTACCTCTTCGGCCCCAGGGAGGGAGGCGAGCTGATTTCCAAGCGCGATGGCGTCGGCGTGATGCCCGACGGCAAGGCCCTTGCTTCGGGAGTCATGGGCATGGACCACATGGTCCGCACGTTTCATCGGCTGACGGGGATCCCGCTGGTGGATGCTGTGCGCATGGCCAGCCTGACGCCGGCGCGGATCATCGGTCGTGAGAGCGAGCTGGGGAGCCTCGCCGTCGGCAAGCGGGCCGACCTGGTAGTCCTGGACCGCGGCCTTGAGGTGCGCGGCGTCTGGCTAGGCGGCGAGGAGCTGAACTTATCCTTGGCCTAGAGGCCGCGCCGATAGCGCTTGACGCGCCGGCCAAAGACGGGCACGACGGGCTTGGTCTCGGCCGCTTCGGGTTCGGGTTTCGGCGTAAAGGCCTCGAAGCCTTCGATGTGGTCTTCCTGGATGAGGCAGTTCATCAGGAGTTCGATGGCTGTCAGCTTCTTCCCCTCGTCCGGCCGGGCAAAGGCGATCGCCACGCCGTTAGCGCCCATGCGGCCCGTTCGGCCGATGCGATGGACGTAGTTCTCTGGATCCTCGGGGAGGTCGTAATTGATGATGTGCGAGATGCCGGTGACGTCGATGCCGCGCCCAACGACGTCAGTGGCAACCAGGAACGTGATTCGGCCCGAGCGGAACTTCTCCATGATCCGCTCCCGCTGGTTCTGAGGCAGATCGCCATGGATGACCGCGACCCGTTGATGGGCTTCCTTGAGATTGCGGTACAGTTCGTCGGAACCGCGCTTGGTCTGGCAGAAGATGATGCACTGGCGAGGTTTCTCGCGTTCGATGACCTTGAGGAGCAGGTCATGCTTGCGATCTTCATCCACGCTGATGTACGACTGCCTGATGCTATCGACGCTCTTGTTTTTCGGAGAGACGTCGATCATCACCGGATCGCGCATGTAGCGGCGGGCGAGGCGCTGCACGGGATCGGAGAGCGTGGCCGAAAGGAGGAGCGTTTGACGCTCGCGGGGGCAGCGGCGCAGGATGCGTTCGATATCCGGACGAAAGCCGATGTCGAGCATCCGGTCAGCTTCGTCGAGAACCACGAACCTGATGCCGTCCAGCTTCAGGCTGCCTCGGCCCAGGTGATCGAGCAGTCGGCCCGGCGTGCCGATGACAATGTGGCAGCCCTCGCGCAGCGCGTTGAACTGGGCCTTGTAGCGCTGACCGCCGTAGATGGCCATGCATCGAACGCCGGAGCCGCGGGCCAGCTTCTCGATCTCGGAAGCAATCTGTGCAACGAGCTCGCGCGTCGGAGCGAGGATCAAAGCCTGGGTTTGCGCGAGATCTTCCTGAATGGCATTGAGAATCGGCAAGGCGAAAGCCGCAGTCTTGCCGGTGCCGGTCTGTGCCTGGCCGATCACGTCTCGGCCGTCGATGGCTTGCGGGATCAGAGCGGCTTGTATCGGGGTGGGCGTCACATATCCGGCGCTATCAACGGCGGCCAGCAAGGTGGGATTGAGGGCCAAATCCTGGAATCTGCTGGCAGATTCCACCATAAGTGCAGACAAACAAACCTCCTGAGACTACTTGCGAGAGCTATGGCGTTCAAACATCCTTCTTCACTATTCTAACCAGGTCACGAGACCTGTCCAGGCAAGGTTGCGGAGCAAAGTAGCCACGATGGGCTTTCCGAAGCCTGCAACAAGCACACGCACCAGGCGAGGCGCGGCTTGACATCTGCAGCCGCTTCGCCAGACTGAGCGGCATGAATCCGTGGCAAGGGCGGGAAGGCCAAGGCAGAATTGATGGGCAAAAAGCCAGCTTCTTCTGTCACCACGACGCCGCTAGCCATTGGCCATGAGCGGACTTGCTCTTGCCCTGCCAACCACCTCAACTGCCTCACGCCAAAGGAGTGGCTCAAGGCCCAAATTGGCGTCTGGCAGTTCGCTTACGAGAAGCGGGACATTCGGGACAAGGACCTGCACCCTGCCACTTTCCCGATCGCGCTGAGCACCCAGCTGATCAGCCTCTTCACGCACCAGGGGGAACTGGTCATCGACCCGTTCGTCGGCAGCGGGACCACGCTCGTCTCCGCCAGGGATACGGGACGGAATGCCGTTGGCTTCGACCTGCAAAAGAAGTACATCGCCCTGTGCAAGCGCCGCCTCAGACAGCAATCGCTCTTCGGCGACGCCGATCAACTGGCGATCTGCGACGACGCCCGCAATGCGGCAAAGTACATCCAGCCCAGCACGGCTAGCCTGATTGTCACCTCCCCGCCCTACGCTAACCTGCTCAATCGCCGGCGCAAGAACAAGTCGCGGCGCGGCGAGCAGCGGAAGAACAAGCAGTACCTGCAAGTGGAGCAGTATTCTCAGGATGCCCGCGACCTGGGAACGTTGGCCCTGGAAGAGTACACCGCAGCCATGGGCGAGATCTTCGCCGGCTTGCTGCCCCTCTTGAGAGAGCGCGGCCACTGCGTCATCAACGTCCCTGACATGTGGTGGGAGAACGAACGCATCACAATCCACGTCGCCCTGATCGAGGAACTGCGGCGCGTCGGCTACGAGCTGCGGAACATCATCATCTGGGACCGCACCAACATTGTGAATCGCATCGGCATCTTCGGTTGGCCGAGCAACTACATCACCATGGGCGTCACGTTTGAATATCTGCTCGATTTCTGGAGGCCGCCCGCCAATGGACGACCTGAAGAGGAATGCCAGGGAAATCATGGCTCGAGTGCGTCAGAGGGGTAAGCTCCCCACTTCCCAGGAGATTGTGAGCCATGCGTTCCGCAAGCTAGGCTTGGTTGCTGGCAATGTCACCCCTGCGTCGGTGCTCAAGAACTTCAACGACTATCTGCGTGGTGTCTGGCGGGAGTCGTTGATCGTACTGGAGGAACACGAAGCCCGCACCTACCCCCAGGGCATTCCGAATGAGCTGTTGAGCGCGCTTCCCGGAGCAGTTCGGGCAGCAGAGAGCGTTGCTGCAAAAGACGGATTTGCAAAGGGAGTCACCAGGCTGCTCGCAGACTGGTATCCACTGCTTCGCGAATGCTTCCTGAGCGTCAACCAGAGCAGAAAAACCCGCGGGGGCAAGGACTTCGAGCTGCAAGTCCAGCAACTTTTCACCCTGGCCAACATCCCGTTCGAGGCCCAGGCAACCAGGCAGCGAACGGACTTCTTGCTGCCGAGTCGTGAGCTCTTTGAACGCGATCGGACTGTAGCCATGGTCGTCTCTCTGAAGCGAACCCTGAGAGAAAGATGGACCGAGGTTGAAAAAGAGCTCCATTCTCTCAACTCCCCGAATGTGTACCTGTTCACCGCGGACCAGGCCTTCAGCCAGGCCACAGCGGAAGCCGTACGCAAGAGCAACATCCATCTTGTGGTTTGGGATCAGCTCAAGACGGAAAGATTCTCTCGTCAGAACCTGGTTATCGGGTACTCCGAGTGGGCCAGAAATCGTCTGCCGCTCTTGCAGAAGCGGTGGAAGGCTCCCAGGAAGCGAGCCTGAGCGGCGCTTGATTCACACCCTGATCCCGCGGACTGGCTTGCCGCAGTCGGACTCCAGGCGATTGCGTCCTCCGCGCTTCCATGCAGCGCTGGTAAGGCGCGGGACCGGCACGCGATTGAACGAGGCAGAGTGTGACACTGGGGTGTCACTCTCGGTGCAATCGGCGCGGCCCGCAAACTCCGCAAGCTCGGTGTTATTTTTCCCGATTTGAAACGTTCTGGCGTCGGCTGCGCTTGCGAGGATTCAGGGCCGGGGGTATTTTTGATCCGACGGAACGGGAAACCGACGAACTCCAAACTACGCCGGAACTTTCGAGGTAGTGGCTAGATGACACCCGTGGTGGGTCGTTATCTCGCGCTGGGAGCCACTACCTCGATTTTTATTTTCGCCCACGGGTCGCAAGATCCGTGGGCGTCGAACTTTTACGGCACTGCTTCACCCTGGACCTTCAGCCGGACCTCGCGGTAGCGCTCCAGGTCGGTGCGAATCACGATCTCGCGGGATAGCTCGCCTGCTTCATCAGGCCGCCAGGTGACGTTCAGGCTCTGGACAGTCGCGGCTCCGCCAGGCGGGGTCAGGCTGAGGCCTTGCTCCAGGCCATCGACTCCAAGGATCGAGAACGGCTTCTCGGCTCGCAGGGTGACCCGCCGCACCGCCTGGCCGGACACCTTGACGCCTCCGAAGTAGAGCGGCGCTGGCACAACGACCAGACTCGGGCGGATGTTGGCACTGACCAGCACCGCAAGCACTGGGTTGGCAGGATCGTTGGTCTTGATCTGTAGCATGTGCTTGAAGTCCCCAGCCGGCGCCGTCGGACGCAGCGTCACCTTCAGCCGATACCCCACCTGGCCCGTGCGGCGATAGTCCTCCTCCAGGGCAGCCTCCAGGTGCGGGCCCGTGGATTGAACCGACTCGGCCTTCCACTCCAGCGTGCCGGCGTACTCGATCTGGATCGTCTGCTGCGCGACACTCCCCTCGGCAAGTACGCCGAAGTTCACGTCGCCTGGATTGAAGACGACATCCGCCCGGCTGTTTGCGCTGACCTGCAACACCACCGCTTGCGGCCGATCCGGACCGATCATGACGTGCAGCGTGACGGTCTTGGGCCCCACGAACTTCCGCCCGTCCATGACGACCTCGATCACGCCCTGCTGGCCAGGCTCCACGACTCGGGGCACTGGCGTCGCCGTCAGGCAGGCACACGTTGAGCGGAGTTCCGTAACCTCCCGGCGGACTCGCTCGGTGTTCGTCCAGACAAACCGATGGTAAAGCTGGGCGCCGCGGGGCACCGAACCGAAATCGCGCACTGTTTCCGAGAAGATTTGATCCGCGGACGGCGCCTGGCCATGAGCCAGGGCGGTCCAGGCGAGAAAAACGCCAAGACCTGCCACAAGAAGCCGCATCATGTACGCCTCCCTGGGTAGTTTCACCTTCTTCAATTCGAGCCTCTCATGGGGGGGACTGTACCTGTTTGGCCGAAAAGCAACAGAGCGCCTTCTTTACCGGCCGCGCGACCGGAATCGAATGACGCAATTTCGCCAGGTTCACAGGGCTGCGGAAAGCTCGCGGAGTGGTCCCAAGTGAATAAAGTAACGGCGGAGGAGGTGTCGAGGATGAACTTGCAGGTGGTTCACGTGCGCGTCAACGACCAAGCAACCGGCCAGCCGACTCCGGTCCGCATGCGCATCACTTCGCCTGAGGGGCGTTACTTCCCGCCTCTGGGCCGCTCCGACAGGTTTCCCACGGCCGATGGCTGCGTCGTGGGCGGGCAGGTCCTCGTCGATGGCCTGCCCTGGGCCTACATCGACGGCGGTTGCGAGATTCGGCTGCCGTCCGGTCCGCTCCTTGTCGAGCTGTCCAGGGGGCCTGAATACCGTCCGATCAAGCAAGAAGTCTTCCGGAACCACGGACAGATTGCCCTGCGACTCGCCGTCGAACGAGCAATCGATCTGAAGGCTGAAGGCTGGTACTCCGGCGACACCCACGCTCAATACCTGTCGCCCGCTGCAGCCTGTCTCGAGGGCGCTGCCGAGGGACTGAGCGTCGTGAATCTGCTAGCCGCCGTCGAGAAGGATGAACGCGGCGTCGTGGTTCCAGGACTGGTCGATTTCAGCGGGCAGAAAGCAGCCTGCGAGTTGCACGGCTGCCAGGCCGTCGTGAACACGCTGAACCGCGGCGGGCCGCTGGGCGACCTGGCGCTGCTCAACGCTCACCGCGTGATTCATCCGCTCGAACTCGGACAGGAAGGTTTCGAGCAGTACACGCTGGCCGACTGGTGCCAGCAATGCCATCGCAAAGGCGGCCTCGTGGTGCGGACGCGCTTCCCCCGCGGCGATGATCTGCTCCCTGACGGAGGCATCTACAAGGCCGGCGTCGACGCCGTGGAGTGGACGGGAGACGATTCATTCGCTGCCGGGATGCAAGCCTGGTATGCCTTGCTCAATCAAGGGATGCGCGTCCCACTCGTGGGGGGCAGCGGCAAGAGAGGGAACGGCGCCGTGCTGGGCAATCCGCGAACCTACGCCCAGATCGAGCCTGAAAAGGGCTTTGGATATGCCAGCTGGGTCGAGGCGATACGGGTCGGTCGGACCTTTGCGACGCGCGGGCCGCTGCTGCGGTTCAGCGTGAACGGCAAGGGACCAGGGCGGGTCGTTCGGCTGGATCAAGGCTCGACGTCCCTTCAGGTCGAAGCCGCGGTAGTCGGACCGGCAAGTTGTTCTGGGTTGGAAGTGGTCTCCAACGGTCAGCCGATTGCCCGCGATGAGGCCGCTGGCCCCCTCGCGCTGGTTGTTCCAGCCCAGGGAATCCGCTGGCTGGCTGCACGTTGCTGGAACGCAGGCCGACTCGCTGCCCACACCTCGCCAATCTACATCGCTTGAAAACTAGAACCCGCGGGACGATGCCTTCAGTCCCGCGGGTTCAGTTTGTTCGAGCACGGAGGACTAGCGGCGCCGCATCCGCTCGAAACCTTGCATCAACTCTTGAGTATCGATGAAGCCGTCCTTGTTGGCGTCGAACTCGGGGAACCGCTCCTTGGGTATGAAGAAGGGCAACTCATCCTGCGAGAGCTTGCTATCCCCGTTCTTGTCCGAGCGGGTGATGATGTCCCTGACGCGGTCTTCGGGACTGCCGCCGAATCCCTGACGGCCGCCGCGACCGAATCCGCCAGGCGGACCACCGCCACCGAATCCACCGCCGCCCTGGAACCCGCCGCCACCGAATCCGCCAGGCGGACCGCCGGTACCGAATCCGCCGCCGCCGAAACCGCCGCCGAAGTTCCCGCCGCCCATGGACTTCATGTAGGCGACCATTTCACCCATCTCGAGGAACTTATCCTTGTTGGCGTCGTACTGCTGCCAGTTGAACTTCAGCATCTGCGTGGCCTGGATCTCAGCTTCATCGAGCTTGCCGTCCTTGTTTCGGTCATAGCGATCGAGCAATCGCTCCTTGACGTTTCGCTGGATGCGCTCCTCGTCCGAACCAGCGGCAACAGTTGGCGGTGCGACTGCTCCAGTGGGCGCTGAGGTCGATGGCGCGGTCGAGGTTGATGTCGATGTCGACGTCGATGTCGATCCCGGGGCAGCCGCGGGACTGCTCGGGCTTGTGCTGGCCACGGCCGTGCCATTGGTGCTCGTCGAACTCGGTGCGGCAAAACGCATCGCCTCCTGGATGGTGATGATGCCGTCGCCGTTGCGATCATAGCGAGCAAACTCGCCTAGTTCGCCGCGAGGCCATTCTTCCATGCCTACTTGACCGTCGCCATCCTTATCGTTGCTGGTAAAAAACGACGGGATATTGGCTGGGATGGTCGGCGCCTTGAACTTGGGGCCCGTGGTTGCGGGGCGGGCGGCGAACTCGCCAAAGCCTCCGCCGAACGCCGTGGGATCGCCAAGCCCATTGGCCCCACCCCTTGCCGCTGACGGTCCGCCGCCTGACGCTCCGGCGGCATCCGGTCGCGTATCTCGGCCTCCCTGGCCGCCACGGGAATCAGGCCTCGCCTCCCTTCCGCCTTCCCGCCCGTCGGTCCTTCCAGGTCCGCCTGGCTGTCCGCCGCCGCGGCCGTCTCCACCTCGTCCAGGCCGCCCCTCGGTACGCTCCGCCCTTCGGCCAGACTCGCTTCGGGCGTCGTCCCTGCTTCGTGCGGCTCCATCGCTGCTGGGGCCTCCCGACCTGGGAGCGTCGCTGGCAGCATCAGCCGTTGACGGCGCCGGTTGTTTCGCGTTCGCTTGAGCCACTTGCCGACCCGTGTCGCGCACGTCCGAGGGCTTGGCGACGGGCTTTTGAGGTTCGAGTTTGGCCGACGAGGAACTAGCCGGCGGGGCGGTGAGCTTGGGGGAAACGATCCGAGGCACTGGTTCGGCTGGCCGAAACTGCGGCTGGAGCGATTCCTTGGGAAGGGGACGGGCCGCGGCCTGCGGAACTGCTGCTGTCCCTTGACCGCAGCCAGTCAGCGTTGGAATCAACCCCAACAGCAAGAAGAATTTCGCGTAGCGCATCGGCCTTTCCTCATCTACTGTCCAGTCGACCCGCCTTGGTGCGCGGGCCTACTCAGACATGGTAGACGATACGCCAGCGCCGATTAAACTGTCATTAAAAAACCCGCCTGCCACAAAATGCCGTAAAGCAATTCCCACGCTTGCCTTAGCGAGAATCTCGCCGAAGCAATGGCTGGACGGAATTCATCTCTGCGGCTGCGAATCCGGCGCGGGTGAGAATCTGGCGTGCCAGCAAGTCGGCATCGGGAGGGGGAACAGGTTCGCCCTTGCGGCGGTTGAAGCCCAGCTTGGCCAGTTCCGCCTGCCGAGCCTGAGGCCCGTAGCCTCCGCCGTCCGGCCCGATATCCACGTTGAGGGGGGGCAGCCTATCTTCCTCTGCCTGGGCGGCAGCCTGACGCTCTTGCCGGGCTGCCACCATGCGCCCCATCTCAGCCGCCAGCAGGGCAGCAAGTTGCCCATCGGTCTCGCAGGCGTTGACCAGGCCCTCGCTGATTGAAATCTGGTGCTCTCCAGCGTGGCTCAATTGCTGCTGGGCGCCAGGAGTCACGTTGAAGCGGGGCTTGAGCGCCAGCGACTTGTTGCCTTCAAGGAGCTTTCTGCCAACCTCATTGACCCGAGCCTGCTGGGGGGTGGAATATCGTCCGGAAACTTGCTGGATCTCGTCGCCGCTGGGCGAGGATGCAGGTTTCTGGAAAGGCGGCGGTGCGGCTTGCGGTTGCGCCACCCACGACTGCGGAGTGCTGCAGCCCAGCAGGCCAAAGCCGATGGCAACGGCCAGGTAGAGCGAGCCTCGATTCTGCTTCATGTCATCGCCTCCAGGGGCGGATGCCGCCCGACCTGCGTCGGAAGGTCACCAGGGGAGGGGACGATACCGAGCGAGACGGACTCTGTAAAGCCGAAGGGCGTGCCTGGCCCGAACCGGCGAAACCAGCGAATTCGCGCCGGATAATAGTTGACAAATGTACCCATTCCGCGGTAAGCTACAAGTTGGCAATCGCGCTTGGGGTGCGCGCGTTGCAGCTGGAGATCGTCCCGACCGGAGGGCTAGCCGTGAGCCAGCATTTGTTGCGCTTCGTTTCGGCCCCATGCGAACCTGCAGCGGCAAACGCTGCGAAATCAGGGCACATAGCACTTTTGGATTGTTGCGCGACGATAGCCAGCACGGTTCCTGGGCAGGCAAACTCTGGGGAATCCTTCGCCATGGGGATGTTGCGCCTTGCTCTGCGGTCCTCGCCTGACCACGATAGGCATGGCCGACAGGACCCGCTACAGGTTGAAGGAGCCTTTTGTTGCGCTCTTCAAGGGCTAAAAGCGGGAACAAGGATCCTTCCTGATTACCGAAGGAACCACTGGAGCGCGAGAATCGGCTGGGTGCTCCTCCAGACGAGACTCGCGGAATGTTGCGCGATAGAAGCCCCACAAGAGCATGCCTGCCAGTTTGGCAGTCGAACGCTCGCGAATCAAGTTGGCGTACCAGGACGAGCAGTTTTGGAGGTGGCCAATGGCTACAGACGACGAACGAGGAGGCTGGGCGCCCGTGGTGGTGCTCCTGGTTCTCAGCTGCGGCTTCGTTCTCCTGAGTCTGGCCGTGGTGGTCGGCTACTTCTTTGCGGCATCCACGGAATCCAGCTCCGCGTCGGCCTTGGCCGAACAACATCGAGCCCTGGCTGCCGAACGGCAGGCGGTCGCCGAAGCCCTGCGGGTCCGCGTGAGGGAGGCCGAAGCAGCACGCGATGCCGCCGTGGCTCTGCTGCAATCTTCCAGAACCCCACTCATACTCGCCGACGCTCGACAGGCACAGGACCTGGTCTCGAAACTCTGCGCCCTTCACCAGGGAACGAGGTCCTCTGAGGTAGCCGAGTTCCTGGCCCCGAACTTCACAGCCAAGGCCTCGGGTTCATCTGCCCAGCTTCCTTTCGGGGGGGACTGGCTTCCCAGGGGTACGCCCACCCTGGTCGGCATCCAGCCGGTCGGGGAAAAGCTTCGGCTTCATTACATCCACTGGTTCGGCGCTCAGTCGAGCATTGACGCCTTGGTGACGATTGTCAGCGGCGGCGATCAAAGGCTTATCGAATCCGTCGAGTTTCTGGAGGCATCCCAGGACCCAGCATCGACGCCAGCGGAGGCGAACACAAGAGCAGTGGCGGGGCGCGATTGGAGGCGCGCGCTGTCAGGTCCGCTGCCCGGCGACATCCTGGTGCCACCTGGCCAGGAGGCCGACTCGCTCTCCGCACGCGACCTGGCCGACGCCAACGACGTGGCTCGGCGGTTCCTGGGGTGCCTGGTCGTCAACGACGTTAACGGCATGAGCGGACTGTCCACCGAGAGCCTGCAGGCCCAGAACCCGTTCAATCGGCTTTACAACTTGTTTCTGCACGGCGGTGGTTTCGAGAAGGAGCCGACTCTGGTGGCTGCGAGGTTCCTCGGCTCCGAGTGCACTCTGCAGTACCGCGTGAAGCCGGATATGGCCCCGCCTTTTGACATCATCCTGTCACTCGTGAAAACGGCTGGCGAGTTCAAGGTGGGCAACTGCAACCGCAACGCCGCGAATTCTCACGAGACTCGCCCCAAAGTCGAACCCCGAGACGCCCTGGAGGGAATTCTCAAGTGAGCACATCATCATCCAGTGCGGACACGCGAACGCTCCTCATCGTCATCGGGCTCATCGGCGGGCTCCTGCTGCTGATGTTCCTCGGATGCGGAGGCCTGATCTACATCAGCTACGTCCAGATGAAGCCGATGATGGACGCCATGCAGACCATGATCGCCGACGTCACCGCGACGGAAGCCCTCGGCAAGCAGTTTCTCGACGACATCCGCGACGGCAAGATCGAACAGGCCTACGGGCTGACCTCCGCGGACTTCAAGAAGCGTATGAGCCTGGAGGCGTTCACCGAGTTTGTCAACGCCCACCCCAGGCTCAAGGACA
>Ga0073934_10006632_pt1 | contig 16695 bp, 16 predicted proteins | sample LarsenN4metaG_FD_76834 | JGI IMG/M metagenome (GOLD analysis project Ga0073934, IMG submission 76834) | Hot spring sediment bacterial and archeal communities from British Columbia, Canada, to study Microbial Dark Matter (Phase II) - Larsen... ...
AGCGTTGTCCTCGCCGCCGTATTCTAAAATGCCGGCGAGCGCGCCCGAACCCTAACAGAAAGCGCAGTTCGCCGATTTGCCCATGCGCTCTAGTGAACAGGTCGCACGCCCAGTCATGGGCGCATCGTTTGTCGCACGCCGGACCGGCGTCGCGCGGGATTTCGGGCCATATGATCCTCAAGGGATCGACACGTTCGAGTTGGGCCTTTGCCTGTTGTGAACGGCAATGTCGAACCGCGCGCGACAGGCGAGCATTATGCGATCCGCTTCCCGGTGCGCTATGCGGAGGATAACCGCTCCATCAATCGCGCCTTCGTCGCGCCCGAAGCGCTCCGCCTGTTCAGCGCTCGTTGCCGCGTCAATTCGGCTTCGCATTCCATATCGACCTTTGGGCGCTCCCTGAGACTCCCCGGCGGCCGGCGGCGTGACGGCCGGCTGCCGGGGGATTTTTTGAGGACCGACGCAGGACGGCATGGCGCTCTCAACCGTCGAACGCGTCGCCCATATCGCCAACTCGAATGCGTTCGCCATTCACAGCCGCGGCGTCGATCCCGCCGATGACGGCTTCATCGCCGGCGTTTGCGAGTAGGGATTCGTCGCGGCGATCGGCTGCATGGTCGAACTCATCGAGCGCGATCCCATTGAGGACGAATTTTTCACGCGCCTCGCCCAGAGCGGCGTGCGCTGCAGTGTGCGCGGTTCAGCGCGTAAACGCCGCGACAAACAAGGATTAGAGCGAGCGCTCCGATTCCGAATCATGGCGCGAAGCTCTAGAGCGCTGGCGTTGACGCGCCCTCATTGATCTCAAGGAGTTCAAAGGCGTTGCCGAAGAAGTCGCGGCCGTAAGTCGCCTTGAGGCCGCGCTTGCGCCCGTCCGCCGCATCGGCACCGCCGAAATGTTGCGGCGGCGCATGAAATTCGACGCCCGCCGCAACCATTCGCTTATAGACGGCGTCGATGTCGGAAACCTGCAAGGCGAGATGCGTATAGCCGAAGAGGTTGACCGGCCGCCTTGGGTCCTGCGGCGGCGACCGCGGCGCAAGGTATTCGAATACTTCGATATAGGCGTTGCCGAGGCGGACCATAAATTGCCGCGCCGCCGAGTCCTTGAGACCGACAATGGCGTCGATCGCGGCTGCCCCTTCGCCCCATTCGAACGCCTCGACCTCTTCGGCGCCAAGGAGGTCGACATAGAAGCGGCGTGCGACTGCAAGGTCCGGCGTCGACACCGCCACGTGATGAATGCCCGCGATTTCACGCATCTTCGCGTTCCCGGTTCTTGCTGCCTCGCAATTCTTCGCGCGATGGCGCCCGATCCCTACTGGTCAAACTGAGAGGCGGCGCCGTAGTCCGTTCCGCGCTTGAATTACGAAAGGATTGGCCTTCGATCGCACGACTGGAGGAAACGACCATGGCCGGCAAACCTTCCCTCAATCGCCGCCAGCTGATCGCCGCGTCGGGCGGCGCCGCAGCGCTCGCCGCCGCCGGATCCGGTGAGGCCGCCGCAAAAGGGCGCTGGGACTATGCGACGGATGTTCTTTGCGTCGGCTCCGGCGCCGCGGCCTGCGCCGCCGCCGTCGCAGCGATCGACAGCGGCGCTTCGGCGATGATTGTCGAGAAGATGCCGATGCTTGGCGGCACGACCGCCAAGTCGGGCGGCGTCGCGTGGATACCAAACCATTTCATCCTCAAGAAGGAGGGGATCGAGGACAAGAAGGAAGACGCGATGCGCTACATGGCGCGCTATTCCTATCCGCTCGCCTATGACGCGTCGAGCCCGACGCTCGGACTCGACGAACAGGAGTACAGGCTGATCGAGGCGTTCTACGATCACGGCGCGGCGACGATCGATCGCCTGTCCGAACTCGGCGCGACGCATTTCAAGGAATTCCGTATGTTCCAGGTCGACCATGACGCGCCGGACTACGCGGATCATTTCCCTGAAAATAAGACGCCGACGCGTCGCGCGCTCGAGCCTTCGGAGGGGTCAGGATCGAGCGCGGGCGGCGCGAGCCTCGCCTATCAGCTCGAGACCTGGCTGCGCGGAAAGAACGCGCCGATCCTCACCGACACGCGCGTCGTCAAAATCATCATGGAGGACGGGCGCGCGATCGGCGTCGAGGCGGAAACGGAAAAAGGAACAATACGCATTCGCGCAACAAAGGGCGTCGTCTTCGGCACGGGCGGCTACGCGCATAATGAAGAGCTTGTCCGCAAGCATCAGATCGCGCTCTACGGCGCCTGCGCGATGCCGGGATCGACGGGCGACTTCATTCCGATGGCGCAGGCCGTGGGCGCGAAAATGGGGCCGCTCGGCACCGCATGGCGTACACAGGTGCTTCTTGAGGAAGCGCTCGACAATCGAGCCGTCGGCCTCGGCGCCTTTGTGCTCCCTGGCGATTCAATGATCCTCGTCAACAAATACGGGAAGCGCTGCGTCAACGAGAAGCGCGGCTACAACGACCGGACGATGGCGCATTTCACTTACGACCCGACGCGCGAGGAATATCCGAACCATTTGATGTTCATGCTGTTCGACGCGCGCTCGATCGACGCCTTCGGCGGCGCGTTTCCCTTCCCGACGGACGCCCGCGAACAGCCCTATCTCATTTCGGGCGACAGCTGGGACGACGTTTTCGCCGAGATCGCCGCGCGGCTCGACAAGGTCAAGGCGCGCACGGGCGGCGTCGCGCTTGACGCCGCCTTCGCGAATAATGCGAAGGCCGCGATCAAAGCGTTCAACGGCTACGCCAAGAAGGGCGTCGACCCGGAACTCGAGCGCGGAAGAACGCTTTACGACCGCGAATGGCATCTGCTCTTTTCGGCGCGCCGCGAAGGAACGACGCAGCCGGAAAATCAGTACCCGAACATCACCATGCATCCCTTCGCGAAGGAAGGGCCGTTCTACGCCTTCATCCTTGCGCCGGGCGCGCTCGATACGAATGGCGGGCCGGCGATCAACGAATTCGGCCAGGTGCTCGCCGCCGCCGACGACAAGCCGATCCCGGGCCTTTACGGGGCCGGCAATTGCATCGCGAGCCCTTCGAAGGCGGCCTATTACGGCGCCGGCGGAACCATCGGACCTGCGCTCACCTTCGGCTTCATCGCCGGCAGGCACGCCGCGACGAGGAAGGCCGCTTGATTGGCGCGCTTTTCGCCTTGGCGGCGTCGGCGGGCGTCGCGACGGCGCCCGTCAGTTTCGTGCGCGACGTCGTCCCGCTGCTGAGGACGCGTTGCGCAACTTGCCATTTGACCGGCAAGGAAGCCGGATCGATCGCGCTCCATCCGAAGGCCGCTTATCAAAACCTCGTCAACGTCAAGGCGACGGTCAGCGGGCTTGATCGCATCAAACCGGGATCGCCCGACGAGAGCTACGTCGTCATGAAGCTGGAAGGGACGCACCTCGATCATGGCGGCGCGGGCGCGCGCATGCCGTTCGGCATTGCGCCCTTGAAGCCTGAGCAAATCGATCTCATCCGCCGATGGATCGCGGAAGGAGCGCAGGAAAACTGAGGGCGCTGCGGGCCCTACCGCGCCAGATAGCCCGCATCGACGGCAAGACTCGCGCCCGTGACATAGGACGCCGCGTCCGAGCAGAGCCATGCGCTCGCCTCGGCGACTTCCTCGGGCTCGCCGAAGCGGCCGAACAGCGACAGAATCGGCGCGAAATCCTTCTCGACGAGATTGTGTTCGATCATCGAGGATTCGAGCATCGGCGTCCTGATCGCGCCCGGCAGCACGGCGTTGACGCGAATCCCCTTCGGCGAATAGTCGACGGCGGCGGCCTTCGTCATCCCGACGACGGCGTGCTTGGCCGCCGTGTAGACCAACGAATTCGGCTGCGGTCGCTGCGAATTGACGGAACCGATATTGACGATCGCGCCGCCCCCGCCCCCCTTCAGCATCTCGGCGATCTCGTGTTTCATGCACGCAACGACGCCGCGGAGATTGACGGCGAGGATGCGGTCCGCTTGCGCGAGATCAAGTTCGTGAACGGGCGCTGTTTCGGGCGAAACGCCGGCGTTGTTGACGGCGCAATCGAGCCGTCCGAAGGCGTTGACCGAGGCGGCGACCATCGCCTTGACGGATTGTTCGTCGGCGACGTTCGTCAGCGCGAATTCGGCGGCGCCGCCCGCTTTGCGGATCGCGGCGACAGTTTCCTCTCCCGCCGCTCTGTTCCAGTCGGCGACAAGCACATTCGCGCCGCGCGCGGCGAACAGGCGCGCCGTCGCTGCGCCCATGCCAATGCCGGCCCCGGTGATGATTGCGACCTTTCCCTTGAGGCTGAGCTTTTCCATGTCAGATCGCCGTGAAGCCGCCGTCGATGACGAATTCGGAGCCGGTGACGAAGCTCGCCGCGTCGGAGCAAAGATAGACAATCCCGCCGCCGATCTCTTCCGGTTTGCCGAAGCGCCCGATCGGATGGCGCGCGACGATCGCCGCATGCGCCGCTTCGAAGGACGCCATCAGGCCGAGATCGACATAGCGCTTGAGGATCCCCGTCATCATCGGCGTCTCGATCGCGCCCGGATGCACGCTGTTGCAGCGGATATTGTAGCCGAGGACGCCGAACTCCGCCGCCATCGACTTCGAGAGGATCTTAACCGCCCCCTTGCTCGTGCAATAGGCGGCGTTTAGGGCTGCGCCGCGCTGGCCGCCGACCGACGAGACATTGACGATCGACGCGCCGGACTTTCGGAACTTTCCGCCCGCCTTAAGGAGCGGCAGCACGGTTTGAACGCCGATGACGATCGCATCGACGTTGATCGCGTAGACCCGCCGCCATTCCTCGATCGGCGTCTCTTCGATCGCGCCGACGATCGAAACGCCGGCGTTATTCACGAGCGCGTCGAGCCGCCCGTATTTGGAGGCGACATGATCGGCGACGCGCCGCCAGTCGTCGGCCTTGGTGACGTCGTGGCGGAAAAAGGCGTCGGCGGCGACGCCGTTCGCGACGTCCGGGACATCCGTCGCGACAACGGCGGCGCCGGCTTCCTTCAGCGCCGCGCAGGCGGCGCGGCCGATGCCGCCGGCTGCGCCGGTAACGACCGCGACGACATTGTGAAGTGAAATCGTCATTGCGCGGTCCAGCCTCCGTCGACGACAAGCTCGGCGCCGGTGACGTAGCTCGCGTCGTCCGAAGCAAGGAACGCCGCCGGCGCGGCGATTTCCTCGGGGCGCGCGATCCGTCCCAGCGGCGTCGCGGCGTCGAGCCCGTCGATCAGGGCCTGCGCGGACGGCGCAAGACCCTGATCCGCCCAGCGCTGCATGCCGAAATCAAGGAGCGGCGTCTTCACGAAACCGGGATGAATGGAGTTCGCCCGGACGCCCATCCGCTTTTGTGCGAACTCGATCGCAATCGCTTTGGTGAAGAGCCGGATCGCGCCCTTGCTGGCGTTGTAAGACGACGTCTCGGAATAACCGACAAGTCCCATAATCGAGGAGATGTTGATGATCGAGGCGCCGCCCGGCGTCTTCTTGCCGGTCTCGCTCATCAGGCGCGTCAGGTGTTTGACGCCGAGGAACGCGCCATCGACATTGACGCTCATGACGCGCCGCCAGGATTCGAACGTGATCGTCTCGACGGCGCCGACGCCGTCGACGCCGGCGTTGTTGACGAGAACGTCGAGGCGGCGATGCGCGCGCGCGATTTCCGCCGACGCCCGCTCCCAATCCGCTTCGTGCGCGACGTTGAGCTGGAGATAAAGCGCGCGAGGCCCGAACTCTTTCATAGCGCGCGCGGCGTCGGGATCGTCCGCCGGTTTGAGGTCGGCGCAAAGGACGTCGGCGCCCTCGGCGAGAAACCGCTCGACGATTGCTGCGCCAATGCCCCGAAGACCGCCGGTGACAAGCGCGACGCGCCCTTCAAGCCTTTTCATACGCCCATCATCCCCGCTGTCGAGCCGCCGTCGATTCCATATTCGGAGCCGGTGATGAACGCCGCCTCATCCGAGGCGAGGAAGGCGACGAGCGCTGCGACTTCCTCAACCTGCGCCATGCGTCCCATCGGCGCCATGCCTTCGAAGGTCGCGCGCGCGACTTTCGGATCCGGCGAGCGGTCAATGACGCCCCTGATCATGTCAGTCTCTACGACGCCCGGATGAATCGAATTGCAGCGGATCTTCGTCTTCTGGTTCGCGCAGTGGATGGCGACCGACTTCGTCAGGTTGACGAGCGCGCCCTTCGTCACCGAATAGGCGATGAAATTGCCCATCGGCTTGTAAGCGCTCATCGAGGAATTGACGATGATCGAGCCGGTCGGCCCGCCCGGATTGGCGCGCATCGCCGTCACCGCGTGCTTGGCCGTCAGCATGACGCCGGTCAAGTTCACCGCGATGATCTTCTCCCAGCCCTCGAGCGCGATCGACTCGACGCTGCCGTCGCCGGATTCAATCCCGGCATTGGCGAAAGCGATGTCGAGCCGCCCGAACCGGCCGAGCACCTCGTCCATGAGGCCAGGCCAAGCCGGCGCATCTTCGACGCGATGCGAAAAGAAGACCGCGCCGGTTTCCGCCGACAGTTTCGCCGCCGCTTCGGCGTTGGACCCCGTAAAGGCGACGCGGGCGCCCTCCCTGACGAACCGCCTGACGCTCCCGGCCCCGATGCCGGAGGTGCCGCCCGTGATCAGTGCGACCTTGCCTTGAAGGCGCTTCTCCATCGGCTTCAACCTTCGCAATGACTTGGATCAAATAAATAGCTGAAACGGGACGGAAAAAATCTATGACTCTGGCAAGGTGACGGAGCCCGCCAAACCCGCCACTCTTCCCGGAAACCGCCGAATATCGGAGCCGGCCGGCATGAACGTCCAGACGACATTCCTCGGCAGGAAGCGGGTCGAGCTCGACCCCCCCGTGCGCGGGGACGAGATCACCGCCGAACGCTACATCTCGCCTGTCTGGATGGAGCGCGAATTCGAGCGTCTGTGGCCGAAGATCTGGCACATTGGCGCCATGGAGGGCGACATCCCGGACGCTGGCGACTTCGCGCGCCATGACTTCGGGAAAGAGTCGGTCATTATGGTCCGCCAGTCGGACGGCGGCGTGAAAGCGTTTTACAATTCCTGCCGACACCGCGGAAATCGTCTTGTCGCGACGGAGGTCGGCGGCGGCGACGCTATCCGCTGCTCCTATCATGGCTGGACGTATGGGCTCGATGGCGTTCTCATAAAGGCGCAGGACGCCGACGACGTGGTCGGCGGCAATCCGTGCGGCAAGGCGAGATTGATCGAGATTCCCTGCGCGACCTGGGGCGGTTTCGTGTGGTTCAGCTTCGATCCGCAAGCAAAGCCGCTCCTCGAATGGCTTTCGCCGCTGCCAGAGGAGATGGCCAATTACGGCATGGAGAATTGGGTGCGCGTCGTCTACCTGACGGCCGAAGTGCACTGCAACTGGAAGATCATCCGCGACAATTTCAACGAGTCCTACCATCTGCCGACGCTCCACCCGGAACTCGCGCCGTTCATCAATGACGATTTCAAGGACACGATCTTCGAAATGTACGCGTCCGGCCACAACCGGATGGTGATGAAAGGCCATGAATCGACCGGGCGCAATCCGGAGTTCTATCGCGGACCGGCGCCGAACGTGCTCGGCGAGATCATGAAGGGGTGGGATCTTGATCCTGCGGACTTCAAGGGGCGCGGGCGCGAGATCCGCGAGGCGGTTGTCAAGGCGAAGCGCCGCCTCGGCAAGGAGCGCGGCATGAAACATTATGACCGCATGACCGATAGCGAACTCGTCGATTATTACCACTACACGCTGTTTCCAAACGTCACGCTGACCATGAGCGCGGAAGGCTTCCAGATGCTGCGCACGGAACCGCATCCGACCGATCCCGAAAAGTGCGTCTTCGACCATTGGTACATCGTTCCGCCCGTCGACTTGATGAGCGAGGTCGACACGCCGGTCGGCCCGATGCCGCTCGAATGGGCGGCGCGCCGGCGCCTCAAGCACGGCGAGGGAACGCTTGGCGCCGTCGCCGACCAGGACTTGTCGATTGTCGAGAGCCAGCAGCTCGGCCTCAATTCAAAGGGCTATGTCGGCTGCGCGCTGACCGGTCAGGAAAAGCGCATCCAGCGCTTCCACGAAATCCTCAACGACTACATCAACGGCGGAACCTAAAGCGAGGACGCGATGGCGAAACGCAATCCAGACTTCAGACACGGCGGCGGAACCGCGCGCGACAAGGGCGTTTCCTGGACCGAGCTGATGAAGCTCGACGCCCGTCCTGCGCCTGAATTCCTGACGAAGGAGAGCTACGAATATCGCGGGTCGGCACCGCTCTCCGCGAGCCGCTACACGAGCGCGGCGTTCGCTGCGCTCGAAAATGAGAAAATGTGGCCGAATGTCTGGCAATTCGCCGCGCGCGACGAAGACATGCCGGAGCCGGGCGACTTCGTGGTCTACGAAAACGCCGGCCGTTCCTATCTCGTGTCGCGGCAGGATGACGGCACCGTCCGCGCCTTCCACAATGTCTGCCTCCATCGCGGCCGCAAACTCAAAACCGAGAACGGCTGCGCCGACAAGTTCCAGTGCCCCTTCCACGGCTTCACCTGGAAGAAGGACGGGTCAATCGACAAAATTCCCTGCCAGTGGGATTTCGGCCACCTCAACGAAAAGAACATGCGGCTGCCCGAGGCCGAAGTCGGCCGCTGGGGCGGCTACATCTTCGTGCGCGAGAACAAGGGCGGCCCCTCGATAGAAGAATATCTCCATCCCCTGCCCGAGCACTTCAAGCGCTGGCGCCATGAGGAATGCACGACCGCGATCTGGGTCGGCAAGGTCGTGCCCGCGAACTGGAAGGTGACGATGGAGGCCTTCATGGAGGCCTGGCACACCATCGTCACGCATCCGCAGCTTTTGCCGTTCACCGGCGACTGCAACAGCGCCTACTGGACGTGGGGCGATAATGTGAACGTCAACCTCGTGCCGTTCGGGATCATGTCTCCCAACCTCGATCCGACCGGAAGGGATGAGCAGTGGATCGTCGACGAGTTCATCAAGTACAATGGCCGGTCGACGGACAATTACGACCCGGACAACGCCTACAACGTGAAGGTGCCGAAGGGTTCGACTGCGCGCCTCGCGCTCGGGGCGGCGATGCGCGAGAATTATACGAAGCAGTTCGGCCGCGACCACAGTCATGCGACTGACGCCGAGCTGCTCGACGCGCTTGTCTACAACGTCTTCCCGCATTTCGCGCCATGGGGCGGCTTCATGCCGAACATCGTCTACCGCTGGCGGCCGTGGAAGGATCAGCATCATTGCCTGATGGAGGTGCGGATCCTCACTCGGGTGCCGCCTGGAAAACCGATCCCGCCGGGCGTCCCGATGAAATTCTTGACCGACGACCAGAAGTGGACCGCGGCGCCGGAGCTCGGCATTCTCGGCGACGTCTTTGAGCAGGACATGGCAAATTTGCCCTATGTCCAGGAAGGACTTCGGTATTCAAAGACCGGCGAGGTTCATCTCGGCGACTATCAGGAAATCCGTATCCGTCAGTTCCACGACACGCTCGACAAATACGTTTACGGCGCATGAGCGAGACGCACCCGAAGCGCATCAACTGCGTTCTCATCTGCGGCGGAGCCTGGCACGATTTCGACTTCGCGCGGCTGGAGCTGCTGAAGCTTCTCGGCGAGGACGAGCGGGTTCGAACGCGCGTCTTTGAAAACTACGAGACGATCGAAGCAATCGAGGCCGCCGACATCGTCATTACCTACACCTGCGACGTGACGCCGTCGCTGAAGGCGCAAGAAGCGCTCCAGAAGTGGTTGCGCGCCGGCGGACGCTGGTACGCGCTTCACGGCACGAATTCGCTGTTGCGGCTTCTCGACAACGGCCTCTGGGACGCGCCGCGCTGGGCGCCGCTTCATATGGAGCTTGTCGGCTCGCAGTTCATTTCGCATCCCCCGATCGCGCCGTATCGCGTCACGGTCGCAGACAAGGCGCATCCGCTCGTCACCGGCGTCGAACCCTTCGATACGACCGACGAGCTTTATCACCTTGAATGTCACGGCGATCTCAAGGTGCTCCTTGAAACGAGATGTACGGAGCCTGGAACCGGCTTCGTCGAGGCGGAAAAGGCTCCGGGCGCGCATCCGGTCTTTTACATCAAGGAGCACGGCGCCGGCGCCGTCTTGTACCTGACGCTCGGGCATTGCCGCGGCCATTACGACTTGCAGCCGCTCGCCGAATGGTGGCCTACGGTTGATCGTTGCGCCTGGGATTTGCCGGTGTTCCGCACGCTCCTCCGCCGCGGCGTCGACTGGACAAAACGGGCGGAGCGGCGCTAGAGCTTCGCGCGATATTTCGGAATCGGGGCGCTCGCTCTAGTCATTGTTCGTCGCGGCGTTACGCGCTGGACCGCGCGCACTTCAGCGCACGCCGCTCTCGTATTTGATCGTCGCGGCGTTACGCGCTAAACCGCGCGCACTTCAGCGCACGCCGCTCTCGTATTTGATCGTCGCGGCGTTACGCGCTGAACCGCGCGCACTTCAGCGCACGCCGCTCTGGCCGGACCGGCCGACGCCTGCGAACTCGTCAAGCGCCGTTTCAGCGTCGACCGGATAGCGCGAGAATTTGACGAGGCGCTTGTGGGCGCGACCGAGCATCAATTCATCCGAGACGCCCATCCCGCCATGGAGCTGTATCGCCTCGTGTCCGAGCGCGAGCGCAGCCTCGGCGACGAATGCGCGCACGCCCGCCATCGTCTTCCGCCAGGAGGCCTCATTTGCCGGATCCGCCATCACCGCCGCGTAAAGCAGCGACCGCGCTTGTTCGAGCTTGGCGTATTGCGCGACCATTCTGTGCTGCAGCGCCTGAAAGGAGCCTAGCGGCGCGCCGAATTGCCTGCGCGTCCTGAGATACTCTAGCGTCGCCGCGAACATGTAATCCATGACGCCGACGGCCTCGGCGGTTTGCGCAAGCGAAGCGCGGGCCTCGACCGCCTCAAGATCGGCAAGCCCGCCGCCGAGGCGCGACTCATTCGGCAGCTTCACATTGTCGAAAACAAGCGCGCACGCCTGCGAGCCGTCGATAAGGCGATAGGGCGTCGCCTCGATCCCGGGCGCGTCCGATATCGCGAGGAACCACGCGACGCCCTCGGCGTCGCCGGCAGCGCCGTCCGTCCGGGCGCTGACGATCCATCCATCCGCCTTCCAGCCCGCCGGCGCGACGGATTTTGAGCCGTTCAAAATCCAGCCGACGCCGTTACGCCCCGCCCGCGTTTCTACGCGCCGCGAATTCTTGCGGGCGTTTCTCTCGCGGTGGGCGAGCGCAAGGCGGCGCTTTCCCGAAACGAGATCGTCCGTCCACGATTCGGCGACTGAGGGCGGCGCGATCCGCTCGAACAAGGCGCCAGCGACGAAAGCCGATTCAATCAATGGTTCCGCGATAAGGCCCCTGCCGAGGGCCTCGAATATCACTGCGATGTCGGCCGCGCTTGCGCCGAGGCCGCCGTTTTCGGGGCGAAACGCCGCGGCGATCAGCCCAAGCTCTCCGAGCAGCGCCCAGTTCGCGGCGCTAAACCCCTGTTCCTCTTCGAGATTGGCCCGCGCCTCGTCGGCGCCATACCGGTCAGCGACGAAGCGCTCGACCGTCGCCTTCAAGAGCTCTTGATCCTGATTAAGATCGAAATCCAAGCGAACTCCAGTCGAACCGGCCCACGCGAGGCCCGAGCCGCCCCGGCATTGTCGGACCTCGCGAAGTTATGGCATTCTAATCTGCAAACGCGGCCCCTGCGAGGCTGCCAAAATGATTAGGGACGGCGCCATCCGCCCGTCCCGCATTGGGAGGAAAGATGAGGCGGACCCCCGTTAGGGCGCAATGAAGTTTGCAGAAAACGTCAAGGCGGTTCGCATTAGCGGCCCGAGGGACGTTCGGCGCGCCGCCGAGGCGTTCCACCGGATCGCGATTGAGACCGCGAACATGCGCGTCGCGCCTTGCCACAACATTGCGGACAAGCGGACGCCTGTCGACGCCGACGGCGCAATCCTCGCGCGGGACGTTTTCGGCTGGCCGGAGTCGGATCACGTCTGGTGGAAGAACACGCGGATCGCGCTCGATTCGCCGCTGACGACGGCCTGCCGGTATGAAAGCGAGCCGTTTTGGGTGAACGCGGACGGTTTCCGCACGTGGTGCCCGAACCCCTATCTTGTCGCGATCGATCTTGCGAACTTCGAACAGCGGGCGATGACGCGCGCCGCGATCGTCGTTCCGATCCATCTTCCCTTCGGCCAGATCGGCGCCGTCAGCTACAACCCGCTTGACCCGTCAAAGACCGATCTATCGCCGGAGTTCGAGCGTCATGGCGACGAGTTCGCCGCTTATGCGCGCACGTTTATCGGCACCTATGTTCATGCGATGGGTCAGTCGCAAAGATTGCCGGCGACCTCGCGCCTCAGCAAGCGTGAGGTCGAATGCCTGCGTTGGGCCGCGATCGGCAAGACCGACCACGAGATCGGCACCATCATGTCGCGATCGCGCGCGACGATCCGCTTTCACATCCACAACGCCTCGGTGAAGCTCGACGCCGTCAATCGCAGCCAGACCGTCTTCAAGGCCGCGCAGCTTGGCTATATCACGATGCCGCGCTGACGGCGCTGCGGTCTCGCGCAATGATCTCGGCGGCGCGAAGGCCGAGCGCCATCGCCGGCGCGTTGGTGTTGCCGGTCACGGGCGCCGGCATCACTGAACAGTCGGCGACGCGCACGCCCGCAACGCCGTTGACGCGCAGGTGCGGATCGACGACCGCCGCCCGGTCCGCGCCCATCCGGCATGAGCCCGTCGCATGAAGGCCGCATGTCGAAAGGCGCCGGAACGCGTCGAGGATTGCATCGTCGTCTTCGATCGCGGGACCGGGAAGCAGTTCCTCCTTGATGAGCGGCGCAAGCGCCGGTTGCTTCATGTAACGGCGCATGAAGCGGACGGACGCGATCGCGGCGGCGCGGTCCTCGGGCGTCGCCAGCCAATTCGGTTCGATGATCGGGGCCGCATCAAGCGCCGGACCGCTGATGGCAATGCGCCCTTCGCTCGTCAGTCGCAGCAATTGCGCATAAATCGAAAGGCCGGGCTCCCGGTCGATGCGGTTGAGCGGCACGGGATGGTTGTCGTCGCTGAGCGCAAAGGCGTAGCCGCCGAGGTAGAACTGCGCGTCCGTCCGGCCGTCAGAATCAGCGATGCTCGCGAAGGCGCCGACTTCGAACGGTCCCGTCGCCATCACGCCGTCCTTGAACAGCAGGTAGCGCGCCATCGCGGCCGCGGCCCCGATTCCGTAGAAGGAGCGATTGATGCCGACATCCGCGTTCAGCCGATGCGGCATCGCCAAGGCGAGATGCTCGCGCATGCGCCGGCCGACATCCGGCGCGTCAATGACAGGCGAAACGCCGACCGACTTCAGATGCGCCGCCGGCCCGACGCCAGATCTTTGCAGCAGCAGCGGGCTTTCGATCGCGCCGGCGGAAATGACGATTTCGCCCGCGCACGAAAATCGTCGCGTTGCGCGGTTGATCCTCGCCTCTACGCCGATCGCCTTGCGATTTTCAAACAAAATACGTTCGACCGGAGCCTTGACGATGACGCGAACATTGGGCCGCTGTCGCGCGCGCGCAAGAAACGCCGCCGCGGAACTGACGCGCCGTCCCATTGAAATGTTGTGGCAGTAATAGCCGACGCGGCCGCCGGACCGGCTGTTGAGATCGACAACTTCGGCAAGTCCGAGCTCGACGCCAGCGGCGACCATTTTTCGCGCCAAGGGATAGTCGAAAATCTTCGGCGCGATCGCAACCGGCCCGCCGACGCCGCGCGTCGGCGCCGGTCCAAGCCCGTGATCTTCAAGCGCATTGAGCGCGGCGGTCATCGACTCCGCGTTCCACCCGGCGCAGCCTATCGCCTCCCAATCGTCGTAATCGGCGGCTTCGCCTCGGCTCCAGATCATGCCGTTAATCGACGACGACCCGCCGATCCCCTTGCCGCGGATCCAGACTTCCTGCGGTTTCTCGCCGGCGACGCGCGGCTGCGTCACCTGATAGGCGAAAATGCGTTGGCGGTTGGTCACGAGCTTGGCGACGCCCTTTGGAACGCCGATCCATGGATCGCGATCCCAGTCGCCCGCTTCGAGCAGCAGAACACGAACCTTGGGATTGGCGCTCAACCGCTCCGCGAGGACACAGCCCGCCGAACCGGCGCCGACAACGATATAATCCCAGTATTCATTCGACATTGTCCGATTTGACCGGGACTGACGCCGGCGCGGTAGCTCGCCCTTTCGAGAGGCGGAAGCGGCCCGTCCTAGCGTTTTGTGGAGTCACGGCGAGGCGTCGATTGCGGCTTTAATCGCCGCTCGGGAGATCAACGGCGTGCAACCGATCGCGGAAGGCCTTTTCACCGATGAAACCTCGCCGCGGCTGATTGGCGGTCGCAATCGCTTGACCGGCGCGCTGACCTTTCCGCGACCGCCTGACGATCGTTACGAAGCCGTCCCATTATCCCGAACCGGCGCAGTCTGGTCTTTTACGGTGCAGCGCTTCCGTCCGAAGTCGCCGCCTTACGCCGGTTCGAAAGACTTCGCCCCTTACGCCGTCGCTTATGTGGAATTGCCGGGCGAGCTCATTGTCGAGGGACGGCTCACCGGCGTCGCCTTTGAAGACATTCGGATTGGCATGCCGGTCGAGCTGACGCTCGTTCCGCTTGACCCGGCGAAGGCTGACAGTCCGCTCATCCACGCATTTCGTCCGCGTGGAGACGGGGCCGCGTCATGAGCGACGTGTATATTGTCGGCGCGGGCATTCACCCATTCGGCCGCACCGAGGGGGTGAGCGGCCTCGATCAGGGCGTCTTCGCCGTGCGAGAGGCGCTCGCCGACGCGGGCCTCGAGTGGAAGGACATCCAGTTCGCATTCGGCGGCTCGGATGCAGCCGGCGCCGCGGACACGATGGTCGACCGCCTCGGCCTGACGGGCATCCAGTTCATCAACGTCAAGAACGGCTGCGCTGTCGGCGGTTCGGCGCTGTTCGCCGCGGCGACGACGATCAAGGCCGGCGAGTTCGATCTCGGACTCGCCGTCGGCTTCGACAAGCATCCGCGCGGCGCCTTCAACGCCCTTCCCGGTGAATACAATCTTCCCGACTGGTACGGCGAAGCCGGATACATGCTGACGACGCAGTTCTTCGCCATGAAAATACGGCGTTACATGCACGAGAACGGCATATCGGCAAGGTCGCTCGGCCGCGTCGCCGAAAAGGCCTTTCGGAACGGCGCCCTCGCTCCGCACGCATGGCGGCGCGAGCCCGTCGATCTCGACACGATCATGAATGCGACGATGGTCAGCGATCCCTATACGAAGTTCATGTTCTGCTCTCCGGCCGAAGGCGGCGTCGCGCTTATACTTGCTGGTGAAAAGACGGCGCGCAGAATGGGCCGGGCGACGATCCGCCTCAGAGCGGCCGCGATGCGCACGCGCCCGCCGGGCTCATTCGAAGTGTTTGCGCCGGCAATTTCGATCGAGCGGGGCGGATCGGCGACAAGGATCGCGGCGCGCGACGCGTTCGCGCTCGCGGGCGTTGGTCCTCAAGACATCGACATCGCGCAGATCCAGGACACGGAGACGGGCGCGGAGATCATGCACATGGCCGAGAACGGCTTTTGCCGCGACGGCGAGCAAGAAAAATGGCTGGCGGAGGGCCGCACCGAACTTTCGGGCGCCCTGCCGGTCAATACCGACGGCGGATGCCTCGCCTGCGGCGAGCCGATCGGCGCATCGGGATTGCGCCAAGTCTATGAAAACGTCATCCAGCTTCGCGGCGCAGCGGGGCGTCGGCAAGTCGCGAAGCGCCTAAAGACGGCCTATTCGCATGTTTACGGCGCGCCCGGCGTCGCCGCGGTTGCGATATTGTCGCGGTGAGAAACATGGATCTTGCCCTGTCGCCGCAAGATGAAGCCTTCCGGGACGAGGTTCGCGCGTTTCTTGCGGAAAACCTGCCGGCGCGGCTGAGAGAGGGAATGGCCGCCTCGCCCGGCGTCTTCGTCGAGCCTGACATCGGCCAGGAATGGCAGGCGATCCTCAACAAGAAGGGCTGGCTCGCCTATCAGTGGCCGAAAGCCGTCGGGGGCACGGGCTGGACGCCGGTGCAGCGCTACATCTTCGAAAAGGAGTGCGCGCTCGCCGGCGCGCCGACCTTGACCGCGTTGAGTTTGAAACTCCTCGCGCCGGTCGTCTACACATTCGGCACGGCGGAGCAGAAAGCGCGCATTCTCCCGCGCATACTGACGGGAGAAGATTATTGGTGTCAGGGATTTTCAGAACCGGATTCCGGATCCGACCTTGCAAGCCTCAAGACACGGGCGGTCCGCGACGGCGACCGCTATATCGTCAACGGCAGCAAGATTTGGACGACGCACGCCCATCATGCGAACAAAATCTTCTGCCTCGTCCGCACTGATCCGAACGGCCCAAAACAATCCGGGATCTCATTCCTGCTCATCGATATGAAGCAGCCGGGCGTAACGGTGCGCCCGATTCTCACTCTTGCCGGCGATCACGAAGTCAATCAGGTCTTCCTTGACAACGCCGTCGCGCCGGTCTCCGACCGGATCGGCGACGAAGGCGACGGCTGGATGATCGCGAAGTTCCTGCTTGAGAACGAGCGCGGCGGGTCCTGTCACGCGCCGCGGCTTCTCGCCGATCTTGAAGCGATCG
>Ga0073934_10006633_pt1 | contig 16693 bp, 12 predicted proteins | sample LarsenN4metaG_FD_76834 | JGI IMG/M metagenome (GOLD analysis project Ga0073934, IMG submission 76834) | Hot spring sediment bacterial and archeal communities from British Columbia, Canada, to study Microbial Dark Matter (Phase II) - Larsen... ...
GAAGACACGGTGGAGTTCTTCAACCTCATCCAGGAGCTCAAGCTCACACCACAAGAGAAAAAAGACTTGGTAGCTTTTCTCCGAGCGCTCTAAGAAAGTTGGAAAATGAAAAGAGGGGGCTGGCTTTGCCAACCCGCCGGCCTCTTTCTGTTCACTGGGGTCACCAAGCACCTGACCCGAAAGTCCGTTTCAGAACCGAATGTTCTCGATCTTGTGCGCGTTCCGCGCTGATGCTCGAGCACCTTGTGTCGAAATTGTCCAGCCGCGAGCGCGCAATTGCGGCATGAATCAGATGCGGATGGCATGACGGCGCTAGTCCGCGTAGTTGGCGGGTACACCGCCGAACTTGACCGCCGTGATCCGATCGAAACGTAAAGGATTATTTTTGGAGGCGGGGGGAGTCGAACCCCCGTCCGAAAAGCCTTGCCGCCAGAAGCCTACATGCGTATCCCACTCACTTCCCGGCTCAGCCGGTGAAGGCCAGCCGAGTGTTCGCCGGCAGCGCTTAGAGCGGGCCAGAAATGCAGCCGGCTAGCCCGGAGGGTCTCGACAGCGCGTCTCGGGCCGCGATGCGCTGTCCAGCCCGCTGTGCGACGCCTGGTCCCAGGCCCGCGGGCCAAGCCTGGGGAGACGGGCCGCCTACTCTAGTTAGGCAGCCAGAGCCAACTGCGAGTTGGCACTTATCTGGTTCCACCCGATTACGGGCAGGTGGCGCCCGGCATGCCTTCTGGAGGCTCGTGCTTCCGTCGAAACCGTTTCGCCCCCTTCTCGTTGTAGGCTAGCACCGGGTGCCCGTGGCGTCAACCAGACTCCAGGCCGCCCGCGAGCGGCGGGCCTGCGGGTGATTAGTTCAAGCCGCGGCGGGCCGATTCGGGTTGACATTGTTTTCCGCGGTTTCAATAATGCCAAAAGGTCGCTCCGGAGGGTGGGGTTCTCATGAGCCAGGAAACTTCAGGAATGGAACAGGCGGTTGCGCGCGCCGTGCGCGACAACCTCGAGAATCTCCGGCGACAATTGATCGAGCTTGAGCAGGCCATTGCGGATTTGATCGCCGCCGCGGGGAGCACGCGCGCCGCCAACGCCCTGCCGCCCATGCTTCGCGCGCAGGCGGCCAGCGCGGCGCTGGCCGCAGCGCTGGAGACGCTCTCGCAGTTTCTCACCCGTGCCTTGCAGGCGGTAGCTGCGGCGCCGCCGGTGCAGCTCAGCGGCGTAGAACCTCCCGCGGCCCCCGCGCCGCCCATCCTGCCGCCGCGCGACATCCCCGTGCCCATGGCGGCTGAGCCGCTCCGCGCCGTATCCGAACTGCCGCCGGTCGAATCCGTGCCGGGACGCCTCGAGATTGTGGCCGCAGAGGCTGCGCTCGAAGCCGCGGCAGAAGAGCACGTAGCCGTTGCGGCGTTGGAGCCCGAGCCGGTGGAAGAGGCTGCGCCGGTGGAGCCCGCAGCGATCTTCGACGTGAGCAGCCTGGGGCTCGAGGAACAGGAATTGCATCGCCGGGCCAACCGGGTGGCCAAGGTTTCCATGCAGGACATCAAAATGCTCCGCCCCGAGGAAGTCCGGCTGGGTGTGGAGAACAGGGATTTGTGCGCGCGGTTGCGGAATGATCTGGACAAGGCTCGCAAGGAATACGATCGGCGGTTTCAGGCCATCCTGCATCACCCCGTGGACTACTTCTATCACTGGATGGTGGAGATCCTGGCCGAAGGCGACCACCAAGCGCTGGGAGAGTATCCCTACCCTTCGCCGGTTCTCCGCCACTAGTCCTTCCGTGGGGTCTGCCCTCCCGCTTGCCAGGCGGACGGTTTTTCTCCTGGCGCTGAGCGTCTGGTTGTGTGCGGCAGGTTTCGCGCAGCAACCCGACGCGCCGGCGCAGGAGCTGCAGCAGTTGGCCCGCGAGGCGGAAAGCTCGTCTGCAGGTTACGCCAAGCTCGCCGCCTTTGCTGCTCGCCACGCGGACCACGTCTGGGGGGCGCGCGCCGCGTTGGTGCTGGCCCTCCGGGACTACGCCAAGGGCCGTTACCGCCCGGCGCGAAGCTGGTTCCAGCGGGCCGAACGCGACCCGCTCCTCCGCGAGTACGCGCTCCACTGGGGCGCGCTGGCTGCACGGGCTTCCGGCGCCCGAGAGCCCGCGCTGGCGCAACTGACCCTGCTCCGCCTTGAGTATCCGGAAAGCGTGCTGTCGGAATCCGTCGTACAAGCCTTGACGGAGACGGCGCTCGAGCTCGGCAAGGCTAGGCGCGCGCTCGAAGAACTCGAAGCCTACGGCAAGGTGGAAAACAACCCGCCCTTCCTTCTGCTGCGTGCCCGAGCTTTGGAAAAAGCCGGTCAGCCGGAGGCTGCTGTGGCGCACTACGTCACGCTCTATTACCGGTTTCCGCTGAGTGCGGAGGCGAAGACGGCCAGCCAGCGCCTCCGCGCGCTCCAGGCGCGGCTGGGGAAGAAATTCCCTGCGGTTTCCTTTGCCCATCAGGTGGCGCGCGCCGAAGCGTTGTACGCCGCGGAACGCTGGCGCGACGCCCAGCGGGCCTACGCCGGGATACTCTACCGGCTGGGCGGCGAGGAGTTCGAGCGCGGGCAACTGCGCATCGCGCAGTGCCGCGTGCGCCTCGGCGCCGGTCCGGGGGCTCTGGCCAAACTGGACCTGCAGGCTGCGGAGCTGGATGCTGAGCGGCTGTTCGGCTTGGCGCAGGCCCATCGCTCTCGCGACCAGGAGTCCGCGATGCTCGACGCCGTCGAGCAGGTCGTCGCGCGCTATCCGCGCAGCCGCTGGGCCGAGGAGGCTCTGTTCCTGGCGGGGAACTATTCCTGGGCCAAGCTCGACCGGGCACGGGCGGTGGATTACTACCGGCGCGTGCACTCGCAGTATCCGGCCGGGCGCAATGCGCTGGTGGCTCACTGGCGGGATACCTGGCTGGCCTACCTCGAGCGCAAACCGGAAGCTGCGGCGCAACTCGAAGAGCACCTGCGGCGTTTCCCGCGGACGCCCTACGCGGAGAACGCCCTCTACTGGCTGGGCCGCTCGGCGGAATACGCCAGCAATCTGCCGCGAGCCCGCGGGTTTTATGCGCGGCTGGTCGAGCGCTTCCCGCAGAGCTACTTCGCTCTGCGGGCCCGCGAGCGGCAGGGTGCGCTGGGAACAGGACCGGTCGAGAACGCGCAGGTGGTCTGGCTGATTCCTCCGGCGCCTGCCGCACCTGCGTTCCCGGAGCGCATTCCCGAGGCAGCACAGGAGCGCCGGCAACGCGCAGGCGTGCTGCGGCTAGTGGGACTGGATTCCTATGCCGAGCAGGAGCTGCGCGCAGCGTATGCCGTCAGCGGGGCGCCGCAACTGCTGATCGAAGCCGCGCAGGTCGCGCTGGATGCCGGCCGGTACGCAGCGGCCGTGGCTACGGCGCGCAGCGTCTTCCAGCGGTTGGAAGCGCGCGAGTTTGACCAAGCCCCCGAGCCCCTCTGGCGCGCGACGTATCCCCTGGCCTACGAGGCCGCCGTCGAAAAGCACGCGGCCAGGCGCCAGCTTGACCCTATGCTCCTGCTCGGACTGATCCGCCAGGAGTCGCTCTTCCACCGCGATGCTGTCTCCCGCGCCGGGGCCCTCGGACTGATGCAGGTGATGCCGCGCACCGGCCGGTATCTGGCCCGACGGGAGAAACTCAGCTATGCGCGCTCGCGGCTGTTGCAACCGGACTATAATATCCAGCTCGGTACGTTGTATTTCCAGGACCTGCTGAAAAAGTTTGGCTCGCTCGAAGCCACCCTGGCCGCGTACAATGCGGGCGACAGCCGGGTGGTTGCCTGGCAGGCGGAACGGCAGTTCGCCGAGCCGGCCGAGTTTGTCGAGTCCATCCCCTTCACCGAAACCCGGGAGTACGTGCAAGTGGTTCTGCGCAACGCCGCGATCTATCGCCGCCTGTACGGAGGGAACCGGTGAAACCCACCACCACGGGAAGCGCGCCCGCCAAGCGCATGATTTCCGGCAAGGCCGAGCGGTTCACCGAATCGGTGATTCGCGAAATGACCCGTTTGGCCATGCAGCACCAGGCCCTCAACCTCGCGCAAGGCTTCCCGGATTTCCCTGCGCCGGCGGAAATCAAGCAGGCCGCACAGCAGGCCATCGCGCGGGACGTCAACCAGTACGCCATCACCTGGGGCGCGCGGCCGCTGCGCGCCGCCATCGCCGAGAAGTTCCTGCGCACGCAGGGCGTCGGGGTGGACCCCGAGCGGGAAATCACCGTCTGCTGCGGCTCGACCGAGGCCATGATGGCCGCCATGATGGCGGTGATCAATCCCGGCGATGAGGTCGTGGTGTTTGAGCCGTTCTACGAAAACTACGGCCCGGACGCCATCCTCTCCGGCGCCACGCCGCGCTTCGTCAAGCTGCGCCCGCCGGAGTGGACTTTCGACCCCGATGAGCTGGCACGCGCTTTCGGACCGCAAACCAAAGCCATCATTCTGAACACCCCGAACAATCCCACGGGTAAGGTCTTCCGGCTGAGCGAGCTGGAGTTTATCCGCGAGCTTTGCGTCCGCTGGCATGTCTTTGCCATCACCGACGAGATTTACGAGCATATTCTTTACGACGGCGCCGAACACATCTCCATCGCCCGGCTCGAAGGCATGCGCGAGCGCACCATCACCATCAACGGCATGTCGAAGACCTACAGCGTCACCGGCTGGCGCGTGGGCTGGGCCATTGCCCCCCCGGACGTCTCCAGTGCCGTCCGCAAGGTGCACGACTTCCTCACCGTCGGCGCCCCGGCTCCCCTGCAGGAAGCCGGGGCGGTAGCTTTGCGTTTGCCGCAGAGCTACTACCAGCAACTTGCCGCCGACTACCGCCAGCGGCGCGACCGCGCCCTGGCCATGCTCGAAGCCGCGGGCTTCCGCTGCTTCAAGCCCCGCGGCGCCTACTACATCATGACGGATATCTCCGGTTTCGGCTTTCCGGACGATGTGGCCTTCTCCCGTTACCTGGTGGAGGAAATCGGCGTGGCACCGGTGCCCGGCTCCAGCTTCTACAACGAGCCCGCCGATGGCAGCCAGCAGGTGCGCTTCACCTTCTGCAAGAAAAACGAAACGCTCGAGGAAGCCGCTCGGCGCCTCCGCCGGCTGAAACCGCGGCCGTAGCGCACGATGGGGCGTCAGGGCAATTGTGCTAGAATCGCGGGCCTTTCGGGGAGCGGAGACGCCGATGGAAATGGAGCTGGTGCCGCGCGGCACCCGGGTGGAGGCCAACGGCGAGGGCCAGGCGTTTGACGTCAGCGGCAGCCAGACGCGCACATTTCTCTGCCGGCTGGTGATCCGCGAGGCCATCGAGCAGGAATCGCTCGATGTGTCCATCTGGGGTTCGGCCGACGGCGCCGACTGGGGCGCCAAGCCGCTGCTGCGCTTGCCGCAGCGCTTTTACAGTGGCGTCACGCAGGCTGTGCTCGACCTGACCCTTCGACCGGAGGTGAGGTTCCTCCGAGCCCGGTGGGAACTCAACCGCTGGGGCCGCGTTGCGCCCACCCCGATGTTCGTCTTCGGCCTGCAATTGACCGAAGTACCTGCCTTCCCGAAGCCGGCAGCGCTGGAGAAAGTTTCTTGGGGTGCTTGACCCGCGGTTCAGTCCCTGCCTTGCGGCCACGCACGGCAACACCCAGCCGCGACGGGGGTGTCTGCCGTGCTCCGCACCGAAGTCGCGGCCCGCAGGCGGACTTTCGCGGCGGCCTGCTTGCCGAGGGATAGAGAAGGGGTAGGAAGCCGACGGTCGGTTGCCCTGTGGTGGTAGCCTCCTACCCCGCGAGTGGTTCTACCGAGGTAGACGAAGATTTGTGCAAAAAGTTTCGCAGGCCCCAGCAGTTTTTACAATTTTTTAAAACAACCGAGGGGACCTGCCGCTCCCTGGCCGTTTTGGGGTCCTGGTTTGAGGGGACCGGGCAAGTGCTGGACGGGACGACCACTTCGCGCCAGCCTGGCGGTTCCGCCCTACGGTTTGGGCGAGTCGGTGGGCGGAGGAGCCTTCTGCTGGGCGAGGATTTTCTGGATGTTCTCCCGGGTCTGGCGCGCCTGATCGCTGGAGGGGCCATCAGGCTCGAGGCGCAGGTAGGCCTCGAGGTTCTCGAGCAGGGCGGGATAGTCGCGCTTGCGGATGTAGATGTTGGCCAGCAGCAGGTAGACGGGAGCGAACTCCGGCTTGCGGCTGCGCGCTTCCAGCCCGGCGCGGAGGGCCGCGTCCAGATGGTCCAGGGCCAGCGAGGCGCGGGCCAGTTCGTAGTGGCCTTGCCAAGCCGCCGGGCCGATCTGCAGGCCGGCGGCGGCGTACTGTTCGGCTTCGCTGTATCGCTGCTCGTTGCTGAGCAGGGCGGCTAGGCCGAAAAACGGGTCGGCGTAGGTTGCCTTGCTCAGCTCGATGGCCTTGCGGAAGCTTCGTTCCGCCTCGACGTTCCTCGCTAGGTTCAGGTACACCATGCCCATCTCGTAGTGGGCTTCGTAGAAGGAGGGCAGCTCAGCCAGGGTGCGCTCGTACTGCTTGAGGCTGGCGGCGTAGTCGCGCTTGGCGTAGAACAGCTCCTGGCCTTTGCGGAACGCGCTCAGGGCCTTGGACGGCAGGCTCAGCTCGCGGGCGGAAACAGAGGGGCCGATGCCGCTGGGCTGGAGTTTGGGAATGGCCACCAGGTAGAGCGTCAGCCCGACGCGCGGCGCACTGATGATCTCCACCTGCTCGCGGATCGGTTCGTAGCCTGCCTGTTCGATGGTCACGATGTAGGTGCCGTTGGTCAGCCCGGTGAACTCGAAGTGCCCGCTGGTGCGCGTGAACGTGGCCGCCAGAGTTTCGCCGGTAAACCGCCGCAGCTCGACCTTCAGGAACTCGACCGGGTTTTCGCTGTCCGCCAGGCGCACGGTGCCGCGGATGTAGTAGGGTCGCCCGGGGGTCTCCGTGCGGCGTTGTGCCGCGGCGGGAAGAGCCAGAAGAAACAATGCGGCGAGCAATACAGGTCGAACTAGGCGCGTCCTCACCAGCCACCTCCACCGGCGAGAGTTGCACGCAGTATAGCACTTCGCCCGGCACGCGCCAGTGCCTATCTTCTGGCGGCGCTTTAAGAAGCCCCGGCTGAGCAATGGGAATGGTGGAGCCGATGGGATTCGAACCCACGACCTCCTCGATGCCATCGAGGCGCGCTCCCAACTGCGCCACGGCCCCACGGGGAAGCTTCCGTCTTTATAGCATCGGCCGCGCCCCTCGTCAAACAAGGGCAACTTCCCGTGCCGCCCTGATTCACGTTTTGCCTCAGCAGGGGCAGCCACAGGCGAATCGTTCTGGGCACCAGGCGCCGAGCAAGACGCGCCCCGGCTTTCTCTGCGCCGCCGCTCCCGGCCATCCAAGATAGCGGATGTTCACCGGCGCGCCTGCAGGCCGGGTGTTTACACGGACAGGCGAGCGGGGCCAACTCGGCACGGAATTCTGGTATCTTAGGGAACAGAAGCGGCTTGCCTGGTGTCTAAGCTACAGGGAACCCGCGGGAGGGCAGGTCTCTGGGCGGTCAGGCAAGCCTAGAGGCTCCTCAGGGAGCCGGAAAGGCGCACGCGGTGGCCGATCTTGCTCGGGTCATGCCTTGGGGAAATGAGGAGGCGGAGTTTGTTTCCGAGTTGCAGGCCGGCTCGGAGGCGGCTTTCGACTCGCTGGTCGCCCACTACCAAGCCGCCGTGTACCAGATGGTCTACAGCATGGTCGGAGATGCTGCGGACGCCGCGGACGTGACCCAGGAGGTTTTCCTGAAAGCCTTCCGCGGGATGCGCAGTTTCCAGCGCGGCAGCTCGTTGAAGACGTGGCTGTACCGCATCGCCGTGTGCGAAGCCTTGAACCAACGCCGCTGGTGGCGACGTCATTTGCGCTGGCAGTTTTCGCTGGACGGTCCGGCCGGTGAATCCCAAGCCGCGCGGGACGTGCAGGCAGCCGAGCCGACTCCTTACGACCGGTTTGCCACGCGCGAATTGCAAGCCATCGTGCGTCGAGCCTTGGCCGCCATGCCGGCGGTCTTCCGCAGCGCGGTGGTTCTGCGCGACCTGGAAGGCCTCTCCTACGAGGAAGTGGCTGAAGTGCTTCAGGTATCGGTGGGCACGGTGAAGTCGCGGATCCTGCGCGGTCGCCGGGCGCTGCGCAAGATTCTAGATCCCGTCCTGCGTGGGCGTGGGGCTGCTGCGGAGGCGAGCCCCGCTGAGGCCTCTCGCGTTGCGGCCAGCGCGAGCGAAGCCGCCTTGCATCCGGTGCCGGTGTACGTGGAGGGTTTTACGGGAAGTGTGAGCCCCGGAGGTGGATCATGATCTGCGGAACGGTTCGCAACAAGCTGCCGGGGTATCTGGACGGCGCGCTGACGCCCCGGGAGTGCGCCGCAGTGAGTGCTCATCTGGAGGGCTGTGCCGCGTGCCGTGAAGAACTGGAGTGCTACGGGCGGTTGGGCGCCGTGCTGGCGCGTGTCGAGCCGGTGGCGCCGCCGGCGGACCTGGCTGTGCGCATTCGCGTTGCGGTTTCCGAGGCGCGTGCAGCACGCAGTTGGTTGCAGCGCGCCTGGAGCCGTGCGGGGCTGATCTTCGAGAACATCCTGGAACCGGTGGCCGTCCCAGCTACCGGAGGCCTGCTGGTGGCCCTGTTGGTGTTCGTCGTCGTGGTCGAAAACCTGTTCATGGGCCTGCCCCTGGGCGCTGTGCCCAACGACCAGCCATCGAACTTCTTCCGGCCGGCGGCCGTCGAGAGCCTGGCGAATTTCCCCATCATCACGCAGCCTTCCAACGGCCAATATGAGCCGCGGGCGCTGGTCGTGCAGGCCACGGTCAACGCCAGGGGCGAGGTCACCGACTACGAAATCCTCGACGGTCCCGACGACGAAGCCGTCAGCCGACAGGTCTATCAGATCCTGCTCTTCTCGCGTTTCCGCCCGCAGATGAGCTTCGGCCGGCCAGAACCCGGCGGACGCGTGCTGCTGCAGTTCACGGAAATCCGCGTTCGTGGCTGAGAAGCCCCGCACCTGCGGCCGCGCGCGGGGGATGCCTTTCTTGACTCCCCGGAAACGCGCCTGTAGAGTGCGCTCCGGGGCCGTTCGCGGTGATTACACAGGGCATGGCCGCACTCGCTAAGGCCAAGGCTTTTTCCGTTGTCGCGTTGGTGGCCGCAGGGTTGGCGCTGGTTTCGGGTGTTTCCGCGTCGGCTCAGCCGCAGGCTGCGGCCCGCATTGAGAAGAGCCCGCAGCTTTTTGCCGTGCTGTGCGCGATTCACGCGGCCGGTTTTGAAGACGACGTGAGCACGAGCGGCTTCCACCCGGTGCGTCGCCGGTTAGCGCCGGAGCTCCGGCGCATGAAAGGCCCGGCCGTGGAAGCCGTGCGTGACTTCTATCGCCAACACCGGCTCGCGGACCCCGTGGCCACGCTTTCCCGCTACGTTTCCTACGGATTGGCGGTGGGGCCGCCGCCGCGTTTCGAGTTCCAGTTCCCCCGCAGCGAGCTTCCCGACGATGTGCGGGCGCTGGAAGGGTTCACCGCGCCTCTGGTGGACTTCTATCGCGAGGCCAACATCGAGAGCCTCTGGCAGCGCGTCCAGCCAGACTACGACCGCGAAGTGGGCCGCCTGCAGCAGCCGTTGGCCAACGTCGTCGTTCTGGCCACCAGCTACATGCGCGTCATCCTCGCTCCGGGTGAAACCCGCAGCTTCACGATTTACGTCGAACCCTTGGTGGGGGCTAAGATCAACCTGCGCGACTACGGAGACCACTATTCGCTGGTGCTCAGTCCCTCGGCCCACCTGCCGCTCAACGAGATTCGCCACGCCTTCCTGCATTTCCTCCTCGACCCGTTGGCCCAGCACCACCGCAAAGTAGTCGAGACGCGCCAGGGCCTGCTCCCCATCGCGGCCCGTGCCCCGCGGATGCCCCAGGAGTACAAGGAGGACTTCACGCTGCTGCTGACCGAGTGCCTGGTCCGCGCCGTCGAGTTGCGGCTGGACCGGCTCTCCCCGACGAAACTCGAAGTGGCCCTGGCGGAAGCGGACCGGAGCGGTTTCGTGCTGGTGCGCGCGCTGTTCGGTGAGCTGGCCCGTTTCGAGCAGAGCGAGCCGGCCATGAATCTGTATTTCCCCGATCTGGTGCGCGGCGTTGACGTGGCCGCCGAGACCAAGCGGCTGGCCGGCGTCGAGTTCACCGCCGCACCCCTGTTGTCCGCCCACGTCCCCGCGCCGAAGGTCGAAGCCGACGAGGCGCGCCTGATTCGCCAGGGCGAACAGCACATCGCTGAGCAGAACGGCGTGGCGGCGGCCGCGGTCTTCGACCAGTTGCTGGCCCAGCAGCCCGGGCATCCTCACGCGCTTTACGGCCGCGCCGTCGCCGCAGTGCTGCTGGGTGAAGGCAAGCGCGCTCGGGAATTATTCCAGCAGGTAGTGCAGTCCGTGGCTCTCCCCGGGGCCTTCGACAAGGTGGCAGCGGGTAAGGGGCCGCTGATCCTGGCGTGGTCGCACATCTACTTGGGGCGCATCTACGACATGGAAGGCCATCGCGAGTTAGCGCTGAGCGAGTACCGGGCGGCCCTGGCTGTGGCCGCAGCCCCGGAAGCAGCGCGGCGCGCGGCCCAGCGGGGCTTGCAAGAAGCTTTCCGGCCCGCGGTGAGAAACCGCTCGGAGGAGAACCGCAAACCCTGAGGCTGCCGCTGGGCACTCAAGATCACTGTCTCCGCCATGGAGACCGCAAGGAAAAGGAGAAGGCAATGAAGATGTCTCGGTACGCAGGACCGGCGCGCAGCGTGCTGGCGCTGGTGATCGTCGCCTGGCTGGCCGGTTCCCTCTGGGCGCAGAGCCAGGGGCAAGGCCAGGGCCAGCAGCAGCAGCAACAGCAGCAACAGCCGCCGCCGCAGCAACCGCCGCAGCCGGCCCAGCCGGAGACTCCTCCGGTCAATCCGGAGGAAGAAACCGGCTACAAGGCATTCTTTGAGGTTCCCCTGACGGAACCGCAGCGCCAGATTGAACTGGGCGAGGAATTCCTGAAGAAGTTCCCGGAGAGCCGCTATGGGTCGTCGGTCTATGCCCGGCTGGCCAAGGCTTATCTGGCCACGGGGCAGGAAGAGAAGATGTTCGCCGCGACAGAGAAAGCCTTGCAGTTGAACCCTGACAACGTGGATGCTCTCGCGCTGGCCGCCTGGGTGACTCCCCGGCGCATCGGCAACAACACCCTCGACCGGGAACAGAAATTGCAGAAGTCGGAAGGATATTCGAAACGCGCCATCGAGTTGCTGGAGGCCATGGCCAGGCCCGAGCACATGACCGAAGAGGTCTTCACGCGCGCCAGGAATGAAAACCTGGCCATGTGCCACAGCGGCCTGGGCCTGGTGTTCCTGCATCGCCAGCGCTTCGCCGATTCGGTGACCGAATTCGAAAGGGCCGTGCAATTGAGCCTGAGCCCGGAACCCACCGATCTGTATCTGCTGGGGATTTCCTACTTCCAGACCAAGCGCTATGCGGATTCGGCGGAGTCTTTCCGCAAGTGCGGCGAGATGAGCTGGCAATGGCAGGAGCAGTGCAAGCAGGAGATGGAGAAGGCCAAGAAACAGGCCGCCGCGCAACTCACGCCTCCCAAACCGTGACGTGGGTTTCCCGAGGGGACCTGCCCAAATGACTGCGGCCCGGAGCGAGGAACTGGAGGCGGCGCTCGGTCACCACTTCAGCCGGCCCGACCTGCTGGAAGACGCTCTCACTCACCGCTCACGCCGCCAAGAAAAGGGCATCCGGGGCTCCGCCAGCGACAACGAACGGCTCGAGTTTCTCGGCGACGCCGTCCTCAGCCTGGCGGTGAGCGAATACCTCTGCCATGCTTTCCCGGACTGGCGCGAAGGCCGGCTGTCCAAAAGCCGTGCTCGGCTGGTGAACGCGGCCTCGCTCCGCCTGGCGGCTGCGCGGCTGCATCTCGGGCGGCATTTGCGGCTTGGACGAGGCGAAGAAAAGACCGGCGGACGCGAGAAGCTGGCTCTGCTCGCCGGGGCGTATGAGGCCGTGGTTGCCGCCATCTACCTGGACGCAGGGCTGGAGGCGGCCCGGGCGTTTATCCGGCGTTCGCTGCTCGATCCGGCCCTGCCGGAGCTGGCCGAACGGCTCGGTGAGTCCGACTACAAGTCGGCCTTGCAGGAATGGCTGCAGGGCCGCGGCCTGCCTGCGGCGGAGTATCGCGTGACCGGCGAACGCGGCCCGGATCACCGCAAGACCTTCTCCGTGGAAGTCCGCGTGCGAGGCCGTACCATGGCCTGCTCGGAGGGCTCTAGCAAGAAGGAAGCCGAGCAGTGCGCCGCGCGGCTGGCGCTCGAGCGGCTCCGCGCCGAAGCCGCTGCCAAGGAATCTGCATGAGCGAAGCGATCCCCGCGCCGGAAAGCGTTTCCGAGGTCCCGGCGGCCAAGCCGGCCAGAGAGCGCGCCGGCCTGCGCGACTACGCCGATTCGCTCCTGGTCACCATCGTCCTGGTGCTCTTCGGCACCAGCTTCGTGGTCCAGGCCTTCAAGATTCCCTCGCACTCCATGGAGCCGACCTTGCTGGTCGGCGATCACCTGCTGGTGAATAAGTTCATCTTCGGTGGACGCGGTGCGTGGTACGAGCGGGTGCTGCCCTACCGCGCAATCCGCCGCGGCGACATCATCGTCTTCAAATATCCGTTCGATGATCACGCCCATTACGTCAAGCGCGTGATCGCTCTGCCGGGCGACCGCCTGAAAATCGTCAACCGCGACGTGTACGTCAACGGCGAATTACTGCCTGAGCCTTACGCGGTCCATGACCCCAATCCCTCCTACGACCCTTTCCTGGATAACTTCCCGCCCACCTCGGACGATTTCTTCCGCCGCGGCATGCATCCCCAGTGGGCCAGCCAGGTCATGAGCTACGTGGACAAGGGTGAGCTGGTCGTCCCGCCCGGCAAGTACTTCGCGCTCGGCGATAATCGCGACCAGAGCCAGGACAGCCGCTACTGGGGTTTCGTGGACCGCGAGAGCATCATGGGCCGGCCCATCCTGGTTTACTGGTCCATTGAATCCACCAGCGACGACTACAGCGACCGCTCCTGGGTCGGCCGCATCGTCGGCTTGGGCCACACCGTGGTGAACCTGCCCCGCAAGACGCGCTGGCACCGCCTGTTTCGCTTCGTCAGCTAGCCTTTCTTTCCTTCCCCGTGTTTGTCAGAATCCTGCGGGCCATGCTGCGCAAGCGCCCCTGGCTGCGACGCGGTTTGCTAGTTCTCCTGCTGCTCGTGCTTCTGAGCCAGGGCCTTTTTCTGCTCGCCAACCGGAGCGCTGCGCGCGGCTTTCTGGCCGTGCGTCTGGCCGCGGCCTTTGGACGCCCAGTGGAAGTCGGCAGCTTCGACGTGGCCGTGTTCAGCGGACCGGCACTCATCGCGCGCTACGTGACCGTGGCGGAGGACCCGCGCTTCGGAGCGGAGCATTTCCTCCGCGCCGAACAGGTGCGCGCCGGTCTGCGCTGGACGGCGCTGCTCGCCGGTCGCCTCGAGTTCGACTCCTTCTCTTTCCGCCGCCCCAGCCTGAACATCGTTCGCGGGCCGGACGGCGTCTGGAACCTGGAAAGCTGGCTGGCGGCGCGCCCGCCCGCGACGGCTTCCGCCTGCCCACCTGACCAACCGGTTCGCTTTGCGCGCGTGGACGTGGATGCAGGGCGGGTGAACTTCAAGCGCGGCCTGGAAAAACATCCCATTGCCTTCGTGAACGTGGAAGGTTCGCTGACCGCAGAAGGGGCAGGCCGCTGGCGCGTGGACCTGCAAGCCCGGCCCATGCGTGTCGGCGTGGTCCTTCAGGAAGCTGGCTTGCTTCGCTTGCGCGGCCGGCTCGGCGGCTCGTCGTACGGCGAAGGCGTGCTGCCTGCGGATCTCGCTCTGGAATGGCGCGAGGTTTCGCTGGCTGATCTATTGCGCCTGAGTCTTGGCCGCGACCTGGGTGTGCGCGGGGGCCTCGATGCGGCTCTCCGCGCGCGGAGCGAGGGGACGCGATGGTTGTTTGCTGGGCAGGCGCGAGTCCACCAAGTGCACCGCTGGGACCTGCCGCCACGGCCCGCGGATCCGGCGTTGCACCTCGCCGTCGAAGCGGCGTGGTGGCCGCAGGAAGCCCGTGTGGTGCTCACCCAGACGGTGCTGGAAGCTCCCGGCTCGCGGATCGAAACGCGCGGCACAGTGCGTTGGTCGCCCCGTCCTGATGTGCAGTTGCGCCTGGCTTCCTCCGGCCTCGCCTGGAACGATCTCTTCGACTGGCTGCGCGCGTTTCGTCCGGGTGTGGCCGAGGGCGCTCGCCTGGAAGGCCACGCCCAACTGACGCTGGAGTTGCGCGATTGGCCGGTGCGCGTCGTGCAGGCCTCCCTCACCTCGCCCGGCGTTACGCTGCATTCCCGTTTGCTGCCCGGAGCGGTGGCTTGTGGACCGGTGGCGGTGCGCTGGCAGCTCGCCCCCGCGGCTCGCTTCGAGCTCCTGCCGATGACGCTCGACTTGCCCGGGCGACGTGCCGCGTTCCGCGTGCAAGGTTGGACACAGCTTGGCCACGGCGGGCCGCCTCCGCGCGGCTCTGGCGAATTGCAGGGGCCGTGGACCGACGCCCGCCGGGGCCTTGGCGCAGGTGGGTGGCCGTTTGCCTTGGCGCTGGTTGGAGATATCCAACGGCTCGAGGACCTGCAGACCCTGACCGCCGTGATGGGCTGGCCGGTGCTGCCAGCGTGGGACACGCAGGGCAGCGCGCGTCTGGACGTGGAGTGGCGAGGCCACCTCCACCCGTTTCGCGCTTGGCCCGCGGGCACCATTGAGCTCCGCGATGCCCGCCTGCGCCCGCCTTTTCTCGCCGAGTTCATCGAGCTTGCACCCGCACGCGTCGAGCTGGGGCAGGCCGCACACGGCCTTCAGGTGCACGTGCTATTCACTTCGGCGCGAGCCTTCGGGGCACGCTGGTCGGGCGCGGCAAGCAAAGCAGCGCCGGATGCGCCCTGGGCGTTTGAGCTTCGCGGTGACCGGCTCAGCTTTGCCGAGCTGGGTGCCTGGTTTGGAGTGCGAGCCAGACCCGGATTGCTCGAGCGGCTCCTGCCAGCATTCGGTCGCAGGGTGGCTGCCCCGGCCGCGCCGGCGGGCGCAATCCGCGCCGGCGGTCGCATCCAACTAGCTGAGCTGACGCTCCCCGGCCTGAGATTCGAGCGTCTCGATGGCCGCCTGGAACTGGAAGGCCCTTCCCCCTGGCGCGCCACGCTGTCGCATGCTGGCGCCGCTTTCTCGGGAGGTGCGGCGCGGGGCTCGCTGCACGCCGACTTCACCGCTGAGCCTGCTTACGAGATCCAGGCGGAAGTGAAGGATGTGGATGTGGCTGCGTTGGTGGCGGCCAGTCCTTCCTTGCGGGCGCGCCTGGCAGGCCGCGCTGCAGGCGAAGTGGTGTTGCGCACGCGCGGCGCCGGACGCGATGCCTTGCTGCGCGCGCTGGAAGGGCAAGGTTCGGTCACCGTTCGCGCGGGGCAGTACCATGCGTTGGACCTCCGCGAATCGCTCCAGGCCGGACGGCTGCGTCCCGGCACGACGGTGTTCCGGTCTTTGTCGGGCACGTTCCGGCTGGGCGGCAGCAGCGTGCTGGTGGAAAAGCTCCTGGCGGAAGACGATCGCTGGAGGTACGAAGGCACGGGCACCATCAGCTTCACCCGCGCGCTGGACCTGCGCGTGGAACGAGTTGCCGCTGCGACCTCGCGCCCTGCCGGGCCCTTGATTCGCCTGACCGGTTCCCTTGAGGCTCCCGTGGTGACGCCCGCCCGGGCTTCGCCTCGGCGCTGAGAGCCGAGACGCCCTGCTCGGGAAGAACTGTTCCCGGCCACAACAGGCGGGAAGGCCACCAGTTGCCAGCGGCGGCCCATCCGGCCTAACATCCGCACTGCGAAACTTGTGGCAGGGAGGCGAGCAATGAAGAGACGTGCGTGGCTTTTGAGTCTGGCGTTGGTTTTCATTCTTGGTGCAGCGCTGAACGTCCGCGCGCAGGGCGGCTCGGCACCGTTCGCGCTGGAACAGATCCTGAGTTCACCTTTCCCAACCGAAATCGTGGCCGCGCCGAAGGGCAACCGCATCGCCTGGGTCTTCGTCGCGCAGGGCCGGCGCAACATCTGGGTGGCGGAGGGCCCGGCGTTTGCCGCGCGGCAGTTGACGCCGTACAACGCCGATGACGGCCAGGAAATCAGCGGCCTGCAGTTCTCGCCCGACGGAGCCACGCTCGTTTGGGTTCGCGGCGGCAACCGCAACCAGGCGGGCGAAGTGCCCAATCCGGCCAGCGACCCGGACGGCACCGAGCAGGCCGTGTGGGCCATCGGCTGGGCCGGTGGCGTGCCGCGCAAGCTCGACGCGGGCAACTCACCGGCTGTCTCGTCGCGCGGCCACTGGGTGGCTTACGTGAAGGAGGGCAAGATCTGGCTGGCTCCGCTCGCTGTGCCGGGCAAGCCGCGCAAGATTGAGGCGCGCGGGCAGAACAGCTCGCCCGTGTGGTCGCCGGATGGACGCAAGCTGGCGTTTGTCTCCAATCGCACCAGCCACAGCCTGATTGCCATCTACGAGCCGGGCACCGATTCGCTCCGCTACGTCGCGCCGAGCGTGGACCGCGACGGCTCGCCCCGCTGGTCGCCTGACAGCCGTTCGCTGGCCTTCGTGCGCCTGCCGGCGCGTCCTTCCGGTCCCGCCGAAGGCAC
>Ga0073934_10006634_pt1 | contig 16692 bp, 12 predicted proteins | sample LarsenN4metaG_FD_76834 | JGI IMG/M metagenome (GOLD analysis project Ga0073934, IMG submission 76834) | Hot spring sediment bacterial and archeal communities from British Columbia, Canada, to study Microbial Dark Matter (Phase II) - Larsen... ...
AGGAGCATAACGTTCGGTATATCTTGATCGCGCCCGCAGTTCTCTTGATTGTTTCCTTGACGATCTTTCCCATTCTGTATCTCTTTGGGATTAGCTTTCTAAACTGGGATTTACAGCGGGCCACGCGTCAATTTATCGCTCTGGATAATTATGCGAAGGTGCTTCATGATACCCGGATGTGGGAGGCTCTGGGCCATACCCTGTTCATCATGGGGGTGGCCGTTACGCTGGAGTTAATTCTGGGGCTGCTTTTGGCCCAGGTTGTGGTCGGCGCGCTCCCCGGCAAGGGGTTTATTATTCCTTTGCTCATCCTACCGGCAATTATGAGCCCTGTCGTAGCAGGCTATGGATGGCGCATGTTATGGGATACGCAGTACGGGCCCGTGAATGAGGTGCTCAGTTGGATAGTGGGCCGTCCTGTAAACCTGGTCTGGCTGGCTAATTATCAGACGGTGTACTTCTCGCTCATTGTGACCGAAGTCTGGCAGTGGACCCCCTTTATGTTCCTGGTCCTGTTGGCCGGTTTGACGGCGATTAGTCCGGAACTCCACGAAGCGGCGGCCCTGGACGGGGCTACGACCTGGCAGACCTTCTGGCATGTAACCCTCCCGTTGATCCGTCCTGTGATGATGATCGCTGTGATTATTCGAAGCCTGGATACCTTCAAGATTTTTGACACGATTTATTCATTGACTTCCGGAGGACCGGGAACCTTTACCGAGACGATCACCTTGTACATTTACCTCCTGGGTTTTAAAAATTTTCGCCTGGGCTACACCGCTGCGATGGCTTTCATTGTGCTCATTCTGGTTTCTCTGGCTGCCACGCTGTTGCTGCGCCGATTTAGTAGAGAAGAAATGTAAGGGACGTCCTTTTAGATTTCAGATTTAAGATCTCAGATCTCTCCCCCGGACCCGGGATAGGTCTAAGATTTTTAAGTCTGCAATCCGCGATCTGCCAAGGATGCCGAGTAAATCTGCGATGCCGAAGCGTAAGGGATGGGGCCTCTTTCTGCGCAGGTACTGGTTACGATACCTGGTGCTGGCGGTTGCCTTCATCTTCTTCCTCTTTCCCATTTACTGGATGTTCAGCATGTCCGTGAAACAACCCAGCGAATACTTCTCTAACCCGCCGGTCTGGTTCCCCAGAGCCCCGGATCTCAGCCACTTCCGGCAGTTGGTGCTGAACCGATCCATCAACTCGCTGGGAAATAGCTTAATCATCGCCGGGGGGGCCACGTTGTTAGCTTTGATCCTGGGATGTCCGGCGGCCTATAGTATGGCTCGTTTTAAAACCGGAGGCCGTAACTTCGCTTTTTGGATTCTATCTCAGCGGATGTTACCCCCCATCGCCATCGTTTTCCCTGTGTTTCTCCTCTTCCGCATGCTGAAGTGGGTGGATACCTACCATGGATTGATGCTCCTTTATGCTGCGTTTAATACCCCCTACGTCATCTGGATGATGCGGGGATACTTCCGCGACGTACCCCTGGAGGTGGAAGAGAGCGCTCTGGTAGACGGCGCTTCGACGTTTCGCGTATTCTGGTCCATCGCCCTGCCCCTCTCGGCTGCCGGGCTGATAGCTACGGCGGTCTTTACTTTTATTTTTAGCTGGAACGAGTTTCTATTTGGAGTGGTATTGACCCGCTCCAAAGTCGTTACGTTGCCGGTGGCTATGAGCGCTTATTTTGGCTCCCAATCCACCTTTTGGGGGGAGGCGGGCGCCCTCTCCTTGATCGCTTCAGCGCCCGTGTTCCTCCTCTCGTTGTTGGTTCAGAAATACCTGACACGCGGCTTAACGTTAGGAGCGGTTAAATGAGCGCGGATCTAGATAAGTTACCATGTAGCCACTGCACCGGATGCAGACCCCTACTGCGGGTTTCATGAGGATCAGGATAGGTAAACCGTTAACCATTCCGGCACAAAGGTACGAAGACAAAGAGGGGGATCCAGGGAGAATTGCCCCCCTCGATCTTTCTGCGGCCTTTAAACCTGAGGCCTCCTTTGTGGCCGGGTAATTCCAGGAGCCGATGAGCGAGATCGTTTTAGTTACAGGAGGTACGGGGTTTATTGGGAGCTACGTAGTGCGCCGCTTACTGGAGGCCGGATACCACGTAATCATATACGATATCCGACAGCCAGGCCCTGAAGCGGTCTGGATCTTGAAGTCCGTCACGGGGCAGGCTATCTTTGTACAAGGGGGAATAGACAACTGGTCACGCCTCTTTCAGGTTGTGGAGGAATACCGCCCTCAAAAAGGGATACATATCGCCGCCATTGTGAATCCGGCCTATCTGGCGCGTGAACCTATGGAGGCGCTACGTGTCAATTTGGAAGGGACGATTCACGTCCTCGAAGCGGCCCGGCTCTTTAAGCTCCAGCGGGTCGTGTACTTTAGCTCCATCGGGGTCTTGCCGGCGGTTCAGTATCAGCCCATTGATGCGGCTCACCCTGTACTGTTACCCCAGGAAGGCTCCGGTTCCAGCTTCTATGGGGCGAGCAAGGTGGCCGGCGAAGCCTTCTGCTTTGCCTACCGTCAGAGCTTCGGCGTGGACTTTATCACGCTACGCCCCTCGGCGGTCTATGGGTTCGGCATGCAATGGCCGATCTTCATCAAGCCCATGGTCGAGAATTCCGTGCGCGGCTTGTCCACCCGCTTCGAGAAGGGCCGAGAGTTCCCGCGCGACTACACCCACGTCGAAGATGTGGCCCAGTTGGCCGTCAAGGCGCTTCAAATCCCTGCCGACGAGGTGCGCGATCGTATCTTTTACGGCGCGACAGGACGACCCTTGGTGACCGCGGGTCAGGTCGCCGAGACCGTCAAAAGTCTGATCCCCGAGGCGGATATTGAGATCGGTTCTGGCCTATCGGAAGATGATTTAATTGAAATCCGCTATCGCGGTATACTCAGCATTCAGAATGCCCAGGAACAGTTAGGCTATAGACCGCGCTTTGCGGATCTTCGCGACGGCGTGGCCGAGTATATAGAAACCTATCGGCGCTATCTCGCCGAGGGCAATAACAAGTAGGCAGCAAGGCCTAAGCGGCAGGCAGTAAGGGGCGGTTACGACACGCCGACGACGGTCTTCCGCTTTCTGCTTTCTGCTCCCATTTGGGAAGAGTTAGTCCCCTTCAACGGTCTTGTCATAGGAAGGAGGATTTACCATGAGGCTTAGGGACAAAGTAGCCATTGTCACAGGCGGCGGCTCCGGTATTGGACGGGCTACCGCCGAGCTGTTTGCGAAGGAAGGGGCCAGGGTTATGGTAGCGGATTATATGGCCGGTGCCGGTCAAGAGACCGTTCAATCCATCCGGAGCCATGGGGGAGAGGCGCGCTTTATGGAAGTTGATGTCTCTAATTCCACCCAGGTACAGCGCATGGTTGAGGCCGCCCTCGACGCCTATGGGGGTGTGGATATCTTATTCAACGGCGCGGGGGTGCTCCTGTTCGGGACGGTCTTAAATACCGAGGAGGCCGCCTGGAATCGGGTGATCTCTATCAATCTGACGGGGACTTTCCTGTGCTGCAAGGCCGTGCTGCCCCATATGATTCAACGAGGTGGGGGGTCTATCATCAACGTATCTTCTTCCACAGGAGCTCACGACGCTGCCAAAAATACGGTGGCTTACGTAACTTCAAAGGGAGGGGTGGCTTTGTTTACCAAAGCCATGGCCATTGACCATGCCAGGGACAAAGTCCGGGTCAATGCCCTTTGCACCGGGCCTACCGATACGCCCATGCTGAGGGGGGCTTTATCGCCAAAGGAGCTGGAAGCGTTTGCAGCCAGTTTTCCTATGGGTCGCCTGGGCAAGCCGGAGGAGGTGGCTCACGCTGCCTTATTTCTGGCCTCTGAGGAGTCTTCCTTTGTGACAGGGGCCTTGTTGGCGGTCGATGGGGGGCAGACTGCGGAGATCTGAACCCTCCGCGATGGCTAAACCGCCGGTCGGAGCACCCTTTGTGATTTCCTCCTACCGTAGCGGTAATCCTTGTGATCGCCCTTTCCATACTCCATGAACATGCCGGCTCCGATACGTTTACAGTTTTTAACTTAAACTCGTTAAACTTTAAATCAAATAAGCTTGGTAAGCCCCCACAGGGGTCAGGTTCCTCAAAAAGAACCCCGATTGGCTGGAAACAGATCGCCCCTCCGGGGCTTTTGGAATTCAATGGCCCGTTGTCCGTCGTATTAAACGGCGGATAACGGGCCATGGACGAAAAACGATGAGCGGATATCCCGGGAGCGAAAAGGAACGACGGATTTCAGCAGAGACCTTACAGGGACTCCTCCGGGCCATCTTCCAGCGTTGTGGAATGTCCTCAGAAGACGCGGGATTACTGGCCGATACGTTAGTTGTAGCGGATCTGCGGGGGGTTCATTCCCACGGGGTGATGCGGGTACCGGATTACGTCAAGAAGTTAAAGGGGGGCGGGGTGAATCCGACAGGACGCCCCCGCGTGGTAAAGGATGCAGTAGCTGCACTGGTCGTAGACGGGGACAATAGCATGGGGCAGATCGGAGCGACGTTCGCCATGCGCCAGGCCATCGAGCGCACGCGGACTACCAACCTGGCTGCCGCCGCTGTTCGAGGGAGCAATCATTGCGGGGCTATGGCTTACTACGCCATGCTGGCCCTGCAAGAAGATATGATTGGGATGGCCACTACCAACGCCCTGCCGACCATGGCCCCCTGGGGAGGGATAGATAAGATTCTTGGAATCAACCCTTTGGCTATAGCCATTCCGGCGGGAGAGGAATTCCCCATCGTCCTGGATGCGGCTTTCAGCTATTCAGCCCGGGGTAAGATTCAAATCTACCATCAGAAGGGCCTTTCGATCCCGCCCACCTGGGCTTTCGATGCCGAAGGGCGCCCCACTACCGATCCGGCAAAGGCACTAGATGGCCTGCTTCAGCCGATTGGGGAATACAAAGGGACCTCTCTGGCCCTGATCATGGGCATTCTTTCCTCTGTCCTGTCCGGGGCCAGTTACGGAGCCGAGCTGGGGGATCTGGTCCACGGACCGAAAGCCGGACAAGATGGGCACTTTTTCCTGGCCCTGAAGGTGGCCGCCTTCGAAGAGGTAACCCGATTTAAACGCCGGATCGACGAAATTATCCGGCAGATCCATACCAGTCGTCGCGCTCCAGGCGTCGCGCGGATCTATTCCCCCGGTGAATTGGAAGCGGAGACCGAGAAGCGGTATCGAAAAGAAGGAATCCCCCTGAACGATATCACCCTGGCCGGGATCGCTAAAGTGGCCGAACAGTTGGGTGTGGACGCTTCACCTGTCCGGTAAATAGCTCAGATAGGGTTTACAAGATTTACAGGATAGCGCCTAAAGAAAAAGATCCGGCTGATCTGGTTGATCCTGCCGGAAGAATCCCGTGAGATTATGACCGTTCAATGGGTTTATGGGAACCGACAACAATTCCGGTTCCGTTATCGCGATATCAACCTTTTAGGCCACGTGGAGGCGGCCTGGCCTTTGCGTAGCTCGACCTATCGGTTAAACGAGGGCCCTAAGACGTACTTTTACGTTGAACAGATCCCGGAGCCCCTCGATTTGGACTGGCGCTTTCAGTACAAGCAAAGCCCGGCAAGACTTCGGTTAAAGGACCGGGGGGATTTTAATATTGAAATTCCCGTGATATCTCCGGAGCTCAAGGCGGGGTCCAATCGACTGGTCATCGAGGTAGAGGACAGCAAGGGACAGATGGAACGTTCGGAAGTGGAATTCATCTGGGATCCGACCCCCGTGCCTCTTCCCCTTGACCTTACAGATCTCTCAAGGTTTACCCACATCCAGGAAGTGGGCCAGGTGGTGGACGGCGCCTTTGACCTCGATCCGATCCGCAACGTGATCCGAACTCGGGCCCCTGTGGCTCCCGATGCCCTCCTTATCCTAGGGCCTCCCCACGGCAGCCAGGAAGCCACCTATGAGGTTCGCTTCTCTGAGCCGGATCGGGGAAAATATCTTGGGCTGAGCGACTTTTTCGTAGGTCACGAAGAGGACGAGCCTCCCCTGGGTATCAAGCCGGGTTGGTCTACAGCAGGTCTGGCCACACTGACCTACGGCTGGCGACCCGGCTCCCCTTCGGAAGTTCGCCCTATCAAGCCGGGGCAATCTGCCGGAGATCTTTCTACATCCCCCTCCATGGGTGAGGCTCGTGCATGGATCTCCTATGGGGATAACTCGCGGAGTCAAAAGCGCTGGTTGGTCAAGACCGATCCCCCCGCTTACTTCCAGGTTTACGAAGGGACCCGATACCGCGTCCGGCATCAGGTGTCGTTTGAAGGGGGCGTGAATAGAGTGAGGTTTCGCATATGGCCGGCGGATCGACCAGAACCCACCGAATGGTTGTGCGATGTGGAGGACTCGGGCATCGATGCGACTTTTCCAAAGTTCTCTCGGGCATCTTTTGCCCTTTTTCAGCATACAGGCATGCCTACCGAGTGGTCCAATATACGGGTCGTACCGCTCTAGTACCTAGCCCAGTTCATGCGGATCAACCGCTCCCTCACGGCCGCGGCTCGGAGGACTTGCATCACCTACCAATCTGAGCCACGACCATAAGGGAGGGATTCTAGGAATCCAAATGAAAGGGACGAGGGACTAGTCCCTTGTAAAGTTAGTTTTAATACACCTTAAAAACCCCATGAGGGGGGATCTGTTTGTAGCAAAACAGAGATCCCGTCTTAGAAGCTCCGGGAGGAGCGACCTGTTTGTAACCAATGAAACAGGTCGCTCCTCCCGGAGCTTGGAGGCGTGTTGATAACCTTGGCTACCAACCGGTCGCTCCTCCCGGAGCTTTGTAGGATTCATCAACATTAACTTTACAAAGTACTAGCACTTTGTTTACTTAATTTTGACCAATAGCTCTGCTTTCCCTCCCCCACCCCCCTCTCCCACAGCGTGGGAGAGGGGGGTGGGGGAGGGCCTGAAGAGTTCAGTTTATTTTTTTCTTTGTGCCCGCGGGGCCTTTGTGGTAAACTAAACCCACGTAGGAGGTTTAAAAATGGATCATAAACTTTTTAACGAGAAAGCCTTAGAGCAGATCAAAGAAAGCCGGGAAAAATGGGAGGCAGAGACCCTGGCTTCTGTACTTAAGAAGACGCCGGAGCAGCACGCGACGTTTCGTACGGTATCCGATCTGGAAATTAAACGGGTTTATACCCCGGAAGACGTTAAAGAGCTGGATTACCGGAGGGATTTAAACTTTCCGGGGACCTTTCCCTTTACGCGAGGCGTTTATCCCACCATGTATCGAGGGCGACTATGGACCCGACGTCAGATTGCAGGGTTTGGAACCGCTCGATCTACTAACCAGAGGTATAAATTTCTTCTCCAGCATGGACAGACCGGCATCAGCACGGACTTCGATCATCCGACCCTGACGGGCTATGATTCGGATCATCCTTTAGCGGAAGGGGAAGTCGGACGGCTGGGGGTGGCCATCGATACGTTACGGGATATGGAGGAGCTTTTGGAAGGGATCCCCCTGGATCGGGTTAGCATTTCTTTAACCATCAACCATCCGGCCATCGTTCTCCTGAGCCTGTTGTTAGCCGTCGCCGAGGGGCGGGGCGTTAAATGGGAAGACCTTCGGGGAACGGTCCAGAACGATTCGCTGAAGGAGTTTCACGGGCAGAAAACCTTCGCCCTTCCGCCCCGGGCCGCTTTTAAGTTGACCATGGATGTGGTAGAGTATTGCACCCGCCACGTCCCCAACTGGAATACCATTTCCATCTCGGGCTACCATACCCGGGAGGCAGGAGCTACGGCCGTCCAGGAATTGGCCTTTACCCTGGCTCAAGGGATGGCCTACGTGGAGGGAGGCCTGGAAAGAGGGCTCTCGGTGGATGAGTTCGCCCCCCGGCTTTCTTTCTTCTTTGGCTGTCACAACGACCTCTTCGAAGAAATCGGTAAATTTCGGGCGGCGAGACGCCTGTGGGCTAAGATCCTGAAAGATCGGTACGGGGCTAAAAAAGCCGAGTCGCTGCGAGTTCGGTTCCATACCCAAACGCTGGGCTCTACGCTGGTCAGGGAGCAGCCTAAAAATAACATCGTCCGGGGAACGCTCCAGGCCCTGGCTGCGGTCTTAGGGGGAACGCAATCTCTCCACGTCAGTGGGTACGATGAGGCGTACGATATCCCTTCGGAGGATGCCATGAGGATGTCCTTGCGTACGCAGCAAATTATCGGGCACGAAAGCGGTGTGACCCACACTATTGACCCCCTGGCCGGATCTTACTTCGTAGAGTCCCTGACCAACACTTTGGAAGAAAAAGCCTGGGAGTATATCCGAAAGATCGAAGCGATCGGCCAGGGCCGTATGTTAGAGGGGATGCTCCGGGCTATCGAAAAGGGGTATATCGAGAAAGAGATCTCAGAGGCCGCTTACCGGTACCAGGAAAGGATCGAGAAGAAGGATTATTTAGTGGTCGGCGTGAACGCCTATACCTCCGAAGTCCAACAACCTATCGAGGTCTTCGAGTTTGACCCCCAAGAGGAAGATCGTCAGAAGGAGAGGCTGGAGGAGGTCAAGAAATCTCGAAATCAAGGAGAGGTCGACAAAGCGTTGGATAGGCTAAGAAAGGCTGTGGAGAAAAATGAGAACCTTATGCCCGCGATTTTAGACGCTGTAAAGGTCTATGTCACCGAGGGGGAAATTATGGGCGCCCTCAGGAATTTATATGGGGAATATAAAGATCCCGCCGTTTTTTAGAAACTATCCGATTCACTTTTATGTCAGAGCAGAAGATTAAGGTGCTCCTGGGCAAGATGGGCCTGGACGGCCATGACCGCGGGGTGAAGGTGATAGCCAAGGCTTTACGAAATGCCGGCATGGAGGTCATTTACCTGGGGATGCGTCTGACTCCGGAGGAGATCGTCAAGGCGGCTATGCAGGAGGATGTGGATGTGGTCGGTATCAGTCTCCTTTCAGGGGCGCACATGCGGCTCATGCCGAAATTAACCCAATCCCTCAAAGAAAAAGGAGCCCTCGACGATATGCTGGTCGTGTTGGGGGGAACCATTCCGGATCAGGATGTTCCCAAGCTCAAAGAGGTAGGCGTCGATGCCATCTTTCCGGTGGGAACCCCTTTGGAAATCATTATCGACTTTATTCGACAGAATCTGAAACGAAAGGTTAAGCCGTAACAGGGGCGCGCCCCCCGATGAAAGGCGCATGGGATTTTGAGATGTACCCGGCTGTTCTGCAACCCCTTACCGAATCTCTAAAGGAGGGATAACAACGATGGAACCCTGGCAGCATCGCATGGCGCGCGTGAATAACGTTCGTCTCCACTACGTGATACAGGGAAGCGGTCCGCCGGCAATCCTGTTACATGGGTGGCCCCAGAGCTGGTACCAATGGCGCCTGATCCTCCCGGCTCTGGCCGAGCATTACACCGTAATTGCCCCAGATCTGAGGGGGTACGGCCTCTCCGATAAGCCCCCAGGGGGTTACGATAAGCGGACCATGGCTGCAGATATCCACGAGCTGATCCGCTCCCTCGGCTACCATCGCATCCGATTGATCGGCCACGACCGGGGGGCCCGGGTATCCCACCGCTACGGCCTGGATTACCCGGACGAGGTTGAAAAACTGGTCGTTATGGATATCGTTCCCACTCGGATCGTCTTTGAACGGGTGACGGCTGAGATTGCCCGAGGTTACTGGCATTGGTTCTTCCACCTCGTGCCGGACCTGCCGGAGCTCCTGGTTGGCGCAAACGTCGAGGCCTATCTCCGTCACTTCTTCACCACCTGGACCTACAACCGGGCGGCCTTCACCCCGGAAGTTATTGCCGAGTACGTGCGGAGCTACTCCGCCCCTGGGGCCCTGCGTGGTGGCTTTAACGACTACCGGGCGGGCATGTTCGAAGACTGGCCTCAGGATACCCGAGACGCCGGCCGGAAGCTGCAGATGCCGACCCTGGTTCTATGGGGGGCAGAAAGCCTGGCCCGCGTGTTTAATGTCCTGGAGATCTGGCAAGAGGTCGCGCAGGATGTGCGCGGAGAGGCGATCCCTGAATGCGGCCACTTCTTACCCGAAGAACAACCTCAGGTGGTTGCTCAGAAATTGTTAGAATTTCTTTAAAACTTCGAGCCCTCCCCCCCCTTCCCCTGAGACTTCGGGAGAGGGGAAACGACGGGAAGCGGTTTTCGCTGCCGACCCTTTCCCACAACGCGGGAGAGGGATTGGGAGGAGGGGGAACCGTTAGGAATTTCCTTAATTCAGGAAGGCTCCTCCGATGACCCAGATGAACTTGGATAATTTTTCGTAAGGGCCTTTGTATTTGTTTTTATCTGCGTCGGTCTGTGTTATCCGGAGATCCCTCTTAAAAGATGAAGATAACTAAAGTTGAAGCGCTACATTGTGATGCAGGTTGGCGACCGTGGACATTTGTAAAAATCCAGACGGATGAAGGTATTACCGGCTATGGAGAGTGCAGCAACCCCCGATCTCCGAGATCGGTAGCCGGGTGCGTTCAGGACCTCGAGTTCCTGTTGCTGGGTCAGGACCCCAGAGCGGTTGAAAAGCTGTACTGGGATATGTACCGGTTCCTGCGGCAGGATCCAGGGGGGGTCGCCCAGAAGGCCATCGCCGGAATCGATAACGCTTTATGGGATATCAAAGCGAAGGCCCTGGGGGTTCCTGTGTACGAGCTGCTGGGGGGCCCGCTTCGGGATCAGGTGAGGTTATACTGGTCGCATTGTAGTACGTGGAGGGCCTTGTATAGTGATCTCTTGGGCACTCCTCCGCTGCGATCCCTGGAGGATATCGCTAACCTCGGACGAGAGGTGGTCCGTCGAGGGTTCACCGCCCTTAAGACCAACATCGTGATCCCGGGAAACCCGCCCACGGTGATCTGGCAGGGGTTTGGCGGAGGTTACGGAACCACGGATCAAAACATCACTCCGGCCATCTTGAAGGCCATCGAGAACCTGATCGGAACCTTCCGGGAGGCCGTGGGGGACAAGGCGGATATCTGCCTGGATTTGAACTTCAACTTCAAGACCGAAGGCAATATACGGATCGCCAAGGTGGTGGAGCGTTTCGACCTTTTATGGCTGGAGGTCGATACCTACGATCCTGAAGCGCTTCTCCAGGTCAAAGCGTCGACCACCACCCGCATCTGCTCCGGGGAGAACCTGTTTACCTTGCGCGGCTATCGCCCGTTCTTCGATCTCCACGCGATGGATGTGGCCATGATCGATGTGCCCTGGAACGGATTTACACAATCGAAGAAGATCGCGGACCTCGCGGAATCCTATGAAATCAACATCGCGCCCCACAATTATTATAGCCACCTCTCCACGTTGATGAGCGCCCACCTGTGCGCTTGCGTTCCCAACGTGCGCATTATGGAAATCGATATCGACGATATCCCGTGGAAAGATGACCTGATCACAGAACCCCTGGACATCAAAGACGGGTACCTGAAAATTCCCAAGAAACCCGGGTGGGGGGCCGATCTTAACGAAAAAGAACTCGCCAGGCACCCCTGGCCAAAATAACCTATCGATTATAAAGATTAGTTCTCAGACGACCCGGATAAGCGCAGGTGCAAAGGACAGCCTGGGCTGGATAAGTCCGGCGAACGGGTATAAGAGATCTGCGCGCATCTGTGGCGTCTGAGGATAACGCCCATGAGCGAAGTTCACGGAGGGGTCTTAGTTGCCAGGATCCTCAAAAGAGAAGGAGCCCGCTACCTCTTCACCCTGAACGGGGGCCATATTGGTCCTATCCTCGATGCCTGTATCGATGAAGGCATCACCCTTGTAGACGCCCGGCATGAAGAAGCTGCCGCCCACATGGCCCATGGCTGGTCGTGGGTGACCGGGGAGGTGGGTTTTGCGACCGTTACGGCAGGTCCCGGGGTTACCAACGCAGCGACCGGCGTCGCCAATGCCTGGTCCTCGGGAAATCCCGTCGTCCTTCTGGGCGGACGTCCCCCTTTGAAACAAGAGGGGATGGGAGCTTTCCACGAGATGGATCAGGTGGCCTTTATGAGGCCGATTACCAAATGGGCCGAATCGATTCTGGAGACCGAACGCATTCCGGAATATCTCACCCGCGCTATCCGAACCGCCCTCGCAGGAAGGCCGGGTCCGGTTTTTTTAGATATCCCGGGGGATGTTCTCCGAAGTAAGGTCAAACTGGAGGAGATCTGGTTCCCGGCCCACTACAAGCCGGAGGCCAGGGTCGAAGGAGATGCCCAGGCGATAGAAAAGGCAGTAAAGCTTCTGTTCGAGGCCCAGAAGCCCCTCCTCGTCGCAGGTCAAGGCGTCTGGCGGTCGAGGGCTACGCAGGAACTGAGGGATTTTGTGGACGCCTTGAAGATTCCCGTGTGGCTCACCCATAATGGAAGGGGCCTCATTCCGGCGGGTCATCCCCTCTATTTCCCGGCGGCGCGGTCCTTCGCCTTGAAAAATGCCGACCTCGTTCTGGTCATCGGCGCCCGATTTAACTACGTCCTGGCCTACGGACGCCCACCTCGCTTTAACGAACGGGCAAAGGTCGTTCAGGTGGATATCGATCCTCAGCAGATAGGGTATAACCGAGACGTCGAGGCGGGGATCCTCGGCGATGCCCGGGCCGTGTTGAAACAACTGCTTCAGGCTTGCCAGGAGAGAACGAAGCCCTCCGACCGGGACAGCTCTACCCCCTGGATCGAAGCCCTCCGGGAAAAAGATCGAGAAGCCCGGCGAAACCTGGAGCCCGCTCTGAATAGCGGAGCTATCCCCATTCACCCCCTGCGGCTGTGCAGAGAGATCCGGGATTTTGTGGACCGGAGCGCCACGCTGGTCGTAGACGGAGGAGACATCTTATCGTTCGCCCGGATCAGCCTCGAGAGCTATGAGCCGGGGCACTGGCTCGACGCCAGCACGTTCGGTTGCCTGGGCCAGGGCCTCCCCTTCGCCCTGGCTGCCAAACTCGCCCGACCCCATCAACAGGTGCTCCTCCTGGTAGGGGACGGCTCTTTCGGATTTAACGCCATGGAGATGGATACCGCGGTCCGGCACAACCTTCCCATCGTCGTGGTGATCAGCAACAACGCCGCCTGGGCCATCGAGAAGTATAATCAACAGGTGGAATTTAAAAGAACGGTCGCCACAGACCTGCGGTACACCCCTTACGAAGAGATGGTCAAAGCCCTGGGAGGCTACGGGGTCTATGTGGAAAGGCCGGAAGAATTAAAACCTGCCCTGGAGAAAGCCTTCGCCTCGGGGCTACCGGCCTGCATCAACGTAAAGACCGATCCTGCGGCCCTCAGCCCCGATAGCCGGAGGGAGATCGGTACCGTTCCTGCGGATCAGACTTTGAGGTATGAGAAGTAGGTAGGGATGCTTAGCTAAATATAGCCCTGGATTCGATACGCTACCATCCCTATCAGTTCATGGATGACCAGTTCCAGCCCTTCCAGGCTGCCTACCGAAGGTACGAAACTGAACGGGGTAATTCTACGCCCGGTATGGTAATCTACAGGATAGAAATCTGGGAAGATCCCCTGCTTATGAAAAACCGCCGCCGCCCGGGGTATATGAAAGGCGGAAGTGACTAGCAGGATGTTTTGATAGTTACGGGATCGGATCAACTTAGCGGAGTTAACCGCATTTTCGTAAGTATTTCGTGAGGTCCCTTCCACAAGGATTTGATCGGCAGAGAGCCCGGATTCTATAGCAAAATCTTTAAGCAGTTCCGCCTCGCTGGAACTTTGATCAAACAGGTCTCCACTTCCTCCTGAGATGAGGAGCTTATCCCCCAGGCCCCGTTTAACCAGAGAGATCCCCGCCAGGATTCTATCGACGCTGTTGTTGAACTCAATCTGACCTCCTTTGCTCAACCCCAGGTTGACCATGCCGGCAAGCACGATTACCACGTCGTAGTGTTGCTTTAACTCACCAGGCGCAGGGCGAGGCACTTCTAGCCATCGCAGGAGGTAACTGGAGGTAAGCGGAATACTTAAGATATAGAATACCACGAGCACGATCAGTAACGTGCGCCGTGCGTGTTTCCGATTATAGAATAAAAGGATACCGAGCAGCGATAGAAAAAGAAGTGGTAAAGGATAAATGAGAAAGTGCAAGACCTTAGATAGGATAAAGAACATAACTTTGCTTTAGAGCGGCAGGGAAAAGGGACGTTAAGGATGCCGGAGGTGGGGATCGAACCCACACGGGCGTAAAGCCCACGGGATTTTGAGTCCCGCGCGTCTCCCAGTTCCACCACTCCGGCTTTAGAATTTTAATGCGTACAATGTAAGTTCAAGGTAAAGAGTTTTGAGTTCTTTGTCAAGGGAAAATCACAGGCCCCAGAACAGATCCCCTCCCTAACCTTTTCGTCCGCGCCGCGTTCCCAGGCTTTGGCCTCCATGCCGCTGACTTAAGGTTTAAACGGCCCCGGCGGAGCGCCCTGTTTGTAGCCCTCACGGCCTCTAAAAACCTCCAAGCTCCGTGAGGAACTGTCCGAACAGGTCGCTCCTGACGGAGCTAAAAAAGCGGGGGGGGAGGTCCCCTTCTTACGTCGATCCGTGGAGGCTTTAGCCTGGGAACGTATCTTCTCTCGCCCTAGAGGGCTGAGGCAGAACCTCTAGGTACGCATTCCCAGGCTCCAGCCTGGGAACGAGAAAAAATACTCCCCCGCTCCCTTTCAAGGGGATTTTTTAGACCTAGACCCTCCGACTCCCCTTCCCTCGCAGGGAAGAGGAGGGTTAAGGCAAAGGCCCTCCCCAAGTTCCCCCTTCCCTACCAGGGAAGGGGACTAGAGGCCTACGCACCAGGTTAAAAACAGAACTGCCCGGACTCCCTCGTTCCCAGGCTTCAGCCTGGGAATGCATGCCGGGAGGCGCTGCCTTCCCTATTTCCTCGTTCCCAGGCAGAGCCTGGGAACGAGGAAATAGGGGACTTTCCCCTTATCCTGGCACGTAGGGGGGCTAGAGGGTTAGGTTCCTAAAGGGGTTGGGCGGATAAAAAGGTGAAACGCGAACGTTCCTTTTTAAAAACTCTTGACACCGCCGTTAAAGCTAATTTATATTATAAAAGTCGGAGGAGCGCTCAGCGTTTTTGGACTCCTCCCCATGGGGGCGTAGCTCAGTTTGGGAGAGCACGAGGCTGGCAGTCTCGGGGTCAGGGGTTCGATCCCCCTCGCCTCCACTTTTTATTTTAAAGACCGGTTTATCCCTTCCTCTATCCTCAAACGACGGGTCTCATGGCCTTCATCAGTTGAATAACCCGCTCTTTTTCGACCGGGTTCGAGAGGCGATGATCTTTTCTAAAGAAGGTTCCCACAATAGCTCCATCCGCGTGCTGCAAGAAGGTCGTGATGTTTTCTGGATTTACGCCGCTGCCGATTAAAACGGGAACATCCGGAACCGCCTTTTTTACCCGGACCAGATCTTCCAGATCGGGTTCTGTACCTGTCGCCATCCCGGACACGATAAGAGCGTCTGCAAGCTCCCGGTAGGCGGTCTCTCGGGCAAGAAATTCAAGGGTAGGATTTCCCAGGGGGATCGCATGTTTAACCCAGATATCTGCGAAAATCTTCACGTTGGCTCCTAAAAAGTTTCGGTACGCTAAAAGTCTCTCGGACTGTCCTACGGCGATCCCATGGGAGGTGATCATCACCCCGCTATAGATATTTACCCGAATGAACTTAGCGCCCACAGAATGCGCGATAGCCAGTGCCGCCCGGGCGTCATTTCGCAACACGTTGATTCCCAGGGGAATTCGAACCCGGCGGGAGATCTCATGGGCGATGAGGGTCATGGCCGAGATGGTATGGGGCTCCACTTCGGAAAGCTTAAAAGGGAGATCTCCCATGTTCTCCACCATCGCGCCGTGGACCCCTCCTTCTTCAAGCTCTCCGGCATCTTTCAGAGCCCGGTCTAAAATCTCTGGTAAAGAGAGTTGGCTCCGGGTACTTCCCGGAAGGGGAAGGAGATGTATCATCCCGATGATCGGCTTGGCTACGCCAAAAATTTCTTTCAAAATATTGCAGGACATTGTTTACTTAGTTTTTCGTAACTTTTAAATCCTTCCCACACCCCCTCCCCTCTCCCATGCGGTGGGAGAGGGGAGGGGTCGGATCTCCGGGCCGGTTTCAGGGTCCGTTTTTTAAACCTAACCCCTCCGACTCCCCTTTCCTACCAGAGAAGGGGAGAGTTGGGACCTAAACCGTTCCCGAGGTTCCCCTTCCCGACATGGGAAGCTACCTCCGAAACTACCTCCTCTACTACCCCTAAAAACCATTCCCGAGGTTCCCCTTCCCGACATGGGAAGGGGGGTAGGTTAGAAAAAAACCTACCCCAGAAAGGGGGAGGGGCTAGGTTGATAAAAAAGAGACCCCTAAAAGCCCCCCTCTCCTACCGCGTGGGAGAGGGGCCGGGGGTGAGGGCCGAGACTTACACAGAACTAACTTTATTAAAGTAGTAATCCCTCCCTCGTTCCCAGGCAGAGCCTGGGAATGCAGGTCGGGAGGCTCTGCCTCCCCTCCTTGGACGTCGAGGCAGAGCCTAGGAACGAGGGAAATGCCGATCAACCGCTCCCTCACGGTCGCGGCTCTGAGGACTTGCGTCACCTACCAATCTGAGCCACGACCGTAAGGGAGGGATTCTAGGAATCCAAATGAAATGGACGATGTACTAGTACTTTGTTTACTTAATGTTGACCAATAGTTTCGCTTTC
>Ga0073934_10006635_pt1 | contig 16691 bp, 15 predicted proteins | sample LarsenN4metaG_FD_76834 | JGI IMG/M metagenome (GOLD analysis project Ga0073934, IMG submission 76834) | Hot spring sediment bacterial and archeal communities from British Columbia, Canada, to study Microbial Dark Matter (Phase II) - Larsen... ...
ACCAGGGCGCTCCCGGCCGGCGCGACCAGTAGAGCGATCAGGATGGTCCGGTGCGCCGGCGAGCGCAACGCTCTTAATGCCAGAACCAGGCCCGCCGCGGCGAACGGCAACGTCGGGCGCAGCAGGTGACCGTACCCTTTCATCAGGTGGCGCGGCAGATCGCGCTCGTTAGGGATGAACCAGTACCCCGGACTCAGGCCGTATAAAAATTCAGAGACATAGCGACCCAGCTTCTCGCTCAGCGACAGCGGCTGCACCCAGTAAGACCCCAGCGTGCGCAGGTGATCGAAGACCGCCATGGGGTGGCTCAGGCGGAAGCGCAGGTACGGTAGCGCGAGCAGGACCAGTAATCCAAGGCCGCGCAAGACCAGGTGCCGGTTCTGCCAGTGATAGCGCCAGTCCGAGACCAGCAGCAGGAGGGCGGTCAGCCCCACGACGAACTGCCCGGGGCTGTAAGAATAAAATGCCAGGGCTGCCAGGAGGATGGCAGGGTACAGCGACCGCGGGTCCTTGCACCGGTAGAGCAGGTATGCGTACAAGAAAGCCGCGTAAAAGGAGACGAAGATCACCGTCTCGAAGGCGGTGCGCGAGTGCAGGAACCAGGCCGGGGCGATCGAGAGCAGCAGCGTTCCTACCCACCAGTAAGGGACCTTGAAGATATCCCGAAGGATTAACCCAACGGCAGCTACCGCCAGCAGGCTGACCAGCACGGACGTTGCCCGGGTGACAAAGACCGACTTTCCGAAGAAAAGGTACGGCAGGACCTGGAGGTAAACGCTGGTGCTGAGGTTGTAGTATGGCCCGTTCTTGAAGTAAGTCGGGAACAGGGTCCCATTTTCATCCCGGAAGTTGTCGCGGACCAGGTCGGCGGCTGAGAGGGTCTGGATGGCTTCGTCGGTGAAGAAATAGATCGGAAACTCGGCCAGCCCGATCAGGCGCGTCGCCAGGTAAATGAGCAGCGACAGGCCGAACAGGGTCGCTTCGAGGGAGTAAGGCCAGCTCCTGATCGCCGCGCCCAGCCGAGTACGGAGAGGCAGGTCGGCGGCTCCTGCTCCATCCATGGTCCCAACCCGGCCTGGTCCCTCGCCTGGTTCGAGGATGATGATGGGTTCCCCTCCTGTCCCGAGGTTTTCGACCGTGATCCTGACGTGCGTCCCCTCGCTCACATCAAGCGTGATGTGCACCCTGGAAGCCGGCCTGTCCTGTAGCCGGGGTTCTCCGGGGGCTTCTTTCGTTTGGCTGATAGATAGAGTTTCCTGGGCTATAACCGGAGGTTCCGGGTCGTCCTCGCCGGCGATCACGTGCGGGAGGTCTACCTCCCCCGGCTCTCCCTCGATCGGATGTGGACCGCCTCCAGAATCGATTGTACCCACTGCGTGGCCGTTTATCTCAGTCCAGTCTCCAGGCGTGCGATCACCAAGCGCTGGATCTCGCTGGTGCCTTCGTAGATCTCGGTGATCTTGGCGTCGCGGAAGTACCGCTCGACGGGCAGTTCCTTGGAGTAACCCATCCCGGCATGGATCTGCACTGCGGCGTGAGTCACGAACATGGCCGTCTCCGAGGCGAACAGCTTGGCTATCGAGGCTGCGAGGGTGAAGCGTTCACCTGTGGTCTTTGAGCGTTCCTTGGCCAGAGCGGCGTTATAGGTCAGGAGCCGGGAGGCCTCGATGCGCGTCTTCATGTCGGCCAGCTTGAAGGAGATGCCCTGGAACTCCCCGATCTTTTGCCCGAAGGCCTCCCGCTGCGTGGCGTACGCCAGGCTGGCTTCATAAGCCGCTTCTGCGATGCCCAGGGCCTGCGCGGCGATCCCGATCCTCCCGGCGTCCAGGACTGTCATGGCGATCTTGAAGCCCTCGCCTTCCTCGCCTAACCGGTTGGCTGCCGGGATGCAGTAGTCCTCAAAGACGATCTCGCTGGTCGCCGAGGCGCGGATGCCCAGCTTGGGCTCTTTCTTACCGAGCACGAAGCCAGGTTTATCTGTCTCGACGATGAACGCCGAAATGCCGCGGTGCTTCTTTTCAGGTTCGGTCATTGTGAACATCACGATGTAGTCGGCGACCGGCGCGCTGGTCACCCAGGACTTGCGCCCGTTGATGATGTACTGGTCCCCGTCCCGGACGGCCCGGCTGCGCATGGTGCCGGCGTCCGACCCGGACATGGGCTCGGTCAGGGAGTAGGCGCCCACGGATTTCCCCGAGGCTACCGCCCGCATGTATTTCTGTTTCTGCTCCTCCGTGCCGAACTTCAGCAGCCCGAAGCAGAACAGCGAGTTGTTCACCGACATGATCGTCCCATGGGCGGCGTCGGCCTTGCAGATCTCCTCGAGGGCGAGCACATACGAGAGGGTGTCCAGCCCCGCCCCGCCGTACTCCTCCGGCACCTCGATACCCATCAGGCCGAGGGCGCCCATCTTCATGACGGTCTCGTAGGGGAACTCGCCGCTCTCGTCGAACTCAGCTGCGACCGGCGCGATCTCCTTCTGGGCGAAATCGCGCGCCGTCTGGCGGATCATCTCATGCTCTTCGCTCAGTGGGAAAAGTCCGTTGGCGCTCATGGTTCCTCCACTGGAATCAGGGTCGCCGTGATTATAGCATGGCTGGTGAACCGTTAGAACGTTGGCATGTCAGAACGTTGAACGTTCGAACGTTGATATGATGAGATGGGGTGGGTGAGGTGTGGGGAGAAATCCAGTCCTGTCCTTGCATGAAACAGTCGCGGTAGGGCAGGTTGGACCTCCTTGCGATTTTGCTCCTGATACTGTACATTGGGATGTAACCTTGGGGATCTTCGAGTGCTCGTTGGTGCAGCGTCAAACGCCGTGGCATCTCATGAGACTGCGCGATCGTGTTCCAAGGAGTTCAGCGAGATGATCACCCGGGCTAGAAGGAAATCGAAGACTTCCAGATGAAATTAGGATATACTCGTGAAGGACTGGAGAAGAACATGACAGGAGAAAGATCGACGGTAGAAATCGACGCCGAACTGTTTCGGCATCTCGTGGACCTGGCAGCCCTGGAACTGGATCCGGCTGAATCCGAATACCTGCGCCGGGAGCTCAACAATCAGCTCAAAGCCATCCACGAGCTGGAGGCCATTCCGCTGGATGCGGAGACGGCGATCACTTCCCATGGGGTGCCCTATACGCCGCAGATTTCCCCTCCCATGCGGGGCGATGAATGGCTCCCCGATCCCCACCCGGAGGCGATTCTGGCCCAGGCTCCTCAGGTCGAGGATGGGTACGTGATCGTCCCGGATATCCCGCATACGGAGTTAGAGTGAGGCGAGATCGCGTGCGCCAGGCGAAGGAACCGGAAGAGTGATATGGAACTGTGCGATCTTCCTGCACATGTAATCGTCCGGATGGTCACGAGCCGTGAAGTGTCCGCTATGGAGGTGGTCGAATCCTGCCTCGGGCGGATCGCGGCCGTTGACGGACGTCCGGGGTCGCTCGAATCCGACGGTTTAGAACCGGACGATGAGCGAAAAGTCCACGCCTTCATCACCCTGACCGAGGCGCGCGCCCGCGCCCGCGCGAATGAGGTCGACCGGAAGATCGCGGCTGGCGAGGAGCCGGGGGTCCTGGCGGGGGTCCCGTTCACCGTCAAGGATATTTTTTGCGTGCAGGGGACTCCCTCGACGGCGGGCTCGCGCATCCTGGCGAACTTCGTCGCTCCCTACACCGCTACCCCGGTAGCCCGTATGGAAGCCGCCGGCGGGGTGATGCTTGGTAAGGTCAACCTGGACGAGTTCACCTATGGGTCCTCCAGCGAATCGTCAGCGTTCCAGCCCAGCCCGCGCAACCCGTGGGACCCCAGCCGGGTCCCGGGCGGGTCCTCCGGGGGGAGCACGGCGGCGGTCGCCGCGGGCGAGTGTGCACTTTCCCTGGGGACCGACACAGCCGGCTCGATCCGCCAGCCGGCAGCGTTCTGCGGCGTCGTGGGCATGAAGCCCACCTACGGGCGCGTCTCCCGCTACGGGCTGATCGCCTTCGGTTCCTCGCTGGACTGTCCGGGACCGGTCGCCCGAGATGTCACCGACGCCGCCATGATGTTGAACGTGATCGCCGGGGCTGACCCGCGGGACAGCACAGCCGCGGTCGTGCCGGTACCCGACTATACCAGCGGGTTGGAAGAGAGCATCCGCGGCATGCGGGTCGGGCTCTCCCCGAACTACTTCCGGATCACTTTCTTCGACGCCGAGACGGGTGAGCTGGAGGAGCAGACGATTACCCCAGAGATCGAATCCGCCACCCTCAGCGCCGCCGGATACTTGGCCCAGATGGGCGCCGACATCGTCGAAGACGTGCCCATGCCGCACACCAGGTACGGTATCCCGGCTTATTTCGTGGTCTCCCGGGTGGAGGCGGCATCCAACCTGCACCGCTACGACGGCGTCAAGTACGGATACCGGACGCCGGGTCCGGTCCACGACCTGGGAGAAATGTACCGCAAGACCCGCGCCGAGGGGTTCGGTTTGCAGCCCAAACTGCGCATCCTGATGGGGATGTACGTCGGCGCCGCGCAGTACAGCGAGCAGTACTACAACCGGGCGCTGAAGGTGCGCACCCTGATCCGCCGGGATTTCGAGGCGGCGTTTGATAAGGGTGGATCCTATCGGCTGGACGCTCTCCTCACTCCGGCGACGCCCACCACGGCGTTCCCGATGGGCGCGGTGTACGGCGATTCGGTGCTCATGCAATACGCCGACCAGCTGACCGTGCCCGCCAACCACGCAGGAATCCCGGGCCTCTCCATCCCGGCCGGCTTCGACAGCCAGGGCTTGCCGATCGGCGTCCAGCTGCTCGGGCCGGATTTCTCGGAGGCGACCCTGCTGCGCCTCGGCAGGGCTTACGAGCTGGCGACTGAGGACAGGGAGTGGCGGAAACGCAGCCCAGCAGTGGTGGATGCATTCTGAAGAGGATCGGAAAATCCAGATTGAATGGACGTTGAAGAGCTAATGATCCGCTTGAAATCCCAGGCCAACCCGGCCAACGTGGCCGGGATGGCGCGCTTTGGGATTAACCCGGCGAACACGCTGGGCATCTCGGTCCCCGTCTTGCGCTCCCTGGCAAAAGAGATCGGCAGGGACCACGAGCTCGCTCAGGCGTTGTGGGCTTCCGGCGTCCACGAGGCGCGCATCCTGGCGGCCTTCATCGACGACTCCAGGCAGGTCACTATGGAACAGATGGACCGCTGGGCGGCGGATTTCGATTCCTGGGACGTTTGCGACCAGGTCTGCGGGAACCTGTTCGACCGGACGCCGTTTGCTTACGACAAAGCCACCGAATGGAGCGCCAGGGAGGCGGAGTTCGTCCGCCGGGCGGCGTTCTCCCTGATGGCCTCCCTGGCGGTGCACGATAAGAAAGCGGAAGACGGCAGGTTCGAGGCGTTCTTCCCTCTGATCGTCGGGGCTTCGACCGACGAGCGAAATTACGTCCGGAAGGCGGTCAATTGGGCTCTGCGGCAGGTCGGCAAGCGCAGCCGTCGCCTGAACGCTGAGGCGATCGAGGTTGCCAGGGAAATCTCGAAGATTGATTCGAAAGCAGCGCGCTGGATCGCGGCAGATGCCTTGAAGGAATTGACGAGTGATAAAATCAGGGCAAAGGTCAAAGAATAATGGGCTGAGAATGAGCGAATACGAAGCCATCATCGGTCTCGAGACCCACATTCAGCTCAACACCATCACCAAGATCTTCTGCGCCTGCAAGGCGGATTCCTGGGACGACCCGCCCAACAGCAACATCTGTCCCGTCTGCACCGGCCTGCCCGGCGTCCTGCCGGTGCTGAACCAGGCTGTCGTCGAGAAGGCGGTGCTGCTGGCGGCCGCCATGCACGCCGAGATCCAGCCGGTATCGTATTTCGACCGCAAGAATTACTTCTACCCTGACCTGCCAAAGGGCTACCAGATCTCCCAGTACGACATGCCGCTTGCCCGCGGCGGTTACCTGGACCTGCCCATGCCCGGCGGCTATGTCCGCCGCGTGACCATCTCCAAGCTGCACATCGAAGAGGATGCGGGGAAGACGAGGAACCAGGACGGGCGCCGCCTGATCGACTTCAACCGATGCGGCGTGCCGCTGGTGGAGATGGTCACCGGGCCGGACCTGCGGTCCGCGGATGAGGCTGCCCAGTATCTGATCCGCCTGCGCCAGCTGCTCCGCTGGCTGGATGTCTCCGAGGGGGACATGGAAAAGGGGCACCTGCGCTGCGATGCGAACGTGTCCATCCGCCCGGTGGGCGCTGATTATTTAAACCCGAAGACCGAGATCAAGAACGTCAACTCCATCGTTGCCCTGCGCGACGCTGTCCAGGCGGAGATCGACCGCCAGACGCGGCAGGTCTCGGCCGGGAAGATGGTCGAAGCCTGGACGCTGGAGTGGGACGAAGACGCCGGTGTGCTGCGCAAAATGCGCTCCAAGGAGACCGAAGCGGACTACCGTTATTTCCGTGAACCCGACCTGCTTCCGGTCCACATCGATGGGAGTTGGAAGCGGCGGCTCCTGGCGGACCTCCCTGAACTGCCCCTCGATCGCCGGGCGCGCTTCATCGAGCAGTATGGACTGCCGGAATACGACGCAGATATCCTGACCAGCGAAAGAAGCCTGTCGGATTATTATGAGGAAGCCGTCCGCGCCTACGGCGGAGACCCGAAGCGCGTTTCCAACTGGTTGATGAATGACGTGTTGCGCCTGATCAACGAGCGCGGCGTCCTGGCTGGAAAGCTCCGGCTCTCCCCGCAGCACCTGGCAGAGATCATCCGGCTCGTTGATGCAGGCGCGATCAACACTTCGACCGGCAAATCCCTGATCGAGAAGGTGGAAAGCACCGGGAGACCCCCGGCGGAGATCGTCCAAAGCGAGGGTCTGGCAAAGGTCAGCGACGCGGAGGCCGTGCGGGAGATCTGCGCTGAAGTTCTGGCAGAGAACCCGGAGCAGGTCGCCAGCTATCGGTCGGGGAAGGTCACCCTGATTGGGTGGTTCGTCGGTCAGGTGATGAAGAAGTCTGGGGGAAAAGCCGACCCGCAGCTGGCGAGGGCGGTCCTGGAAGAACTGCTCGTGAAGTGAGCCCGATCAAGATTCGAAATCCAATTAACGCTCATTCTGCCCATGCCCTCTTCTTATCTGTACCTGAACGGCCTTCGACTGCATTACCTCCACTGGAACGTTGAAACGGGGCAACAGCCGATCGTCGCGCTGCACGGGCTGGCTTCTAACGCCCGCATCTGGGAACTGGTAGCCCCGTTTCTCGCCGAGCACGGGTTTCAACTTTACGCCCTCGATCAACGCGGACACGGCCTGACCGATAAACCGGAGGGGGAGTACAGCTTCGACGTTTTCCGGGGTGACCTGCTGGCTTTCCTCGACGCCTGCCAGCTGGATCGCCCGGTCCTGTTGGGTCACTCCTGGGGGGCGCTGGTCGCCCTTGACTTCGCAGCCCATTGCGCCGTCGGGCCGCGTGCTCCGGCCGGGGTCGTTCTGGTGGACGGCGGCGTCACCCAGCTCGACGACGGCCCCGACGCATCCTGGGAGCGGGTCCGCCAACGGCTGACTCCACCCCGGCTGGCGGGCATGCCTCTGGATGACTTCCTCAAGCGTCTGACAGACCGGGGAGGTCCGCTGGGTGAGGACGAGCACGCGGTCCAGGCCATCCTGGCGAATTTTGAGATCGGCGCAGACGAGACCCTCGCGCCGCGCCTGTCCTTTGAGCACCATATGCAGATCGTTCGGGCGATGTGGGAGTTCAAGACCTTCGAGTACCTCCAGCGTTTGCGGTGCCCGGTCGAAGCTGTGCTGGCTGAACCACCGCCAGGTCGCTCGCAGCTGGAGGAGGAATTCTTGAGCCGTAAGCGGGAAGGCGCAGCTCGTGCCCGGGAAATCCAGCCGCGCCTCAGGGTCCACTGGTTGGAGGAAACTCTGCACGATATCCCCCTTCACAGGCCAGGGGAACTGGCAAATCTCATCCTGGAATTCACACGGGGAATCTCATAACCTCTGGTCAGACTGTGCTTGATGCGCCTGGGAAAAATATGAAAATCAAGCTGCGGCCTGCGACTGAAGCGGACAGCCAGACCATCCGCGCGCTGGTCCATCTCGGCCGGATCAACCCGACCGGTCTGGACTGGCCGCGTTTCCTCCTGGCAGAATCCCCCGAAGGGGAGGTGGTGGGATGCGGCCAGATCAAGCCCCACCGGGACGGGTCGTACGAGCTGGCTTCGATAGTCGTCCACCCGGACTGGAGGGGGCGCGGGGTGGCGCGCAGGATCATCGAGGAACTGCTCGCCGGTCACCCCGGCGATCTATACCTGATGTGCCGTTCCGAGCTGGGGTCGCTTTACGAAAAGTTCGGCTTTCACGCCATCCGGCCGGATGAAATGCCGCGCTATTTTCTCCGCATCAGCCGGCTGGCCGGGCTGTTTGAAGGACTGGCGCGCGCGGGGACCAGCCTGCTGGTCATGAAGCGCGACGGGAGCAGCTGACAGCCGGTTCTCTGGATGACCGGGCCTGGCCGGGATACAGCTCATGGCGTACTCGGCCAGGGCGGTGATCGTGAGGCTGGGGTTGATGCCCGGGTTGTCCGGGACGATCGAGCCGTCGACCACATACAGTCCGGGGTAGTTGTGGACCTGGCAGTCCAGGCCGATCACCCCTTCCCGGTCGTCCCGTCCGAAAGGACAGCCGCCCAGGATGTGCGCAGTAGTGGGGATGTTGAACAACGATTCGTTGATCGAACTGAGGGGGATGCCATTGGTGCGGCGGGCGAAGCTGCGCGTCACCCGGTGCCCGGTCTCGATGGTCCGGGGGATGGGGCGTTCTTCATCGGAAGAAGAGACCAGGTTGAGGCGGAAGAGCGTGAAGAGGCTGCGTCCCAGGCGAAGGCGGATGCGGTTATCCTTCGTCTGCATGACCAGCAGGATGGTCGTGCGGTGCGCCCAGCCTGGCAGGATATAGGTCTTCAGGAAGTCAACAGGATGCCGCGCGATCTCAGCGAAAGAGCGCAGGATGCGTCTACCGATGCTCCCTCCCGGCCTGATCAAAGGGCCGGCCATCAGGCGGATCAGAGACGAGCCGTCCGGGTAGCGAACCGGTTCGATAGCGGTGACCTCGTCGGCGTGGATCACGGATGTGATCGCAAGCCCCTTGGAGAAGTCCGTTTCCAGGCTGCGGTTGGTGATCCCGAGCAGGGTCTCGCTGTTGGTCCGCACCAATCGGCCCAGGGAGGGGGAGATCTTCGGAAGGGAACGGGTCACATCCCGGCATTGCAAGAGCAGCCGGATCGTCCCAAGCGCGCCGGCGGAAAGGACCACGTTGCGCGCCCGGACGGCCCGCGAAGGCCTGGAGTTCCAGCCCGTCGTCCGCCGGTAGACCACTTCGTACCGCGCCCCATCCGCCTGTCCTTCGGGCAGCGGTCGCAGGTTAGATACCTCGCTTTCGGGCTGGATCCGGGCACCCCACTTCTCAGCAAAGTAGAGGTAGTTCTTCACCAGGCTGTTCTTTGCGTTGTAGCGGCAGCCCACCATGCACCCACCGCAGAAGATGCAGGCTGAACGAGGCGGTCCCTCGCCGCCAAAGTAGGGGTCGGGGTACTCTTCTCCTCCGAAACTGCGGGGGAGACCTCTTTTTTCTGCGTCCAGAGGCGTTTCTCCGTCGCCGAAGAAGACGCCAACTTCGGTCGGAGCGAAGGTGTCCGCGCAGCCCAGCTCACCGGCGATTTCCTTGAGCACTTCGTCGGCGATGAACAGCTTCGGGTTGCGGGTCACGCCGAGCATGGCGCGGGCCGTGGCGTAATGCGGTTCGAGGATCGATTTCCAGTCTGCCAGGTTGCTCCAGGCTGGCGCGAGGAAGTATTTGTCATCCGGCTTCATCAAGACGTTCGCATAGACAAGGCTGCCTCCACCCACGCCGCTGCCGTGCAGCACCAGCACATCCTTCAAAGGCGAAAACTGCATGATCCCGAAACAGCGTAATGCAGGGAGCCAAAGAAACTTCCAGATGTTCCAGTTGGTCCTGGGAAAGTCCTGGTCCTGGAAGCGCTTCCCCCGTTCGAGCACGAGGACGCTGTACCCCTTCTCGACCAGGCGCATGGCAGACACGCTGCCGCCGAAGCCCGAACCTATGACGACGAAATCGTAGGTTCGATCCGAAGAATCCGGCATGATGGAATTGTACACGGATTTCACGGATTACGCAGATGATTCAATTGATCTTACCCATTTGCGGATCAGGGTCTTCGCCCAGCGATAGTGGTTGGCCGTGTTGGCGAGGAGATACTCAGCCAGAACGTATTTAATCATGGTTCGCGCCTGATTCATTGACAACCTTCTCCGCGAGGGCGAGGGCGCCCAGGACGCCTGCCTGGGGACCCAGGGCGGGGGGGACGATGAAGTCCTCGATGCGCTCCAGGATCTCCGGCGCGGCGATGTAGCCGTTCAGCAAGACCTGCACCTGCCTGCGGACCATGGGGAAGAGGTGGCTCTGGGCCATCACCCCGCCGCCAAGGATGATCCGGCACGGGGAGAGTGTGCAGATGAAATTCACCAGCCCCAGCGCCAGGTAGCGAGCTTCGAGCTCCCAGGCTGGGTGGTCCGGGGGGAGGGATTCGCCGCGCTGTCCCCAGCGCGCCGCGATCGCCGGACCGGACGCCAGCCCTTCGAAGCAGTCCCCGTGGAATGGACAGGCTCCCGGGAAGGGGTCGCGTGCCGGGTCGTGCGGGATGCGGATGTGCCCCATCTCCGGGTGCACCAGGCCGTGGATCAGCTGTCCGCCGCTCATCCCTCCGCCGCCGATGCCCGTGCCGATCGTCAGGTAAATAAAGTCTGCCAGTCCTTGGGCGGCTCCCCAGCGCCCCTCTCCGAGAGCGGCAGCGTTGACATCCGTGTCGAAGCCGACGGGGAGGGCATAAGCCGCTTTGAAAGCGCCGACCAGGTCCGTATTCGCCCAACCCGGCTTCGGCGTCGTGGTGATGGAGCCGTAGGAAGGCGAGTGGGGATCGAGGTCGAGCGGTCCGAAAGAACCGATGCCAATCGCCCGGAGACGCCCATGCCGGGAGGATGCCTCCCGGAGGAAGCGCACCGCCCGGTCGATGGAACCGGCCGGTTCCTCTGTTGGAAAGCGGGTCACCGCGCGCAGGTCATCGGGCCCTGTCCCGACGGCGCACACCCACTTGGTCCCTCCGACTTCAATGCCAGCGTAAAGATCTGCCATAGTCTTGGTCTCTTTCTTTCCTCGCCATGCCTGGCCTGCCTGCCGCGCTTCTCAAAGCGTCAGGTCTTTCACAGACCCCTGGCGATGGATTCCTCGATGAACGCCTCGCCCTTGCCGATCAGGTCATCGTGGTCTTCCGGTGGAGGGGAATCGTCCAGCAGCTGGCGGGTCCGGGTCCTCAAAAAGTCCAGCGCCTGGGGCTGTCCCTTTTGCAACCAGGCCTCCAGGCTGAGGCGGGGGAACACCTGACTGGCGTAGTAGTCCTCCTTGTAGTGCTGCAGAGTCAATTCAGAGGTCAGGAAATGGCCTCCCGGACCGGCTTGGTGGATCTCATCCGAGCGGACATTCTCGGCGTCGAGCTGGAACCCGGCAGCGAAACGGCGCGCCGCTTCGATCACATCGTTGGCGTAGACGACGAGCGCCGGGGAAAAGGCCTTCGAGCCCAGGTTGCCTCCGACGAATGGCGAGAGTCCGACCATTCCCAAGCAGGCCGTCAGGTGATCGTGCCAGAGCAGGCCGGCAGCCAGCAGGTCAGACCCCCAGCCCAGGCCGCTGCCGGAGGTCCCGGCGTGGGGGATGTGGTAATGCGTCATCATCTCCGCGCAGGCCAGGTTGAGGAGCAGTGTCAGTGGATCGTAGTAATCCACCATCGACTTCATATCAAAGTAGGCCGGCAGGCTGCCCAGGATGACCGGGGTCCCTTCCCGGACGAGCTGGCTGAAAACCAGCCCGGCGAGCAGTTCGGCGAGCAGCAGGGCCAGGCTCCCGGCGGGCGTGATCGGGGTGGACATGCCGACCATGCCGTAGTTGGAGAAGATGAACGGCAGGCCGCGCTCAATGGCCGCGAGCATCTTGTCCGTGGTGCCGACGTTCATAACAAGCGGGGTTACCGGATTGAAGTAGGGGAGAATGAATGGCTTTTCGGCCAGATCCCCATGCAGGACTTCGAGCAGGTCCAGGGCGGGGATGAACAGGCTTTCGTCGGAGATCAGCAGGACCAGCGGTCTGGTCGTGTTGGCGATCATCTCGAGCGTGGCGTACAGGTCGGCGATGGCTGGGGGGAGGTCGTGAAGGATGCCGATGGTCGAGACCACGTCGAATTGGGGCAGCGCGCCACCCAGCCGGACAGACAGCGCCATGTGCTCGCGTGTAAAAGGGATCACATCGTCCGTGGTCGGGTCCTGGAAGTACAGGTTGGTCACCCCTATCCCGAAGCGCGTGCGGTCGTTCCCCAGGCAGAAGCGCAGGTCTCCGAGGCGGTCGTAGACTTCGATCTGATGAGGGGCGGATGCGATGGCCCACTCGACGAGACCAGGGGGAATCCTCACCTGGTCGCCGTCGACGGAGACGCCCTCCCCGGACGAATAGACTTCCCGGGCCCTGGGCGAATCGACGCGAACGCCTGTCTCCGCCAGGATCTGCAAGGCGAAACCGTGCACCGCCTGGACCTGGTCAGGGGTCAGGACGGCGAGGCGAGGATGGACGTGTGCTCCAGGTTTCATCTGCTCAATCGAACTCCAAGCCGAGCAGGCTGGCGATGACGCCGATCTCGCCGATCCAGAAATCGTACAGCGCATCGTAATACTTCAGGAACAGCTGATTGATGTCCATGAGCCGACTCCAATCCTGGTCGTTCCTACCTTGTGATTGCCCGGCATCGACTGGTTCATCCTGGTCCCCTCGAGCGTCGGTCCCGTGGTGCTTGAAATTGATGCCGCGCGGGCCAGGGTCCCGCCGAAGATCATCCCGGAGAATATATGGTTGATCTTACCAAAATCCTAATCGATGGAGCCATCCTTTCCTTCCAGGCGTCGGCTACGTTCCTGCTCATCGTCCGCATCAACCGCCGCCTGATGCTCCAGGATTATCCGAAGGACATTCAAGTTATGCCCAGAACATCTCGCCGGCTTTCTCAAAGATGCCCGCTTCCTTAAGCAGGGCGATGCCCTTCGCCAGGCCCTCGTCTGTAGACATCATGGCGTCTTCGTGCTCGATTGAGATCACATGGTCGTAGCCGACCAAGCGCAGGGCGCTGATGATGTCCTTCCAGGCTTTGGCGTCGTGCCCGTAGCCGATGCTGCGGAACGTCCAGGCGCGATCCGGGATTCGACCGTAGGGCTTGCCATCATTGCAGCCGTTCACAGCGATGTTGTAGGGATCGAGATACACGTCCTTCCCGTGAACGTGAGCGATGGCGTCGCCGAGCTTGCGGATGGCCGCGACCGGATCGACACTGTTCCACCACAAGTGGCTTGGGTCGAAGTTGCAGCCAAGGGCAGGCCCGCAGGCTTCCCGGAGCCGCAGCAGGGTCTCCACGTTGTAGACCAGCATGCCCGGGTGCATCTCCACGGCGATCTTCACATGGTGGTCTTCGGCGAATTTCGCAGCTTCCCGCCAGTAGGGGATGCCGACCTGGTTCCACTGGTAGTCCAGGATCTCGGTGAAGTGGTTGGGCCAGGGGCAAGTCACCCAGTTGGGCATAGAATCGCCGGGGGAGCCGGCGGGCAATCCCGAGAGCACGTTCACCGCGGGGACATCCAGCATCTCCGCCAGGCGGACAGACTTGCGGAAGATCTCATCTGATTCCCGCGCGAGGGACTTATCCGGATGCAGGGGTTCATAGTGGCAGCTGAGCGCGCTCAGGATCAGGCCGCGATCGTGGATCGCCTTGAGGTACGCTTTACGCTTCTCGGCGCTTCCCAGCAGCTCCTCCACCGGGCAGTGATGGTTGCCCGGGTAACCGCCGGATCCGATCTCTACTGCGGTCACTCCAGCGGCGGTTGCCCTGTCGAGAGCGGCTTCGAAGGGGAGGTTCTGAAAGAGGACGAGGAATACTCCGATACGCATGGTTGACTCCTTTATAGTAGTTCGTCCTGGCGCCGGCGGAGGCGGACGACCAGGCTGGACTCGTCGAGCTGCACATCGTCCCAGGTGATGACAGCGCCGGCGGCGAGCGGGCGAATGACCGCTGCCCCGGGCGCCAGGCCGATGGGCAAGGCGTTTGCCCGGCGGGCTTCCTCAGCGGTGTCGATCATGCCGTAGAAGGTATATCCGCCGAAATCGTCGAGCCGTTCGCCGGGATGGAGGTCGCGCTTGGCGAAGGTCAGCACGTCTGCAACAGGCCGGTCGAGCGGGACGAGGGTAGTTTGCCGGTAGAGGCAGGCGCGCGCGACGGACAGGGGCGCTTCCAGGAACCACAAGTGATAGGGTCGGAAGAAGGTGTAATACTTCCCTTTGCCGACCTTCAGGTACTGCAGGTCGTCCTGGATGCGGCGGTCATCGATGCGAACGGTGATGAACACGCCGCCTGCCATGGCGCTCCCCTGGACGAAGTCCACAGCTCCCGGAAACTTCGTGATGCCCCCGTCTTCCTCGAGAGCAAAGATGCGGGAGACGCTCTCCAGGTCCGCCAGAGGGCCGCACATGCCGCGGCGCATCGGCCGGCAGCCGGTGGCGTTGGCGGCGCAGGCCATCTCGAAGCTGGTCTTGGTGCCATCGACGTAGGAGGCCACCTGGAAAGGGTCCTTGTCCGCCCTGCGGGCGGATTCTGCCACCGTCTCGGGGTTCGCCGCAGGGTCCAGGGGGTTGTTCTTGCCCTTGCCGATCACGACCGGCTCGTAGCCGAGGGCAGTGACGAAATCCCACAGTTCCATCAGGCACCCGGGCTCGTCGCCGGAGGAGACGGTGTACAGCACGCCGGCTTCTCGGGCCAGGCGGGAGAGGATGCGCCCGACGGTCACGTCCGCTTCGATGTTGACCAGCACGACGTCCTTGCCGTTCCGGATGCAGGCCATCGCGGTCTCGGCGCCGATCGCCGGGGAGGGGGTCACGTCGGCGACGATGTCGATCGACTCGAGCCGGGCGGCAAGCCTGTACGACCCGGTGATGACGCGTTTGCCGGCGCGCAGGGCGTCTTCTGCGGCCCCCGGGGAATCCGTTTCGACCAGGTCATCTGGTGAAAGCCCGGTCGCCAGAAATGCCTCGCGGGCTGCTTGGGTGTTTGCATCTGCCAGCACTTGCGCCTGTATGCCCCGCATGTGCGCGACCTGGGCGACGAAGCCGCTGCCGATCCAGCCAGCGCCGCTGACGCCGACCCGGATCGGCCGGCCCTCGGCGTGTCGGCGGGCGAGGTCTTCCGAGAGCATGGTTCAGCCTTTCGCCTTGTACGCCTCGAGAGAAGCGTTGAAGATGTCTTGGGCGGTCAGGTGATACTTGGCCAGGAGATCGTCCGGGTCGCCCGATTCGGTGTAGGTGTCTGCCAGGCCGACGAAGCGCATCGGCACCGGGCAGCTTTCGGCGATGAGGCGCGCCACATTGCTACCCATGCCTCCCTGGAGGAGGTGCTCTTCTGCGGTGACGATGGCGCCTGTCTCGCGGGCTGCCCTGATAAGAGTTTCCCTGTCCAGGGGGCGCAGGGTGTGCAGATCGATGACGCGCGCCTGCACCCCCTCTTCGGCCAGCATGGCCGCGGCGTCGAGCGCCATGCCGACCATCAGACCGCAGGCGATGATGGCCAGGTCGTTCCCGGGACGGACCTGGATGGCCCTGCCGATCTCATAGTTGAGCTCACCCTCCCGGTAAATTTGCGGCATGGCGACCCGGCTGGAGCGGAGGAAGACCGGTCCGCGGTGGTCCGTGGCAGCCTTGACCGCCGCGCGCATCGAAAGCGGATCGGAAGGGACCAGGATCGTCATAGTTGGCAGTCCTCCCATCAGGGCCAGGTCCTCGATGCCCATCTGGGTCGGGCCGTCTTTGCCCAGCGTGATCCCGCCGTGGCTGCCCAGGATTTTGGCGTTGATATTGGAAAGCGCCACTGCCAGGCGCAGCTGGTCGTAGGCGTTGCACAGCAGAAATGATGAGAAGCTGGTGATCCAGGGGATAAAACCGCATCCGGCCAGCCCCGCTCCGATCCCGACCAGGTTGCTCTCGGCGATGCCAATGTTGAAGAACCGCTGGGGATACTTCTGGCGGACCAGCTCGGTCTTGGTGGAGTTGCTCAGGTCCCCGTCGAGGACGACCACACGCGGGTCGGCATCGCAGACGGCCAGCAGCGCTTCGCCGAAGATGTCCCGCATGGGTTTTCCAGGCAGCAAGCCTGCTTTTTCGCCTATTGACATAGGATCTCCTCCCTCGCCCTGGCGGCCTGTTCGGGGCCGAGCGCCCGGCCGTGGAAAGTATAGTCAGACTCCACAAAGGAAACGCCTTTGCCTTTGATGGTGTGTGCGATGATGATGGAGGGCTGGTCCTCGATAGCGGCTACGTCCTGAAAGGCCCGCAACATGGCTTCGATGTCATGACCATCGGCCTCGGTGACATTCCAGCCAAAGCTTTTCCATTTTTCGACCAGCGGTTCGAGGGCCATCTCGCGGCTGATAGGTCCGGTCTCTTGATATTTGTTGTAGTCCAGGATGGCAGTCAGGCGGCCGATCTTAAAGTGGGAGGCTGCCATGGCAGCCTCCCACACCTGCCCGGCCTGGCACTCGCCGTCGCC